>ERZ1027094.6-NODE-6-length-188921-cov-14.917396_pt1 | contig 188921 bp, 183 predicted proteins | sample MGYA00519410_ERZ1027094 | MGnify/ENA primary metagenome ERZ1027094 (study PRJEB26926, sample SAMN06164647) | human gut metagenome | biome: ENVO:00009003; feature: ENVO:2100002; material: ENVO:00002003 | host: Homo sapiens | place: USA | collected 2012 ...
GATGCAGCGTAGTCTCGTGGGCTCGGAGATGTGTATAAGAGACAGCTACTCCTTCGGCGAGGACTGGGCACGTCTGGTGGAGATCTTCCAGAACCCCAGCCTGCAGATGATCTCCTTCACCATTACCGAGAAGGGCTACGGCGTTGCTCCTGCTGATCTGGAGCGCGGCCTGACCCCCGTGCTGGCTATGGGCAAGGTCACTGCTCTGCTGTACGAGCGCTTCAAGGCCGGCAAGCTGCCCCTGACCGTTCAGAGCATGGACAACTGCTCTCACAACGGCGATAAGGTCAAGAATGCTGTCCACACCTACGCCGCAAAGTGGGTGGAGCAGGGTCTGGTGCCCGCCGAGTTCCTGGCCTATGTACAGGACGAGACCAAGATCACCTTCCCCTGGAGCATGATCGACAAGATCACCCCGCGCCCGGACGCCAAGGTGCAGAAGATGCTGGCTGACGACGGCTTTGAGGACAACTACACCATCGTCACCGAGAAGCACACCTTCACTGCACCCTTCGTCAACGCCGAGGAGACCCAGTACCTGTGCATTGAGGATCACTACACCAATGGCCGTCCTCCGCTGGAGCTGGGCGGTGTGCTGTACTGCGACCGCGAGACCGTTGACAAGATCGAGAAGATGAAGGTCTGCACCTGCCTGAACCCCCTGCACACTGCCATGTCCATCTATGGCTGCATGCTGGGCTACACCCTCATCTCTGCCGAGATGGCAGACGAGGATCTGCGTGCTTTCATCCAGAAGATCGGCTATATCGAGGCCATGCCTGTGGTCGTTGATCCCGGCGTGCTGAACCCCTATGAGTTCATCGGCGCTGTCATCAACCGCCGTCTGCCCAACCCCTTCATGCCCGATGCTCCCCAGCGTATCGCAACCGATACCTCTCAGAAGCTGGCCATCCGCTTTGGCGAGACCATCAAGGCATACGAGGCACGCGGTCTGGACAAGAGCAACCTGATCCTGATCCCGCTGGTGCTGGCAGGCTATGCCCGCTACCTGAAGGGCATCGACGACAATGGTCAGGCCTTTGAGCCTTCCACCGATCCGCTGCTGGCTGAACTGCAGGCCATCGTTGCTCCGCTGGAGGTCAAGGAAGGCGAGCAGGACTTCAGCTGCCTGAAGAAGCTGTACAGCCGCGTTGACGTGTTCGGCGTGGATCTGTATGCCGTTGGTCTGGGCGAGAAGATCGAGTCCATGGCCAAGGAACTGTTTGCAGGCCCCGGCGCTGTACGCAAGACCCTGCACAAGTATACGCTGGCCCGTTGATCTGCTGACGCAATAATTTAAGATATCTTCGTACCCGCGCTGCGCTTTGCTTTGCCGCAGCGTGGGTTTTTTATATACTTATATATACAAAAAAGAACTGCTGATATCTCATCAGCAGTTCTTTTTGCTTGTATGTATGCTGGATCTTATGCTTTTCGGCAGTCATGCAGCTTTTCCTTTGGCAGGATGCCGGTCAAAAACTGCCATACCGCTTCCATGCGGTCATTCAGTAAGTAGGCCTTTTCTTTTTCCACGTAGAGGTACACAGCGTTGTCTGTGCGATAGGCACAGTAAAAATTGTCCCATGCGTGGCGGTTGGTGGGTTCGGGCTTGTCCTGCTGACCGTACATCCACACGGCGATGCCGGTGTCGGCCAGTTCCACGCGGTAGAAGGCCCGCGGCAGGTGCATCTGCCGGATCTGCTTAGATACGCTGTGAAAAAAAGAGTAAAAGTAGCTTGCCGGCAGGCCGATGCCCACAATGGCCAGCACAGCGGCCAGCAGCCCGGCGCCCGGGCGCTTGCCCAGCTGCGAAAGGCAGACGGCGGCAAAAGCCAGCATAATGGCGGCAAAAATGGCGGGACGCAGCCATGCTTTGCGGTGATGGAATGCGTCAAACACGGCAAAATCATGGAAGCCGGGTCCATCCATGGTGATGGAAACGGAAATGGTATGGGACATAGAGTCGCCTCCTATTTGTATTTATAGGCATCGTACCACAATTGCGCGGTTTAGGCAAGAGAAACCCACACAAACCTTGCCAATTCGGCCCAATGCGTGGTAGAATAAGCTATTATAAACAAAGGGAGGCGGCAGGCATTGCAGCACCGCAAATGGCGTTTTACCCTCAAGCAGCGCATGGGCCTGTGTCTGGCAGCATTTTTTGCGGCCTTTGCCATGCAGCTCGCGCTCAATGGCTACCAGTCCAGAGCAGTGCAGGCGGTACAGGACGCGCAGATGGGCAGCTTCAATGCCATCAGCCGCTTTCAGGGCGGTGTGGAAAGCTCTATTTCCGTGCTGGAAAACTACCGCTGGGAGAACAGCGAAACGGACGAGCTCATGGAACGGCTTCAGTCTGCGTCCTCGACCTGCAATGCGTGGTTGTGGCGTATCGGCACCAGTCTGGAAGAGCTGGAGAATGTCAGTGATGAGCAGCGGGTTCTGTACGGCGCGGTGGATACCGTCTACCAGACCTATACCGGCCTGCTGGAAGAGCTGCAGAGCGACCTGCGCAGCGGGGATGACGCTGCAGCCTCGCAGCTTTACTATGCAAAGATCCTGCCCTGCGGGGATTATCTGAGCCAGTACACCCTGCAATTGCTGGAAACGGCCATTCTGGACGCACAGGGTTCCTACACCGTCACCTCGGCTCTGAACGAGCGCATTGTTTTGCTGCAGACGGTCGTGGTGGCCCTGTGCGTGGCTCTGGGCTGCGTCAGTGGCCTGATGGTCATGCGGCTGCTCACGCCGGTGCAGCAGATGATCGCAGCATCCCGCGCCATTGGCCGGAGCAAATTCGACATCCCGGATATCCCTCTGCCCAAGCAGCCGGAGATTGCCCGGCTGGCGGAGTCCTTCAACATTATGAAGCACTCCATGGCCCAGCAGATGACGACCTTGCAGGAGAAAAACGAGATCGAGCGGGAGCTGCACCGCCAGAAGACCGAAGCACTGGAACTGCAGAACCGCATGGAGCGCAGCAGGCTGCAGCAGCTGCGCAGCCAGATTGACCCACACTTTCTGTTCAACACCCTGAACGTGATCCAGCAGACTGCCGGCACTGAGACGGCCTACCGTACCCAGGCGCTCATCATGGCGCTTTCGCATCTGCTGCGCTACAGTCTGATGAGCAACGATGAACAGGTGCCGCTTTCCCGCGAGGTGCGCATTGTGGATGAATACTATTCCATCTACCACGTCCGCTTTGGCGAGCGTGTGCGCATGGAGTGGCGCTTTTCCGATTTGCTGGATCTAACCGAGACCATGGTGCCGTCCTTTATTTTGCAGCCTGTCGTGGAAAATGCTTTCAAGCACGGCATCTGCCCCAAAGAGGAGGGCGGTGTGGTGCGCATCCGGGTCAACCCGCTGCGGGAAAAACACCTGTTGTGCATCCGTGTAGTGGATAACGGCGTGGGCATCCAGCCGGAACGATTACAGCAGCTGCGCGGGGCGCTCAGTCAGCCCGGTGAGCGCTGGGAACATATTGGCATCTATAATGTGGCGGCCCGTCTGCGTCTGCTGGACCGGAACAGCCGCCTTGTGATACGGTCCCATCCGGGACGTGGTACGGCGGTGGTGCTGTACTTGCCATTGGTGGAAAATGAGGAGGAGTTTGAGGAATGATTCGCCTGTTGATCGCGGATGACGAAGTACTGGAAAGAGAAGCTCTGGCGGATATCGTTGCCCGCCGCTTTGAGCACGAGATCACCATTGAGACTGCCGAAAATGGCCGCAAGGCGGCGGATACGGCGGTGCTGTGGGGCGCAGACCTGATCCTGATGGATATTGAAATGCCCGGCATGAACGGTCTGGATGCGGCCCGTGCGGTGCTGGAACAGCGCCCGGAGTGCAAGGTGATCTTCGTCACGGCCTACAGCCTGTTCCAGTATGCCCACGAGGCCATGCATCTGGGTGCCTGTGATTACCTGCTCAAGCCGGTGAACCCGGACGAGGTGGAGGCATCGATCCGCAAAGCCATGCGCCAGATCGAAGCGGGCCGCCGCCTTGCCGAGCTGGCTCCGGTGGAGCCGGAAGCTGATCCGGAGGGCGATGCCGCCGAAGCGGGGGAGAATGACCGCAACGCACTGGTCATGGCCCACGTACGCAAGTACATGGAGGATAACTACATGTTCGACCTCTCACTGGACAGCGTGAGCGAGATCCTGCATATCAGCCCGGCGTATCTTTCCGCACAGTTCAAAAAATACCAGAAGACCAACTTTCTGGACTGCCTGACCGAACTGCGCATCAACGCCGCCAAGGAGCTGCTCACCGACCCGTTCCGCTCGGCAGCGGAGGTGGCTTCCATGGTGGGCTACGAGGATTCCAGTTATTTTGCCCGTACTTTTAAGAAGCGCACCGGCATGACGCCTACCCAGTACCGCAAAGAGGCGGCAAAGACGATTCGGGAGGCCCGCCTGTGACCCGCCGTCAGATGCTCACCGCCCTGTTCGGCGCGGCGGTGCTGACCCTGCCGATGGCCGGCTGCGGTAACCAGCCGGTACAGGACGAGCCGGGGGCAGAGCTGATCCTGCGCTATGCGGAGAACCAGCCGGAGGATTATCCTACTACGCAGGCAGCGCTGGCCTTTGCAGACCTTGTAGCCCAGCGCACCAATGGGCGGGTCAAAGTGCTGGTGTACAGCGGGGGAGAGCTGGGCGCGGAGCAGAGCGTGATCCAGCAGATGCAGTTTGGCGGCATTGACTTCTCTCGCGTGTCCCTCAGCCAGCTGGCAGAGTACGAGCCGGCGCTGAGCGTATTGCAGCTGCCGTACCTTTACACCGACGCTGACCAGATGTGGCGTGTGCTGGATGGGACCATCGGCGACGAATTTCTCTCCATGCTGGAGTCGCTGGAGCTGACGGGACTGTCGTGGTTTGATGCCGGTGTGCGCAGCATCTACACCCGGCAGAAGGTGACAGGCCTTGCGGATCTGCAGGGCCTGACCATCCGCGTGCAGGAATCGGACATGATGAGCGAAATGATTACCGACCTCGGCGCAAAGCCGGTAAAGGTGGTGTACAGCAAGGTGTATGCCGCTCTGCACAACGGTGAGATCGATGGTGCGGAGAACAACTGGCCCAGCTACGAGGCCATGGGTCACTACGAGGTGGCACCGTATTTCCTGAAGGACGAGCACACCCGCGTGCCGGAAGTGCAGCTGGCAAGCCCCATGGTGATGGAAAAGCTGGCCGCACTGGGTGAGAGCTATCCGGAGATCATCCGCATGTGCGCCCGGGAGAGCGCCAAGGTGGAGCGGAAGCTCTGGGCGCAGCAGGAAGCGGAATCCGAAGAGAACATGCGTGCAGTCGGTATTGAAGTGACCGAGCTGGATGAGGCGGAAAAAGAAAAGTTCCGTGCGGCGGTTCAGCCCATGTACGACCTGTTTGCAGAGCAGAGCGGGCTTATCGCCCGCATCCAGCAGGCATAAGCCTCACAGCAAAGCCCGGAAAAGAGGGGCAAAGAAATCAGGAAAACAGAATAAAGAACCAGCAAAGTGCTGTGTGCTCTGGACCCAAAAGGGGAGGGCATCCAGCACTTTGTTTTTCTATTGAATACAGGAATGTATCCATCTGTTAGGCGAAGGTGCACAAACAAAAAGTAAAGTGTTTGGCGGTTTCCACAAAAGAAATTCTGACATTCTTTCAAAAAACAGGACATTTTTTGAAAGCCCTTGTCTCAGTTAAAAAAATTTGCTAAAGTGTGTACAGTAAATGAACAGCATCCGGGCCCTGTGCAGGCCGTGCTGTTCGGGAGATTTAAGGAGGACTTACTTATGAAAAAGATTTCTCGTCGTAGCTTTCTGGCAGTCGCAGGTGCAGCTGCCGCTGCTGCTGCTCTGACCGCATGCGGCGGTTCCAGCAGCTCTACTGCTGCATCCACCGCTTCTTCTGCAGCTGCTTCCGCTGCCGGTGATGCTACTGCTGCTGCAAACGATCCCAAGGTGACTCTGGTTTACGCCGAGGTCAACCCGCTGGATACCATCGTTGGCCAGACCGCTACCCACTTCAAGGAGAAGGTAGAAGAGCTGACCGGCGGTTCCGTCGTCATCGATGTGCAGGCTTCCGGTGTTCTGGGCTCTGAGAACGACGTTCTGGACGCAATCCTGGGCGGTTCTACCTCCATCGATATGAGCCGTATCTCCGCTTTCGCACTGACCAGCTACGGCTGCAACAAGTCCAAGCTGCTGTCCATCCCCTTCACCTTCGAGAACCGCGCACACTTCTGGAACTTCGCCAACAGCGATCTGGCACCTGAGTTCCTGAACGAGCCCCAGGAGCTGGGCCTGCCCGTTCGTGGTATCTTCTACGGCGAAGAGGGCTTCCGTCACTTCTTCACGGTCAACCCTGTTTCCGGCATCGCTGATTTCAAGGGCCTGAAGCTGCGCGTGTCCAACGACCCCGTCATGAACGGCATGGTCGAGAGTCTGGGTGCTAACCCCACCGTCGTTTCCTTCGGTGAGCTGTACAGCGCACTGCAGACCGGCGTTGTGGATGGTGCTGAGCAGCCCATCGCAAACTACAAGTCCAATGCATTCCCCGAGGTTGCCAACAACCTGATCCTGGACGGCCACACTCTGGGCGCTATTCAGGCTGTTATCACCGATAACGCATGGGGCAAGCTGACCGAGAACCAGCAGGCTGCCATCATGGAGGCCGGTGCTGATACGCAGGCCTTCAATGCAGAGCTGTCCGAGACCGCTGAGAACAAGGTCCTGGATGAGCTGAGAAGCTCCGGCTGCAACGTTGTGGATGTTGACGACAAGGCACCCTGGCAGGAGGCCTGCGCTAAGGTCATCAGCGAGAACACCTCCGATCAGGCTGAGCTGTATCAGCAGCTGCTGGACATGAAGGCATAATCGAAAAAGCCTTTCCTGTTCTGAGATAGTACATAGCCCGGCGGGGGACTACGGGATACGCCCGCAGACCTGCCGGGTTTTTTATATGGAGGAATTCATATGCCGAAAATCTTTACCACTCTGGATAAGATCAAGCCGGCGTACGACATCACCTACAAAGTGGTCCTGTTTATCTGTAAGCTGCTGCTGATCGCAGATATCCTCATCACTACCATGTCGGTCATCGGTCGTTACGTCTCGTTCATCCCGGACCCGGCATGGTCGGAAGAAGTTGTGCTGACCTGCATGAGCTACATGGCTGTGCTGAGTGCTGCTCTGGCCATCCGCCGCGGTGCCCATATCCGCATGACTGCGTTTGACGTGTATCTGCCCAAGATCGCCGTCAAGGTGCTGGATATTCTGGCCGACCTTGCCGTGTGCATTCTGGGTGTCATCATGATGGTGGTCGGCTGGAACTATGCCACCACTCTGGGTGGCCGCGGCTTCTACGTGTCCATGCCCTGGCTGAGCCGCTTCTGGATGTACTTCCCGGTGCCTCTGGCCGGTGTTGCCATGATCATCTTCGAGATCGAGGCACTGTACAACCACATCAAGAGCGTTTTTGTAAAGGAGGAAGTGTAATATGACAGTTCAGACACTGGCAATCATTGTCCTTCTTGTCAGCTTCTTTGTAATGATCTTCCTGCGTTTCCCCATTGCATACGCCGTTGGTCTTTCCAGCGTGCTGTGCATGATGGTGCAGGGTCAGGCACTGACCGATGTCTGCCGTCTGATGGTCAAGGGCATCTCTTCCTTCAGCCTGATGGCCGTGCCGTTCTTCATCACCATGGGCGTGCTTATGGGCTCCGGCGGCATTTCTGAAAAGCTGATCGCTCTGGCTGACGCCTGTGTGGGCTGGATGCGCGGCGGCATGGCAATGGTCAACATCGTTGCTTCCTACTTCTTCGGCGGCATTTCCGGTTCTGCATCTGCAGATACCGCTTCCATCGGTTCCATCATGATCCCCATGATGGTCGATCAGGGCTACGACGCCGACTTCTCCACCGCTGTTACCATCACCTCCTCCTGCGAGGGCCTGCTGGTTCCTCCGAGCCACAACATGGTCATTTATGCCACCACTGCCGGCGGCATCTCGGTCGGCAGCCTGTTCCTGGCAGGTTATCTGCCCGGTGCTCTGCTGGCCATCGTCCTGATGATCGGTTCCTACATCATCTCGGTCAAGGAGAATTACCCCAAGGGTTCTCCGTTCAGCATCAAGGGCTTCGTTAAGCAGCTGGGCACTTCCATCTGGGCACTGGCCGCTGTTGTCATCGTTGTGTTCGGCGTTGTTGGTGGTGTGTTCACCGCTACCGAATCTGCAGCTATTGCAGTTATCTACTCTCTGTTCGTGTCGGTGTTCGTCTACAAGGGTCTGGACTGGAAGGGCGTCTGGCATGCGTTGGATGAGTGCGTGAACACTCTGTCCATCGTGCTGATCCTGATCGCTACCTCTGCGGTCTTCGGCAACTGCCTGACCATGCTGCATGTGCCGGATTTGGCTGCAAATGCCATCACCAGCGTTACCGATAACCCCTACATCATTGCTCTGCTGATCGACCTGATCATTCTGATTCTGGGCTGCATCATGGATATGGCGCCCATCATCCTGATCGCCACCCCCATCCTGCTGCCCATCGCAACCTCCATCGGCATCGATCCCATCCAGTTCGGTATCATCGTGGTCCTGAACTGCGGCATCGGCCTGCTGACTCCTCCTGTCGGTGCTGTGCTGTTCATCGGCTCTGCCGTTGCAAAGCGCCCGATGGAAAAGGTCGTCAAGGCGACCCTGCCGTTCTACCTGTGCATGTTCGTTGCACTGCTGCTGCTGACCTTCGTGCCCGATATCAGCCTGGCGATCCCCAAGCTGCTGGGCGGCTACGTCAGCCCCATCACCAACCCGCTGGGCCCGGTGTTCATCCACTGATGGCCTGACGGTGTAAGGCAAACCTGCAAAAGTCCTCTGCATGAAAGTGCAGGGGGCTTTTTTGTATGCAAAAAACTTTATTTTCCCTCTTGCATTCTGCCGGAATCGTGCTATAATAGTAAGGCAATCGTTTCCAAGGCCGCTCGACGGGGTAGCCGATATTGAAGGTTGTGATGGGCACATACATTTACAATATGGCCCCGATAAGTCAGAACCAGAAATGAGGTGAAAAGAATGAAACAGGGTATCCATCCGAACTACGTTGACTGCACCATCACCTGCGCATGCGGCAACGTCATTAAGACTCGTTCCACCAAGCCTGAGATCCACGTCGAAGTTTGCTCCAAGTGCCATCCTTTCTACACTGGCAAGCAGAAGCTGGTTGACACCGGCGGACGTGTTGAGCGCTTCAACAAGCGTTTCGGCCGTAAGTAATTATGGTTTTCTGAGCACCGTTTCCTTCGGGAGACGGTGCTTTTTTGTTTTATTTTGTATACAAAAATGCGGATTTAATGATTCTTAAGAATTCTTTTGGCCTCTCACCACAGGATTGTCTCAATTTTTACACATTTTCCGTCTAAAATATACCAGCATTGAATTAGACGAATAAAGGAGCGTTTGCTGTGATCGAAGTATCTCATCTGAGCGAAAAATACGGCACACACCCTGCCATTGAGGATCTGTCCTTTACAGTGGGGGATGGTCAGATCTTCGGCTTGCTGGGGCCCAATGGCGCCGGAAAATCTACGATTATGAATATCCTCACCGGCTACCTTGCACCCACCAGCGGCGAAGTTAAGGTGGCGGGTTTCAGTCTGCCGGAACAGACGCAGCAGGCCAAGGCCTGTGTGGGCTACCTGCCCGAGCAGCCGCCGCTCTATCCGGAAATGACCGTGCAGGAGTATCTGGACTTTGCGGCAGAGCTCAAGGGCATCAAAAAGAAAGCAGAGCGCAAAGAACAGGTGCTGCGTGCCGCCCGCCGCACCGGGCTGGAGGATGTTCTGCCCCGGCTCATCCGCAGCCTGTCCAAGGGCTACCGCCAGCGTGTGGGCATTGCGCAGGCACTGCTGGGTGCGCCGCAGCTCATCATTCTGGATGAGCCCACCGTAGGCCTTGACCCTGCGCAGGTCATTGAGATCCGCAGACTCATTCAGGAACTGGGCAAGACCCATACGGTCATTCTGTCCAGCCACATCCTCAGCGAGGTGCAGGCGGTGTGCAGTCAGGTACTGATCCTGTCCAAGGGGCATCTGGTGGCGGTGGGCGCACCGGAACAGCTGGCCGGTATGCTGGATTCCGGCAGCCGGCTGCACGCTACCGTGCTGGGCGAAGGCAAGGCTGTGCTCAAAGCGGTGGGGGAGATCCCGGGCATCCGCAGGGTAGCGCTGGAAAGTGAAGCTGACGGTCAGGTGACCTTTACCGCAGAAAGCGTGGATGCTGCCGATCGCCGTGCTGAGGTATCCCGGGCTCTTTCGCGGGCCGGATGCACGGTGCTGGCCCTTGCCGCCGAGAGCAGGACGCTGGAAGAGATCTTCCTTGCCCTGACCAAGGGCGAGTCCGATCAAAACGATGAAGAAGAGGAGGGAAAGGCTGAATGATCGCCATTTTCAAGCGCGAGGTCCGCAGCAGCTTTCATGGCATGATCGGCTATGTGCTCACAGCCTTTATGCTGGCGGCAACGGCCATCTATTTTATAGCCCTGAATCTGGGCTATGGCCTGACGGATTTTGGTTACTATACGCTGTACCGCACGGTTTTTGTGCTGCTTTTGTATATCCCGGTGCTGACCATGCGCTGCTTTGCGGAGGAACGCCGCACCCGCACCGACCAATTGCTGCTCACAAGTCCGGTATCCGTGTGGGGCATCGTGCTGGGCAAGTTTCTGGCACTGTGTGTCATTTTTGCGCTGCCGTGCCTTGTGGATGCAGTCATGATCCTGGTACTGGCTGCACTGGGTGCATCCGGCACTGCTACAGCGGCAAATTTTGCTGCACTGCTTTGCTATTTTCTTATGGGCTGTGCGGCCATTGCCATCGGCGTGTTTCTTTCCAGTCTGACCGAGAACCAGATCATTGCCGCCGTGGCAGGTGTGGCTGCGCTGCTGCTGGCCTATATGATGCCCAGCCTGCGCAACCTGTTTACTGCCGGCAGCGCGGTAGCGTTGGCCCTGTTTACCGTGATCGCGGCAGTGCTCAGTGTGGTGGCTGGTCTGCGCACCCGCAGCTTCACGCTGGGCTGTCTGACCTTTGCAGGCTGCTGTGTGGTGCTGACGGCACTGTTCCTGCTGCAAAGCAGCTGGCTGACCGAAGCCTTCAGCGCAGTGCTCAGCGCGCTGTGTCTGTTCACTCCCTTTGAAGAGTTCGTCAACAACAGCTTTTCCATTCCGACACTGGTGTATTACCTCACCGTGATCGTACTGTTTCTGTTTTTTACGGCGCAGGGACTGGAAAAACGCCGCTGGAACTGAGAGGAGGACAATGATATGAAAAAATTCAAGCTCACTTCCTCCGCAAATGGCAAGGTGTTCCGCAGCGGGCTGTATTCCACGGCCATTCTGGCGGCAGCGATCGTGCTGGCGGTACTGGTCAACCTGCTGGCAGGTGCGATCCCGTCCAAGTACACCGAGTTCGATCTCTCTGCCGCCAAGATGTACACTCTGGGCGACAGCTCCAGACAGCTGATGCAGAGCCTTGATCAGGATGTGACGGTCTACTACCTCTGCGAGACCGGCAGCGAAGACGCCATTGTGAGCAAGCTGCTGGATCATTATGCCGATGAGAGCAGCCGTTTCCACTGGGAACAGAAAGACCCTACCCTCTATCCGGCCTTTGCGTCCCAGTACAGTGCAGAGAATGTATCCACCGGCAGCCTGATCGTGGTCAGCGGCGAGAACAGCGTGGTGCTGGACGCCGCTGAGCTCTACGAATACGACTACTCCGATTACTACACCACCGGCTCTGCAAATGTGACGTTTGCAGGCGAAAAGCAGATCAGTTCGGCCATCTACAAGCTGACCTCTGGGGCAGAAAGCCATGCCTTCTACACCACCAACCACGGTGAGCAGGCCCCTACTTCCTCGCTGACCGAAGCGCTGGAAGCCCAGAATATCGACCTGCAGCCGCTGGATCTGCTCACAGGCACCATTCCGGAGGACTGCGGGCTGCTGATCATCAATGCGCCCGCTTCGGATTTTGCCTCCGACGGTCTTGTGGACGAGATCGCGCAGCTGCAGGCCTATCTGGAAAACGGTGGCAAAGTGCTGCTGATGACCAGTGCCTTTGTCGATACGCCGAATCTGGACGCCGTAATGGCGCAGTTCGGCCTTGCCCGTGAGCCGGGCATCGTGGTGGAGGGCGATGCCAGCCATGCACTGTACGGCTACCCGTATTCGCTGTTTCCGGATCACGCCTCCGACGATGACGAAAGCACCGTTCTGGACGGTGTGAGCCAGAATACCCATGTAATGCTTTCGGTGGCACAGGGCATCACCATTGCCGAAACGGACGGCGTTACGGCAGAGCCCCTGCTGAACACCACCGGGGACGCCTACAGCAAGTTGAACTATAATGAGGCGGCCACCACTGCCAAAGAATCCGGCGATACGGACGGCCCCTTTGCGCTGGCCGCGTGGGCACGCAATGAGTCTGCCGGTTCGGAGGTGATCTGGGTGGGCTGCCCCAATGTGGACAGTGAGCAGGTATACCAGTCCATCCCGGGCAACCTGACCTTCCTGCAGAGCTGCGCCGCTGCGCTGGTGGGACAGAGCATGCTCATCGATACAAAAGCACTGGAAGCAGCCCCCATCACAGTGGCAGCTTCCACTTCCATGGCGCTGGCCATGGTGTTCGTGTTCGTGCTGCCTGCAGCGGTGCTCATTGCGGGTGCCGTGTTCGTGCTGCTGCGCCGCCGCAGATAAGGGGGCCGCAGCATGAAAACGAAACAGCGCTCTTTGGCCGTTCTTCTGGCAATGGCGCTTGTGCTGGGCGGGCTGCTGTGGCTCATCACCCGCAGCAATGCTGCAGAAGAAGCGGCGTCCAGCGCTGCCGCAGAAGGCAGCATTGTGCTTTCTTCTTTTGCGGCGGGTGATGCGGAGCAGATCCGGTACACTTATCAGAATGAGACGATTACCCTGAATTGTGATTCCGGAAGCTGGACGCTGGCGGATGACCCGGGCTATCACCTGGATGCATCTGCCTGCAACACCATGGTCACAGCGCTGGCATCCCTGAACGCTAAGCGCCAGCTCACGGCTCAGCCTGGTGAGGACTACGGCCTTGCAGATCCGGCCATTACGGTCACGGTAACAGCGGCAGGCGAGACGAACACCTTTGCCTTTGGCAGCCAGAACCCGGTTACGGGGGATCTGTACGTGCAAAAAACCGGAGATGATGCCATTTACACCGTCTCCGGCAACAAGGCAGCCTGCTTTGAACAGACTAAAGCGGATCTCTTTGGCGCGTTCAACCCGGCAGGACTCACAGCTTCTGCGCTGGAGAGCGTCTCCATCGCAACAGATACCGGAACACTCTCTCTGACAGCCGTATCGGAAACGGCGGAAACGGACAGCAATTCAGCAGATGCTTCTTCCGAAAGCGCCGCTGCTTCCACTGCTTACCAGACAGTCTGGCGGCTGACCGATGACCCGGCGGCTGAATTGGACGAAGCCAAGTTGCAGAGCATCCTGTCGGCCCTTGGCGGATACGTCTCGGCGCAGGTGACGAATGCTGATCCTGCCGCTTACGGCTTTGATGCATCCCTTGCAACGGTGCGGGCCGCCTCTGCCGATGGGAGCGTGACCCTCCACTACGCCGAAAATGCAGACGGCTGCTGGATGATGGTGGATGGGGACAGCTCCGTCTATGCGGTTGACCTTGACACTGTGCAGGCCCTTCTGATAACAGCTGCCGAACTGAAAACAGAATGAAAAATCCATGTACGCCGTATGCGGAAACTCCGCTGCGGCGTATGTTTTTTTGTTGCAGCGTGTAAAGTTTCGGCAAACAGCGGCAGAGTGATTGACTTTTCAGCAAAGATTGATTAAGATAGACGGGACAGGGTAGAATAACTGCGCAATGTTTTTGTATTTTTAAGGTTCGTCATGGAGGTTGTGCGGGGTCGAGTCTGCTTTTACCGCCAAAGTGCGATGGTTGGGCAAGCAGACTCCCAGTCGCCCTGGTACGAGGGATGGGGCAGAGCCCGGTCTTTTTTCGTATCTGAGTTACAAGGAGGATGTAGTAAAATATGGACAACTCGGTGATCGTTTCACTGCGTGATATTGTAGTGGAATTTGATGGTCAGCGCATTCTGGATGGGCTGAATCTGGACATCCATGACAAAGAGTTCGTGACTCTGCTGGGTCCCTCCGGCTGCGGCAAAACCACCACTCTGCGCCTGATCGCGGGTTTTCTGGAGCCGAATGCCGGCAAAGTACTGCTGAAAGGCGAGGACATCACCGGCGTGCCGCCCTATAAGCGCCCGGTGAACACCGTTTTCCAGAAGTATGCACTGTTCCCGCACCTGAATGTGTTCGAGAACGTGGCCTTTGGTCTGCGTCTGAAAAAGCTGGACGAAGAGACCATCCGCCGCAAGGTGCGCAATATGCTGGAAGTCGTGGGCCTGAAAGGCTTCGAGCGCCGCAGCATCAGCCAGATGTCCGGTGGTCAGCAGCAGCGCGTTGCCATTGCCCGCAGTCTGGTAAACGAGCCGGAGATCCTGCTGCTGGACGAACCCCTCGGTGCGCTGGATCTCAAGCTGCGCAAGGAAATGCAGCTGGAGCTCAAGCGCCTGCAGCGTGAAATGAACATTACCTTTGTTTATGTCACCCACGATCAGGAAGAAGCCCTGACCATGTCCGACACCGTTGTGGTCATGAACGGCGGCAAGGTGCAGCAGATCGGCACACCCGAGGATATTTATAATGAACCGAAGAACGCCTTTGTGGCAGACTTTATCGGTGATTCCAACATTGTGGACGGCGTGATGCACAAGGACTTCCTTGTGTCCTTCTCCGGTGTGGATTTCCCCTGCGTGGACCGCGGCTTTGCCCGCGAGCAGAGCGTGCAGGTGGTAGTGCGCCCCGAGGATATCGAGGTGGTATCGCCTGTGGAAGGCCAGCTGGTGGGTGTTGTGAACGACGTCATTTTCAAGGGTGTCCACTTTGAAATGCATGTGGAATGCGAGGGCCGTGAATGGCTCATCCACTCCACCCGCGCCTGCACACCCGGTGAGACCATTGGTATGCGCATCGGCCCCAACGAGATCCATATCATGGCGCGTTCGGAGGGGTGAGCCGCGATGATGAAGATTTACGATAAAAAACTGGCCTATCCCTACTTCGTGTGGATGGTGCTGTTCACGGTGGTGCCGCTGATTATCGTTGTGTACTATGCGTTCACCGATGCAAACGGTGCCTTTACGCTGGACAACCTCACCTCCATCAGCGGCTACGGCTCGGTGTTTGCCCGCAGCCTGCTGCTGGCCCTCATTGCCACGGTCATCTGTCTGGTCATTGCGTTCCCGGTGGGCTATTTCCTTTCCCGCCTGCGGGTGAACAAACAGCACATCATGCTCATGTTGGTCATGCTGCCCATGTGGATGAACTTCCTGCTGCGAACCTATGCATGGATGGGCCTGCTCAGTGTCAACGGCCCCGTGAATGCCGTGCTGGGCGTGTTCGGCCTTGGCCCCTTCAATATGCTTAACACCTCCGGCGCGGTGGTGCTTGGTATGGTGTATAACTATGTGCCCTATATGATCCTGCCGCTGTATACCAGCATGACTAAGATCGACCAGAGCCTTGTGGAAGCTGCGCAGGATCTGGGCGCTTCTACCACCAAGACCCTTGTGCGGGTACTCATCCCCATGAGCGTGCCCGGCATCAGCACCGGCATCACCATGGTGTTTGTCCCGGCGGTGTCCACCTTTGTCATCAGTCGTATGCTGGGCGGCGGTTCCAATCTGCTGATTGGTGATCTGATCGAAATGCAGTTTCTGGGCAACAGCTACAACTTGAACGTAGGCTCTGCCATGAGCCTTGTACTGATGATCATTGTGCTGCTGTGCATGAGCTTTACCTCCAGCTTTGATGAAGATGAAATGGAGGGCGTGTCCTGATGAAAACGAAACATCTGCGCCTGATGCAGCGTGTCTATATCATTCTGTTTTTCTGCTTCATGTATCTGCCCATCGCATACATGATCGTATTCAGCTTCAACCAGTCCAAGGGCTATTCGCTCTTTACCGGCTTTACCCTCAAGTGGTACTCCAGCCTGCTGCACAACTCCGCTATCCTGCATGCGCTGCTGGTCTCGCTGGAAGTGGCTCTGATCTCTGCGGTCATTGCCACTGTGCTGGGTACAGCGGCAAGTCTGGGCATTGCGTCCATGGGCCGCAAGAGCCGCCTTGTCGTCACCAACATCACCTATATCCCGGTGGTCAACCCGGAGATCATCACCGGCATTTCGCTCATGCTGCTGTTCGTGGCCTACCAGCGCTTCGCCGGCGGCGTCTCATGGCTGCCGGATACCATCATGGGCTTCCCGACATTGCTCATTGCACATATCGCGTTCAATGTGCCATATGTTATCTTCAACGTGACGCCCAAGCTCAAGCAGCTGGACATCAAGCTGTATGAGGCTGCGCTGGATCTTGGCTGTGACCCCAGACAGGCCTTCTTCAAGGTCATTCTGCCGGAGATCAGCCCGGCCATCCTGTCCGCTTTCCTGATCTGCCTGACCTACTCCATCGACGATTTTATGATCTCCTACTTCAACTGCGGCACGGTGGAGACCCTGCCCATCGCCATCTATTCCATGACCCGTAAAAAGGTCAGCCCGGAGATCTATGCACTGTCCACCATTATGTTTGTGGTCATTCTGTGCATCATCCTGTTCTCCAATGCGATGGAAAGCCGCAATTACCGCCGCGATCAGAAGGCGCTGAGAGGGGAGGGCGTGTGATGAAACGTTTTGCTGTTTTGCTGCTGGCGCTGGCAATGATGGTCTGCTGTGCACTGCCCGCCTTTGCTGCCGGCACCACCGAAGTTACCGAGGACGTCTCGGTATCGGATGATTACGATTGGACCCGCTTCAAGGGCCAGAACGTCGCCATCAACGTTTACAACTGGGGCGAGTATATCTCCAACGGTTCGGACGACAGCGTGGATGTGGTGTCTGCGTTTGAGCAGCTCACCGGCATCAAGGTGAACTATACCACCTTTGACTCCAACGAATCCATGTACGCCAAGCTCAAGTCCGGCGCGGCCAACTACGATGTGGTCATTCCGTCGGATTACATGGTGGCGAAAATGATCTCCGAGGGGATGCTCAAGCCTCTGAACTACGATAATATCCCGAACTTCAAAAAGATCGATCCGGAATATGTGGATCCGGATTACGATCCGCAGAATGCCTACACCGTGCCCTACATGCTCTGTACCACCGGCATCATATATAACACCACCATGGTGGACGAAGCACCCACCAGCTGGGCTGATCTGTGGGACGAGCAGTACGCAGGCAATATCCTGATGTTCAACAACAGCCGCGATGCCTACGCCATAGCTGCGTTTAAGAGCGGCCACAACATCAACCCGCAGTCCACCGAAGAAGTGGACGAGGTGGTGGAGGAACTCAAGGCGCAGAAGCCGCTGGTGCAGGCATACGTCATGGACGAGATCTTCGATAAGATGATCGGCGGCGAGGCAGCCATCGGCGTGTACTACTCCGGCGATGCCATCACCATGATCGATGACAACCCCGACCTTGCATGGGTGTTCCCGGAGGAGGGCAGCGTGCTGTCTGTGGACTGCATGGCCATTCCTGCTGCCAGTGAGCATCAGGAAGCTGCAGAAATGTTCATCAACTTCATGTGCGAGACGGATATCGGCAAGGCAAACGCCGAGTACATCGGCTACACCACCCCCATGCATGATGTGTGGGAGGTGCTGGACGAGGATCTGAAGGAGAGCGAGATCGCTTATCCGCCGGAGGAAGCTGCCGCTAAGGAAAAGGTGTTCACCGCTCTGAGCGACGATGTGAACAGCGAACTGGATGTAAAGTGGAGCGAAATGAAGAGCTACGACGAGGGCGGCAGCAGTCTGCTGTTCCTTGCGCTGCTGGCAGCTATGGTGGCGCTGGCCTGCTTCAACATCTGGCGCAAGGTCCGCAGGCGCAACCGCAATCAGTATTAAACGCAAAGGAGGCTGCTGCACAGAACAACGTGCAGTGGTCTCTTTTTATAGAAAGGGAAAACCATGGAACAGTTCTTTTACACCGAGACCATGACAGTCATGAACGCAGATGCCGACTTCCGCAGCCTGCTCAAGCCCAGCGCCCTGCTGCGCTATGTGGAGCAGATTTCGACAGACCACGCCCGCGCCTTTGGTATGGATGACCAGTTCTTCAAAGAACGCGGCGTGACCTTTCTGGTGGGCAAACAGGCTCTGAAGTTCAGCCGTGTGCCGCAGCGTGCCGAAACGCTGACCCTTACCTCCCGGGCGCAGGTCAGCAAACACGGTTCAGTCAAACGCATCACCACCCTGACCGATGCCGAGGGCAAAGAGGTGGCTATGGTGGACTGCCGCTGGATCGTGGCAAGCCTCGCCGAGGGCCGTATCCTGCGGGAGCCGGGCTGGACGGTGGAGAATTTCTGGAACGATACGGTGGAGGACGAGCTGCCTTTGCAGCTGCACAAGTGCAAGGATGGTCTGACCAGCGCAGGGGAGTGGACGGCGCGTTATTCCCAGTGCGATCTGAACGGCCATTTGAACAACGCATTCTATCTGGACCTTGTCTGCGATGCGCTGCCGCTGGAAGTGATGCGCAAAGGCCCCGTGACCTTTGCTTCTATCAACTACCACCGCGAGATCCCGATGGGAGAAACGGCAGAGGTGTTTTATGCCCCTTCGGCGGATGGCTGGTATGTGGTCGGAAAGCACAACGGCCAGACCAGCTTTGAATGCTATCTGGAACTGGGAAAGTAAAAAAAGAAATACTGCCGGTGAACGCGCAGCGCCAGCTGCTCCCAAAGGGAGATCTGAGAACGGGACTTTTTCTGTCCACAAAAAGTTCAAAAATTATTACAAAGAAATTACAGAAAAGCTATTGCAAATTGGTTTCAAAAGAGTTACAATATGGTTACAGCAAGGGCACAAGCCCAGCTGAGTGTGAAATCTTTTTCTTCTTGTTTTAGGGATATCGGGCACAGGTTCTCCTCCTCCGACTGTTCTCCTTCACAGTTCGTGAGCCATGTGCCGCACAGGCGGTATCCCGCTTCGTGTGCAAAAAAGCTCGTCCGTTCTGGACGAGCTTTTTTGCATCCTCTGTACCCTCAAAATGACTTCCCGTGCGGGAAAGTATGACCTTACCTCGTTTTGGTGGTCAATTTGCCTGTTTTTCCGCAAAGGACATTTACAAAGTTTGGCGCGGCAGGGGTTTGTATTCTGGCTGTCTTTGTGGTAAAGTATATTCAATCAATTTATACACTGCAAACATGAAATTCGTTTTATGCTTTTGCTGTCTTCCGTTTTTGATGCGTTGAGAGAAAAGGAGTTTGAACATGGCTTATTTCTATGAAGAACCTTCCCGCACTTTCGGTGAATACCTGCTGATCCCCGGCTATTCCTCCGCTGAAAACGTTCCCACTGCTGTCAGCCTCAAGACCCCTCTGGTCAAGTACCGCAAGGGTCAGGAAGAGTGCCCTCTGCAGATGAATATCCCCATGATCAGCGCCATCATGCAGTCGGTCTCCGGCGATAAGCTGGCCATTGCACTGGCTCGTCAGGGCGGTGTGTCCTTCATCTACGGTTCTCAGAGCATTGAAAACGAAGCCGCTATGGTGCGCCGCGTCAAGAGCTTCAAGGCTGGTTATGTCGTGTCCGACTCCAATCTGGCCCCCACTGCCACCCTGCACGATGTGCTGGAGCTGAAGGCACGCACCGGCCACTCCACCATTGCCATTACCGCCGACGGCACCCCGGGCGGCAAGCTGCTGGGTATTGTGGCATCTCGTGACTACCGCATCAACCACACCCCGGATGATGCCCCTGTCACCACCTTCATGACCCCGCTTGAAAAGCTGGTCACCGCTCCGGAGAATACCTCTCTGCACGATTGCAACAACATCATCTGGGACAACAAGATCAACACTCTGCCTCTGGTGGATGCTGAGGGCAACCTGAAATATATGGTGTTCCGCAAGGACTACGATTCTCACAAGAAGAACACCAATGAGCTGCTGGATGCCAACAAGAGCTATGTGGTGGGTGCCGGTATCAATACCCGCGACTATGCCGAGCGCGTGCCTGCACTGGTGGAAGCCGGTGTGGATGTGCTGTGCATCGACTCTTCTGAGGGTTATTCCGAGTGGCAGAGCCGCACCATTGGCTGGATCCGTGAGCATTACGGCGATACCGTCAAGGTGGGCGCAGGCAATGTTGTGGATGCCGAGGGCTTCCGCTTCCTGGCCGAGGCAGGCGCAGACTTTGTAAAGATCGGCATTGGCGGAGGCTCCATCTGCATCACCCGCGAGACCAAGGGCATTGGCCGCGGTCAGGCTACCGCTGTCATCGAGGTAGCAAAGGCTCGTGACGAGTACTTCAAGGAGACCGGTATCTATGTGCCGATCTGCTCCGATGGCGGCATCGTTCACGATTACCACATCACGCTGGCTCTGGCTATGGGTGCCGACTTCGTCATGCTGGGCCGTTACTTCGCCCGCTTTGATGAGAGCCCCACGAACAAGGTTCGCATCAATGGCCAGTATATGAAGGAGTACTGGGGCGAAGGTTCCAACCGTGCCCGCAACTGGCAGCGCTACGATCTGGGCGGCTCCACCAAGCTGAGCTTTGAGGAAGGCGTGGACAGCTACGTGCCCTATGCCGGCCCTCTGGCTGATGGCGTGCAGACCACTCTGTACAAGGTCAAGAGCACCATGTGCAACTGCGGTGCCCTGTCTATTCCTGAGCTGCAGCAGAAGGCCAAGCTGACTGTTGTTTCTTCCACTTCCATTGTGGAGGGCGGCAGCCACGATGTCGTGCTCAAGAATGCTACCCCCAACATCATCAATGGCTAAGTTTTTTTGATCACAAAGCCGCCTGTGCCGTCTGGCATGGGCGGTTTTTTGCATAAAAACTCTTGAACAAGCCCGCATTTGGTGATATCATGATAGAAACGCACTGTCAAGACAGGCAGGCATGCAAACCTTCCCACAAGGAAGAGGAACGGCAAAGGCCGGAGGAAGCCTTTGTCAGGTGCAAAGAAGAGAGGATACTATTCATGGACGAAATCAAGGTTGTGCCTTATATCCCGGATGAGGACTACGACAACCCCGCAATGGTCGTGGATTTTTACGAATTTACTATGGCCAACTGCCTTTTCCTGCACGGATTCAAGGATACTACACTGGTGTTCGATATGTTCTTCCGCAAGAACCCGGACAATCAGGGCTACTCCATCAGTGCCGGTCAGCGCAAGCTGACCCGTTTTCTGCTGAATTATCATTTCAATGCACAGGATATCTGGTGGCTGCGCACCAAAGGCATGAGCGAGGAATTCTGTGAGTATCTGCGCACTTACCAGTGGAAGGGTGACATGTATGCACTGCCCGAGGGCACGGTGGCCTACCCGCATGTGCAGATGGTACGCATTGAGTGCGACCTTGTGGGTGCGATCCTGATCGAGACCTACCTGCTGCAGACCATGAACTTCCACAGCCTGATCGCGACCAAGGCCACCCGTGTCACCGGCCTGAACACCCATACGCCCCGCAGCGTCATGGAGTTCGGCACCCGCCGCGCACAGGGCAAGAGCGCTGGCAACGATGGCGCATACGCTGCTGTTCTGGGCGGCTGTGTCGGCACGGCAAACTGTCTGGCGGAGATGAAGTTCGGCGCAGATGTCAAGGCCGTTGGCACTGTGGCGCACAGCTTTATTGAGTTCTTCCCGACCGAGTTCGACGCTTTCAAAGCATTTGCAGATACCTATCCGGATTCGGTCAGCCTGCTGCTGGATACCTACAATATTATGGAGAGTGGTCTGCCCAACCTCATTAAGCTGGACGATTACCTCATCGAAAAATATCCCAACGACCCGAACCGTCGTGTCAAGAGCGCCCGCATCGACTCCGGTGATCTTGCCCGCGGCTCCAAGCGCCTGCGCAAGGCGCTGGATGCAGCAGGCAAGCCCTACATCAAGCTGGTGGCGTCCAACGGTCTGGATGAGAAGAAGATCGCCAACATGGAGCTGTACGAACACGCTCATTTTGACTCTTACGGCGTGGGTGAAAACCTGATTACTTCCGCTTCCGACCCCGTGTTCGGTGGTGTGTACAAGCTGGTGGCAGTCAAGAAGCCGGATGGCAGCTATACCCCCAAAATGAAGTGCTCGGATTCTGCCAGCAAGGCCATCATTCCGGGCAAGAAGATGCCCTGGCGTCTCTACGATGAGAACGGTCAGGCGCAGTGCGACCTGATTGCTATGGATGATGAGGTCATCGAGGCCGGCAAACCCATCACCATGGTCAATCTGGACTCGGATGCCATCGAACGCACCGTGACCATCACACCCACCAAGGTCAGAAAGCTGCTGGTGCCCCACATCCTGAACGGCCAGCTGGCCATTGAGCTGCCCTCTATTGCAGAAAAGAAGGCCTACATTGCAAAGCAGCTCACCGAGGAGACTTGGGAAAGCGAACTGCGTCTGGAATGCCCGCATAAGCACTATGTGAATATGACTCCGGCTGTGGCCGAGTGCCGTTCCAAGATGTATGCAGAGCTGCATGGCGGTAAGGTATAAAAGCTTTTCTTGACAAAAAAGCAAGCCTGTTGTATTATAAGAGCTGCCGTTTGAAAAAACGGTGGCTCTTCTTATGCCGCTGTGGTGAAATTGGCAGACACGAGGGACTTAAAATCCCTTTCTGGAGACAGAGTACGGGTTCGACCCCCGTCGGCGGCATGGACAAAAAGCACCTGAAATCGCTTGATTTCGGGTGCTTTTTGTTTGCCCAAAACCCGCCGGATAACCCATTTGCAGGAAATGATATACTAAAGCAGCCCCGAGGGACCGTCAGGCTCCCCCGGGGCTGCTGCTATGTATGGCTTTTTCGGCCGGGGATTTTACTTTTCCTGCGCTTTTCGCTCTGAAGGGGCGAGGAGTGCTTTTTGTAAGCCACAGTTCTATCTGCCCGGGACAGGCATATACTCATAGCAAGCTGGCAACCCCAAAAAGGAGGAAGAAATTGTGGACGAGTATTACCGTGCAGTACGGAAGCTGCCTTCGTGGCTGGCACAGCCTTTGGGGCAGCTTCCGACACCAACAGCGGCACAGATCCATGAGCTGCGATTCCGGACAGGGCATGGCATTTTTCTTACGATGTCAGGTCAGCAGGTCTGCCTGAAGGAACTTTCCGAGTGTCCGCAGTCACTGCGGGAATGCATACTGGATCAGCTGCAGCTCGAAGAAATCTTTCACACTCTGTGCGGCGGTGCGGTCCATGCACATCAGAACGAACTGACGCAGGGGTTCCTTACCACACCGTCCGGCTGCAGGGTCGGAGTTGCCGGCCGCTATGTGGACCGCGACGGGCAGATGATCCTGCAGCAGGTGCAGTCGTTGAATCTGCGGATCGCGCGTGCAGTTCCTCTGATGCTGCCGGACAGGCTTTGCGAGATCCTGCAAAGGCATTTTATCGGGATGCTTGTAGTCGGTGAACCGGACAGCGGCAAAACAACATTTCTGCGGCAGATCGTTCAAAGCCTTGCCGGGATGCAGCGGAGGGTCTGCGTGGTGGACGAGCGTGGTGAAATTTATCCACCGGACCTTTCAGGTCCGGATCAGCAGCTGCCCGCAGTGGATACCCTGTCCGGCATTCCAAAGGAGCGTGCCGTGCAGATGGCGCTGCGCACTCTTTCACCGCAGGTGATCGTTCTGGACGAGCTGGGTTCACTGGCTGAAACAGCAGCGCTGGAGCAGGGCTTTTTCAGCGGGGTGGATTTTATTGCGAGCGTTCATGCCGCAAGTGCGGAGGAAGCAGTCAGACGACCGCAGGTGAAGGCTTTGCAGCAGCAGGGAATGCTGCGTGTACTGGTGCTGCTGCAGGGCTGCGCCGAGCCGGGCAGGGTCCGGCAGATCGACGAGTTATGATCCAACTGTTTCATTGGATGGGAGCAGCGCTGCTTCCGCTGTGCGGATGGCTGACCGGAGCAGCCCTTCAGGCAGGAAAAGAGCAGCATATCCTGCAGCTGCGGCATACTGTGGAATTGCTGCGGCACATCCGGCAGGAAGTGGCATACCGCAGGCCGGATATGGAGCTGCTCTGCCGCTGTCTGATACAGGAAGGGCTGCTGACGCCTGCGGAAAAATTGCAGGCTCTCGCGCCGCCTGCAAGCTTCCACGCCGAAGAGCGGCTTTGCTTTGAACAATGCTTTTCCGGCCTCGGCCAGTGCGAAGCTGCGCAGGAGTGTGAACGGCTGGACTACTATATCGCGCGCTTTGAAGCGTTTCTGCAGCAGGCTCAGCAGGAAGCAGCCGCCTGTGCTGGCCTGTCCTGCAGGCTGGGGCTTGCGGCAGGAGCTGTTCTGGCACTGATTTTTTTGTAAGCGCAGGAGGATGCAGAATTGGAGATCGATCTTGTTTTTAAAATTGCAGCCATTGGCATCATTGTGGCGGTGCTGAATCAGCTGCTGATCCGTTCCGGACGGGAGGATCAGGCCATGATGACCACTCTTGCGGGCCTTGTCGTAGTGCTGTCCATTCTTGTCAAGCAGATCAGCGTCCTGTTTGTCACCATCAAGTCGCTGTTTGCGCTATGAGTACCTCCGTTTCCATCCTTGGGGCGGCAGTCGTTTTTGCGGCAGCACAGCTTTTGCTGCGCAAGGATTCTCCGTCTTATGCATTTTTGCTTTCGATCGGTGCCGCAGTATTTATACTGCTGAGGCTTGGCGCGGCTGCGCAAGATCTGATGCGGGGAGTATGGGCACTCAGCCGCCGGGTGGATGGTACTGCCTTTTCCTGTCTGCTGCGCTGTGCAGGGATCCTGCTGATTACGGATTACGCCCGGACACTGTGTGAAGAAGCAGGCGCAGATTCACTGGCGTGGTGTACAGGTTTGGCGGGGAGGCTCCTTGTTCTGGCAGCGGCATTCCCTTTGCTGGAGGAGATCTGTCAACGGATCTGGGGGCTTGCTGCATGAAATTATTTCAAAAGGCGTCCGCTGCTGTGCTTGCCGTCTGCGGAGTTTTGTCTGCGGTCCCGGGTGCGCAGGCGGCCGGGCTGCAGGACCTGCCCGGGCAGGAGCTCTGGCAGCCCTATCTGAATGCTGCGCCGCAGGATGCGGATTCATTCGTCCACGATCCGGTCGGAGCGCTGCTTTCCCTTTTGCCGGCTTCACCGCTGGAAATGATCCGGCAGATGGCGCATTGTTATGCAGATGTCCTGCTGTTCCTGCTGCTTTTGGTCCTGCTTTCTTTTCTGGTCGGAGAAGCGGCAGACAATGCGCTTTTGGAACTGGCAGCGGCTGTAGGGTGCGGCACCCTTTTATGGGGCGACCTGATGAGCCTCGCGCAGCAGGTGTGCGAGCGGATGACAGGATGGAAAGACTATCTTCTGGGGTTTCTTCCGGTCTACAGCGGGGTGCTCACCGCAGGAGGAGAAGCAAATGCCGGTGCAGCGGCAAGCGGTCTGCTGCTGACAGGGCTATGTTTCCTTGCACAGTGCACGGCTACAGTCGTCCGTCCGCTGCTGCAAAGCTATCTTGCGGTCAGCATGGCGTGCTGCATCAGTACCCAGAGAGGGCTTTCCGATACCTGCCGCGCCACAGGTGCACTGCTGCAAAAAGGGCTGCGCTGGGCCGGCCGCCTTTTTGCGGTTTTACTGGGGCTGCAGCGTGCAATAACGGTGCAGTTGGATCGTTCGGCGCTGCGGCTCGGAGAGCTGTTCACCGGCAGTGTGCCGGTCATAGGACAGGCTCTGAGCGATACGGCAGAGGTCTTTCTGACCGGAATGCGGCTGCTGAAAAGCAGTCTGGGTCTTGCGGCGCTCATGGTGATCGGTGCGGAGTTTTTGCCGCTGTATGTGCAGCTGATGCTCCATCTGGCGTTCCTCACAGTCTGCAGCCTTTTGTGCGGGCTTGCGGCGAACAGCCGCTGTCAGGTGCTGTTCGCCTGTATGGCAGAAGCTGTAAAATGCATGGCTGCCATTACAGCATTGTATTTTGAGTTGCTGACGGTGGGCGTTGGGCTTTTGATGATGACAGGAGGCGGATGAAGTGCAGGCATTTCAAAACGCTGCAGCTGCATTTTGCATCGCCTGTATCTGCGCAGAGGTCACTGCTTTGCTGACAGGCACAGGCTGGGCGGGCAGATGCATAAAAGCAGTTGCCGGGCTATATATTCTAGTAGTCCTTTTCCGGCTGGCACCGGGTGTGAAGCCGGAACTGAAAAGCGCCATGGAGGTAGTACCGTCCTCTGTCCATATCCAGAGTGCCGAAATATCGATCCTGCAGAAAGCGCAGGAGCGGCTGGAAAGCTCCCTGCGGACAGAGTGTATGCAGCGCTTTGGGGTACCGATAGAGCTGGATATCACGCTGATGCAGGAGGGGCAGACCGTACAGGCTGGATCTGCAGGGTTTACCATCCTATCAGAATATACCGACGCAGAAAAGCAGCAGGTCGCCGCATATCTGCAGGAAGCACTCGGCACGGCATCGGTATGGGAGATGCAGGAGGAAGTCGGATGAAAGAAACAGAGGGCTTTTCCATCCGTCTCTTTGCCGAAAAATGCAAAGGAAAGCAGGGCAGAGCAAGGCTTGCGGCTGCAGTAGGACTGCTGGCGATGCTGTTGATCCTGCTGTCGGAGCTTTTCCCGCAGCCTTCTGCGGCAGGCAGCACCCAGAAAGCCAAAAGCGCACAAAGCAGCACCGAATATCAGGCACAATTGGAGGAGCGGCTGGAACGGCTGATCTCTCATATGAGCGGTGCGGGCAAGACCACTGTGATGGTCACACTGGGGACCGGGGAGGAAGTGATCTATGCATTGGACACGCAGTCCGGAGATACGCAGTCGCAGCAGACGCATGTCTTGCTGGAGGATGGTTCTGCCCTGACTGAGACGGTCTGCGTGCCGCAGGTCTGCGGCGTGGCAGTGCTGTGCGAGGGCGGCGGTGATGTCCGGATCGCAGCCCGGATCACAGAGCTGGTGAGCGCATTGCTGGATCTGCCGTCCAATCACATTTGTGTGGAGCAGCGCAAGGGCTGAGTCCCGGAAACTTTTATAAGGAGGAACGATCTATGAGAGCACTTTCTGGAAATACCCGCAAAGCTACTGCCGTTACACTGGCCGCAGCGCTGGTGATCGCCGTGTACTTAAACTGGCAGTATGCCCGCAGCGATGTGCCTGCGGAGCTGGAAAGCACTGCTGCTGTCGCGGCGCAGGTGGAGGATGTTCCGGTGCAGGCCGATGCCATTCTGGATGAACTGCCTACCGAAGCGGAAGCGGTTTCCAGTGCAAATAAAAATTATGGCGAGGCGCAGCTGGTAAGTGTTGCCAGCGACAGCGGTGCAAAGTTCTTTGAGCAGGCCCGTCTCAAACGACAGAAAGCCCACGATGAAGCGATGGATTCCATTAAAAAGACGATGAAGGCTTCCTCTCTTTCCGCAGAAGAAAAGAAGGAATACACCTCCCAGCTGACAGCGAATCTGGAAGACCTGAATGCAGAAAATGAGATCGAGACCCTCATCAGGGCCAAAGGCTTTGCCGACTGCCTGTGCTTTTTGCAGTCTGGCCGGGCAGATCTGACCGTTATGACCTCAGGCCAGCCGCTTACTGCCGCACAGGTGGCGCAGATCCGCGATGTAGTGCTGAGCAAAAGCAGTGTGACGGCACAGAATATCACAGTGGTGGAGGTCAAATAAGACACAGTCCTGCCATTTTGTCCCAGCATAGCTGCAGAAGGCAGAGTTTTCCCAAACAAGTATTGAAATCACCCCCGCTTTGATGGTATAATAACTCTATCAATCAAGCATGATGTTGTCCTGCGTATGGCATTGATCGTTTCAGGCAGGACCATTTTAAACAGGAAAAAGCAGGCGGACTGCCCGCTTTTGGATGGAGGACAACACAATGGATTTTCAGAATACGAATCTTCAGGGCGGCAGCCTTCAGATCTCCACCGAGGTTATTGGCAAGATCGCGCGCTGTGCAGCGTTGGAAATTGACGGCGTTGCTGAGGTCTCCTGCGGCAAGCAGAATAAAAAGCTCAAGGATCTGCTGGAAGCTTCCAGCATCCAGTCTCCGGTCACGGTGGAAATGCGGGATGGTACCGCAAGCATCACCCTGAACCTGATGGTAAGCTTTGGAGCACGGATCCCTGCCGTGGCAGAAAAGGTACAGGAAAACGTGAAGACCGCTGTGCAGAACATGACCAATGTTACGGTGAGCCGGGTCAATCTGGTCATTGCCGGTCTGGCAGATGCTGCAGCAGCGCAGGAATAAAACAAAATCAAACAGGAAAGACCGATCCTCTCTGCTGCTTCAGGCAGAGGGGGTTCGTGTTGCGAGAGGAACATTATGGAAAATATTTTGCCCCGTAGAGAAGCCCGCGAGAATGCATTTTTGCTGGCATTTTCGCAGACCTTTGGTGATATCCCGCTGGCAGAAGCCATCATCAACCACGAAGAAAACGATGAAGAACATCCGGTGGATGGCTTCAGCAAGCATCTGCTGAATGCATACTACGATCATTCTGCCGAAGTGGACGACGAGATCCGCGCACATCTGCGCAACTGGACCATGGAGCGTCTGCCCCGGGTGAGCCTGACAGTTCTTCGTCTGGCAATTGCAGAAATGCTGTTTGGCGGTGAGAACAAGCCCGGCGTCGCCATCAACGAGGCAGTCGAGCTGACCAAAAAGTATGGTGCAGACGAAGATTACCAGTTCGTGAACGGTCTGCTTGGCGCAGTGGCCCGGGATCATGGTCTGGATGCAGATGCCGCAGCGGAGCAGGCCGAACAGTGAGCCGCTATACGCTTGGCATTGATACAAGCAACTACGCAACCTCTCTGGCAGTGTTTGATACAGCTGGAGAGGTTGTTTGCGCAAAAAAACGTTTTCTGCCGGTAAAAGAAGGTCAGCTGGGCCTGCGGCAGAGCGAGGCACTGTTTCATCATACGGTCGCGCTGCCGGAAATGATGCAGGAGCTTGCGCAGGAATTTGATCTGACAAAGATCGATGCTGTCGGAGTGTCGCAGAAGCCGCGCCCGGTGGAGGGCAGCTACATGCCATGCTTTCTGGCAGGTGTCAGTGCGGCTGCGGCCTTTGCGCAGGCAAAGGGCATCCCTCTTGTGCGGACCACCCATCAGCAGGGTCACGCTGCGGCAGCACTGTTTGCAGCCAAGGGGGAACAGCTGTTTGCTGAAAAAGTTCTGCTGTTCCATATTTCCGGCGGTACGACGGACCTGCTGCTCTGCGATCAGGTGCGTCAGATCACGACTCTTGGCACCAGCACCGATCTCTACGCCGGACAGGCTGTGGATCGTGTGGGGGTCAAACTGGGCTTTGGGTTCCCGGCGGGTGCTGAAGTTTCCCGTCTGGCTGCGCAGTGCGGGGAAGAGATCCGGCCGAAGTCCAGTGTAAAGGGAATGCAGTGCAGCCTTTCCGGGCTGGAAAACCAGTGCAACGGTCTGCTGGCCGCAGGCAAAACGCCGGAGTATGTCTGCAAATACTGTCTGCTCTGTGTGGCAGATACGGTGGTCAAAACGACAAAGGCAGCGCAGAAGGAATACCCCGGTCTTCCGGTGGTCTGTGCCGGCGGCGTGATGAGCAGCGATATCATCCGCGCATGGGTGCAAAAGCGGCTGCCGCAGGTGTATTTTGTGCCGGGAATGTATTCCAGCGATAATGCCATCGGCGTTTCGATCCTTGCAGCACGGGAGGCCGGATTATGGCTGAAGTAATTACCGTTTCGGCCCTGAACCATTACGTTAAAATGCTGCTGGATGCAAACGACAGATTGTTTGACATTGCCCTGCGCGGCGAGATTGCAAACTTTGTACAGAATGCACGCAGCGGCCACTGCTATTTTTCCCTGCGGGATGAAGCCAGCAGCGTGAAGGCTGTAATGTTCCGTGCAGATGCCCGCCGTCTTGCCTTCCGCCCGGAAGAGGGGATGCGCGTTGTGGTACGCTGCCGTGCGACCCTTTATGAGCGTGACGGTGCCTTTCAGCTGTATGTGAACGATATGTTTCCGGATGGCATCGGTGCCGCACAGCTTGCATTGGAGCAGCTCAAAGCAAAGCTGGAGCAGGAGGGCCTGTTTGCCCCGGAACATAAAAAGCCGCTGCTGGCATTCCCTAAATGCATTGGTGTTGTCACCAGCAAAACGGGAGCTGCATTGCAGGATATCCGCAATGTACTCACCCGGCGCTGGCCCTCGGTACAGCTGCTTTTGTGTCCGGTAACGGTGCAGGGCTTTGAGGCTGCACAGCAGGTCGCAGATGCGATCCGGAAGCTGGACCAGCGCAAAGAGGTGGACGAGATCATCGTGGCCCGCGGCGGCGGCAGCAGGGAAGATCTGTGGGTGTTCAATGCTGAAGTGATCGCACGGGCGGCCTACCGCTGCAAAAAACCACTGATCAGCGCGATCGGCCATGAGATCGACTATACGATCCTGGACTTTGTAGCCGACCGGAGAGCCCCTACACCTTCCGCTGCGGCAGAGCTTGCCGTGCCGGATCGGGAAGAGCAGAAACGGATATTACTGGATTTGCAGCAAAATATTCGTAAAAATATGCAAAACCGTCTCGATTTATGCTATAATGGTCTGGAACAATACAACTTTGTGTTGGAGCAGGGGCCTGCACGCCAAAGCTGGCAGAAAAAGCATGACCTGCTGCAGCAGGCGAAAGATGAGATCCGGCAGCAGATGCAGACGCAGCAGAATGATGCAGAGCTTCAGCTCCAGCATGCCGCAGCGCTTGCCGGGTCACTGAACCCCTATAAGGTGCTGGCCCGCGGCTATGCTATGGTCACAGCAGCAAATGGAGCCATTCTGGATGCAGAAGGTCTGCAGCCGGAAAAAACAATATATGTTCGCAGCGTTTCTCACCGGGTAAAATGCCGGGTAGAAGCGGTGGAGGAGATCAATGAGAACACCCAAAAGTTTTGAAGAGGGCATGGAACGGCTGAATACGATCCTTGCTCAGATGCAGAGTGAAGAGACCACCCTTGCAGATTCGGTCAAGCTGTACGCAGAAGCGGCTTCTCTGATGGAGTATTGCCATGCTGTATTGGAAAAGACATCTCTGCAGATCAGCGAGATCGATGCAAAGCTTGCAGGTACAGTGCAGGAGGAAAGCTGATGGATCACAAAGAGCAGTATCAGAGTTACCTTGCACAGGCAATGTCCGCACTGGAATATGCCTGTGCCCACTTTCTGCCGGAAGAGTCTGAGGTGTGCCGTGCAGCACGCTACAGTCTGATGGGCGGCGGCAAGCGGATCCGCGCCGTTCTGGTGCTCAGTGTCTGTGATATGCTGGGTGGTAATATGCAGGCGGCAGAGCAGTTTGCGGCTGCAGTGGAAATGCTGCATTGCTACTCGCTCATCCATGATGATCTGCCCTGCATGGATAATGATGATCTGCGCCGTGGCAGACCTTCCTGCCATAAAGCTTTTGACGAGGCGACCGCTATGCTGGCCGGCGATGTTCTTTTGACAGAGGCATTTGAAGTAATCGCCAATGCCCCGGCAGATGCCGATGTCTGTGTACGGGCCGCAGCTGCACTGAGTGCAGGTGCGGGCAGCCGCGGTATGGTCTATGGACAGGAGCTGGATCTGAAGTACGAAGCGCTGGCCGCTACGGAAGAGCAGCTCCGGCTGATCCACCGCAACAAAACGGGCGCACTGATCAATGCGGCGATTCAGATGGGTGCTGCTGCTGCAAGGGCAGATGACGCTCAGTGCCGGGCGCTGGAGCACTATGCTTACGGTCTGGGGCTGGTTTTTCAGATCGTGGACGATGTGCTGGATGTTACCAGTACTCCGGAACAGCTGGGCAAGCCCATCGGCAGTGACAGCGAGAATGGCAAGACTACTTTCGTGACCCTTTATGGCGCAGAAGGAGCTATGCAGCTTGCACAGGATCTGAACAATGAAACCTGTGCAGAGCTGCGCCGGAACTTTGGCAGCAAAGCCGCATTTCTGGAACAGCTTGCACAGCAGCTTCTTGTGCGCAAAAACTAAAACGATCCATACAGAATAAAGGAAAAAGACTATGCAGTTTATTCAAAACATCCTGTCGTTCAATCAGATCCTGACGGTTTCCCTGCTTGGCTGGTTTGTGGCTCAGGTGCTCAAAACCGTTATCAATTTTATCCTGCTGGGTAAATTCCAGCTGGAGCGTATGTGGGGCGATGGCGGCATGCCCAGCGCGCACAGCGCAACGGTCTGTGCAATGGTTATTGCTACCGGGCGCTGTGTAGGTGTTGATTCTGCTATTTTTGCCGTGGCGAGCGTTGTGGCGATCATCACGATGCACGATGCAATGGGCGTGCGGCATGAGACTGGCGAGCAGGCCAAGGTGCTCAATCAGATGATCGATCAGTGGATCGACATCAGCGAAAAGAACGCACCGTTCCTTCAGAATATGCATCTGAAGGAAATGGTCGGCCATACACCGCTGCAGGTAGTGGCAGGCGTTCTGGTGGGTATAGCAGTTGGTTTTCTGTATCCGCTGGTGTGATGTATGGCATCGGCCTAGACTCTGCATTTGAAGGACGTGTGATTTTATGGGAGTATTGCTGCTGGACAGCATCAATCAGCCCGCAGATTTAAAACAATTGAATGAAAAGCAGGTAGAACAGCTTTGTGAGGAGATCCGCAGCTTTCTGCTGAAAAATATCTCTAAAACCGGTGGACATCTGGCGTCGAACCTTGGCATGGTAGAGCTTACAGTGGCATTGCACCGCGTGCTGGAGACCCCGCAGGATAAGATCGTATTCGATGTGGGCCATCAATGCTACACCCATAAGATCCTTACAGGACGGCGCGGACAGTTTGAGCAGCTTCGTCAGTTGGACGGCATTTCCGGATTTCCAAACCCGAACGAAAGTGTGCACGATGCATTTATTGCCGGGCATGGCAACACAGCCCTTTCGCTTGCTATTGGCATGGCATGGGCCAAAAAGCTGCATCATGAGCAGGGACTTGTTGTGGCAGTGATTGGTGATGGCGCCTTTACCGGCGGCATGGTCTACGAGGGCATGAACAACATCGAGCATCTGGACAACCTGCTTGTGATCCTGAACGACAATAAAATGTCGATCTCTAAGAATGTTGGTGCACTTGCCCGTTATCTGACCCATCTGCGTACGACCACCGCCTATGTGGATGCCAAGGATAATGTGCGCGGTTTTTTGGACGCCGTCCCGCTGGTGGGCACCCCGCTGAAAAATGCCCTCACCGATTGTAAAACGCTCCTGCGCCGTGCGATGTACCACTCCACGATGTTCGAGGATATGGGGTTCCAGTATCTTGGCCCTGTGGATGGCCACAATGTGGAAGAGCTGGAACGCACACTCCGCACGCTCCGCGGTCGGCCGGGGCCGCACTTTTTGCATGTTATCACGAAAAAAGGTAAGGGCTATCAGCCCGCCGAAGTGAATCCCGGCAACTATCACGGAGTTTCTGCTTTCGATCTGGACGGGATGCCCGACCCGGAAGTGGCGCCCAAGGAGTCATTCTCAACTGTATTTGGCAAAGCACTCGTGACAGAAGGAGAGAAAAATCAGGATCTCTGTGCCATTACAGCAGCGATGAAATATGGCACCGGTCTTCAGTTTTTTGCACACAGCCATCCAACACGCTTTTTTGATGTCGGAATGGCAGAGCAACACGCTGTCACCTTTGCAGCAGGCCTTGCAAGTCAGGGAATGCTGCCGGTAGTCTGCATTTATTCCACCTTTCTGCAGCGCTCCTATGATCAGATCATTCACGATGTCAATTTGCTGCAGGAAAATGTGGTGTTTGCGATCGACCGCGCAGGCTTTGTTCCCGGGGACGGCGAGACTCATCAGGGAATCTATGACCCGGCTTTTCTGAGCCAGATCAATATCCCGTTGTATGCACCTTCCAATTATCAGGAACTGACCTACTGGCTGCAGCAGCTGCTGAGCGACCGCTTCCATGGCCCGCGTGCGATCCGTTATCCGCGCGGTGGACAGGATGCTGTGCTGGCAGGATTTGGCTGCAGCGGTCAGGAGTACGATTATCTGTATAAGAACGAGAATGCAACAATCGTTCTGGTGAGCTATGCGGATGAATTGACCGATGTTTTACAGGCTGCACAGGAACTGAAGCAAAAAGATATCGTGTGTGACGTGCTGAAACTTGTAAAGCTATATCCCTTTACAGAAAAAGTTCTCGATGAACTGATAAAATATCAGAAAATACTGTTTGCGGAAGAATGCATTGCAAACGGAAGCATCGGTGAGCATTTGGAGTGTGCTTTGCAGCAAAAAGGATGGGATGGATGTTTTATCCATCTTTCTGTGCGGGATGTGCGTCTTCCTCATGCCAGTGTGGCGCAGATCAAACAGGCAACGGGACTGGATGCTGCCAGCCTTGTACAGACGGTTCAGATGGCCGTGACGAAAGGAGAAAGTTTATCGTGAAGATTCGGTTGGATCAATATCTTGTTCAGCATGGCCTGACACAGAGCCGGGAGCGTGCAAAGGCATTGATCATGTCCGGCATCGTATTTGTCAATGAACAGAAGGTGGATAAGGCCGGCGAAATGATCAAAGAGGATGCCAAGGTAGAAGTGCGCGGACATGATATCGGTTATGTGAGCCGCGGCGGTCTGAAGCTGGAAAAAGCCATGCAGTGTTTTCCGCTGACGCCGAATGGCAAAGTCTGCATGGATATCGGTGCATCTACAGGCGGCTTTACGGACTGTATGCTGCAGAATGGTGCCACCAAGGTCTATGCCGTGGATGTCGGCTATGGTCAGCTTGCATGGAGTCTGCGTACCGATGAACGTGTTGTGAATATGGAGCGCACGAACATCCGCAACGTCACGCTGGAAGATCTGGCAGAGCCCATCGAGTTTTTCAGTGTGGATGTCTCTTTTATTTCACTGCATCACATTTTCCCGGTGGCACAGGCCATCACCACACCGGATGCCATGGGCGTTTGTCTGGTTAAGCCTCAGTTTGAGGCAGGCCGCGAAAAAGTGGGCAAAAACGGTGTTGTGCGCGACCCGGCTACCCACCGTGAGGTCCTGCACAATGCAATGGGTTATGCTGCTGCAAACGGCTTTGTTGTGCGCGGGCTGGATTTCAGTCCGGTGAAGGGCCCGGAAGGCAATATTGAGTATTTGATGTTCGTGCAGAAGAGTACAGAGCCTGCCGTGCTGGACGACAGTGCCGTAGAACAGGTGGTAGCTGCAAGCCACAGTACGCTGGACCGCTGAGGGATACGCAAAAAATTCAAATGCAAAAGGAGCTTCCGGTATGACGATCTATATCTCGCCGAACCCCGGCAAAACTTCTGCCAATGAGATCGCGCTGCGTGCGGCACAGATCCTGTTGACGCATGGTGCGGCTGTTCTGATGTGCAAAGAATTGTGTGCGGAATGCAGTACCGCGGGTGTGGTCTATCTGCCGCAGGAGGAATGCCTGGAGCGCTCAGATGTGATCCTGACCATCGGCGGAGACGGTACCATTTTGCACGAGGCAAACCTGTCGCTCCGGTATGCAAAGCCGATCCTTGGCATCAATTTGGGACGCTGCGGTTTTCTGGCAACTTGTGAGGTCAACGAAATGGAGACCAAACTCTCCGCTGTTGCCAGAGGAGAGTTCAGTCTGGATCACCGGATGCTGCTGTATGTGCATGTTCTGGGCCATGATGGCTGGGAGGGACATGCACTGAATGACGTCGTGGTCACAAAAGGCCGGTTGCAGCAGGCGATCGATTTCAGCATCTACTGTGACGACATCCTTGTGGAGCATTACCGCGGAGATGGCGTCATCGTTGCCACGCCTACGGGTTCCACTGCGTATTCACTGGCAGCGGGCGGCCCCATTCTGGATTCACAGACAAAAGGCGTCGTCGTAACGCCGATCTGTCCGCATAGTCTGGCAAGCCCGGCCATGGTTTTTGCGCAGGAGCGTAAATTGAACATCTGTGTCGGGCAGGTGGCAGACGATGAGGTTTTTATCAGCTGTGATGGAGCAGCCGGTTATCCGCTCAAAGCCGGTGCAACAGCTGAAGTACGGCTTTCGGATCAGGTGGTAAAGCTGATCACCTTCGGAAAAGCCGATCAGTTTCAGGCAATCGATCAGAAGCTTCGCAGCAGACGATAAACGGGAGGCGAGTTTGATATGGCGCGCAGCCGCAAAGATGATGTAAGAAGTAAAGGAGAACGTCAGCAAGCGATCCTTCGACTTGTACGGGAGTACCCGATCAGTCGGCAGGAAGTTTTGCTGGACTATCTTTCCAAAGAAGGCTTTGAGGTAACACAGGCCACAGTTTCCCGCGATATCCGGGAGCTGTGTCTGGTAAAAGCCGCGACGGCCGAGGGATACCGCTATGTTTCCAGCCGGAACGAAAGTTTTAACCCCAAGGCACAGGGCCGTTTTGAAACGATCTTTCATGAATCTGTGCTGGGCGTGGATTATGCCGGGCATGTTGTACTGGTAAAGTGCTACTCGGGCATGGCCAATGCGGCCTGCGAAGTTTTTGACGCACTGCAGTGGAAAAATGTGGTCGGCACTCTTTCAGGCGATGACACGTTCCTGATCGTTGCGCGGTCAGAGCGCGACGCAAAAACGATCTGCTCAGAGCTGATCCGGCACATCGTACAAAAATAATGCGGGAGAGAGTATATGCTAAGCAGCCTGCAAATTGAAAATGTTGCAGTTATCCAGAAGGCTGAAGTGCATTTCAAGCCTGGTCTGAATGTCCTCACAGGTGAAACCGGTGCAGGCAAGTCCATCCTGATCGATTCCATCAATGCCATTCTTGGTAACCGCACTTCAAAAGACCTTGTGCGCACGGGCGCATCCAAGGCCGTCATCCGTGCTGCCTTTGAACAGGTGCCGGATGCCGTGCTGAACAGTCTGGAGAAGGCGGGGTACGAACGTTCGGATGCGCTGATGCTCAGCCGTGAGATCACCGCCGAGGGCAAGAGCACCTGCCGTATCAACGGGATGCCCGCGACCGCGTCCGTCCTGCGGGAGCTGTGCGGCGGACTTATCAACATTAACGGTCAGCACGACTCCGTGGGACTTCTGAACCCGGCAAGGCATCTGGGGATTTTGGATGATTATGCACAGAACGACGCAGAATTTCAGGAATACTATGTGCTGTACAGGGAGCTTGTGCGCATCAAGCGAGAACTGGATGCCATGATCACCGACGAGGCCGAAAAGCAGAGAAAAATCGATCTGCTGAGCTATCAGGTACAGGAGATCGAAGACGCCGGGCTGACGGCTGGCGAGGAACAGACCTTGGAAAGCCGCAGAAAAATTCTGGCCAATGCATCGGCTATCCGGGATAAGATCGCACAGAGTTATGCTCTGCTTTCGGGCGATGACGAATCGTCCGGTGCTGTCGATCTGCTGGGCGAAGCCTCCCATGCAATCGATACGGCAGCGCAGCTTGACGATGCACTTGCTGCTGCATCCAGCCAACTGCTGGATCTTTACTATAATGCAAAGGATGTTGCCGCTGACCTGATCGGCCGTTTGGACTCCTACGATACCAATGACGCTGAGCTGGATGAGATCGAGCAGCGGCTGGATCTCATCTATAAGCTCAAGCGTAAATATGGTGATACGGTAGAAGATGTGATCGAATTCGGACAGAATGCAAGGGAGGAACTGGAACGCATCCAGTCCTCTCAGGAACGGCACGACCATCTGCAGGCAGAAAAGCGGCGTCTTTATGCGCTGGCTCGTGAAAAGGCAGAGGCCTTGACCCAGACACGGCTGAACGCTTTTGAAGCGCTGAACAAACGCATTTCCGGCACGCTGGATTTTTTGAATATGCCGGGTGTACGCATGACATTGCGGCACACCCGCGGCCCGCTGGCCAGCCATGGACAGGACAGCATCGAGTTCTACATTTCCACAAACCCCGGTGAGGCGCCCAAACCCCTTGCAAAAATTGCGTCTGGCGGCGAGCTGAGCCGTATTACGCTGGCCATCAAGAACGCAATGGCAGATAAAGATGCTGTGCCTACGGTGATTTATGATGAGATTGACAGTGGTGTTTCCGGCAAGGCTGCCGGGCGCATCGGCGAAGTTCTGCGTCAGAGTGCGCAGGGCCACCAGATCTTGTGCATCACCCATACAGCCCAGATCGCTGCACTGGCCGACTGCCACCTGCTGATCCAGAAAAATGTGGCCAATGACCGCACCTATACCGAAATTCACCCGCTGGATGAGGAAGGCCGTGTGGAAGCGCTGGCCCGCTTGATCTCCGGTGACCATGTGACCGACATTTCCCGTGCAAATGCCCGGGAAATGCTGGGTCTTGGAGCGCAGTAAGCCTGTTTCAGCTGCTGCTGGAAACAGGGGTTGACAAGTATCCGGTATTGTGATAAAGTAGCTATTGTTAATGGCGTTGAAGGGAACAAGTACCTTGAAGCGCTCTGTCCAGAGAAGTCCCGGTTGGTGCAAGGGGCCGCAGAGCAGCAGGGGAAATACCTCCCGGAGCTGCAGGTCGAATGCCTTTACAAGGCTAGTAGGCTGTGCCGCGTGCGAGCGTTACAAACGCAGGAGTGTCACTCTACTCTGGGGTGTGCACTCGTGAGGTCGTTTCTGTGAGGGAACGGCAAACAGAGGTGGTACCGCGATTTTTCTCGCCCTCTGCCAAATTTATTTTTGGCAGAGGGCGTTTTATTTTCCCTCTGCCCATACAACAGGAGGAAATGATTATGACTCTGTACGAAGAACTCAAGGCTCGCGGGCTGGTGGCTCAGATCACCGATGATGAGATCATCGACCTGATCAACAACGGCAAAGCAACCTTCTATATCGGTTTTGACTGCACTGCCGACAGCCTGACCGCTGGCCATTTCATGGCCCTGACCCTGATGAAGCGCCTGCAGATGGCAGGCAACAAGCCCATTGCGCTGATCGGCGGCGGCACTACCATGATCGGTGATCCTTCCGGCCGTACCGACATGCGCAAGATGCTCACCAAGGAAGACATCGCTCACAATGCGGCCTGCTTTAAAAGGCAGATGGAAAAGTTCATCGATTTTTCCGATGGCAAGGCCCTGATGCTGAACAATGCTGACTGGCTGCTGAACCTGAATTATGTTGAGCTGCTGCGTGACGTGGGTGCCTGCTTCTCTGTGAATAACATGCTGCGCGCCAAGTGCTACGAGCAGCGCATGGAGAAGGGCCTGTCCTTCCTCGAGTTCAACTACATGATCATGCAGAGCTACGACTTCTACTATATGTTCCAGCACTACGGCTGCAACATGCAGTTCGGCGGCGATGACCAGTGGAGCAACATGCTGGGCGGTACAGAGCTGATCCGTCGTAAGCTGGGCAAAGACGCTTATGCCATGACGATCACCCTGCTGACCGATTCTCAGGGCAAGAAAATGGGCAAGACTGCCGGCAATGCAGTCTGGCTGGATCCCAATAAGACCAGCCCCTTCGAGTTCTACCAGTACTGGCGCAATGTGGGCGACGCCGACGTGATGAAGTGCATCCGGATGCTCACCTTCCTGCCGCTGGAGCAAATCGATGAGATGAGCACCTGGAAGGATCAGCGCCTGAACGAGGCCAAGGAAATTCTGGCTTACGAGCTGACCAGCATGGTTCATGGCAAGGAAGAAGCCGAAAAGGCTCAGAACGCAGCCCGCGCTCTGTTCAGCGGCAACGCCATGGATACCGAGCACATGCCTTCCACTCAGCTGACCGAGGCCGACCTGACCGATGGCTCCATCGGTATCCTGACCCTGATGGTCAAGGCTGGTCTGGCTGCATCCAACGGCGAGGCACGCCGTCTGGTGGTGCAGGGCGGTGTGCTGGTGGACGGTGAGAAAGCCGCCGCTCCTACTATAAGCTTTACTGCCGAACAGCTGGCAAAGGGCATTGTGATCAAAAAGGGCAAAAAGATCTATCATAAGGTCACCCTGTAATGAAAACATCCTGAAAGAATCAGTCTGCACACCGATAAAACGGTGCAGGCTGATTCTTTCACAGAATAAAAGGCGCAGGTGAGTTTGTTGACTCATCTGCGCCTTTTCATGTTTACTGCATCAAGAAAACAGCTTACAGCTCATAAGCCTTCTTCAGAGCCTCATAAGCGGCATCCTCGTTTTCTGCATGGACCAGCAGGGAAATATCCAGATCACTGGTGGTAATGAGCAGAACCTCAATGCCCGCCATTGCAAGCGCGTTCAGGGCACGGGCGGCCACGCCGCAGCTGGCGACCATTTCCTCTCCAAACAGGTTCAGCTTGGAGTAGCCCACGCTGATCAGCGGGGAAGCCTTGGCATCCTTGTCCAGGTTTGCAACGGAAATGGCCTTCATCACCAGCGGAAGATCACTGCTGGAAGCGGTAAAGCTGAAATCAATGGTAGTACCATGGGGTGCACTCTGGCTGATCATATCTACGACCACGCCGTTATCCGCAAAAATCTGCAAATACCGTGCCAGACTGTTGCCCTTGAACTCCACGTCCTGCACACTGATCATCATCAGGCTGGTCTCAATGCTGATCTTCGATACTCCGTACATAAAGAACCTCCGTTCTGCCCGAAAAGCGGGCTTCAACAACGTAAAATTCACTCAGGTAAGCTGCAAAAATTCCGGGTCTATGTTTTTCTGGGTAACCGTCCGGATCCATTCCAGACTGAAATCCGGGTAGTCATTCCGCACACCGTGCGCTTGAGCAAGCGCAGCAGTGTAGTCCTGAAGCAGATAGGTGCGCACATTGGATTTGCCTGCGTCGTAATGCGTTACAATCGGCCAGAGTCTGGGATCCAGCACTGTGCAGTGAACAGAGCCATCGGGTTCTGTTGTTTTCTCAAGCTTCACGGTAAGGAGTGCGCCCACCAGTTGATCCGGCTTTGCCTGTGTGCTGATAAAATTTCCCAGAGAATAGGCGGTGAATACCTTTCTGCCATCTGCCGCAGTCAGCCATTGAGCGTTCTGCAATACATGTGGATGCGTACCTACGATCAGGTCAGCACCCCAATCCGCAAGGCTTTGTGCCAATGCACGCTGCGCATCCACAACGGTATGACTGTTTTCCACACCCCAGTGTACACCCACCACTACAAAATCTGCCAGCTGGTGCGCTGACCGGACCTGTTGTTCGATCACATCCGTCTGACTGGTGTAGATGATGTTGGCCGTCATGGCTTTGCTCTGTGGAATACCGTTTGTATGCTCTGTATAGGAGAGGTATGCAATGGTCACACCGTTGACCGTCTGCATCGGGATGCGGCCGTAGTCGCTTTCTCCCTTCCACAAACCGGTCGTTACAACGTCCTCCGGCATACTGTCCCAGAACCGCAGCGTAGCAGCAATGCCGGAAGCGCCTTTATCGTAAGTGTGATTGTTGGAAAGGCTGAACACCCGTACACCAGCCCGATAAAGCGCCCGTGCGCAATCGCCCGGAGTGGAAAAGCACGGGTAGGTGGATGGCTCCAGCTCGTCCGTACAGAGCGTTTCCTGATTGATCCAGTTCACGTCCTGCTGCGCGTAGAAGGGAGCGATGTGCTCATAGCAGTAATCAAAGCTGTAGCCTTCTGTTCCGGCAGCCCGGCGCTTTGCCTGCTTGTAAATAGGGGAGTGGATCAGATTATCGCCGGTGGCAGAAAAGCGTACCGTCTGCACGACTGGCTGAGGCTCCGGTTCTGCCGCTGGTGATGCTGCAGCCGGACTGGGAGGCGGCTCTGGGATAGCTGCCACAGAACCGGCAGACGGAAGCAGATCCCGCGGAAATGTCCATGCAAGGAAGAAAATGCAGAGCAGAAACATGGCCAGAACAGAGACCACCATTTGAAACGCATGTTTCCTCATACGCCGCCTTGTAGGAGGTCGTCGCCGATAATGCTGAGCGGGAAGCTTGCTCATTCAGGGCCACATCCTTTCATCTGGGTGGATCGTTGTTTACAGCGCAGCGATCATATCACCCATATTGTACAGGCCTGGCTCCTTTTTTGCAAGGTAAACAGCAGCATTTACCGCGCCGTTTGCAAAAATATTGCGGGAATAAGCGGTGTGCTTGAGAGTGATCACTTCATCCGGACCGCAGAACAGCACTTCGTGATCACCCACGATGCTGCCGCCGCGCACAGAGCTGATACCGATCTCCTTCGGGTCGCGCTTCTGGCGGACGGAGGAACGATCATACACATAGTGATATTCACCATTATTCTGCTCGTTGATGGCATCAGCCAGCATCAGTGCAGTGCCGCTGGGAGCGTCCAGCTTGTTGTGGTGGTGCTGTTCCACGATCTCAATGTCGTAATTCGCGCCCAGAATCGCCGAAGCGCGCTTGCATAGCTCAGACAGCACATTGATGCCCATGGACATGTTCGCGCTTTTGAACACCGGAACGGTGCGGGACAGCTGCACCACCTTGAGCTGCAGCTCTTCCGAAAGGCCGGTAGTGCATACCACAATGGGCAGCTTGTGGGCCTCGCAGTAGGGCAGAGCCTTTTCTACGGCCGCAGGGGAGCTGAAATCGATGACCACATCGCCCTTGCCGTCCAGCTTTTCCAGACTGTCGTACACGGGGATGCCGTTTTGTTCGCCGTCCTTCAGGTCGATGCCGGCAATCACGCGGCAGTCCTCACGCTGTGCGATCATATCACACAGCACATGGCCCATACGGCCGCCAATGCCCTGAATCACAATATCTGTCATATTTTTTATCCTTTCCTGCCCGCTTTGCATATCGGCATATCGCAAAATGCCCGGACAGAGCGCTCCGCCGGGCATTTTGCAGCCAAAAAACTTATTCCTTAATAAGACCCTCTGCACGCAGAGCCTTTTCAATCTTCTCCTTGTGGGCGTCACTGGGCTCCACCAGAGGCAGACGGCACTCGCCGGCCTCCCAGCCCAGCACGTTCATAGCATACTTCACCGGGATGGGATTCACTTCACAGAACAGCGCATCAGCCAGCGGCAGCATTTCCAACTGCAGCTGACGTGCCTTGGCGGTATCGCCGTCAAAGAAAGCCTTGCAGCAGTTGTGCACCAGCTCAGGCTTGACATTAGAGACAACACTGATGACGCCCTTGCCGCCCAGAGAGAGCAAGGGGACCACCTGATCGTCATTACCGGAATAGATGTTCAGCTCGTCTCCGCACAGCTGGGCGATCTTTGCAACCTGAGAAATGTTGCCGGAAGCTTCTTTAATGCCGTTGATCAGCGGGTGCTTGCTCAGCTCCAGTGCAGTTTCGGGTGCAATATTCAATCCGGTGCGGGAGGGCACATTGTACACGATCACCGGGATGCCGCCAGCTTCAGCCATGGCGGTGAAGTGAGCCACCAGACCAGCCTGAGAGGTCTTGTTGTAGTAGGGTGTTACCATCAGCAGAGCGTCTGCGCCGCATTCGGCAGACTTTGCGGCCAGTGCGCAGCCGTGGTCGGTATCGTTGGAGCCGGCACCGGCAATGACGGGCACACGATGGTTTACAACGTCCACGGTATACTTGATAGTAGCAAGCTGTTCCTCGTCGGTCATGGTGGAGCACTCGCCGGTGGTACCGCAGATCACGATAGCGTCGGTACCGTGGGCGATCTGGTCCTCAACGATGCGGCCCAGCTCGTCAAAATTGATGCTTCCGTCCTCGTACATCGGGGTGATAATGGCAACACCCGCGCCGGTAAAGACAGGATTCTTCATAGACTAAAAACTCCTTTTGATGCGTTTGCACGCAAAATATACTCAGTCAAAATAGCCCTTTGCGGCCAGCAGCTCGGCCAGCAGAACACCGCCGCCGGCGGCACCGCGCAGAGTGTTGTGGCTCATGCAGGCGAACTTGTAATCAAACAGGGTGTCCTCGCGCAGACGGCCGATGCACACAGCCATGCCGTTCTCGGTGTTGCGGTCCAGCTTGGGCTGCGGGCGATCCGGTTCGGTGAAGTAATGCAGGAACTGCTTGGGCGCGCTGGGCAGATCCAGCTCCTGTGCGGGGCCGCGGAAGTTTGCCCATGCCTCCAGGATCTGCTCCTGGGTGGGCTTCTTATCAAAGCTCACGAACACGGCAGCCGTGTGACCATCCGAAACAGGCACGCGGAAGCACTGTGCAGTGATGGTGGGCTTCTCGGCGTTGACGATATGGTCGCCCTCAATGTGGCCCCACAGCTTCAACGGCTCGCGCTCGCTCTTTTCTTCCTCGCCGCCAATGTAGGGGATCACATTGTCCACGATCTCCGGCATACGGTCAAAGGTCTTGCCTGCACCAGAAATGGCCTGATAGGTGCACACCAGTGCCTTGCTGACGCCGAAGTCTTTCATCAGCGGGTGCAGTGCGGGAACATAGCTCTGCAGGCTGCAGTTGGATTTGACGGCAATAAAGCCGCGCTTGGTGCCCAAACGCTTGCGCTGTGCGGGGATGATCTCGATGTGGTCGGCGTTGATCTCGGGCACCACCATGGGCACGTCCGGAGTGAAGCGGTTTGCACTGTTGTTGGACACCACCGGGCATTCAGCCTTGGCATAAGCCTCTTCCAGAGCCTTGATCTCGTCCTTGGGCATATTGACTGCACAGAAGATAAAATCCACCTGCGAAGCAACTTCCTCTACCTTGGAAGCGTCCAGAACCATCATCTTCTTCACACTCTCCGGCATGGGAACAGTCATAGCCCAGCGGGGACCGACAGCTTCCTCATAGGTCTTGCCGGCACTGCGGCCGGATGCGGCCAGAACGGTCAGCTTGAACCAGGGGTGATTTTCCAGCAGCGTCACAAAACGCTGACCGACCATACCAGTCGCACCTACGATACCCACTTTATACTGTTTTTCCATTTCCAGCACCTTTCCTTTCGTGAAAGCGAACTCAATCAATAAATATTTCTATTACATAGATTCACGGCTTGCAAACCGGACAGCGATGCAATATAATAGATACTGTTTATACAGATTTTATGATATCATTGATACGGTATCCGTGTCAATCATCGGAAAGGCAAATTGCACGCTATGTTAAAAAAAGATTTTTGGTATGATTTACCCAAAGAGCTCATCGCACAGGAGCCGGCTGACCCCAGAGATTCTGCACGGCTGATGGTGCTGAGCCAGAAAGACGACAGCATCCAGCACAAGATCTTCCACGATCTGCCGGAATTTTTAGAGCCGGGCGACCTGCTGGTGGTAAACAATTCCAAGGTTCTGCCTGCCCGCATCGTGGGCGTCAAGCAGCCCACCGGTGCTGTGTGTGAGCTGCTTTTGCTGCGTCAGGTCAAAGGTGACCAGTGGGAATGTCTGGCAAAGCCCGGCAAGCGGATGCAGCCCGGCACCAAAGTGAGCTTTGGCGATGGCTCCCTGACTGCTGTGGTGGATGAGACCATGGAAGATGGCAACAAGTATGTTACATTTTATTACGACACTGAGACACTTTATGAAAAGCTGGACGAATTTGGCAAAATGCCTCTGCCGCCCTACATCACAAAGCAGCTGGAGGATCAGAGCCAGTATCAGACTGTTTACGCAAAGGAGCTTGGCAGTGCTGCAGCCCCTACGGCCGGCCTTCATTTCACGCCGGAGCTGATGGATACCATCCGTGCCAAGGGCGTGAACATTGCTGAAGTGACCCTGCATGTGGGTCTGGGCACCTTCCGCCCTGTGCAGGAGGATGAGATCGCGGATCACAAAATGCACAGCGAATGGTACTGCATCGATGAAAAGACCGCGCAGATGATTCGTGACACCAAAGCCGCCGGTCATCGTGTGATCGCCGTGGGCACCACCAGCTGCCGCACGCTGGAAGCTGTTGCCGCAAAGTACGGCGAGATCCGCGCCTGCAGCGGCAACACCTCCATTTTTCTGTACCCGGGCGTGAAGTTCAACTGCATCGATGGCCTTATCACGAACTTCCATCTGCCGGAAAGCACCCTTATCATGCTGGTATCGGCCTTGTACGGCTACGAAAAGACCATGGCTGCCTATAAAGTAGCTGTGGAGGAACGCTATCGCTTCTTTAGTTTCGGTGATGCGATGCTGATCCTCTGATCCTTTTCCCGGCATTCTGTTGTTGATGAGCCTGATCCCGGGCTTTTTCATGAAGATTGCACGGCTGTTTTCCGTGCACAGAAAGGAATAAAAACTATGCCTTCTTTGACGACCTACAAGCTGCTCAAGCAGGAACATGACGCCCGGCGGGGTGAGTTCAAGACCGTGCATGGCACGGTGCAGACGCCCGCTTTTCAGAACGTGGCTACTGCCGGTGCTATCAAGGGCGGCCTTTCGGCCCATGACCTTAAGGAGATCGGTGCGCAGGTGATGTTGTGCAATACTTATCATCTTCACCTTCGTCCCGGCGATAAGGTAGTGGCAGACATGGGCGGTCTGCACAAGTTCACCCGCTGGAACGGCCCCATCCTGACTGACAGTGGTGGATTTCAGGTATTCAGTCTGGCCAAGCTGCGCAAGATCACCGAAGAGGGGGTGACCTTCGCCTCCCATCTGGACGGCCACCGCATCTTTATGGGCCCGGAAGAGAGTATGCAGATTCAGGCAAACCTTGGCTCTACCATCGCCATGGCCTTTGATGAATGCGTGGAAAACCCCGCCCAGCACGATTACTCCAAAGCCAGCTGTGAACGAACGACCCGCTGGCTGAAGCGCTGCAAGGATGAAATGGCCCGCCTGAAGCACGAGGGCATCTCCGTAAATCCCGATCAGCTTCTGTTCGGCATCAATCAGGGCTGCACCTTTGCGGATCTGCGTGTGGAGCACATGAAGCAGATCGCAGACCTCGATCTGGACGGTTACGCCATCGGCGGTCTGGCTGTAGGCGAGCCTACCGAAGTGATGTACGAAATGATCAGTCAGGTGGAGCCCCACATGCCCAAGGATAAGATCCGCTACCTGATGGGCGTGGGCACGCCAGGCAATATCATCGAGGCCGTTGCCCGCGGCGTGGATCTGTTTGACTGCGTGATGCCCAGCCGTAATGCACGCCACGGCCACTTGAACACCTGGGGCGGTATTATCAACATCAAGAATGCAAAGTATGAGCGTGATGAACGCCCCATCGATCCTGCTTGTGGCTGCCCGGTCTGCCGCAGCTATTCCCGCGCTTATATCCGTCACCTGTTCAAAGCAGAAGAGATCCTGGGAATGCGCCTTGCTGTCATGCACAACCTGTGGTTCTATAACCATCTGATGGAGCGCATCCGCGATGAACTGGATGCCGGTACCTTTACAGCCTTCCACGACAACTATGTAAAGCTTTTGGATACCCGAATTTGAGAATAGCCCTTGCAACCTGTCGTTTAAAAAGGTATAATAATTTTATCTGAATTTTGAGAGGAGATTTTGCCCCATGCAATTTCTGACTACTACGTCCGAAGGCTACATCAGCCTGTTCTTCACACTGGCTCTGATGCTGGTTCTGCTGTACTTCATGATCTATCGTCCCCAGAAGAAGCAGGAGAAGAAGGACGCTGCAATGCGCAGCAGTCTGGAGATCGGCGATCAGGTCACGACCATCGGCGGCGTCATTGGCCGTGTGGTTGCAATCAAGGACGATACCTTTGTTCTTGAGACCGGTGCTGACCGTGTGAAGATCCGCTTTACCAAGACTGCAATTTCTGCAGTTGAAAAGCTGAACATGGACAAGGCTGACAAGAAGTAAGCTTTTTCTGCAAACAATTAAGAGCATATCAAACGCGTCTTCCTGCATAGATTACTGGCAGGGAGGCGCGTTTTTATGTCTGAGAAAAAGTTTTCCCCGGCGGAACTCCGTTTTCTCTTTCTGGCAGGCGGGACTGCCTTTGTAGTAACGGCGGTATGTCTGGCGGCAATGGCCGCATGGATGGTCGCTCAAAAATGCCCGGGCACAGCCGCTGAGCCTCTTGCCGCAGTTGCCGTTGGTGTCGGAAGCTTCTGCGGCGGCTGGGTAGCAGCATTCTGTAAAAAAGAGCGCGGGCTGATTTGTGGGCTTGTGCAGGGCGTGTTTTATGCCTCACTGCTCTGTGTGCTCAGTATCCCATCCGGAGCTATCACCGAAAGTGGTGCACAGATGCGCTTTGCAACCGTGATCTTGTGCGGCAGCATCGGAGGCTTTCTTGGTATGAAGAGCCGTGAGCGCAAGCGCCGCAGCTGACAGGAGAAAGTTCACAGGAGGTTTTGTAATGTGGGTCTATCAGCAGACTGCAGCCGATCAAGAATTTACAGGGCATCCATGCCCGGAGGTCAGCATGGCTCCGGCCCTTGGGTCAGCCGAACCCTTGCGGCCGGAATTGCCGGATGAAGGATCACCGTCTCAAACGCGTTCGTCTATACAAAAATCTGCATCCCGGCAGATATCCGGGCAGAAAAATTGCTGGCTGCTCGTCTGTGCATTTTTACTTGGCAGCATGGCTGCCGGAGTGATTCAGGCAATGTGCGCAGCGCAGCCTTTGGATTGGACAGCCCACTATTTTCAGGCATGGAGCAAGCTGTTTGCTGCCGCAGATCCACAGGCGACGATCGATCTTTTTGGTATACAGTATCTTACATTGGTTTTTGCGGCAACGGTCCTTCTGCTGCTGGGATTTTCTGCACTGGGGCCGGTTCTGATCTTCCTGTTTGCCATGTTCTACGGGCTGGGAAGCGGAATGCTGACCGTCCAGCTGTTTGAACTGCAACGAAACGCAGGGAGATTGCTCGTTGCTCTGCTGCCTGCTGCTGTGGCAGCCGATGGGCTATGTATCTTTGGAGCGGATGCTCTGCGGGTAAGCGGGCAGATACGCGCCTGTTCTTTTTTCACTTCGGATTTTTGTGCGGGGCACGAGAGAATCCGGCTCAATACGCTGATGCGCGCCTATCTGCTCACTGTCGTTTTGTTTCTGCCTCTGTGCGGGGTCTCCACTGCGCTTGCCGCTATCAGCAGTCGGCTTTGATCAGGGAATGCTTTTCTTGCGGGTTTGCATGTTGTATGCTACAATAGAGAAAACTAAAACCGATACAATGAAAACAGGAGCTTTTGATGAAAATAAAGACAGTCTATGTGTGCTCCAACTGCGGGGAGACAAGCCCCCGCTGGATGGGCCGCTGCCCCAGTTGCGGCAGCTGGAACACCATGAATGAAGACGTTGTGGCCGAAGCCCCCAAACCCGGCACCGCCGCAGCCAAGCAGGCAGCAGCGGCACGGCCCGAGGGCGTGACCAGCCTGACAGCCAAGCGCCTTTCTGAGATCAGCACCACAGAAGAAAAGAGCCGCATCCTGACGGGCATTTCCGAGCTGGACCGCGTGCTGGGCGGCGGTATTGTGCTGGGCGGCGTGGTGCTGCTGAGCGGTGAGCCCGGCGTAGGCAAGTCCACCATGCTGTTGCAGCTGTGCGGTGCTATTTCCAACCAGCACAGCGTGCTGTATATCACCGGCGAGGAATCGGTGCGGCAGGTCAAGCTGCGTGCGGCCCGTTTGAAGGTGCCGCAGGACAACATTTTTCTGGCAGCTGAAAACGACGTGGATGAGATCTGCGGCCTGATCGAAAAGGAAAAGCCGGATCTGGTAGTCATCGATTCTATCCAGACGATGCGCTGCATGGATATTTCGTCCTCTTCCGGCACCGTAAGTCAGGTGAAGGAGAGCGCTGCGCGTTTACTGGCCGTTGCCAAAAAGCAGGAGATTCCCATGTTTATCGTGGGCCATGTGAACAAGGACGGTGCCATTGCAGGACCCAAGGTCATGGAGCACATTGTGGATACGGTGCTCTATTTTGAGGGCGATAAAATGCTGCCGTACCGAATCCTGCGTGCGGCCAAAAACCGCTACGGCTCCACCAATGAACTTGGCATGTTTGATATGACAGGGCAGGGCCTTGCAGAAATTGAAAATCCTTCGCAGATGCTCTTGGAGGGTCGGCCCCTAGGCGTTTCCGGCAACTGTGTGGCCTGTACCATGGAAGGCAGCAGGCCCATCCTGAGCGAGATTCAGGCTCTCGCCACCAAAACAAATTTTCCGGCACCGCGCCGTGCCTGCAGCGGCTACGATTACAACCGCATGAATCTGCTGATCGCTGTGCTGGAAAAGCGTGCAGGCTACTTCTTTGGCAATCTGGATGTCTATATCAATATCGTGGGCGGCATTGCACTGCGGGATACAGCCTGTGATCTTTCGGTCTGCCTGAGCATGGTCTCATCGCTGCTGGACAGGCCTGTCAGCGATAAGCTGATCGCCATTGGCGAGGTCGGCCTTGGCGGTGAAGTACGCAGCGTTCCCAATTTGGAACAGCGCCTGCACGAGGCAGAACGTATTGGCTTTGAACGCGCGGTGATCCCGAAGCACAGCCTGAATCATCTGAATCCGGCAGATTACCCGGGAATGCAGCTGGTTGGTGCAGCCTATATCACGGATGCCATCAACGCGCTGAAATCGGATCGTTTGTAAATATAAGAGGGAACTATGTCGATCTATCTGGATGAGAAGAATCCTGGCAAGCATAAGCCATTCGATGATGCTTCACAGGACATCGTAGAATATGTCCGCTATCTGGAAGTAATCGCGGGCAAAAGCGCCAATACGGCATTCAGTTATTACTGTGACCTGCGCGGCTTCAGCCGTTTTATGAAGCGCCGCCGCGGCCTTGTTCCGGATGACAGTGAAATGAAGGACATCGACCCGAAAGGTCTGGATACCGCATTCTGGGCAACGGTCACAAAAGAAGATATTTATGAATATTTGTATTTTTTGAACCGTGAATGCGGCAACAAAAAATCTTCGACCGCCCGGCGGCTGGCCAGTCTGCACGGCTTTTATGATTATCTGGTCAATCAGGTCAACCGGCTGGATGCGGACCCCACAGCCGCCATCCATCCACCCAAGCAGGATAAAGTTCTGCCCAAATACCTGACAGCGGAACAGTCCATTGAACTTTTGGAAAGCACGCAGACACAAAGCGATTTTCCAGAACGAGATTACTGCATGGTCGTGCTGTTCCTAAACTGTGGGATGCGTCTGGCCGAGTTGGTAGGAATGAATCTTGACGATATCGATCTGGAAAACCGCCAGATCCGGCTGTTCGGCAAAGGCCATAAGGAGCGCATGGTCTATCTGAATGACGCATGCATTGAGGCACTGCAGCTCTATTTAAGCAGGCGCAACACGATGGAAGGCCTTTTGCCGCAGGAAAAAGCCGTATTCATCACCCGGCGGCGCAAGGAACGCATCTCAAACCGCAGGGTAGAGCAGCTTGTTACCGGTGCCATGAAGGCTGCCGGACTGAAGGGCTTTTCCACCCATAAGCTGCGACACACTGCAGCCACTCTGATGTATCAGACTGGTAATGTGGACATTCTGACTTTAAAGCAGCTGCTGGGCCACAGCAGCGTTTCTACTACCCAAATTTACACGCATCTGCAAGAATTTCAGGTGCGTGCTGCTATTGAGGAAAACCCTCTGGGTAAACTCAAAAAGCCAAAATCTGAGCCCAAAGTCTTGGATACAACAGAACAGGAAACAGGGGAGAGCAGCGAGAAAACAATGCCGGAGCAAGAGCCCGCGACTGCACCGATGAAAGCGTTTGACGGCGCAGCCAAGGATGGCATTGGTCTGGACGCTGCTGCGCTTGCCATGGCGCAGAATGCTGACGTTGAAAACCGGAACAGCTGATTTTTATTTATAAGCAAGAAACACATCATTATGATGTAAAATGAATCTGCACCGTCTGTGACAGGTCTAGGACTCGGATCTGTCATAGACGGTTTTATAGGTTATCATGGAATCATAGGCCGGAATCCAGCCAACGAATTAAAATAGCACGAACGAATGGTCATGCACAGAAAAATAAAACGATCAGAATGGTTCTAACACGGATACCATAATGAAAGATGTGTGCCTGAAAAAGAATACTGTACGCAGAAAGCGAATGTATGTGTGTCCGGTAAAACCCGTTATAGAAAATGATTCGAAAAAAGAATTACAACAGCAAAACGCAAATGAAATGCATCAAACGATGAAAAACTGCAAAAAGCCGCTAAAACAGCACTGCGGTCAGCGAAAGGTCCACAGACTGCCGAAAAAGCCGAATCTGAGAAAAGAGGCCTTTTTCACTCCCCTATATTTCACATAACGTGCATTATACGAAATATAGACGATCAAAAAAACAGGTCTCCTCTCTCTTCCACTTTCGAGTTCGGAGACCCGTTTGTGAGTGCATCGTCTGGAACAGGATCGTTCTGCCGGTACATCTCTTTTTGTTCAATTCAGGGAAAGTCCGGCCAGCTGTTCAGACTGCGGCTGTGTGCCAAAGTATTCACAGATCGCCTTATAATAAATGCGTGCCGCTTTTTTACAGCCTTCTTCGCTGCCGAACCGTGCTGCATCGGCTTCATTTGTTACAAAGCACTGTTCTGCCAATACAGCCGGACAGTTCACATCTTCTAACAATGTAAAGCTGCGTTCTTCCCGTATTTCGGTATGGGTGCTCTCCACCAGTTGTTTCTGATCGTTTTCCAGATAATAGATGTACCGGACTCCCCCGTGCCCGCGCAATGCTGCGCCTGAGGCCTGCATCCCTTCCGCAAGCAGCTGTGCAAAATAAAAGCTTTCCTGATGCCAGGTGCGGCCCGGTACGGACGGATAGCATTCAAAGCCGGATGCGGTGGAGCCATTTGCAGCAGAGTTGCCATGGATAGAGAGCAACAGCTGCGGCGACTGCTCTGAAGCCCGGGCCGCGCGCTGTGCAGGCGTTGAGGTCTCATCGTAGCTGTCACGGGTCTGCAGCGGGATAAAATTTGCATCCTGCTGTAACAATCGGATCAGTTCTGCTGCTGTGGCAGCCGTCATATTTTTTTCTTCAACGACTCCCCTTGCGCCCGGGTCTGCACCACCATGCCCGGCATCGATCACCACCCGGTATGGCGGGTCGCCTACCTGTGGCCGAAACTCTTCACCGGCAATGCTTTCAGCGGGGTGAGCCGTCTGCAACGTCCGTGCTGCGTACCAAAGTGAACAGCCAAACCAGATAGCCGCCCCGCAAAAAATCAGGATGATGACGTTTTTGATTTTGTGAGAAGTTTGTTTGTGCCTTTTTGCATGTGCGGCTTTGGAATATCGTTTTGCCATGTTGGCCTACTTCCTTCTAATAGTAGTATTCCTTATAGAATACGATCTTGCGCAGCAAATTCCTGCAGATCAAGAGAAAAAAGCTATCCAGATCATACTCCGGATAGCTTTTTGTTATTTCAGTTCTACCACGGTCACGCCGCTTTCACCTTCGCCGTAGCGGCCCAGACGAAAACTTTTGACCATGCGGTTTCCGCGCAGATGCTTATGAATGGCTGTGCGCAACGCACCGGTTCCATTGCCGTGGATCAGGTAGACCACTGTCTGCCCGTTCAGAATCGCACGGTCAATAAAGGAATCCACCTCCGGCAACGCTTCGTCCACGGTCAGACCGAGCAGATTGCATTCCATTTTAGCAGAACGCTGCACGCGCTCTACCCTGCCGTTTGGACGGTTGGCATCACCGGTCAGGCGGGAGTAGCGCTGCTGCGCCTTGGTCTGCGGTTTCGTTTCCTTGACCAGTTTTTCCGGCTGCTTCAATCCCTTGAGCGGGACCTTGGTCTTGATGATACCGGCACGCACCAGCACATCACCGTTTTTATCTGGCAGAGCCAGCACGGTGGCCAGCTGGTTCAGCTCTGCAATGCAGACCTCCTGCCCTACTTTGACCTCTTTCAGCGGCACAAACTCCTTGACGGGATTGTGCACCACTTCTGTGCCGATAAAGAGTTTTTCGGATTCTTTCTTTGCAATCTCACGTGCGCGCTGTGCCTTCTGCTGGGTGCTCATGCGTTCATCTTTCTGCAGCTGGCGCAGCTCATCGGTCAGAGCGTAGGCCTGACTTTCCACCTGCTGAGCCAGCGCGCGGGCCTTAGCACGGGCGGCTTCCAGCTCATTTTCGCCTTGCTGGATCAGCTCATCACGTTTTTTCTGGGCGGCTTCCAGCTGATGAGAGGCCTCATTTTTCAGCTCTTCCACCTCGTTCTGGCTTTCCTTCAGCTGTAATTTCAAATCGTCCAGCTGCCCCAGAACAGCATCCAGCCGCTTATCCTCTGCGGACAGGTGCTGCTGCGCCGCTTCAATGACACGCTCCGGGATGCCAAGTTTTTCACTGATGAGGAATGCATTGGATTTGCCCGGTACGCCGACACTCAGTTTGTAGGTGGGGCGCAGTGTTTCCAGATCGAACTCACAGCTGGCATTGACCACGCCTTTTGTTTCCAGTGCAAACACCTTGAGCTCTGCGTAATGGGTGGTGGCCATCAGCAGAACGCCGCGGCGGCGCAGTTCCTCAATAATGGCAACAGCCAATGCAGCGCCCTCAGCGGGGTCGGTGCCGGCACCCAACTCGTCCAGCAGCACCAGCGTATGCGGCATGGCAAGCTCCAGAATTCCGGTGATCTTTTTCATGTGGCCGGAGAAGGTGGAAAGGCTCTGCTCAATGCTCTGCTCGTCGCCGATGTCTACCAGAAATTCGTCAAATACGCAGATCTCGCTGCGCTCATCAGCCGGGATCAAAAAGCCGCACTGCGCCATAGCGCACAGCAGACCGGCGGTTTTCAAGGTGACGGTCTTGCCGCCGGTGTTCGGGCCGGTGATAATAAGCGAATCGTATTCCCTGCCCAATGCAATATCTACCGGCACGCACTTTTTAGGGTCGATCAGCGGATGCCGCGCACGGATCAGAGAGAAAGAATTGTCTGTACGCACAGCAGGCTTAAAGGCTTTGAGATCCAGCGCCAGACGCGCTTTTGCCAGCAGAATGTCAATTTCCAGCATGGCCTTATAGCTGTACTGGAACTGCGGTTCGATGGCGGCCACCTGTGCAGTGAACGCCACCAATATGCGTTCGATCTCCTGGGCTTCCTGTGCACGATACTGCAAAATGCGGGCATTTGCTTCCACAACGGCCTGCGGCTCCACAAAAACAGTGGCTCCGGTGGAGGATACGTCGTGGATAATGCCGCTCACTTCGCCGCGATATTCGCTCTTGACCGGCACAACATACCGGCCGTTGCGCATGGATACCACACTCTCCTGCAGATATTTGGAGGTGTCCATGTTGCGCACCATGCTTTCCAAGCGGTCTCGGATGCTGTTTTCGGTGGCGCGGATCTTCTTGCGCAGGTCATTCAGCGTATGGGAAGCCGTGTCTGCCATGGCATCCGGTGCCAGAATGGCGCTGGAGATCTGCTGTTCCAGACTTGGCTGCGGTGCCAGTGCATAGAACAGATCATCTGTCGGCAGAGCATCGTGCTCCGATGCTCCATACCAGCTTGAAAGATTCTGAAAATTGCGCAGCGCACCGGCTACCATCAGCAGCTCACCCATTGAGAGCACACCGCCCTTGACCGCGCGTGCCGCCAGCTGGCTGACATTTTCTACACCGCCAAAACGAGGCGAGCCATTCTTGATCAGCAGGGTATTGATCGCGTCGGTCTGCTCCAGCGCATAGCGCACTTCGTCCGGGTCGCACTGCGGCTGAAGGGCAAGCAGCATCTCATGTGCTTCCTTGCACACACAGCCTTCTGCTGCACGGGCGATGATCTTATCCAGTTCCAGTGTTTTTAAGTAACTTGTTTCCATAGGGTTTCCTTTATGCTCAGGGCAACAGTGATTTTAAAAAGTCATAGCTTTTCAAGGGCTTATCCAGATGGACCAGAGCATACCGCTCTGCCACCGCAGCAAGCTTTTCCAGACTGCCCACAGATATTTTAAATGCAAATATTTTTTTGTCGTCTACAAGACAGATATGCCGCAATGCATACAAAGCGCCCTGATCCAGATTGCAGGTCTTACCCTGCTTTGCGGCACAATCCGCACAAAGCAGATGCCCCTCCTGCACATCCAGATAAAAGGCGGCTCCATCGTACACACCGCAGTCACGGCAGCATACGATCTGCGGCATAAAGCCGCATTCACTCATTGTGCGCAGCTCAAAAACGGCTTTGACCACCCGCAGATCTGTTTTGCTCTCACTGACCATATAAAAGCAGTTTAACAAAAGCCGGAGTTCCCGCTGTGCTTCCTGCCCGGTGGGCGAAAGAGTCATTGCCATTTCAGCCATATACATCGCAAGGCTCATGCCTTCAATGCTGGCCGAAATGCCGTGAAAGACGTTTTTTACTTCGGCTTCCCGCACGGTATACATGTTGCGGCCCGGCACCAGCGTAAACTCTGAATAGCAGAACAGCCCGCAGGCGCTGAACAATTTGCTTTTCAGCCGCAGGCTGCTCTGTGCAGAGGCTGAGATCACACCCAGCTCCGGCGTCAGGACCGTCAGAATCCGATCCGATTCCTTATAGCGGGTCTCCTTCAGTACCAGACCCGTGGTTACAAAGGCTTCCATTTTCCCTGTCCTCTGCTGTGGCTTCTTCCGGCTGCTTTTGCTTATAATCGAGATAGCGAAGGATATTGCCCGTGCAGGCAAACGCCTGCCAGCTTGTCTGCGCATCCATCTTACAGCACCTCTTCCCTTTTGTGGATAGTTTCAGTTTTATTCTGCTCCTTCATCCAAGGGAAATCTGTCCTGATCTGGAAGGTGTCAGCGATTGTTATTGTTCTGCTTAAAACCAAAGTTGTTCAGCAAAAACTCGTTATCCCGCCAATCTGATTTTACCTTGACCCAGCACTGCAGATTGACTCGGCAGCCAAGAAACTCCTCGCAGTCTGCACGGGCTGCACTGGCGATCTTTTTCAGCATTGCACCGCCCTTGCCAATAACCATGCCCTTGTGGCTTTCACGCTCACAGTAAATGTTCACATCAATATCGATCAGGTCTGTGTCCGGGCGCTCTTTGAAACGTTCCACCACAACGGCGATGCCGTGCGGGATCTCATCCCGCATGAACAGAAGTGCCTTCTCACGGATGACTTCTGCCACCAGCTCTTTTTCCGGCATGTCGGTGTAGGCGTCATCATCAAAGTAATGTGGGCCCTCCACGGCATAGCGGCTCAGTGCATCGAACAGCATCTCGCAACCGTCGTTATCCCGTACACTGACTGTGTAGATATCATCGAACACGCCCAGCGCTTTCAGCTCTTCCCTGCGGGCCTCCAGATCGGCAGGCTCCTTGACAAGATCCGTCTTGTTGATGACGGCAATAGCCGGGCCGCCACTGCTACGCAGCATATCCACCAGCACCATTTCGGATTCGTTCAATGCGCCATAGGGCTCAAACAGCATCATGGAAACATCCACATCTGCAATGGAGTCGCTGGCCGTCTTGTCCATCCGCTTACCCAGTTTGTTTCGTGCCTTGTGCACACCGGGCGTATCCAGCAGAACATACTGCAGCGGCCCGCGGGTAATAACGCCCGTGATGCGGGTACGGGTGGTTTGAGGCTTGGAGGTGACGATCGCCACCTTTTCGCCGACCAGAAGGTTGGTCAGGCTGGATTTGCCTACATTGGGACGGCCAATGACCGCTACAAAAACGGACGACGTATCATAATGCCCCTGAATGGGTGTTGCGTTACTCAAAATTTAGCTCCTGTCTGTTTTGTGCGGCAGCCGCACAGTGATAAGTGAATTACTCGGTATAGCTGACGGTGCGCGGCAGACCCAGCTGCAGCAGAACGGCCTCTTCTTTTTCCCGCATATGCATTGCTTCCAGACCGCCATTCTCGTGGTCATAGCCCAGCAGATGCAGCATGGAATGCACGGTCAGGAAAGCCACCTCACGCTGCAGCGGATGGCCGTAAAGGTTGGCCTGCTCCTGTGCACGCTCCATGCTGATGACGATATCCCCCAGCATCTTGCAGCCGTTGTTCTCGTCCACATCGTATTTGCCATCCACCCCCAGAGGGAAACTCAGCACATCAGTGGGCATGGGCTTGTTGCGGTACTGGTTGTTCAGCTCTGCAATGGCAGCGTTATCCACAAAGGTAACGCTGATCTCTGCAGGTGCTTCAAAGTGTTCATATTCCAGTACAGCATTGCAGGCACGGCGGATAAGGATACGCAGACCAGAAGGAACCTTGACGGCCTTCTGTGAATTGGTGATCAAAACTTTATTGGACATAAATCAGTCCACTCCTTTCTGCTTTTGATAATTATTTATCTCAACTCTGAGGATCTTATTTTTCAGGGTGTGCAGCTTTTTCATAGGCCTTGATGATCTCCTGCACAAGGCGATGACGCACAACGTCCTTTTCCGTGAAGTAGCACTGCGCAATGCCGTTCACATTCTTGAGCACATGCAGTGCGTCTACAAGGCCGCTGCGTGTTCGCTCCGGCAGGTCGATCTGGGTCACATCACCGGTGACCACGACCTTGGAACCCACTCCCATGCGGGTCAGAAACATTTTCATCTGCTCGGGCGTGGTGTTCTGGGCCTCGTCCAGAATAATAAAGGAATCGTCCAGCGTGCGGCCTCGCATATAGGCAAGAGGCGCCACCTCAATGATCTGTTTTTCCACAAGACGCTCATAGGTCTCGGCACCCAGCATATCAAACAGGCCGTCATACAGTGGGCGCAGATAAGGGTCTACCTTCTGCTGCAGGTCACCGGGCAGGAAGCCCAGCTTCTCGCCTGCTTCCACTGCCGGGCGGGTCAGCACAATGCGGGATACTTCCTTGGCCTTGAACGCTTTCACTGCCATGGCCACAGCCAGATAGGTCTTGCCTGTGCCCGCCGGGCCAACGCCAAAGGTGATGGCATTGCTGCGGATCGCATTCAGATATTCTTTCTGTCCCAAGGTCTTAGGCCGGATAGGACGGCCCTTGACCGTCACCGTTACAAAGTCCTCGGTCAGTTCCTTGACCCGCTTTTCCGCACCGTCGTGAGCCAGACTGATGCAGTAACGCACCGTCTGATCCTCCAGCGGCGTATGGTTTTCCATCAGAAGCAGCATTCCTTCCACGGCACGGTTCGCAGCGGCAACGTTGGCAGGCTCGCCCGAGAGCCGCAGCTGCGTGCCTCGGCAGACCGCCGTAACCGAAAATTCGTGTTCCAGCAGACGGATGTTGCGGTCACAATTGCCAAAGACCGCCGCAGCCACCTCTACGCTATCCAGTTCAATGTTCTTTTCTGCCATGTGCTCCTCCTGAAAAGACCTATTTTAATGCTTCTATTGTACCACCAAAACATCATTTAGAAAACTATGAAAATTGCACAAAATATTTTTATTGTATCCAGCGTTTTTCCATGGAGCCTCTCGCAGCACAGCCAGATGATGTGCCGGTTCTCTTTATTTGCAGCCCAAAACAGTGACCGCCGGCCGCACGGATATGCAGTTGGTGGTCCGTGTGTCGGCAAACTGCGTTCCTACGTTGTCAAGTGACATCCGGGAGAAAAAAGCAGCGAATCTTTGGGCAAAACGGCAATGGCATATTCTCTCCTGCCGTGCTACAATAGCAAACGTTGTGTGCTTACCGCTGATCGTTGCAAAAAAGGAGAATGGACTATGGAACAACTTTTTCTGATGCCCGGACAGGAACGCTGTGAACGCTTTAAGGATGCCAATGGTGCTCCCCGTGTCCATTATTCTTACTGCTCGATGCGCGGTGCTTTCTTTGATTGTGAAAGCCGCAGTCTGGAAGAAGCGCAGCGCCTGTGCGAGGACTGGCTGGTCGGTCAGGATCGCTGTTATCGCAATTGAATTTCGGAATTTTTGATAGCGTCTGTAAACAAAGAAAAGCCTCTGCTTCCCTGCTGGTGACACCGCCGGGAAGCGGAGGTTTTTCTCTTTTCAGTTATTTCCACAGCTGGGCACAAACCAGTTCCAGCACGCTGCCCGCAATGCAGCGAGCTTTATCCGAGATCAAAAAGCAATTAGAGAGTTCCTCCTTGCGCGGGTCTACGTCTGCTACTTTGAAGCCGGGCGTTACCGGGTAGCCGCTGCGCAGCAGTCCGCGAAGAATGCCCGTGATCTGTGTGGTCACAGGAGTGATGGTTCCATCTGCCGTTCTGATCTGAGCGATGGTCTCTCCTTCTGCTACAATATCGCCGATCCTGCGTACATCCTCAAACACACCCGCTGCAGCGGCATGGATCACGCGCTCTTTGCCATAGCCTCCGATGATCCCCGGGATGCCGGTGTTGGCAATGGCTGAACCCTCCCAGATGATACGTCCCAGCCGATGGCCTCGTTTTGTTTCCACCACTGCATCCACGTCCTGCCCGGCAGTGAAGCCCGGGCCAAGCGCAATGGTAAGGGGTGCCATATCCCGGGCAGTGCCGAGATTTTTCTTTGCAAGGATTGCATCCACCAGAACATCCGGTCTTGCCTGTGCAATGCTCTCGCCTTTCGGGTCTACTAAAACAGGAACCGCATTCTGGTTCCAGACCTCTTCTGCCTGCGCCAGCGCTTCAATGCGCACAGCACGCAGACCTTCCACGGTTGCTTCACCTTCATAGACTGCCTCACAAAGCGAGACCTGCCGCCGGATCGCCGCCGGGTGCTCTGCTTCCAGTACAAGGACACGCAGACCGGCAGACCACAAGCGGTGGATCGTACCAGTGGCAAGATCGCCGCCGCCGCGCACAAGGATCAATGCATCCTGTTTCATTTAAGCTCCTCTCCTGCCTGCAGAATGGCCAACCATATTTCCATCGAACCGCCGCAGGCAGCGACTGCAGCGTCTTCGTCTTTTCCATCTGCCGAAAAATGCATCAGCTGCTGTGCCGGAGTATTTCCCGCCAGCATTTCCTGCGCAGCCAGAATCGTGCGGTGCTCCATAATACCGCCGCCCACGCTGCCAATAACCGTGCCGTCCGCAAGAACCAGCATTTTTGCCCCCGCTTCTCTGGGAGTGGAGCCATGCCGTGCCGTGATCACAGCCAGCACAGCACGCTGCCCCGTGTGATCTGCCTGAGCCATTGCATCCAGAATTGCGGAAGAAAATCCCTCGGTCTGTGAGCGGGCGTTCTTGATCGAAACGACCTGTGCCAGAATAGACAGTGCGATCTCCTCTGCCGTCTGAGACCCGATGGACAGCCCAATGGGCGCATACAAGGCTTCCACCCGCTTTTCCTCAAGCCCCTTTTCCAGCAGCTGACGGCGCACCAGTGCAGAACGTCCCCGGCTGCCCATCATCCCAACATAGGCCGCAGGCTTTCGCAGAATCTGCTCAAGGCAGATCACGTCAAAAGCATGTGCGCGTGTAACGACGATAAAATAGGTTTCCGCGCTGCCGGGCACCTGCTTCAACGCCTGTTCAAACGGCAGGCAGAGCACAATATCGGCTCCGGCATCCCGCAGCTGCTGTGCGTATTCTTCGCGGTCGTCTATCGCAAGGACCGGCAGACCCAGCAGCCTGGCAAGCCGTACCGTTGCAGCTGCCACATGACCACCGCCGCAGACGACCAGCTGAGGCACTGCACCAAAGCGCTCCACAAATACATGCTGCCCCTCGATCAGCTGTACACCCGTGGCGGTGCAGCTCTGCAATCCGGACAGATCTCTGCGCATAAAGTCAGCCGGGCCTGCCTGCCATACCGGTTTACCCGCCTGCAAAAGCAGCTGACTGCCGGAAACGCTGCCGTCCAGCAGGGTCGCCAGTGTCCAGCCGCCTGAGGACGGAACGTCCTGAAGCATCTTATAAAGCGGTGTTTTGCTCATGTGTCATTCTCCTGTTTTGCTCTTATTGTTCCACCGCTGCTGCACGGTCATACCCGGCTGCATCCAGCCTGTGCTGCCATTGCTCAAACTCTTCCGGCAGCATCCGCCATGCAAGACCGCAGCCCGCGGATATTTCGCGCGGCAGTGGAATCAGTCTGCCCGGAACGCCTGCTGCAAGGCACTGCTTCTCCCATTCCATTGCCTGCAGCGTAGTGCGGAACGAGAGCACGATATAAGTCTTTCTTACACGCATGTCATAACTCCTGCGCAAGGTCGCGTATCGCACCTGCAGCCAAAAGCACCTCTGCCTCTGTATTGAAGTGCGAAAAGCTGAACCGTACCACGCCCTGTCGGACAGTGCCAAGAGCTTTATGCATCAGCGGCGCACAATGCGCACCAGCACGTACGCAGATGCCGTAGTCCTCCCACAGGATGTCCGCAATGCGGGCCGAATCCTCGCTTCCGATATTGAGTGCAACAATGGGGGCGCGCGGTGCCATTTCCGGGTCGCCGTAAAGCGTTACATTCGGCAGATCACGGATGCGCTCATAAAAAAGTGCTGCCAACGCAGATTCCTGCGCACACAGCGTTTCCACGCCCTGAGCCAGGATCCACTCCACACCGGAACACAGGCCCGCCAGACCCGGAACATTGAGGGTGCCCGCTTCCAGCGCAGTGGGCATCTGTGCCGGATGACGCTCATCGAAGCTGTGCACACCGCTTCCACCCACTACCAGCGGACGGACAGAAAGTCCAGGCCGCACATACAGGCCGCCTGTTCCCTGCGGGCCAAGCAGTGCCTTGTGACCGGTAAAGCACAGCACGTCAATGTCCAGTGCCTGCACATCTACAGGCTGAGCCCCGGCTGTCTGGGCAGCATCCACGATTAGAAGCAGGCCGTTCCGGTGTGCAAACTCTGAGACCCGGGCAAGGTCGGTGCCATTGCCCGTCACATTGGAAGCGCACGTAACAACGACCGCCTTCGTATTAGGCTGGATCAACCCCTGCCAGCCGTCATATTGCAGGCGTCCTTTCTCGTCCACCCCGGCAAAACTGAGCTGAACCCCCTCCTGATCCCGCAAACGGTAGAGCGCCCGCAGAACGGAGTTGTGCTCACAAACTGTCGTGATGATGTGGTCTCCCGGCGAGAACAGCCCGCCAAGCGCCGTATTCAGCGCCTGAGTGGCGTTGGCCGCAAACGCGATGCAGGATGGGTCCGGTGCGTTCAAAAGCCTTGATATTGCGCACCGTGCTGCATAGACAAGGCGGCTTGCGTGCAGGGTGGGTTCGTGGGCACCTCTGCCCGGGTTGCCTGCTGTGCGCAGAGCCTCCAGCATAGCTTGCTCCACCTGCGGCGGTTTGTGCAAAGTGGTAGCAGCATTATCCAGATAGATCACGGCTTCACCACATTGCCTGCCTGCGTCAGCTTTTCCACGATTACATACATGTTGGTCACGCTGCCAACAGCCAGCTTTTCCGTCAGGCCATAGAAATTCAGACAGGTCCCGCAGGTCATGATCTCCACGCCCTGTGCCTCCAGTGCCTTCAGGTCTTCCAACATGGGCGAGCCCTCACAGGTAAGGGCTGCGCCGCCATTGTAAAACAGGATCGTTTTGGGCAGCTTGTCCTGCTGAGTGAGCGCAAACACAAAGGCCTTGAGCAGGGCCCTGCCCAGCTCTTCCGAGCCTGTGCCCATTTTATCTGAGCTGACAGCCACCACTGTATCGGTGCGGAGATCCGGTGCACAGACAGGCACTTCCTCGGTCGGTGCTGCCGCAGCGTTCCCCACTGTGAACAGTACCCGGTATTCCTGCTCCGCCAGCTTTTCAGCACTGTACTGATAGCCCTTCTGCTGGGCCATCTTGGTCAGGTTCTGCACGGCGATCTCGTTATCCACCAGCACTTCCACCTCACCGGCACCTTTCAGCTCAGAGATCGCTTTTTTTGCCTTTACAACGGGCAGCGGGCAGGCATCACCGCGGGCATCTACTTTCAGCATCGTTTTTTGTCCTCCACTGATATTTTTAATATTTTACGGTAATTTCGTGTTCCGTTTTAGGAACGATCTCCCCCACGATCTTTGCAGGCAGACCGGCCGCCTGCAGCTCTGCTTCCAGCGCAGATGCATCTTCCGATGCAGCAGCCAGCAGCAGGCCGCCGGAGGTCTGAGGGTCGAACAGCACTTCCTCCATGGCAAAGGGCAGATCTTCAAATGTGACATAGGGCCCGGTGTGGTTGCGGTTGCGCTGCCCGGCGGCAGTGTACAGAAACTCGTCTGCCGCCTTTTCAGCCCCCGGAAGGACAGGAATCGACTGTGCATCAATAATGCAGGAAAGCTTTCCTCCCATCATTTCATGCAGATGGCCCAGAAAGCTGAATCCTGTCACATCAGTAGCAGCGTGAACAGCATAGCGGCGGCTGATCTCAGCAGCTGTTTTGTTCAGCGTCGTCATGGACGCGATGGCACCTGCCATATGTTCCGGAGCGGCTTCGCCTACGCGGTTTGCCGTGCAGAGCAGACCTACACCCAGAGCTTTTGTCAGGATCAATTTGTCACCGGGCTGGCCGGAATCATTGGTATACATCTTTTTGGGGTTCACAAGACCGGTGACGGACAGACCATATTTTACGCCTGTATCGGCAATGGAATGACCGCCTGCCAGGCTTCCTCCTGCTTCGGCAACTTTTTCTGCACCACCGCGCAGGATCTCCCCCAGAATGTTCAGATCCATACTCTCAGGAAAGCAGACCAGATTCAGCGCAGTTTTTACCTCGCCTCCCATGGCATAGATGTCACTCAAGGCATTGGCAGCGGCAATCTGCCCGAAGGTATAAGGGTCGTCCACCATTGGCGGAAAAAAGTCCACCGTCTGCACCAGCGCAATATCATCTGTTATGCGGTACACAGCGGCATCATCCCGGCTGTCGTAGCCCACCAGCAGGTTCGGGTCTTTTTCCCCGCGCGGCAGTTTTTCCAGAATGCGGCTCAGCACACCTGCTCCCAGCTTTGCAGTGCATCCGCCGCCGGTACAGAACACGATTCTTTCTTCTTTGCTCATGCACGCTCTCCTTTTTCAAAATGAGTCAGAATGCAAGGCACGCTGTAACGCTTTTTCAGGATATCAGCGGTCTGACGGGCCAACACGGCCTGCTCTTCGGTGTCTACCTGATTGAGCACCGCATAAAAGCTGCGCTCCCCCACCGCTTTCTTCCCCCCGGACTCGCTGACAAGCAGCTTTGCCAGCAGTGTTGGCGTCAGCACAGCATTTCCCGGGACACGCAAAATCTGCTGTGCCAGTTCTGCCCGGAAGCATCCTTTTTCCAGTGATTCCCCCAGTGCAGAAACGCCTGCAACCGCAAGCACGATATCGCACTGTGGCAAGAGCACTGGTTCATGTGCCGCCGGGGCCTTGCAGGGCATCCGTCTGGAGCCATCCGCTTCGATGAGAACGATATCGGCCAGCTGCATCCAATGCTCCAGCTGTTTCTGCGGCGGAGTTGTCAATTTCCCGCCGGGAGCCGCTGTTCCGGCAACGGCATAGCTGCCGTGTTCCCACAGGCGGAAAAGGTCCGCGTCCGTCTGCGCCCAGACAGCGCCGGGCGGCCGCATGATATGGGTGGTGGTGGTCACCAGCACATGCCAGTTCTTACGGACACAGTGCGCAGCCATGGCGTACATCAGTGTCGTTTTGCCGCCGCCGCCCACAAGTGATATAATGTGGCCTTTTTCCGTCAGAAACGGAAAGTCATTTTCAATCGGCATACAAACGCTTACTCTTTTTTGGCAACAGCCATGGCGATCTGTTCCGGCGTAATGGGCAGCTCATAGAACCGGGTACCAATGGCATTATAGATCGCATCGGAAATGGCCGGCAGCGGCGTATTGATGACGACCTCGCCGATGGACTTTGCGCCAAAGGGGCCGTTGGGTTCGTAGCTGCTCTCAAACTCCACCTTGAGTTTTCCCACATCGGTACGGGCAGGGATCTTGTACTGGAACAGCGAGTTTTCCTGCGGATAGCCATTCTTATCGTAGGTAATGTTTTCGGTCAAAGTCATGCCGATGCCCTGCAGCAGCCCGCCCTCGGTCTGTACACGGGTCAAGTTCGGGTTGATGGGCGTGCCGCAGTCCACGCAGGCATCAAACTCCAACAGCTTTACTTCACCGGTCTCGGTATCCACTTCCACCTCAGCAGCACCGACCATGAACGGCGGCGGCGACAAAGGCGAAGTATGCGTTTCGGTGGCTTCCAGCGGTACCATGTGGCCGAACTGGGAAGCATACGCGATCTCCGACAACGTTTTTTTCTGTGCAGGGTCCTTGCTCATAAAAACATCCCTGCCGTCAAATTCCACCTCGTCCTCAGCACATCCCAACAGCTCTGCGCCCAGCCTGCAGATCTGAGTGCGCAGCTTCATAGCACATTTTTCAGTGGCCTTGCCGGTAACATAAGTGGTGCTGGACGCATAGGAGCCAGAGTCATAGGGCGAGGTATCCGTATCGGCTCCAAAGACCGTGATATTATCCAGCGGGCAGTCCAGAACCTCGGCAGCGATCTGCGCCAGTGTAGTGTCACAGCCGGTGCCCATGTCGGCCGCACCGATCATCAGGGTATAGAAGCCGTCGTCATTCAGTTTCAGGGTCGCACTGCCCACATCCATGCCGGAAATGCCAGATCCCTGCATTGCCATGCCCATGCCGACAGCGCGCACCTTGCCGTTGCCCATATCACGGGCAGGATACTTGTGCTCCCAGTCGATCATATCCCGCACCTTGACAAGGCAGCGATCCAGTGCACAGCTGGTATTGACGGCACCATAATAGGCGGGCATCACATCGCCCTCCTGCACGGTGTTTTTCAAACGCAGCTCAAAGGGATCCATGTTCAGCTTGTGGGCCAGCTCATTGACGGCAGATTCTACCGCAAACAGGCCCTGCGTTGCACCATAGCCGCGGTAAGCACCGGCAGACATGTGGTTCGTATACACGACATCACTGATAAAGCGGAAAGCCTCTGCCTTGCCGTACAGTGGGATGGATTTGTGGCCGGAAAGGCCTACCGTTGTGGGGCCGTGCTCGCCGTAGGCACCGGTATTGGAAAGGGTGTACAGATCAATGCCCTTCACAATGCCATCCTTCGTAGCACCCAGCCGCACATGGACCTCCATTTCATGACGCGGCGAGGATGCAATCTGGCTTTCCACACGACTGAAAATGATCTTGGAGGGCTTTTTAGTCTTCCATGTCACAAAAGCCGGATATACTTCGCTGACCGCTGTCTGCTTGGCGCCAAAGCCGCCGCCAATGCGGGGCTTTGCCACGCGCACCATGCTTTTGGGGATATGCAGTGCGTTTGCAATATTGCGCCGTGCATGGAATACGATCTGGGTGGAGCTGAGCACGTTCAGGCGTCCGTAGGTGTCGATCGAGCAGTAAGTGCGGAAGGTCTCCATCATAGCCTGCTGACAGGCCTTGGTGTGGTACACATGGTCGATGACCACATCGCTGGCTGCAAGCACTGCGTCGATATCACCGTCTCCGCATTCGTCATGAGCGCAGAGATTGCGCTTGTTGTCGGCTCCCACCGGGCACAGACTGGCCCAGTTGTCCTCCGGATGCACCAGAATGGGGTTGTCCTTGGCAGTGTGATAGTCCAGCACTGCTTCCAAAACCTCATATTCCACCTTGATGAGCTTGAGGGCCTTATCCACGCACTTTTCGTCTTTGCCGGCCACAATGGCCACCACATCGCCCACAAAGCGCACATGGCGGTCAATGAGCAGGCGGTCATGCGGACTGGCTTCCGGATAGGTCTGGCCTGCCTGCGTGTAGCGCGGCGCATCCTGCGGCACATCCTCCCATGTAAAGATCGCTTCGATCCCGGGCACTTTTTTTGCCACAGCGGTGTTGATGGTTTTGACGATGGCATTCGCGTGCGGAGAGCGCAGCAGCTTCACGGTCAGGCAGTCCTGCGGGATCACATCATCCATATAAACGGGCTGTCCGGTGACCAGCTGCATCGCATCCTTTTTACGGAAGGGTTTATTGATGGTACTCATTCTGCGGCCTCCTTCTGCTTTTTCCATGCCAGAAAGTTCATGATGCCGCGCAGCTGGCCCTCATAGCCAGAGCAGCGGCAGAGGTTGCCGGAGAGATATTCCTTGACCTCTTCCTCACTGGGGTACGGATTTTCGCGGAAGAGGGCCAGTGCGTTCATGATAAAGCCCGGGTTGCAGAAGCCGCACTGCTCTGCGCCCTGATCCGCGATAAAACCGCCAAACTCCGCTGCTTCTTCCTGCAGGCCTTCCAGTGTGGTAATGCTGTGGCCGCTGGCACGTGCTGCCAGCACCGAGCAGGACAGCACCGGTTTCTCGTCCAGAAACACCGTGCACAGACCGCAGTTGGAAGTCTCACAGCCGCGCTTGACGCTCTTGCAGCCGTGGGCACGTACAAAATCGATCAGCAGCATATCTGCGGCCACATCCTCTGTGACCTTGACGCCGTTCAATGTAAGAGTGATCTGCATTTAATTTCCCTCCTGTGCCGTGCGTGCTTCCAGCTCCACAACCGCACGCTTTGTCAGAACGCCCGCCAGATGGCAGCGATATTCCGCACTGCCACGCATATTGGAGCCGGTAATGATATCGTTCTTTACTGCATCGGCGCATTTCAGCGCCAGCTCCTGTGCAGGCACACCGTTTTCCGCCGGGAACTCATACAGTACCGCTTTAAGCGGGCGTGCGCCGATCGCAATGCGATAGCACCCATCTGCAAGACGGGCAGCGGCACATGTGAGCACCGGGATATCGGTCTGGCTGTTGCGCACAGACTGATAGAAAAACTCCGCCTTTTCCTTTTTGACGATCAGCCGCACAAGGATGTCCCGGTCATAAGGACGCTCGGCGTACTCCCGCAGGGACACGATGCCACCCTTGTACAGCTCTACCGAACAATCCATGGCCATAAACAGTGTGAGCACATCGGAAAAGCCAAATCGGCTGTAGATGCTGCCGCCCACAGTGGCCAGATTGCGCAGCTGCACGCCCACGATATGCCGCAGCGCTTCTTTTACTGCGCCGCGGGTATAGGCGGCAAGGCCGGGATGCTCTTCCAGCTGCCGCAGTGTGACCATAGCACCGATGGAAAAGCCGTCCTCGGTCTCCTCTATGGCGTCCAGTCCCAGACCGGACAGGTCGATGGCTGTGCCGACATTGATGTTCTCCATTTTGAGCCAGATCATGCCGCCCAGCACACGGTTGGCCTTTTTCTGGTTCAGCTGCCACGCTTCTTCCAGAGTTTCGGCCCGCTTATATTCTCGGATCGTCATCATAGCTGCAGGTTCCTCTCTTTTTTTCTCTGTTCTTTTATTTTAACACAGATTTCGATATAATACTATTGTCAATTCGTTTCAGAAGGAGTGGTACTATATGAAAGAACTTCTTCCGGTGGGCTGTGTCATCATGGCGTCCGGGGTAAGCCGCCGTTTTGGTTCCAACAAACTGCTGGCAGATTTCTGCGGGGAACCGATGCTTTGCCGCGCATTTGCGGCGACCGATACTCCAAGGCTTTCGGCCCGCATCGTGGTGACACGCTCGGACGAAGTTGCGCAGCTTTGCCGCTCCCGCAATGTTCCGGTGCTGCTGCACGATCTGCCCGGCCGAAACGATACAGTGCGGCTGGGACTTTCCGCGCTGCTGGAACAGGTGCCGGAGCTTTTTGGCTGCATGTTCCTGCCGGGAGACCAGCCGCTTTTGTGCCGCGAGACAGTGGAGGCCATGGCAGGCATCTCCGGGTGGGACAACAGGACTCGGCTGGAACGACAAAAAGAAACAGAACGGGAGATCTTCCGTCTGGGATTCCGGGTCCGTAACGACCCGTCTCCCCTTACCGGAAGCCCCGTTCTGTTTGAAAAAGGACTTTTTCAGGAACTGCTCACCTTGCCGCAGGGCATGGGCGGCAGCGTTCTGCTTCGGAAATATCCCGCACATGTTCACACCGTTTACATTGCGGATCGGAATGAACTGGCCGACGCCGACACGCCCGAAGCACTGGCGCAATTGGAAGCACTGGCCCGGCAGAAGCTTTGAGCTTTATACTGCCTTGTCATCCTTCGGCAGCAGCACATTCAGCAGGATCGCCACGAACGCAGCCGGGACGATGCCAGATTCGCCGCAGATCAGCTGGAAAGCGTGCGGAGCCTGTGCCAGAATGCCGCTATTGGCACCCATGCCGTAGCCAACACCCAGAGCCACCGAGACGATGGTAAGCTGACGCGGGGTCATCTTTTCCTTGGTGATGAGCTGGATGCCGCTGACCACGATGGAAGAGAACATCATAACGGCAGCACCGCCCAGAACGGCCTGCGGCATAATGGAGATCAGCGCGCCGAGCTTGGGGATCAGACCGCACAGGATCAGGAAGATGGCACCGGAGGCCAGAGCCATGCGGTTGACCACCTTGGTCATGGCCACCAGACCCACGTTCTGGCTGAAGGAAGTATTGGGCAGTACGCCGAACAAAGCCGCAAAGGAGGAGCCCAGACCGTCACAAATCACACCGCCGGACAGCTCTTTATCGGTGGGTTCACGATTCATGCCGCCCTCCATGACACCGGAGATATCGCCCACAGTCTCAACAGCGGTAACAACGAACATGATCATCACCGGCATAATGGCGCGCATATCAAACACGATCTTGACCGGCATCAGCTTGGGAATGGCAAACCAGGAGGCCTGTGCCACTTTATTCCAGTTGAGCACCCATGCCTTGGTAAACTCTACACCATCGGCAGTGACACCGGTGGTGGGCAGCACCAGACCCATGACAAAGGCCGCAACGTAACCGGCCAGAATGCCGATCAGGATCGCGGAAGAGCTGAGGAAGCCCGTGGTCCAATGCTTGAAGATCAGAATGACCACCAGAACGAACAGGGCCAGCAGCAGATTTTCCATGGAGCCGAAGTCTTTTGCGCTGTTGCCGCCGCCAAAGGAATTGATACCCACCGAGATCAGCGATAGACCGATGGAAAGCACAACCGTACCGGTGACGACCGGCGGGAAAAACTTGCGCAGGGGCTTGAGGAAGAAGCCCAACACGCTTTCAAAAATGCCGCCGATGATGGATGCACCCATAATGGAACCATAGGCCAGCACACCGCCGCCCATACTGCCGACAACACTGTTGAACACGCCAATAAAGCCGGAACTGGTACCCATGATGATGGGCACGCTACCGCCCACGGGGCCGATGGTGAACAGCTGCACCAGCGTGACCACACCGGCCACGAACATGGCACTTTGCAGCAGCGTGACCTGCAGATCTGCGAACTCACCACCCGCAATGCCGCAGGCACTGGTGATGATCAGCAGCGGGGTCAGGTTGCCCACAAACATGGCGCAGACATGCTGCAGACCCAGCGGGATCGCCTGTTTCAGGGACATTTTTGCGTCGAACTGATACGCCGACTCTTCGAGCTTGACTTCCTTCAAATGTTCCACTCTCCTCAAATCTTGACAAAAATCATTCTTTTCGACTGCTTTACCAAAAAAGCGGATTTATTATAGCAAAACTGCGAATTCTTGTAAATTAAGTATGACTTTTCCATGAACGGCTGTTTCCCGCTGAGAAACACAAAAAGCAGGGCGTTTTGTGCGCTTTTTCCGCTTTGGTCGGAAAAATTTCGCGCAGAACTCCTGCTTTTTTGTTCCGTTTTATTTGATTTTTGTGCGATATGGAAATTTTACAGATCCGAAAGTCCGTAATCCTGCAGGCAGCACCGGATCCCCTGCTGCGTGGCAGCAAACCGGATACCGGAACGCTCCAGCTTTGCAGCGTCCATCACAAGGTTTCGCTCCCAGCTTTCTTCAGCGATCTTTACGGTAATGCCCAGTGCTTTGGCAAACCGCCGGGCTGTGCACACCATATCTTCTGCATTTCCGCTGCCAAAATTGTACACGCCGCCGGGCAGGTCCATGGCTGGTTCCAGATTTTCGATTACCTGCCGCACATAGGTCACGCCGCGGAAGTCGTTCCGGGAGAAACGAACAGCCTCCCCCTTCAGCGCGGCACGCAGAAGATTCAGCGGCAGATTGCCCCGGATGGGCAGCCCATAGCCGGGCAGGTCATACATCCAACTGGCACGCAGATGGACCGAGTCCGGGCAGAGCTCCAGCACGCGCTGCTCTGCTTCCAATTTATACTGGCCATAAATGTTTGCCGGATGCAGATTCAACGCTTCTGACAACGGGCCCTGCTGTTTCGTTCCCGCATAGACCTGATCTGAGCTGAATGCCACCAGCTTTGCCTTCGTCTGCTGCGCGGCCCGTGCCAGCCAGACCGGCAGCTCAACATTGGCACGGTAAGCTTCTGCCGGATGCTGTGCGCAGTAGCCGGTATCGGAAAGCGCAGCGGTGTGCAGGATCACGTCCGGATCCCGCACCCTCGTCTGCGCAAGGACTTCCGTTTCGGTGGCGGTGCACAGAAAGCCCTTGGGGAAAGTGCAAAGTTCGTATTTTCCCTGCCACTGTTGTAATACACGAGAGCCTACAAAGCCGCCTGCACCTGTGATCAGAACCCTTTTCATCTTCATCTTTCCTTTCGTTTTGAGAATATGAACCCAGCACAAAAAACGCCCGGCGGCACGATGCCTCCGGGCACAGAAGTTTTAAAGGAACAGCTCCAGCACGAACACAACGGCACAACAGATCACCGATACCTGAAACAGGCTTGCACCGAGCCATGCTGCCGCAATGCCGGCCACCAGCGCCATGGCACCGGCAGCCGGGCTCTGAGTCGCGTTGACAATGGCCGGAAAGGTCATGACCGCCAGCGTCACATAGGGCACATAATACAGAAACGACTGAATGAAGCGGTTTTTGATGGGCTTGCGGATCAGTGTGAGCGGAAGGATGCGGATGGTGTAGGACACCAGCGCCATCACTGCAATGTAGATGTAATTGTTATGCGTCATGCTCTGCCTCCTGCTCGTCTGGATTTACCGGAAAAAGCACCGCCGCTGTACCGGAGATCAGCACGGTGAGCAGAATGGTACGGGTGCCTTCCGAGAGAGCGGATATTCCCGGCAGGTAATTGCACAGAAAACTCAGCGCAAAGCTGATGGCAACAAGTGCAGCTACCACCCTGCTCTTACGCGCCGGAGGAATGATGATGGCAAGGAACATGCCGTAAAGGGCAACGCTCAGCGCACTGACAGCCCGCAGCGGCAGCAGATTGCCCGCAATGATGCCCAGTGCCGTACCGATGGCCCATGCGGGAGCAGCCAGCAGAATGGCACCGTAAGTATAATATGGGTTCAGGCTGCCGGGCCGTGCAATGGTGATGCCAAAAAGCTCGTCTGTCACATCATAGCCGATGACAAGTCTGTGCCAGAAGGGCGTGCCCGGTGCAAAACGCTGGGCCAGCGCGCAGCTCATGAGCAGATAGCGTACGTTTGCGATCAGGGTAATGACTGCTACTTCCAGATAGGTTGCGTTTGCCATGATGATGGCGAACGCAGCATACTCACCGGCCGAAGCGTTATTCAGCAGGCTGACCAGGAAGCCCTGAAATGGGGTGAATCCCGCCCGGCGGGCTGCAATGCCCAGCGAGAAGGAGACTGCAAAATATCCCAGTGCGATGGGCACGCCATCCCGCATACCCTCACAGAAGATCTTTTTGCTGAAAGTCCAAACCGGCCTTTCTGCATTGACAAGCTCCGGGGCAAGGAGCTTACTTTTGGAATTCATCTTTGTTTTTTACTCCTTTCCTATTTCAAACGCCGCTTCTTATTATACTCTCCCGCACACAGAGAAGAAAGGGCTTTTTCACTTTCTTTTCGGCATAAAAAGAGAACGCCGCCTGAAAAGGCAGCGTTCTTCGTTGATTTATGCGCCCGGCACCAGAAAATGCATTGCCTGCGGCAGGGTCTGTGTTCCTGCATCCAGACCGTTTGCGGCCAGCATCTGTGCCGGTGATACATGGAACCGTTTTGCAATGCCGAAAGGCTCTTCTCCGGCCTGCGCGTAGTAAATGCGCAGTGCAATCTCCGGGTCTGGCACGGTCAGCGGCTCACCCAACTCCGCGCCGCCAATGCCCTGATGGGTGCTGCGGCAAAGGATGGCTCCCTCTGCGCGGGCTGTCACTGTGACCTCCAGCGTGCCGCCGGTACAGCTGCACTGGATGTTCTCAGTGCTTAGCCAGCATTCCGGGCTGAGCTGTGCGCCCTGCGGTGCATCCACCGCAAGCGGAAAGATCAGCTCCAGCGTTTTTTCGTAACTTTCCAGCTCGGCAAGGCTGTTTTCTGCAAAGGCTGTGGCAACAGCACGCACGGTAAAAGCCCAGCCGTCCCGATAAGGAACCACCTGTGCCGGTCCGTAGGCCACAAAGCAGGCCCGGAGCTGTGCACCGGCATCCGGCAGAGATCCGGCAGCGGTGGCGGAAGCCGTCTCGTTCAGCATGCAGGCAAGATCCTCCACCACCAACTCCTGCGGCGTGACGGTGGTCTCAAACCGGGTGGAAAACGCATCCGATACGTACTGCAGCTGGCAAGACCGCCATGCGTGCAGATGCATCATCACACTGGCTGTCAGCTGACCACCGGCTCCCTGTTCCCCTTCCGTCAGCGCAAAACCAACCGGTTCCAAAACACACAGACACTTGCAGTCCTCGGCCACGCCGTCCAGATCCACCACCTGATTGAATGGCAGGGATGCCGCCTGACTTTGCAGGCTGCTATCGCCTTCCGCGCGCCAGGCGCATTGGACACGTACCTCGCCCTTGACAACAGCCTTGCCCGCCAGAAGCTTTATCTCCCGTACAGATGCCGTGCCGGTAATATCCAGAATGGCGACAGGAGGCTTTGCGAACACCATTTCTCCCTCTACTGTGACCAGTTTTTCCAGCACCGCCGCACTGCGCACCCCGGTCAGGGTTTGCAGCTTCTGCTCAATGCCGCCGTCCGCCAGCGCAGTGATCAGCTCTGCCTTGTCCTGTGCATGAAGCGTGGCCACCAGACCATAGGCTCCGCGCACCTCAATGCGGTGCGGGTTCACGGCCCGGCAGTTGAGATATTCGGTCTGGCCTTCCACCATGGCCGTCCAGCTGGTGAAGGAAAATTCCGGCACTTCCAACTGTTTTGTAAAGGGCAGTTTCTGTTCGGTCTGGCATAGGCCTGCGCCATTCTCGCCCTGATAAAACACGGTGCAGCGCAGATAGCCTTCCAGCGTCAGCCGCCCGGGCTGCAGCTGTTTCTGCAGCACCACCGGTTTTGCAAAGCATTTGACCAGCTTGAATACCGGCGGCAGATAGTCCGAGATCAGGATCTCGGTTTCCAGCGGGAGCTCTGCCTTCACGGTGCAGCTTGCGCCCGCCTGCGGCAGGGTGTCCCGAAAGATCTTCAGTTCCATGCAGTGTGCTCCTTTCCCTGTCCGTTTCTACTGGAAAGGTATGCGGCTGCCGGGCTGGATATGCCCGTAAAAAGGCACCGTGCCAGACGCACGATGCCTTGGGAAAGGTTATTGAGGTTCGCGGATGACCGAGACCTCTTCCACATGATAGCGCTTCATCCATGCTGCTGCAGCCGGTGTGATCTGTTCGCCGCTCACCACGATGGGAATGGCCGGCGGGCAGGAGACCGTAGGCATGGCACAGGTGCGGCCCACTGCCTGCTCTGCGGGCAGCTGTTCCTGCGGTGCGAAAACGGCCTGCCGGATGGTACAGCGGCGGTGCAGCCCGCGCTCCAGCTCCGCAAAATCACCGGCAGTTTCTTCCGGGAGCGTCACCGGGCCAGCAAGTTCTTCCGCAATGCGGAGAACGGCTGCGGAAAGCCGCTCGAAGTCCTGCGGCGGATTGTCCGGTGTGAACATCAGCACCAGATAACGCGGGTCGGCGTACTCGCACTCGATCTTTGCGGCACGCAGCTTTTCAGCAAGCTCTGTTCCGGAAAGCCCCAAAACCGCAGCATCCAGCGTGACCTTGAGTGGTTCGCTTTCCAGTGCCAGCGGCCCCGGGCAGTGTTTTGCAGCAGCAGCTTCGTTCAGCTCCCGGCGCAGGCGGGCCAGATGACCGCAGCACTGCAAAAGCCGCAGCGGATAACCCTCTGACAGGATCTGGTTGCATTTGTCCAGCGACTGCAGAATCAGATAGGACGGGCTGGTGGAGCCAAACAGCGCCAACGCATTGCGCACAGCAGCCTCATCCTGAACAGGAGCGTTTTTGCCCAGATGCAGGTATGCGCCCCCGGTGACAACAGGCAGCGTTTTGTGGCCTGAATCGCAGCACATGGCTGCGCCCAGTGCAATGGGATGCTGACCGCCCTGCGGCAGAAAACGCAGATAAGCACCGTGGGCATTATCCACCAGAAGCGGGACGCAAAAATCCTTGCACACTTCGGCCAGCGCTGCAATATCCTGCACACCGCCGAGATAATCCGGACTGGTGATGTAGACGCCAAAGGGCCTTTTGCCCTGCTGTACCAAACCCTGCAGAGCACCTGTCAGCTTTGCAGCCGACACCGGGCAGCTGCAAAGCGCACCGGCATCCTGCGGCGCAGGCCAGAGCCACTGGATATCAAAATCCAGCAGTGCCGCCGCATACAGCAACGCTTTGTGAGCGTTGCGCGCTGCCAGCAGGACCGGGCGCTGTCCGGCTGCGGGCGCAGCCTGCAGTGCAAGGCACAGCATTGCACGGATGCACTGGGACGAGCCCTCTGTGCTGTAATAGGTATGCACCGTGCCGAACAGCCGGGTAGCATTGGCTTCGCTCTGGGCAATGATGCCGTCAGCCCCATACAGTTCATCCGCACCCTTTATTTCGGTAATGTCCCACGGCTCAAAGCCCAAAAGGCTCTGACCCTTGTGGCCGGGCATATGCAGCCGGGAGGTGCCGGACTGGGCGTACCGACGCACAAAATCCACAATGGGCGTGGTCATGCTCATTCGCAGGCTTCGCCGTCTGCGCAGGCGCTGCAGGTGGAGCCCAGCTCAATGGGAACTTCGATGCCCTTGGCGGCAAGTTCCTGATTCTCAGCCACCTTGATCATGATGGCGCACTCCATGCGCTTTTTGAACAGCTCACAGCCGTACTTGTACACGCCGGTGATATTGCCGGTGGCATGATAGGAGTTGGCTGCACAGCCGCCGGAGCAGTACAGCTTTGCCCAGCAGTCCTGACACTCCTTGCGGGCATAGGCGTTGCAGTGCTTGAACTCATCCCGCACGGCGGTGTTGGTAACGCCCTTCCAGATGTCACCCATCAGATACTTGGGGTCACCCACGAACTGGTGGCAGGGATACAAATCGCCCCAGGGAGTGACGGCCATATACTCGGTACCGGAACCGCAGCCGGAGATGCGCTTGTAGATGCAGGGACCGCCGGTCAGGTCGATCATGTAGTGGTAGAAGGTAAAGCCTCTACCCTCGCGGTCGCGCTTGATCATTTCCTTGGCAAGGATCTCGTACTGTTCCTTCAGAATGGGCAGATCTTCCTCGGTCAGAGCGCTGGGCTCACCGGGCTTGGACACCACAGGCTCCATGCTCAGCTCGGTAAAGCCGAGGTCTGCCATGTGGAAGATATCGTTGGTAAAGTCGGTGTTGTAGTGGGTGTAAGTGCCGCGCATATAGTAGCCCTTATCCCCACGCTTTTTCACGAACTCCTGGAACTTGGGCACGATGGTATCATAGCTGCCATGGCCTGCATAGTCCTTGCGGAAGCGGTCGTTGACCTCTTTGCGGCCATCCAGACTCAGCACCACATTGTGGCACTCCTTGTTGCAGAAATCGATCACATCGTCATCGATCAGCATACCGTTGGTGGTCATGGTAAAGCGGAAGTTCTTGTTGTGGATCTTCTCCTGCTCACGGCAGTAAGCCACCAGCTTTTTGACCATATCAAAGTTCATCAGCGGTTCGCCGCCAAAAAAGTCCACTTCAAGGTTGCGGCGGGTGCCGGAGTTTTCGATCAGGAAGTCCATGGCACGCTTGCCCACTTCAAAGCTCATCAGCGCACGGTCGCCACAGTAGCGGCCCTGAGATGCAAAGCAGTAGGAGCAGTTCAGGTTGCAGGTATGTGCAACATGCAGGCACAGGGCCTTGACCACGGTATTGCGGTTTTTAAAGTCGAAAGCCATGTTCTCATAGGTATCCGGCGTCCACAGCTTGCCAGCCTCCTTCAGAGAAGTAACATCATCGATGCACTGGCGCAGATCTTCCTCGGTCACATCCTCGCGGTCGCCATACTTTGCCAGCATGGCAGAGACGATCTCATCGGCAGAATGCTCCGGGTACATGGCAATGATATCATATGCCACATCGTCCACCACATGCACCGAGCCGCTGCAGGTATCCAGCACGATGTTATAGCCATTCAATTGATACTGATGTACCATTTTACTCTCCATTCCAATTACACAAAAAAATGCCGCCCGGCAAAGGCGGCATGGGGTTTGCAAAAATTACTTGTTGCTGTTCTCGCACTGCTGGTTAGCCACGCCGCAGGAGGTCTTGCAAGCGGACTGGCAGGAAGTCTGGCACTCGCCGCAGCCGCCGGTCTTAACGCTCTTGGTCAGGTCACGAGTAGCAATGGTCTTAATACGTTCCATAATAGAAAACCTCTCTAGCTCTCAAAATTTCATCACGCCGGGCAAAGCCCGGTACGCATTTATCTTTGCTTATGATAACACGCAAGGAGCTTTCTGTCAAGATTTTTATGCCGCTAACCTGTTTAAAGCTGCCCGGCAGGCTGATATTTCGTCAGGACAGTATGCAGGCCAAGCTCCCGCGCCCTGGCCAGTAAGTACCGGTAGCGGCACAATAGTGCCTGCCTCTCATAGATGCGCTGTTCGATCAGATCGGTGTCCACCTCCAGATCAAACATCATTTCGTTGCGTTTCAGACAGAGCAGGCATTCCTTGAGTTCTTCTTCCAGTTCCGGGTGGTAGCGCTCGTGCTCGGTGTCCCGCGGGATACGGCTCGAAAGCAGGGTCTGCGTAGTTTGATTGTGGGTTCGTTCCAGCATAAGCCATCCTCCTCTTTGTGCATCTGAAAATCTGTACATTTCATTCTATGAGGAGCAGCGTGCGGAATATGCCGGTTTATGGGTGGATGCAAAAAAACGCCCTGCCGGGTGTGCCTGGCATTGAAAAACTTCTGCGGTTTTGCGTGCATTTTGAAAAAGTCTGAATTTATTTGAAAAATATGCTTGACAAAGCCTGCTTTTGTGCGTATAATAGCACACGTTGAGCGGCTCGCGAGCCAAACAACACCAAAGATTTTGGGGATTTGCATAGTGGTAGTGCGGTAGACTCTGACTCTACTTGTGGGAGTTCGATTCTCTCATCCCCAACCAGAAGCCATCCGGTTTATATCGGATGGCTTTTTTCGTTCCATTTCGTTATACAAAAACAGCGCACCGCCCTGCCGGACGGTGCGCCTTTTTATGCAGTTGTTACAGGATGCTGATGCGGCCTGCGCCGTAAGGATCTTCGTAATTCAGCAGGTAGCCCGGGTAATCTGCCAGCGGGCTGTTGGCTGTTGTCAGATGCGGCAGACCCTCAGCGTCTACGCCGCCAAAGGTCATTGCATAGGTGGACATCACAAGGTAATCCTCAGACACATAGTCCTTGATCAGCTCTGCGCCATCGAACATGGCAAAGCCGTCGCCCAGATTGCGCAGCGTGTAGTTCATGCCAGCCAGTGCATAGGTCTTGTTCGGGTCCAGCGGCAGATAAGAACCGGAAGCCTTGTCATAGATCTTCACATTCTGCACGCGCGGAGTTCCGGTAGCGCTGCCGATCCAGACATTCTTTTCGTCGGTCTGCACCGTGTTGGGGATATCGGTGTGGATCTCATATGCCGCACCTGCCACATGCAGGAAGCCGCCGTTCTCCTTGCCGCCCTCGCCTGCAAAGCGGGCTGCAAATTCCAGTGCATCCTGGATCTGCTTGCCGGTAACAGACATCAGACAGGCCACATTGCCGAACGGACTGACCTGCTTGCAGGTCTTGAAGGTCCAATAGCCTGCGTTCACATCTGCACGGATGCCGCCGCCGTTCATGATGGCGATATCGCAGTGCAGCTGCTCTACCTCGTTGAAGTAGGTGTAGATGCCATCGGCCACAAAGTCGCCCAGATTGGTCTCGGCTGTGCGGATGCGGCGATTGCCGGTCTCCGGATCGGTGACATAGAAGTTGATCTCAGAAGCAGCGATCTTCTCGCCCAGCATATCATCCACAGAAGCGACCCACGCAGTCTGGATGCCTTCCACCACACTGTCGGAGCCTTCGTAAGAGGAGATCAGACGGGTAGCAATAGAACCATCGGTCTTGATGGTCATTTCGCCCACATTGGCAAAATAGGAACCGGTCTGGGTCAGAGCAACTGCCTTGCCGGACAGATCCTTCACCCACTCACATTCCATCTTGGTGTGAGAGTGGCCGTCGATGAATGCATCAAGGCCGGAGGTGTGCTGAATGACTTCCCTGCTGGTCCAGGGCGAAGAGGACGGGTCAACGCCCAGATGGCCCAGACCGATCACGTAATCTGCCAGCAGCTTTGCCTTATCGATGGATTTCTGCACAGCCTTATACAGCTTCTGACCATCGTCGCCGCCCAGAATATCATAGATGTAGCGCTTCTGGCTCTTGTCCATGAAGTAAGCCGGAGTGGACTTGGTGAAGGTCTCGGGCGTGGTGATGCCCACAAATGCGATCACGCGGCCGCCGATGGTAAAGTACTTGACATCCGGCAGAACGCGATTGCCCAGCGGCAGATTGACCCAGTTGCTGGAGAGGTACGGGAAATCTGCCTCGGCCATCGCCTCTTTTGCACGGGCCATGCCGTAGTCGAATTCATGGTTGCCGGGCGTAGCAACATCATAGCCTGCGGCATTCATCAGCTGGATGATAGAGGCACCTTCGTCCATGGAACCATAAGCAGTGCCTTGAATATGGTCGCCTGCGTCCACCAGCAGAACGTCCTTGCCTGCATCCTGATAGCTCTTTTTCAGGGCGGCAATAGCGGCGTAGGTCAGTTCCGGAGACTTTTTGTCGATGTAGGTGTGGACATCGTTGGTGTAAAGAATGGTGATGTCCTTCACGCTGCCCGGGAAGCAGGCAGATGCAGCGGGAGCACCAAGGCTCACGGCAGCAACGGCTGTGGTGACGCCTGCGGCCTTCATAAAGCTGCGGCGGGAGATAAGTTGTTTCATGGAAAACGACCTCCTCTTAGAACTTTCTTGTTTTCATCGGGCGTACAGATCCAGCCCGACACTTGTTGCATTAAGCATAACATATATGCCGCCCAAGAGCAAGCCGAAATGGCACAATTTATTCAAATTTGATATTTGCAAGTCATACTTTTTGTGCAAAAAGTCTCATTTTTTAACAAAAACCAAGCCCGCACTTGCAGTCAGTCGCTGACTTACAAATGCGGGCCTGATTTTAGGGGGATCCAAAAACGAAACGGAGAACCGGATCAGATGGCATTGTATTCCTTGAGGAATTTTTCAAGGTCAGTACCCTCGATTTTTTTCAGAGCTTCCTTCATGGCAAGGCGCGGAATCAGCGGCAGATCCATGTCGGTGATCTTCTTGCCGTCGCGCAGCTTGACCGTTGCATCGATCAGAGCGCGCACGTCGTAGGTGCTGCCCCAGACCTCGGGCACGCCGCGGTCGATGTTCAGCAGGGTGTACACAGCCTCCATACCAGTGCGCATGGAGTATTCGGTGGTGAAGATGGTGTCGCGGGCGGTTTCGGCAAACTGGCCGAGGAAGGCAAAGTTCACAGCGCCCTCGGGCACGATATCGGGGCGGTCGCCCATGGCACGGGGCATAAAGAAGGCGTCGATATAGGGCATCATCACAGGTACGGTGTTTGCGCTGTGCTCTGCCAGCTCCTCGATCTGAGCCTCGGGCACACCGATGTGGTACAGCCACTCCATGCACAGTTCCTTACCGGTGCAGTCACGCATAGCTTTCTTGACATAGTTGCCGGGCTTGTCGCTGAACAGACCGTAGACCCAGACACACAGCTGGTTCTTAGGCTGGTCGCGGAACTGCTGCTGGCGGTTCAGTGTCCAGCTGAGCAGCCAGTTGGAGTCCTTAACGGTGACGATGCCGCCGGTGACGGTGTGGCCGCTGAACGGGTCACGCTTGCAGATCTTCTGGATATACTGCGGGATCTTGTCGTCCAAGGTGGTGATGGTAGCACTCTCCCAGTTGGAATGTTCCGGGTCGGAGCAGAACTTCTCGGGATGGCCGAAAGCGGGATCCTGTGCAGCGATCTTTTTCCACAGATCCCAGCCGTTGCCCGGCTTGATGGTGGGGTCAAAGCCTGCAGCCTTGTCCTGCGCACCCACGGTGCAGCTCTCCACACAGCCACCGTTGGTGATGAACAGCAGATCGTTCTCGGTCAGGTCGATGGTGCTGGTCTCCCCCGCATGCTCCACGACCACGCTGCTTGCCTGCTTGCGCTTGCCATTGATATCAAATTTCACGTCCACGACCTTGGTCTCATAGTGGAACTGCACGCCGTGATCCTTCAGGTAAGTGACCATGGGCAGGATGATGGACTCGTACTGGTTGTAGCGGGTAAAACGCAGGGCGGTGAAATCCGGCAGACCGCCGATATGGTGGATATAGCGCTTGAGATAGAGCTTCATTTCCAGAGCACTGTGCCAATTTTCAAAGGCAAACATGGTGCGCCAGTACAGCCAGAAGTTGGAGTTCAGCACCTCATCGTCAAAGAAGTCGGTGATCTTCTTATCCTGCAGCTGCTCGTCAGGGGTAAAGAACAGCTTCATGATCTCCATGGCACCCTTATCGGACAGGCCGAACTTACCATCGGTGTGGGCGTCCTGACCGCGGTCCACGGTAGCGCGGCAGAGAGAGTAGTTGGGGTCTTCCTTGTTCAGCCAGTAATATTCATCCAGCACGCTGGCGCCCTCGGTCTCCAAAGACGGGATGGAGCGCAGCATATCCCACATTACCTCAAAATGGTTGTCCATCTCGCGGCCGCCGCGCATCACATAACCGATGTCGTACTTATAGCCATCACAGGCACCGCCGGGGATGGGGTCTTTCTCGAACACATGCACATGCTCGCCCTTCATCTGACCGTCACGGACCAGATAGCAGGCAGCCGTCAGTGCTGCCAGACCGGAGCCGATGATATAAGCGGATTTATGATCGACACCCTCCGGCTTTTTAGGGGTTGCAAAAGCTTCATAGTTGCCACTGGAATAGTACATAGAAAAGCCTCCCTGCTTTTTATTGCGTTTCTCGGCATCCTTGCGCCGTCCTTATGGCAACAGTATACCCTGCGCAGACGCAGCAAACAACAAACAAATTTTCATCCGTGTATAAACTTTATACAATCATCCTGTTTTGCTGGAAATGCGTCTAAAATGTGACAAAAAAAAGAAGGAGGAAGAACCGGACTGGTCCTTTCTCCTTCGGGAAAAACAGCTTATTTTGCGTTTGCCGGAGCAACTTCAAAATCGATCTTGCCCAGATTGACGTCTGCGCGCACGATGGTGATCATCATGGTGTCGCCAAGGCTCCAGTTTTTGCCGGAGACCGGGTCGGACAGGCGGATGCCCTCGGTGAGCATGGTGCCGGAGGGGGTCAGGCTGGAAGCGGGCACAAAGCCCTCCACGCCGTTTTCCAGTTCGATGAACAGGCCGCGCTGGGTCACGCCGGAAATGCGGCCTTCGTAGCACTCGCCCAGATGGCGGCGGGCGTATTCGGCCTTATAGCAATCCTCTGCCTTGCGCTCGATCTGCATGGCGATGATCTCGCGTTCGCTGGACTGCTTGCTTGCTTTTTCGGCAAAGTCGCTGTAGCGCAGCACCATGGTCTCCTTATCGATGCCCTTGAGCTGAGCCGTCATGATGCGATGGATGGCCAGATCCGGATAGCGGCGGATGGGGCTGGTAAAGTGTGCGTAGTCCTGCAGGACCAGACCGTAGTGGCCTTTGGGCTTTTCCTCATACACAGCCTTGGACATGCAGCGCAGCATCCCGGTATTGATGATCTGCTCATACGGGCCGCCGCGCACACCTTCCAGGATCGCGCTCAGTTCCTTGGGGGTGGGCACATCCTTGGCAAAGTGGTCATTGATGCCGCAGGCCTGCAGCAGGGTGTGCAGGCGTTCCAGTTTTTCGGCATTGGGCTCCTCATGCACACGGTACACAAAGGGGATCTGCTTCACGCGGGCAAAGTGGGCGGCGCACTGGTTGGCCAGCAGCATGAACTCCTCGATCATGGCTTCACTCTCGCCGGAAGTGCGCTTCTTCACGTCGATGCAGTGGCCATCCTCGTCCAGGATCAGCTTTACCTCGCCGCTCTCAATGTCCATGCAGCCGCGCTCCTTGCGCAGGCGGGCACGGTGGCCATACAGCTCCTTCATGGCAGGCAGCTGGCTGAGCACCTCGTGGTACTTGCCCTTCAGCTCGTCGTCTGCGCTGCCGGCAAGCAGAGCATTGATCTCGGAGTAAACACCCTTGACGCGGCTGCGGATGACCGTTTTCGCAAAGCGATAGTCGGTCAGGTTGCCATCCTTGTCCAGACGCATCAGGCAGGAGAACGCCAGACGCAACGCACCCTCGTTCAGGCTGCAGATGCCGTTGGAGAGCTGCTTGGGCAGCATGGGAACGACCTGATCGGCATAGTAGACGCTGGTAGCACGGTTGAATGCCTCGCTATCCAGCTCGGTGCCGGGCTTGACATAGTTGGAAACATCCGCGATGTGGACACCCAGCTCAAAGCCGCCTTCCGGGGTCTTGGTCAGGCTGATGGCATCGTCAATGTCCTTGGTCTCGGCACTGTCAATGGTGAAGATGGGCAGTGCACGCAGATCCATGCGGCCCTCGGTGTCCTTTTCAGAGACCTCGGCATTCTCCAGCTTCTTGGCTTCATCGCGGACTTTATCCGGGAAGCGGCTGCGGATATCCTGCGCATAGAGCAGGGCCTTGGCGCAGCGCTTGGCTTCATCCGAATTGCCGAACCGCATGGCAACGCCCACACGGTGATCTTCCTGACGGTTGCCGCGCTGCAGGATCTCCACGGCCACCTTGTCGCCGTCCTTTGCGCCGCCCTCGCAGTCACGCATCAGCTGCATGGAGATGGCCGGGCAGTCATCCGGCACGAATTTCAAGCGGCCCTCGATACGGCGGGCAGTGCCCACCAGAGAATTTTTCTCTTCCAGAATGGCAAGGATCTCGCCTTCATCGCTGCCCTCCACACGGGGATGCTCGAACTTTTCCACAAGCACCATGTCGCCGGGCATTGCACCGCGGGTAAAGCGGCCCGGGATAAAGATATCGCTGGTGCCGTCCTCCAGCATTACAAAGGCAAAATTTTTGCCCAGTTTGACCACCTTGCACAGCAGAGCCTTGTCTGCACGGCCAGAACGCACCGTAAAGAACACGCCCTGACGCTGGCAGATGACTGCCTCGTGCACCAGCTGATCCACAGCCTCCATCACCTTGCGGTCCGCACTGCGGTCCCCGCCGAACTTTGCCTTAAGGTCTTTAACTGTGCACGGCTGATTCTGGATCGCGTGCTCAATTTTATCGCGCATTGCCATAATAATCTTTCTCCTTGCTCTTCCATGGCCGCAGCCTCCAACGTGCCGCAGCGCTGCCGGTTGTGGGCCAACTGCCCCACCCTGCCCGGCGGTCAGACTTCCGCCGACATCCTATCATAATACAGAAAAACAGCCCCGTCCTTTACACGGGGCTGCACGAACCTTTTCAGCCTGCCAGACGGCCTGCAAACAGACATGCCAGAATAGCGACCACAAAGAAAACAACACCTGCAATGCGGGTCACCTTGGCCAGCATCTGGTCAGCCGGGGTCAGGCGGGCATTGTTTGCACCGCCCACGCTGCCATTGATCGCACCGGAAAGGCCCTGACCATGCGTGTGCTGCATCAGAGTGAGAAGGACGATGACGAGCGAAGCGACCAGCAGGATCACACCGCCAACAATTTCGATAACAGACATGGATTGAAACGCTCCTTTATTATAATTCAATGAAAACCACGCAAAAATACAAATATATAGTAGCATAACAAGCGTGAAAAAGCAAGCAAAAACCGCGCATTTTACGTCAGAGTACGAAGCATGGCGCACAGCCGGGCAAAGATGGCTGCACTGGAATAGGCCGTTTCGGTCTGCCCGTCCTGCAGCACGATCACCGTCCAGCGGGGCTTTTCTGCCGGGTAAAAGCCCGCAAACCACAGATTCTTGCGTTCTGTTCCGTCAGCATCAAACTGTCCGGTCTGAGCCGTGCCGGTCTTGCCGCCCGCACCGCCTTCCAGTCCTGCAGCATCCTGTGCAGTGCCCTCTTCCACCACCTGACAAAGCATTTCACGCAGAAGCGCTGCATTTTCCGCACTCATCACCCGCCTCGACTGCGGATGCGCAAGCGTTTCCAGCGGTGTACCGTCGGTTTCGTCAACCGTGCATTCCAGAAAAAACGGTGTGTGGTACATCCCGCCGGAGGCGATGGCATTCATCATGGCGGCGATCTGCACCGGCGATGCCAGCAGGCTGCCCTGCCCAAAGCTGAAATTGGCAAGCTGACCGCTCCGGGCAAGTTCGGCTGCGTCCGGCAGGTTCCCGGATGCAGCATGCAGATTTCCTACTAAGCTTATCTCCTGCCCAAATCCAAAACGCTGCGCCGCTTGCAGCAAGTTTTCCGCACCCAGCTGCTGCCCCAGCCGTACAAAATAGCCATTACAGCTTTTTTCCAGTGCTTCTTCTAGTCCGATCTGCCCATGCGGCACACCGCCTGCGCAGCGGAAGATCTGTCCATCTATCACTGCGGCACCCGTACATTCATATTCCGGAAAAGTGCCCTGTTCCAGTGCCGCCGCTGCCAGCACCGGCTTGAACACCGAGCCGACGGTATAGCATTCCAACACTCGATTCAGGAATGGGCTGTCCGGCGCGTCCAGACTGGCGGCAAGGTTATCCGGGTCATAGCCCGGCATGCTGACGCTGGCCCGCACGGCGGCAGAAGCTGTATCCAGAACCAAAATGCACCCGCTGGTCATAGTCTCCGCTGCTACCGCTTCCGCTGCGCGCTGCATTTGACGCGAAATGGTCAGCTGCACCCCCACAGCCTTGCTGTCCTGCCGGAGATACTGCGGTGTTTCTCCGGCTCGCAGCTGTCCCTGAGCGGTGACAGCGCACAGCAGGACGTCATGTTCCCCCGTCCCGGTCAGCAGCTTGTCCAGTGCTTTTTCCAGTCCGGCAGCTCCATGGCCTTCGCCATCCAGATATCCGATCAGCTGCTGGCACAACGGTGCTGACGCATACCGCCGGGCAAACGGATAGCACGACACTCCCTGCCAGTAAAGATCACGCTCCACCCTTAGCAGAAATGGCATGGAACGATTCCGATTCTGGTACAAAAGCGCCTGTCCGTTCTCATCGGTATAGGCATACAGGCGGGAATAGCTGTTTTCGCCCGGGAAGCAGAGGGCCAGATATTGCGTTTCCAGCCCGGTGAGCAGTGCACCAGTATGGTCATAAAAATTCCCCCGCCGTGCAGGCAGCGCAAGCCGAACCGCGCTTTGCGCTTTGGCGCGGGCTGCATAAGTCTGGTTCTGTGCCAGAAAATACAGGCGGCACAAAATCACTGCAAAGCTGAACAGAATGGCCGCATACAGCGCCAAGACCCTCTTGCCGGACATAAAATTCCGCCTCCTCTTTTTATAAGGGTGAGCAGAACAGCAGATGAATATGCGATCATACCATCTTGGGCCCTTGGGCCGTCTCCGTTTCTGACACAGAGATGCTGCTTTATGCCAACTGCGAATGTGATCCGCAGCAATTTTTAACTAAAAAAGGAGGCGGACCCTCCAAAGAAGATCCGTCTCCTTTATGCTATTTATTCGCGCAAGATGCTTTTAAGGCTTAGTACATGCCGCCCATGCCGCCCATATCACCGGCAGGTGCTGCGGGTGCCGGAGGTTCCGGCAGATCTGCAACCAAGCTCTCGGTGGTCAGGACCATTTCTGCAACAGATGCTGCATTTTCCAGAGCGGAACGAGTGACCTTGGTGGGGTCAACGATGCCAGCAGCGATCATATCGTCCACAAAGACCTCATTCTGCGCATCGAAGCCGTAGTTAGGCTTATTGGCAGAAATAATCTTGTCGATGATGACACTGCCTTCCAGACCGGCATTCTTAGCGATCTGGCGCAGAGGAGCTTCCAGAGCCTTCAGGACGATCTTGGCACCGGTGCGCTCGTCGCCTTCCAGCGTGTCGCACAGCTCACGCACAGCGGGGATCGCATTGATGGGAGCAGTACCGCCGCCGGCAACGACGCCTTCCTGAACAGCAGCCTTGGTTGCGTTCAAAGCATCCTCAATGCGCAGCTTCTTGTCCTTCATCTCAACTTCGGTGGCAGCACCGACCTTGATGACGGCTACGCCGCCAGCCAGCTTTGCCAGACGCTCCTGCAGCTTCTCACGGTCGAAATCGCTGGTAGCGACCTCAATCTGGCTGCGGATCTGAGAAATACGGGCTGCGATCGCATCCTTGTCACCTGCACCGCCCACGATGGTGGTGTTCTCCTTGGTGACCTTGACCTGACGTGCATGGCCCAGCATCTGGACGGTAGCGTCCTTCAGCTCATAGCCCAGATCGGAGGAGACTACGGTGCCGCCGGTCAGAATGGCGATATCCTGCAGCATTTCCTTGCGGCGGTCGCCAAAGCCGGGAGCCTTGACAGCGGCCACGTTCAGGGTGCCGCGCAGGCGGTTGACGATCAGGGTGGACAGAGCCTCACCCTCGATATCCTCAGCCACGATCAGCAACTTCATGCCGTTCTGCATGACCTGCTCCAGCAGGGGAACCAGATCCTGAATCACGCTGATCTTCTTATCGGTAATCAGGATGGCGGCATTGTCCAGAACAGCCTCCATCTTATCGGTATCGGTGACCATATACGGGGTCAGGTAGCCGCGGTCAAACTGCATGCCTTCTACGATCTCGTTGTAGGTCTCAGCAGTGGTCTTGTTCTCCTCAATGGTGATGACACCGTCAGAGGTAACTTTTTCCATTGCCTCAGCGATCAGGCGGCCGATCTCGGGATCACCGGCAGAAATGGTGCCGACGCGGGCGATATCGTTGCTGTCCTTCACCTTCTGGCTGTGTGCCTTGATGGTCTCAACAGCCTTGGCAACAGCCTTGCTCATGCCGCGGCGGATATCCATGGGGTTTGCACCGGCGGTGACATTCTTCATGCCCTCGGTGACCATAGCCTGTGCCAGAACAGTTGCAGTGGTGGTGCCGTCGCCTGCTGCATCGTTGGTCTTGGTGGCAACTTCACGCACCAGCTGTGCGCCCATGTTCTCGAACTCGTCCTTCAGCTCGATCTCCTTGGCAATGGTCACGCCATCGTTGGTGATGACCGGTGCGCCGAACTTTTTGCCCAGCACCACATTGCGGCCCTTGGGACCCAGGGTGATCTTAACGGTGTTTGCCAAGGTGTCGATACCGGCACACAGTGCCTTGCGGGCGTCCTCGCCCTGCTTGATCTGCTTAGCCATAATCAAATCGCTCCTTTAAAGCTCAATTTCTTAATACAGAGGGGGCTGTGCTCAGTCCTCAACGACTGCCAAGATATCACCCTGACGGACGATGGTGCACTCCTCACCGTCCACCTTGACCTCGGTGCCGGAATACTTGCTGGTGAGGACCTTGTCGCCGACCTTAACGGTCATCTTGACTTCCTTGCCGTCCACAATGCCGCCGGGACCTACAGCGATGACCTCAGCCACCTGAGGCTTCTCCTTGGCACTGCCGGTCAGGATCAGGCCGCCCTTGGTGGTCTCCTCGACCTCAACAGTCTTGATAACAACACGGTCTGCAAGAGGAATGATCTTCATAGTTCTTGCCCTCCTATAATAAAATATAATTTAAACTTTGCCATGAACCGGAAGCCTCGCGTGGGCCCTTTCGGTTGTTTAGCACTCCTTTTCTCTGAGTGCTAAGAGTATTGTACTCATCTTGACCCGAAAAATCAAGACTTTTTTTGCAATTCTTTATTAACAATTTGTGACGGCTCGTTCAATCAACGTATCATCAGCAAAACCTGATTCAAAACCTTCCGGATCTCCTTTCTTTTTTCTGCAAAATAAAGGGCCGGAAACCCTGTTTTAAGGCTTCCGACCCTTTGACTGCTCAGGAGATCCTGAAGGCTGAATTTTTTCGCGTCTGGTCAGGTCGCACTCTGTTCGGACCGCTGCGCTGCAAAGCGCTCAAAAGCAGGCTTTGGCAGCAGAATACGGCCAGCCAGCGGCTGTACCTGCACAGTGATCTGCTCCTTGGGCACACACTCACCGTCTGCCGTAGCAACGATAGGCCCGCGGCCATCCACGGCGCGCAGAGAGACCTGCTTTGCCCGCCGGTAGATAAAGTACGGCTCTGCCGCCCTGACCAGCTGACCATTCCGGAAGTGCCCTCCGTTTTTGTACATTCCCAGAAGTTTTGCAATGGTCAAACGGCTCACCTTGCGGATGATATACACATCCAGCCAGCCGTCGTCCGGCTGGGCTTCCGGCGCTGCACGGAAACCACCGCCATAGGTGCGGCCATTGCAGACGGCACACATAAGGCAGTCCACTGTCAGGGTCTCGCCGTCAATGGTGTACTCTACTCTTCGGCCAATATGCCCGCACAGCTGTTCTACGATGGAAAGCGCATAGGCCGCTTCGCCGCCGCACAGCGGGATGCGCCGGAACTTCGGGATGCCGTAGGCGACCTGCGCATCCAGACCGGCAGCGCAGATGGTGGCCGAAAGACCGAGACTGGTCTGCATCAGGTCAATGGCGACCGGCCCGCCTGCAAGCTGGGCGTCCAGATCCAGAAATTCCTCTTTTGTGCCAAAAGTACGCAGGAAATCATTGCCGCTGCCATAGGGCAGGCAGCCCACAGCCGCATTCTCAAACCCATAGACGCCGGTGAGGGCTTCATTGAAGGTGCCATCGCCGCCTGCTGTATAGATGCGGAGCTGCTCCCCTGCCTGCCGGGCCTGTCGGGCTGCGGCATTGGCAAGCTCCCGGGCGTGGCCTGCGTGGGCAGTGATCCGAATGGTATATTCTCCCCTAGCAAGACCGGCCCGCGCCGCAGCCGCATCGATCTGCCGCGGCAGAGCACGGGTACAGTCTGCCTTGCCGGCAGTGGGGTTCAAAAGAAATAAAGTGTGCATGAACTTCCTCCTGCAATTCTGTTTTTTCAGATACACTCTGATTCTATGATAACAGAAAACCAGCAGGTTGCAAGATGCATTTTTACTTGGCAGGACGGCGGGGAGTTTCCCCAGCAAATGATCCGAGGGTGGGACCCTGTTGCCGCAGGCAATAGGGCGGGAGCTGGAATGGCCTGCAACAATAGCGACTGCGGCCAGTGGCCGAGGCAAGAAGCTATTGTTGGGGCCACGGCCAGCAAGATGCGAGCGAGAGCGAAGCAGATGCCGGGTGCCGCAATCCGTTATTTTGCGGGGAAAGCTCCCCGATGGCCTGCCGGGGAAGCCACTACTGTCCAATTTTTACATGGTTACGGTTTCATCCTCCCGCAGGATGATAGAGCCATCAGCCGAGCAGTCCGCTGTCCAATGCTGGCCGGTACTGGCTGTGCCGGAGGCAATGCGGTCTGCAAGGGCTTGCTCTACTGCCCTGTCCACGGCGCGGCGCAGTTCCCGGGCGCCATAGGCTGACCGTGCCTTTGCCGCCAGTGCCCTGCCCACCTGAGGCGTATGGTGCAGCTGATAGCCACTGCCTGCTGCACGCTGTTCCAGCTGGCAGAGCAGTTTTTCCGCAATGGCGCACAGGCTGTCATCTGCCAGCGGACGGAACACGATCATTTCATCCAGACGGCCTGCCAGTTCTGGCCGGAACCACTTTTTCGCTTCCTCAACGGCCTGCGCCGACTGCTTTTCAAATACGGCTTCACTGCCCGCAGCAAAGCCCAGCGGAGCGCTCTGACCCGCCAGAAAGCGCGCGCCAAGGTTGGATGTGAGCAGCACGATGGTGTTGCGGAAATCCGCTTTTCGCCCCATGGCATCGGTGAGCTGCCCATCCTCCAGGATCTGCAGCAGGATGTTCTGGATATCCGGGTGGGCTTTTTCGATCTCATCAAACAGGACCACGCTGTAGGGGCGGCGGCGCACGGCCTCGGTAAGCTGCCCGCCCTCATCATGGCCCAGATAGCCCGGCGGGGCACCCAGCAGCCGGGCAGCGGTGTGCTGCTCCTGATATTCCGACATGTCAAACTTAAGCAGTGCCTTTTCGCTGCCGAACCAGCTGACGGCCAGCGCCCTGGCAAGGGCCGTTTTTCCAACGCCGGTGGGGCCAAGGAACAGCATGGCTCCTATGGGCCTTCCCGGCTCCCCAAGGCCGGTACGGCTGCGGCGGATGGCCCCTGCCACGGCAGCGACTGCGCGGCTCTGCCCAACGATCTCCTCGTTCAGGCGCTGTTCCAGCTTTTCCAGCCGTTCCCGTTCCTGCTCTCCAACGCGCTCTGTGGGCACGCCGCTGGCCTGTGCCACCACATGGGCGATATCATCCGGGGTCAGCACGGGCTGGGGCTGCTTTTCCCGTTCCGCACGGATGCGTGCCGCTGCGCAGGCTTCATCCACAAGGTCGATGGCCTTATCCGGCAGAAAACGCCCCGGCAGATACCGTACCGAGAGTTCCACTGCCGCCTGCAGGGTCTCCTGCGGAAGCTTTACGTTGTGATAGCGTTCGTAGCGCGGGGCCAGACCGCTGAGGATATCGATGGCCTGTGCAGGCGTAGGCTCCTCCACCTGCACCTTGCCGAAACGGCGCTCCAATGCAGCATCCTTCTGGATATGGGTGCGGAATTCCTCGGTGGTAGTGGCACCGATCATCTGCAGCTCTCCGCGTGCCAGCACCGGCTTTAAAATGCTGGCTGCATCAATGGCACCTTCCGCTGCACCGGCACCTACAATGGTATGGAATTCGTCCACGAACAGGATGGCACTGCCGTCCCGGACCAATTCTTCCAGCAGGTTTTTGAATCGCTCTTCAAAATCGCCGCGGTATTTTGTGCCTGCCACAAGGCTGGCCATATCCAGTGCCAAAAGACGGCGCCCCTTGAGCGCGCGCGGCACGCGGTCCCCGGCAATGCGCTGGGCAAGACCCTCTGCCAACGCCGTCTTGCCAACGCCCGGCTCCCCCACCAGACAGGGGTTGTTTTTCTGACGGCGGCATAAGATCTCTACCATGCGGTCCAGCTCCGCCTCCCGGCAGAACACCGGGTCCAGCTCCCGTTCTGCGGCGCGGCGGGTCAGGTCACGGCAGTATTTATCACTGGCCCGGCTGCCCCGTGGTGCACCGGCTGCCGCCCGTGTCTGGTATGGCAGGACGAACTGCCCGGACAGCTGGCGGCATTCTCTCACAGCCTCTGTGAGCTGCAGCCCCATGGACGCCAGCAGCACGCCTGCCGTGCAGCCATCATCCTCCAGCATCGCGCAGAGCAGATGCTCCGGCTCGGCACGGTTCAGGTGAGCGTTCTGCGCCCCGATGATGGCATAGTCCATGGTACGCCTGAGATCCGGTGCAAGGTCATGGCGGTCCAGATGCAGAGCCGGGGCGCGGCGAGTCTGAGCTAGTTGACGGCGCACTTCCGGCTCGCAGATCTGTTTGCCTGCCAGAAACCGCGCCGCTGCGCCCTGATCCTGCTGCAGGATCGCCAGCAGCAGATGGCTGGTATCTGCCTTTTCGCAGCCCAGGTTCCCGGCAAGCTCCACTGCACTGCGCAGCAGTCTGTCCGCCTCATGCGAAAAGCCCTTGTAACCGCCAAAACCCATTTTTTCCCAGATGCTCATTTGCCTGCTCCTTGCTGAAAATTCGTTTGCATAAGAAGTATAGCCCCAAAGCACCGAAAAAAATCAGTTGTTTGTGTCGGGATGGGAAAAGCAAAGAGGAGATACCGGTGTGGCATCTCCTCTTTGGCAGATCATGTTCAGTTCATTTCAGCCAGAGCCTTTTTCAGGTTCTTTGCGATCTGATCCGGGCAGCTGGTGCTGCGGAAGCCGCATTTTACATCCTCAAAGCGTTCGATGACCTGTTCGGCCTTCATGCCGCGCACGATGCTGCAGATGCCCTTCAGGTTGCCATTGCAGCCGCCGATGACTTCCATGCTCTCAATGGTGTGGTCATCGTTCAGTACAAAGTTGGTCTGCTTGGAGCAGGTGCCGCTGTTCGGGAAGCTGAATTCCTTGCTCATAGTTCAAAATCCTCTCTTTTTGACAGACATTCCGACGGTATTCGTCTTATTTTATTATAGGCCGGTCTGTTGGAATGTCAATGTGACCTGCTGCACGGTCATACATCGATTCCACGGCGCTGGTGGGCCAGCTCCAGAATACGGGCGATCTGATCCTCCTCTGTGGTGCAGGTGCCCACCGGGTGCGGCACCTTGTGGTTGGCCCCGTGGAAGTCGGTGCCTCCCGTATGGATGAGACCGTACTGCTTGCACAGCGCTGCACACTCTGCCTTGTCTTCCGGGCTGTTGCGGGGATGCTCCACCTCAATGCCATCGATCATTCCCTCTTTGGCAAGCTGGCGTACCAGCGGCATGCTTTTGTAAACGGTCGGGTGTGCAAATACCACCACCGCACCGGCTGCCTTGGCTGTGGCAAGCACCTCCTGCACCGAAGGATACTTTACCTGATGCAACACCACGCCGCGCGGCTCCCAGCCAAAAAGGTAACTGTACAGCCTGCCATATACGGCATCGCACAGGCCCAGCTGATGCAGTGCCTCCATAATGCCGCTTTTGAACAGTACACCGCTGTCTTTTGCGTATTCCAGTGCCTGTTCCGTGCGGAACTGCGGATACAGCGCTTCGATCTCCTTTGCGCTTTGCAGACCGCACTCGTTGCGGCGCTGGCGCAGGATGTCGCAATGCTCCCTCAGCTCCCGGCTTTCCGGGTCCGGGTAATAGCACAGCAGGTGCACCCGGTGACGATGCTCGTGGTCGTAGCCGGTGAGCTCAGCCGCCGGGAGCAGATGCACCCCGTCCTGCACCGGGTGCTCATAGCAGTAATTTACACTGAGCAGGGTATCATGGTCGGAAATGGCCATGGTGTCCAGACCCGCCCGCGCCGCCATGAGCGGCAGACGGTGGATGGGCACCGAGCCATCGGAACAGGTAGAATGATTGTGAAGATCGCCGGGCATAGAAATTGAAACCTCCATGAAAACCCCCTCAGCCGCCTGCGGCGTCAGCTCCCCCGAGGGGGGGGGCTTTTCTTTTGCCAAATGCTTTTTATCCGCAAAAGCTGCCGTGCTCCGTTCCGCTAAAAAGCTCTCCCTTTCGGGAGAGCTGGCATTGCGAAGCAATGACTGAGAGGATCTTTATTAGTTCTTATAGAAATTGATCAGGCAGCCATCTGCCAGGATCTTGCGCTCATCGGCGGTCAGCGGGGCCATGTACAGGCTGAACTCCTTGACGGAATCGCCCAGCACATAGGCCTTGATGTCCTGCAGATCGCCCTTGAGAGCTTCGCGGACGTTGGGGATGAACACATAATCGCCCAGACCGAAGGGCGTTGCGCCCACCAGCTGCAGCGGCAGCATACCCCAGTTGATGAGGTTGGAGCGGTAGCGCTTGGTGGCATACTCGGTGACGATGTTGGCCCCGGCACCCAGCACGCGCTGACAGCTGGCAGCCTGCTCACGGGCAGAACCATCGCCGGGCTTGACAGCAAAGATGGTGGATGCAATCTGCACATCATCCCATGTCAGGGCCTCGCAGCCGGGCACTTTGTGCAGCTGAGCCAGCACCTCGGCGCTGCCCTCGCCTGCACGGCGGGCCTTTTCCTCAGCCTGCACAGCCTTGGCGCGGCCCACATACTCCGGGTCCTTGCGGCTGAGGGTGAACTCTGCCAGACCCAGCGGATTGGAGCGGAAGGACGAGGTCTCGCCGGAGGGGATGAGCTCGTCCGTGGTGGTAACAGGATCGGTGATGTAGGAAGCTACCTTCAGCAGCAGATTCTCGCCCAGCGGTGCGATCTCGGGCCAGTCCTTGATGTTGGGACCCAGCTTGAGCAGTGCATCGTAATCACCTTTGCCAAAGCCCTGATACACGCGGGTATTGTAGCTGGAAGGATCGTACTGATACTCAGGCACAGTGGGATCATAATCAATGTCGGTGGCCGGGGTCAGGATGCCGCCGTTAGCCGTGGTGGCTGCAATGCTGCGGGCATCCATCAGTGCTACGCCGGAAAGCTGGCCGTTGCCAGGCTTGGAGCCCTCACGGCTGGGGAAGTTGCGGGTGGTATGGCGGATGGACAGCGCGCCGTTTGCGGGCACATCGCCTGCGCCGAAGCAGGGACCGCAGAAAGCCGTGCGGATGGTTGCACCGCTTGCCATCAGGTCGCTGATCACGCCGGTGCGCACCAGCTCCATCATGATCGGCTGGCTGCCGGGGTACACGCTGAGTGCGTAGTCGCCGCAGCCGCCGGTATGGCCCTTGAGGATGGAGGCTGCCTCATAAATGCTGTCGTAAAGGCCGCCTGCACAGCCTGCAATGACACCCTGATCCACACGCAGCTTTCCATTCTCGATCTTGCTGCACAGGTCAAGGCTGACGTCCTTGCGGCCGATGAGCTTCTGCACATCCTGTTCGCAGGCGTGGAGGATATCCTCAAGGTTTGCGTTCAGTTCTTCAATGGTGAATGCATTGGAGGGGTGCATGGGCAGTGCGATCATCGGGCGGATCGCAGACAGATCCACTTCCACCACGCCGTCATAGTAGGCCAGATCCGCCGGGGCCAGCTTTTTATAGTCGGCAGCGCGGCCGTGCACAGCAAGGAAGCGATGGGTGGTCTCGTCTGTCTCCCAGATGGAGGACAGACAGGTGGTCTCGGTGGTCATCGCATCGATGGCATTGCGGGTATCCTGACGCAGGGACGCAATGCCGGGGCCGACGAACTCCATGACCTTGTTCTTGACGTAGCCGCTCTTGAACAGCTTGCCCACCAGTGCGATCGCCACATCGTGGGGGCCGCAGCCTGCGGGCAGAGAACCGGTGAGGTAGATGGCCACGACGCCCGGGCGGGCAACATCATAGGTGCGGCCCAGCAGCTGCTTTGCCAGCTCGCCGCCGCCCTCGCCAATAGCCATGGTGCCCAAAGCGCCGTAGCGGGTGTGGGAGTCGGAGCCCAGGATCATTTTGCCGCAGCCCGCAAACTTTTCGCGCATGTACTGATGGATGACTGCAAGGTGCGGGGGCACAAAGATGCCGCCGTACTTTTTAGCAGCGGACAGTCCAAAGCGGTGGTCATCCTCGTTGATAGTGCCGCCCACAGCGCACAGGCTGTTGTGGCAGTTGGTAAGCACATACGGAATGGGGAATTTCTCCAGACCGGATGCGCGGGCTGTCTGGATAATGCCAACAAAGGTGATGTCATGGCTGGCCATGGCGTCAAACTTGATCTTCAGGTTATCGGCATCGCCGCTGGTGTTATGGGCCTGCAGAATGCTGTAAGCCATGGTACCGGTCTTTGCGTTTGCAACGGCTGCTGCATCAAAGCCTTTTGCGGCCAGCGCGGCAGATGCATTGCCGTCTGCCGGCACCCACTCCCCGCGGGCATAGTATGCACCGCCGGTGCTGCACTTGATCATATCCAACATCTCGATTCGCCTCTCTTTTTGATTTTCCCGCCCGCCCTCTGTTGCGGGCACTGCCCCGGCAGAACGATACACCGTCTGATCTGCCCTATCCTGCCGCACTGCCAAAGCAGACGGCGACGGCCCCAAAGCCGTATTTGAATATTATTATAGCATGAAACGCCGGAAAGAAAAAGCACTTTTTTCAAATGAACTGTGAAGGAAAGATGAAGAGACGGACTCTGCGCCGCTCTCTTCCCTCGTCCGGCACAAAAGAAACAAGCCCGAACTGCTGCAAAACAGCCCCTGCAAAAAATGAGACAGGCTTTCCCGAAAAGGATCGCCTGTCTCGTTGTCAGGTATTTTCATCCCGAAGCATTGCCAGAAATTCCGCCTCGGTCAGAACGGGGATCCCGAGTGTCTGTGCCTTCGTCAGCTTGGAACCCGCCGCAGCACCCGCCACAACGTAAGCCGTCTTTTTGGAGACGGAGCCGCTGGCCTTGCCGCCATTTTTCACGATCAGAGCCTCGGCTTCATTGCGGGAAAGCGATTCCAGCGTACCCGTGACCACCAGCGTTTTGCCTGCCAGTTTATCGCCTTTCGGTTCGCCCTTCCACTGCATGTTCAAGCCGGCATCTGCCAAGCGGTGCACAAGATCGGTGGTGCCTTCTTTTGCAAAAAATTCTACTACGCTTTGTGCCATCACGCCGCCAAATCCGTCGATCTCGCTGATCTTCTCCACGGTGGCTTCCCGGAGGGCCTGCAATGTTCCAAAATGCTCCGCCAGCAGAGCTGCTGCCTTGTCACCGATGTTGCGGATGCCAAAACCGAACAAAAGCTTATCCAGATTATTCTGCTTGGAGCGTTCGATCGCGCTCAAAAGATTTTCTGCGCTTTTCTCCTTGAATTTGTCCAGCATCAAAAGCTGCTCCCGGGTCAGAGTGTAGATATCCGCAGCAGAATGCACCATGTCCTTTTCCACCAGCTGAGTGGCAACCGCTGTGCCAAGGCCCTCAATATCCATAGCATCCCGGGATGCAAAGTGGATGATATTGCGCAGAGCCTGTGCCGGACATTCGGGGTTCACACAGCGCAGAGCCGCTTCATCTTCCAGATGAACGACCGGTGCGCCGCAGGAAGGACAGACAGTTGGCATTTCGTAGGGCTGCGCATCCTCTGCATGGCGGGTGACACCGATCACTTCCGGGATGATATCGCCAGCCTTGCGCACCTGAATGATATCGCCGATGCAAAGACCAAACTGATGGATAAAATCTTCATTGTGCAGTGTTGCGCGGGCAACCGTGGTACCTGCCAGAAATACGGGATCAAAGCAGGCAGTCGGCGTCAGCACACCGGTGCGGCCCACTGCGACCTCAATGCTGCGCAGCGTAGTTTCTTTGACCTCCGGCGGATACTTGAAAGCGATTGCCCAGCGCGGGAATTTGTTGGTAGAACCCATCAAATCACGCTGTGCAAAACTGTTCACTTTTATAACAGCACCATCCATATCAAAGTCCAGCTTTGCACGGTTCTGCCCGATCTGCTCGATCTCTGCAATGGCTTGCTCAATATCATGCACCACATGATAACGCGGCGACACCGGCAACCCCAGACTCTTGAGATAGTCCAGACTTTCCGAATGCTTTGTGAGGGTTTTGCCGCGGATCTGCTGCACATTAAAAATAAAAATAGAAAGCCCCCGGCTGCCGGTTATTTTGGCGTCCTTCTGACGCAGGGAACCGGCAGCAGCATTGCGCGGATTTTTGAAAGGCGCAGCGCCCTGCAGCTCCTGCTCTGCGCAGAGCTTCTGGAACGCTCCGTGCGGCATATACACTTCACCGCGCACTTCCAGAAACTCTGGTGCATTCTTCAATTTTTTGGGAATGCTGCGAATGGCACGGACATTGGCTGTAACGTCTTCGCCTACTACGCCATCGCCGCGGGTGGAGGCACGGACCAGCTCACCATTCTCATATTCCAAGCTGCAGGAAAGGCCATCGATCTTGATCTCGACCACATACTCCGGCTCTGCGCCTGCTTCGCGCACACGGCGGTCAAAGTCGCGCAGTTCATCATACGAAAAAGCATCCAGAAGGCTCTCCATTTTGACCGTGTGGGTCACCTTTGGCAGTTTGCTGCTGGCGGTACCGCCCACCTTCTGCGTAGGAGACGACGCCGTTACCAGCTGTGGAAACTGTTCTTCCAGCGCTTTCAGCTCCCGGGTCAGGGCATCATACTCAAAATCTTCCAGTTCCGGCGCATCCTGATCATAATAAAGACGATTATTTTTTTCAATGATCGTTCGCAGCTCTTCCACGCGCTGCTTTGCCTGTTCCAACTCCAAAAAATCCACTCTCCCGCTCTCCGACTTTTCCTGCACTGCATTCCAGACTTGTTGGCTGGACGATGCTGCAGCACAGGCTTCATTTTTGTTAGTATACCACATTTTTCCGTCCTCTGCAAAAGAATACGGTTTGTATAGATCATTTATCCACCACAGTTGAAATCGGTTTCATTTTGCTCCTTCAGTTGATTTATAATCAATTCAGAAGAGATACTCTTTGTTGATTCTTGCAATTTTAACACATACTACCGTTTTATTTTTGCTACATCTTTCATTGGATTTCCAGCAATTGCAAGAGGCTTTCTCGGTCAAATCTGCAATGGAGAATGTGAGCACGCTCCTCCGTTCATGCCATAAAAAAGAGCCGTCCTCCCGATCCCTCGAGAGAACAGCTCCATGGTATTGACTTTATAAATATCAGATAGAAATGGTGTTGCACACGTCCATCAGCACCGGGTCAAGCGTCTTGGTCATTTCAAGGGCTTCATCCACCGGATAGTCCACCAGCTTTTCGCCTTTCATGCCAACGATACGGTTATACTTGCCCTGCTCCAGCAGACAGACAGCGTGATAGCCCATTGCAGACGCATTCACGCGGTCACGCAGGGTGGGAGAACCACCGCGCTGGACATGACCCAGAATCGTTGCACGGGAATCAATGCCGGTACGGGCCTGGATCTCGTTTGCGATCTCCTGCGCATGGCCGACGCCCTCGGCCACGATGATGATGAAATGACGCTTGCCGGTCTTCTGGGTCTCTGCGATCTTATCCAGAATATCGCGCTGCATGTCGAACTCTTTCTCCGGCAGCAGAACAGCCATAGCACCGGAAGCGATGGCCACGTTCAGTGCAATGTAACCGGCATTGCGGCCCATGACCTCGACCACACTGCAGCGGTCATGGCTCTGGGTGGTGTCGCGCAGCTTATCGATCATTTCCAGCGCGGTATTCATCGCGGTATCGTAGCCGATGGTATAATCCGTGCAGGAAATATCGTTATCGATGGTGCCGGGCAGGCCGATCATCGGGATGCCGCGGTGGGCCAGCTCACGAGCGCCGCGGTAAGAACCATCACCGCCAATGACCACCAGTGCATCGATCCCCAGCTCGCGGCATTTCTCAGCACCCTTGTCCTGACCTTCCTTGGTCTTGAACTCCAGGCAGCGGGCAGTGTAAAGGATCGTACCGCCTGCAGAAATGATGTTCGAGACACTGCGCAGGTTCATTTCAAAGCATTCGCCGTTCAGCAGGCCGTTATAGCCGCGCTGAATGCCGATCATACGGTAACCCTTATGCAGGCCGGTACGGACTACGGCGCGCACAGCAGCGTTCATGCCGGGAGCATCACCGCCGCTTGTCAACACACCAATCGTTTTGATCTGCTTTTCCATACGAGAGATTCCCTCCAATTTTGTCTTCATTTACCCAGTAATATCACAGCGCTCTCCATTTCAACGCTGCTCAGAGCACTTCACTTGCCTTGAATCATTATAACACAAACGCTCCGTTTTGAAAACATTCTGCCTGTTAAGATTCGTGCACAGAAATGTCATTTTGTTGCAATATTGTCTGTGCCGACCAGTCTTTCCAGTTCTTTAAACAGCAGCGGATGGCCGGAAGTGTAAAGATGACGCGGCACCTGCAGATACTGCTTGGTGTCCATCAGGTACAGAAGTACCGGCATATCGCCATCGAAAATATGCAGAAGATTTACCACCTTTGTATATTCCCTGCTGCTGCGGGACGGCACACGGATATAGAGTTTTTTTGCAGCCTTCCGCATCGGGTCCGGGCGGCCCTTGTCCGGCCGGGAGGGATCATAGCTTTCAATGGGGACAACACTCTCTGCCAGCAGCTTGGAGGCTTCGTCCTCTCGCACAGAAAGCTTGCCGTCAATCACGACGACCGCGTTTTCGTGCAGCGAATCGCGGAAGGTGTCCAGCACTCTGGGGAACACGATTACCTCCATCGTACCGGTCAGGTCTTCCACACTGGTAAAAGCCATCATGCTGTTGGACTTGGTGGTCATCATGCGGCTTTTTACCACTGCACACACGATACGCACCCTTTCGCCGTCCTTCACATGGGCATCCTCGCCGGTCAGATCCTTGATGGAGTGGGACGCGATCCGCGCCGACTGCTCACGGTAGGCGTCCAGCGGATGGCCGGACAGGTACAGGCCGCTGACATCCTTTTCCTGCTGCAGCAGCTCCTTGTGACTGTATTCCGACAGCTGTTTGATCTCATAGCTGTCCGCAGATGCTTCATCCTGCGCTTCCCCGCTCATGACCGAGAACAGGTCCAGCTGGCCGTCCAGATTGCGGCGGGAGTCTGTTTCGATGCTTTTCAGAATGCCCTCCACAGCCTCCACCTGACTGTGGCGGTTGCTGCCCATATGGTCAAAGGCACCGGCCTTGATCAGGCTTTCGACCGCCCGGCGGTTCAGTTCTGTACCATGCATCCGCTTGCAGAAATCGTACAAGCTGGTGTAGGGCTTATTCTGCCGCTCTCTGACCACATTCTCAATAAGGTTGCGGCCCACGTTCTTGACCGCGTTCAGTCCAAAACGGATCTGACCGTTGTCATCTGCCGTAAATCCGCCGTTTGAAACATTCACGTCCGGCGGCAGCACCTTAATTCCCAGCCGTGCGCACTCGCCGGAGTACTCGATGACTTTATCGGTGTTGTCCAGCACGCTGGTCAGCAATGCAGCCATGAATTCGCTGGGGTAATGGCACTTGAGATAGGCTGTCTGAAATGCCACATAGGCATAGCAGGCAGCGTGGCTTTTATTGAATGCATAGGAGGCAAAGCTGGACATTTCGTCGTAGATCTCGTTTGCCACTTTTTCCGAAATGCCGTTTGCCACACAGCCCGGGCATTCGTTGCCGGGATCGGTGCAGCCGTGCACAAAGTGCTCACGCTCTGCCTCCATGACAGCATGTTTCTTTTTGCTCATGGCACGGCGGACATTGTCTGCCTGCCCGAACGAGAAGCCTGCCAGCTCACGGAAGATCTGCATCACCTGTTCCTGATACACGATGCATCCGTTGGTCACGTCCAGAATGTGCGCCAGCTGCGGGGTCTTGTAGCTGATCTTATCCGGCTCGTGGCGGTTGCGCAGATAGGTCGGGATGGAGTCCATGGGGCCGGGACGGTACAGGCTGATGAGAGCGATGACATCTTCAAGGTTCTGCGGCTGCAGACCCACCAGGACCTGCTTCATGCCGGAGGATTCCAGCTGGAACACGCCTTCGGTATCGCCCTGCCCCAGCATCCTGTAGGTGTCCGGGTCGTCATAGTCCAGCTTCTGGACGGAAAACTCCGGGTCGTGCTTCTGCACGGCAATTTCCGCATCGCGGATGACCGTCAGGGTGCGCAGACCGAGAAAGTCCATCTTCAGAAGTCCAAGCTCCTCGATCTCGGTCATGTTGAATTGGGTCACGGGCAGACCATCATTGGTGGCCAGCGGCAGATAGTAGTCCGTCGGCTCCGGGGTAATGACGACGCCCGCCGCATGCGTGGATGCATGGCGGGGCATTCCCTCCACCTTCAGGGCCGTGTCGATCAGCTCCGTGACCTGCGGGTCGGTGTCGTACATCCGCTTCAGCTCTGTCGAGACCTCCAGCGCACGCTTCAGGGTCATTTTCAGTTCCATGGGGACCTGCTTTGCCACCGCATCCACCTGCTGATACGGGATCCCCATTACACGGCCGACATCGCGGATGGCGTTGCGGGCTGCCATGGTGCCGAAGGTGACGATCTGCGCCACATGGTCAGCACCGTATTTGCGGTTGACGTAATCAATGACTTCCTGTCGGCGTTCGTAGCAGAAATCCACATCGAAGTCCGGCATGCTGACACGCTCCGGGTTCAAAAAGCGTTCAAAGATCAGATTATAGCGGATGGGGTCGATATCCGTGATGCCCACACTGTAAGCCGCAATGCTGCCTGCGCCGGAGCCGCGGCCCGGGCCCACCGGGATGCCCTGACTCTTGGCGTAGTTGACGTAGTCCCACACGATGAGGTAGTAGTTTGTGTAGCCCATCTTTTTGACCACGCCGATCTCGTAGCTCAGACGGTCTTTGTTGGCCTGCGGTACATCAGGCCCATAGCGGCGTTCCAGACCCTCCCAGCAGAGCTTTTCAAAAAACGCCTGATTATCCATCCCGTTCGGTGCTTTATAATAGGGGATCTTGGTGTGCCCGAAATCAAAATCAAAGCTGCACCGCTCCGCAATTTTGGCCGTATTTTCGCAGGCTTCCGGCACCATGGAGAACAGATCATACATTTCGTCTGTCGTTTTGACATAGAACTCATCGGTCTGGAACTCCATCTTATCCGCATCCTGAATGGTCTTACCGGTCTGGATGCACAGCAGGATGCCCTGCATCTTGGCATCCTCCCTGCGCAGATAGTGGGAGTCGTTGGTGGCTGCCATGGGGATGCCTGTTTCCCGCGCAAGCTTGATGAGCTGCGGCAGAACGATGTTGTCCTCTTTCAGGCCATGATCCTGCAGCTCAATGTAATAGTTTCCCTCGCCGAACAGGTCGCGGTACCACAAGGCGCTGGTTTTGGCACGCTCATAGTCGCCTGCCAGAATAGCCTGCGGGATCTCACCGGCCAGACAGGCAGACAGGCAGATCAGTCCCTCGTGATACTGCTCCAGCAGCTGCTTATCGATGCGGGGCTTGGAGTAAAAGCCCTCCACAAAAGAGGCCGATACCATTTTGATAAGGTTTTTGTAACCGGTCTCATTTTTGCACAGCAGGATCAGATGGTTATTGCCATCGATCTTGTTCACCTTATCAAAGCGGGTGCGGGTGGCAACATAGACTTCGCAGCCGATAATAGGCTTGATGCCCGCCTTTTTAGCCGCCTTGTAAAACTGCACACAGCCGTACATAACGCCATGGTCCGTGCAGGCAATAGCGGTCTGTCCGCACTCTTTTACGCGCTCCATCAGCTGATCGATGCGGCAGGCACCGTCCAGAAGGCTGTATTCCGTATGGATGTGCAGATGAACGAAGTCCCTTCCAAGACGGTTGTTCTCACTGATCTCGCTCACGCTGTGCCTCCTGTTCCAGATTCTTCCGCAGATTTTCGGCCAATGCCTCCAGTTTCTTCATCCGGTGTGACAGGCCGGATTTGCTCACCGCAGGCTCAAAGCAGCCGCACAGTGCCGTGAGCGAAAGGTCCGGGTACTGCATCCGTTTGGCGGCAGCTTGCTGCAGCACCTCCGGCAAGGTGGAAAGGGCATCCTGCTCTTCCAGAAATCGGATCGCCTTCAGCGTCTGCGCATTGGCGCGGGCCGTTTTGCCGAGGTTTGCGGTGTCGCAGTTGGTCTGACGATTCGTCTGGTTGCGCACCTGCTTGAACGCCTTCTGCGCGTGCATCTCCTCAGCGGCATTCACTGCCCCCATAAAGCTGAGCAGACGTTCTACATTGGCTCCCGTTTTAACGTAGATCAGGTTCACACCGTTGCGCCGGGTGCGGTGCGGTGCAAACTCATGCTCTGCCAGCAATGCTTCAAAGTCCCGTGCAAGGTTGGTGCGGGAGGTAAGGAACTCCAGATTATATTCCTTCTGTGGGTCAATAACCGTTCCACTGCACAAAAAAGCTGCGCCAATGTACGCACTGACGCAGGTCTGGCAGCGGATAAGGCGGGGATCGATCTGCAGACTGGTTTCACTGCCGGTGGTGCCGAACAGCTCATGCATCCGGGCCACCTGCTCCGGTGCACGGATGTTGAACTCGTACAAAACACCGCTGGGCCGCTGCTTTTGCAAAATTTCGCCCTGCACGCCGCAGCGGGCAAACAGCTGCTGTGCAGCCTGCACCGTCTCCTGCTGTTCGGTCTGCACCACAAGGCCCCTGGCATCAAAATATTTGGCAAAGCACGCAATGCCATAGGCCGCCGCACGCACACAGCAATCCTTCTGGATGCTGCGTGCAGCGATCTCCTCCCGCGCACGGGACGCAAAACTACTCATATTTCCTCAATTCTGTCAACGCATGGCATCACGATGCTGCACGCCCGGCTCGTAGCCGAGTGCCGTGCAATACTCCGCGATCTTACGCGCAAATGTAATGGAGCGGTGCTTGCCGCCGGTACATCCCACCGCAATGGTCAGCTGGCTTTTGCCCTCCTTGACGTAGAGCGGCAGTGCATACTGCAAAAAGCTTTCGTAGCGTTTGAGCAGCTCCTGCGCTTCCGGGTGCGACATGACAAAGTCCACCACTTCCTGATCCAGCCCTGTCTTGTGCTTGAGCTCCGGGACATAGAAAGGATTGGGCAGGCAGCGCACGTCCAGCACAAGGTCTGCTTCCGGCGGAATGCCAAACTTGAAGCCAAAGGACATCACAGTCAGGCGCATTGCACTTTTTGCTCCGCCATTTTTCACAAACAGGTCGCAGATGCGCTCCTTGTTCTGCGCAGTGGAGAGCAGTGCCGTATTGATGGTATAGTCTGCACGCTCCTGCAGCGGCTTCAAAATCTTGCGTTCCTTTGCAAAGGCCTCCCGCGTGGAAATGCCCTCCGAAATGCTGATGGGATGACGGCGGCGGGTCTCGCTGTAGCGGCGCATGAGCACATCGTCCGGGGCATCCAGAAACAGGACCTTATACAGGATCCCCTGCTCGTCCAGTTTATGAAGCGCCTGCTCGATCTCCTTGCTGGTGCGGCAGCCGCGCACATCCATAGAAAGTGCCACCCGCTCCAGCTGGCTGTCGCCTGCTTCCGAGAACGCAGTGATGCTGGGCAGCAGTCCGGCCGGAACATTATCGATGCAGAAAAAGCCGATATCCTCCAGCGCGTTCATGGCGACCGATTTGCCTGCGCCGGAAAGTCCGCTGACGATCAACAGCTCCATAATTGATATCCCGCTCCTTTTATCTTGGCCAATGTTTTTATTTCACAACACGGATCTCTTTTTCCAGTTCATAGCCGGTCTTTTCCTTCACGATGGCACGCACCTCATCGCAGAGAGCCAGCACATCAGCACAGGTGGCACCGCCGAGGTTGACCACAAATCCGCAGTGCTTATCGCTGACGGCGGCACCGCCGTGACGAAAACCGCGCAGGCCGCACTGGTCGATGAGTGCAGCTGCAAAAGCACCTGCCGGGCGCTTGAAGGTGCTGCCGGCGCTGGGCTTATCCAGCGGCTGCTTGTCCACACGCTTTGCCATCAGTTCATCCATTTTTGCACGGATGTCCGCTGCGTTCCCGGGCTGCAGCGCAAACTGCGCCGAAAGGATGCAGCCGCCGTTTTCTTCAAAAATGCTGTGGCGGTAGCTCAGGTCCAGCTCTGCTGCCGATGCCTGCACAACCTCTCCTTCTGCGGTCAGATACCGCACCACGGTGAGGACATCCTTCATTTCGCCGCCATAGGCACCCGCATTCATATACACTGCACCGCCCACCGTGCCGGGGATGCCGTAGGCAAATTCCAGACCGGACAGGCCGTGTTCCAGCGCAGCCCTGCACAGGGCTGCGAGCCGGACGCCCGCACCGGCTGTCAGCATATTGCCTTCAACGGCAATATCGCTGCCCAGTGCAGAAATGTCGATCACCACACCGGCAAAGCCCTCGTCCGCAAACAGGATATTGCTGCCGTTGCCCAGCAGATAATAGCGGACAGCCTGCTCTTTGCACAGCGCAACCGCACTGCAAAGCTGCTGTTCTGTCTGCGGCTGCACGAACAGCTGTGCAGGGCCGCCGATCTTAAAGGTACAGTGTGCCGCAAGCGGCTCGTTCTCCCGGAACGGGATGCCTGCCTGCTGCAGCTTCTGTTTGAATCGTTCCATAGTGGGTAGCTCCTAAATCAGTCCATTTTGTCATCCAGACCCAGACGGATCAGCAGCTCACGCGCTGCATTGTAGCCCATCTTTTTCTGGCGGTTGTTGATGGCGGCAGTTTCCAGCACGACAGCCAGATTGCGGCCCGGCGAGACCGGAATGCTGGTGCTGGGAATGCTGACGCCCAGAATATCGTAGTATTCGTTTTCCAGACCGGTGCGCTGGTAGTTTTTGGTGGGGTCCCATGTCTCCAGCTGAACAACAAGGTCCAGACTTTCGCTCAGTTTGACCGCGCCAACGCCGTACACACGGGCCACATTGACGATGCCAATGCCTCGCAGCTCAATAAAGTGGCGGATATTTTCCGGTGCGGTGCCCATGATCTGGCGGTTGGACACCTTGCGCAGCTCCACAGCATCGTCTGCTACCAGACGGTGGCCGCGCTTGACCAGCTCGATGGCAAGCTCACTTTTGCCGATGCCGCTGTCGCCCAAGATCAGGATGCCCTCGCCATACACCTCCACCAGCACGCCGTGCCGGGTGATGCGGGGAGCCAGTTCCAGATTCAGCACACTGATCAGGCTGCCCATCAGCGTACAGGTCGTCTCGTTGGAGCGCAGCAGCGCTACGCCATGCTTCTGGGCCAGTTCCTGCATTTCCGGGAAGGGAGTCAATTCCTCGCTGCGGCAGACGATCACAGCCGGCGGCTGCTGACGAAACAGCTGATCCAGCGCTTCGTAGCGTTTTTCGGCCGAAAGGCCGGACAGAAAGTTCATCTCTGCCAAACCCATGATCTGCAGGCGCAGCTTATCAAAATAATCATAATAACCCGCCAGAAACAGACCAGGACGGTTGACCTCGGCGATCTCCACACAGATCTGATCCAGTTCCTTTGGCGTATAGACAACTTCCATACTGACACGGTCGGTCAGCGTTTTGAGCGAGACATTGAATGTGCCCATCCTTGTTTCCTCCTGTGCTCCCTTTTGCCGTGCAACACCGCCATTCCGCCGGGCGGGCACAGCATTCTTTCCTTTTATTATAATAGAATGATTCCTAAAAAACAATACAGCCGCTCTTTCTTTTTCCTTTGCCGGAAAGAAACCTGCACAGCAGCGTGTCCATACACTTTATTTTTACATTTTTCTTACTTTTACACGGATTTTACATTCCGCGGATTTTGGATTTTACATTGCAACAGTATACTCTCAGACAGGAGAGAACCATCAAAACACGCAGGATGCTCTTTCTGTAAGCAGAGCGCCTCCGTTCCGGCGGTGTGCGCTGCGGGTGAAAGCAGCTTCTGAAATCAAAAGTGAGGAAATCTTTATGACCATTTTCAATGTCTTTTCCCTGCTTGGCGGCCTTGCCCTGTTTTTGTTCGGCATGGACATCATGGGCAAGGCCCTGGAAAAGCAGGCCGGCGGCCAGCTGCAGAAGATCCTGAGCAAGCTGACCGATAACCCCCTCAAGGGTTTTTTCCTTGGCCTGTGCGTCACCGCTGTGATCCAGAGTTCCAGCGCTACCACCGTTATGGTAGTCGGCTTTGTCAACAGCGGCATCATGGAACTGCATCAGGCCATTGGCGTCATCATGGGCAGCAATGTGGGTACTACCGTCACCAGCTGGATCCTGAGCCTTTCCGGCCTGCAGGGTGACAGCCTCCTCATCAAGCTGCTCAAACCCACTTCTTTCAGTCCTTTGCTTGCATTTATCGGCATTTTGCTGTATATGTGTAAGAGTGAGAAGAAAAAGGGCATCGGCACCATTCTCATCGGCTTTGCTGTGCTGATGACCGGCATGACTGCCATGTCCAACGCCGTCCTGCCCTTGCAGAACGAGGCATGGTTCACCAGCCTGTTCACCCGCTTCTCCAATCCCCTTCTGGGCGTTCTGGTGGGTGCCCTTGTCACCGGCATCATCCAGAGCTCCAGCGCCAGCGTCGGCATCCTGCAGGCATTGAGCGCCACCGGCGTCATCACCTACGGCAGTGCCATTCCCATCATCATGGGCCAGAACATTGGCACCTGTGTCACCGCGTTGATCTCCTCTGTGGGCGCCAACAAGAATGCACGCCGTGCTGCCATGGTCCATCTGTACTTCAACATCATCGGTGTAAGCATCTTCCTTGTCGGTTTTTACGGCCTGAATACGGTCTGCCACTTTGCTTTTGTGAACACCACCATCGAGGCATGGGGCATCGCTGTGGTGCACTCGGTGTTCAATATCGTGGCAACGCTGGTGCTGCTGCCCTTTGCAAGCCTGCTGGAAAAGTTGGCCATCCTCACCATTCCGGATTCGCCGGAAAAGGAAAGCTTTGCGCTGCTGGATGACCGCCTGCTGAACACCCCTGCCGTGGCTGTGGAGCGCGCCCGCTCTGCTACGGCTGAGATGGCAGAGCTTGCCCGTGTGGGCGTGATGCAAGCCATGAGCCTGACCCATGAGTGGAACGATACACTTGCGCAAAAGGTCCGCGATGAGGAGACGCAGGTAGACCGTTACGAGGACGCTCTCGGCACCTATCTTGTCAAGCTTTCCAGCCGTGAGCTGAACCACACCGACAGCCAGAGCGTGAACACCCTGCTGCACACCATCAGCGATTTTGAGCGCATCAGCGACCATTCCGTAAACCTGCTGGAATCCGCCGAGGAGATGCACGCCAAAGACATCCAGTTCTCGCAGGATGCCCGGGACGAGCTGCAGGTGCTGGAGGATGCCGTGCAGGATATCCTGAACCGCACCACCGATGCCTTCCATAAAGGCGACCTGCACCTTGCCAGCAAAGTGGAACCGCTGGAAGCCGTGGTCAATGAGCTGGTGCGCGCCATCAAAGCCCATCATATCGCCCGCCTGCAGGCCGGCAACTGCTCCATCGAGTACGGCTTTGTTCTGGATGACCTGCTGACCAACTATGAGCGCGTGTGCGACCACTGCAGCAATGTTGCCGTTGCACAGATCGAGGTCGCACAGGACAGTTTTGATACCCACGCTTACCTCAACGAGCTGCGTCACGGCAGTGACACCAAGGAAAGCGAGGAATTCCATCGTCGTTTGGACCGTTACCGTGAGCGCTATCTTTTCCCTGAAAATCAGTCTGCGGAGGATTTTGACAAATGATCTATATTGTGGAAGACGATGCCGCCATCCGGGAACTGGAGCAGTATGCCCTGCAGTCCAGCGGATACGAGGTGGCCAGCTTTGAAAGCTCGGAGCCCTTCTGGCAGGCCATGCACGCTGCAGAGCCGGAGCTGGTGATCCTGGATGTGATGCTGCCCGGTGAGGACGGCTTCTCTATCCTGAAAAAGCTGCGCAACACCCCTTCCCTGCGGCGGCTGCCCATCATCATGGTCACGGCCAAGTCCAGCGAGCTGGACACGGTGCGCGGGCTGGACTGCGGCGCAGATGATTACATCACAAAGCCCTTTGGCATCATGGAGTTTCTGAGCCGGGTGCGTGCTGCCCTGCGCCGCTCGGCTCCGGAAGCACGTCCCAATGTGCTCAGCTTTCACGAGATCCTGCTGGACAATGCCCGTCACAACGTGACTGTGAGCGGAACGCCGGTGGAGCTGACCTACAAGGAGTACAGCCTGCTGCGTTTGCTGCTGGAGAACACCAATCTGGTGGTGACACGCGAGACCATTCTGCAGGTGGTGTGGGGCACCGACATTTCGGTGGAGAGCCGTACTGTGGATATGCATATCCGCACCCTGCGCAAAAAGCTGGGGGATGCCGGCAAATACATCTGCACTGTGCGCAAGGTGGGTTACAAGCTGACCGATGAAGAGGAGGCCGGTGAAGAATGAAGCTGCGCAGCATGGAAGAAAAGATCAGCTACCGACTGTTTCTGATGGGTTTCTTTGGTCTGTTGTTTACAGCGGCACTGTGTATCTTTGTGTTTCATAAAGCCTTTACTGCACAGGCATGGACCGGCCTTGAGCGGGAGGCGGAACTGGTCAGTGCAGGATACGATCTGGTGCAGGATCCGCAGCAGCTTACTTCTTTTGTTTCCAATGATCTGCGCATCACTCTGATCTCGCAGGATGGCAGCGTGCTGTTTGAATCCGCCACGGATCAGCCCATGGAAAACCATCTTTCCCGGCCGGAGATCCGGCAGGCCATGGCCAGCGGCATCGGCCGGGATATCCGGGACTCGCAAACCATGGGGTATGAGACCTACTATTATGCAGTGCTGCTGCCGAACGGCGAGATCCTGCGCACTGCACAGGACGCCGAAACTGTGTGGTCTATCTACGATTCCTCCATTCCCGCCATCGTGCTGAGCTGTGTTGCGCTGATGCTGGCTGCCGCTGTGCTGGCCACCCTGCTGACGCGTGCGCTGGTGCAGCCGGTGCTGAGCATGACCGAAGACCTTGACCATATTCAGGACAATGTGCCCTACAAAGAGCTGATCCCCTTTGCAGAGAGCATCCATTCTGACCGCATCCTGCGCGAAAACAATGAGAAAATGCGGCAGGAATTCACCGCCAATGTCAGCCATGAACTCAAGACCCCTCTGACCAGCATTTCCGGCTACGCCGAGCTCATTGAGACCGGCATTGCAAAGCCGGAGGATGTGCCGGGCTTTGCGCAGAAGATTCATGTGGAAGCCAGCCGCATGATCCAGCTGGTCAATGATATCCTGCAGCTTTCCAGTCTGGACAACGCAAGTGAGACCGGCTCGGAGCCCGAAATGGAAACGGTCGATCTGCTGAGCGTTGCAAAGGAGTGTGTGGAGCGTCAGAAGCTGAATGCCCGCCGGGCTTATATCTCGCTGACCTGTCTGGGGGAGAGCGCTCTTGTACATGGCAACCGTCCCCTGCTGGATGAGCTGTGCCAGAACCTGTGTGATAACGCCATCCGCTACAACCGGCCCGGTGGAAAAGTGCAGATCACCACTGCCTGCAATCGGGACGGCCATTGTACCCTGACTGTGACGGACAATGGCATCGGCATTCCGAAAGAAGCACAAACCAGCGTGTTTGAGCGCTTCTACCGTGTGGATAAGAGCCGCAGCAAAGCGACCGGCGGCACCGGTCTGGGACTGGCGATCGTCAAGCATATTGCGCTGATCCATGGTGCCCGCATCAAGCTGGAAAGTCAGGTGGATGTGGGCACCACCATTACCGTTACTTTCCCCACTGCAAACTGAGGAATAGAAGCTTCTGCGCTATTCCGGTAAAAATCTCACGACTGTCTGTAATTGCGGACAGTCGTTTTTTATTGTGATCTTCTCCCTGCCCACACCATACTGCAGCGCGCTGCGCTGCTGCAGATGCACAAGATCTATCCCCTGCTGCCAGAAGCTTTGCACAGTCTGTGTGCACAGCCGGGCCAGCTGAGCGCACTGTGCGGCACCGGGCTGCGGGGTCTCAACTCCGCGCTGGCAGTCCAGACGCAGGCGCACCGATTCGCCTTTTAACGTGAACGAAACGCTGCACCGGCGGATCGTCACCGGTTCCTCCGCAAGCCAAAGCGTATGCGTCCCGTACATCCCGGACAGAAGCTGAACCACTGCCGTCTGCTGGGCGTCCAGCTTGATGCGCTGCTCCCCTTTCCGGAAAACACTTGTTCCGGCAGCGGAAAGCTCCTCATCTTGTACGGTAAGCTGCGGCCAGAACATTCCATCCCGATGCTGGTACAGGCGCGGCATCCGGCCCGATTCCTGCTTCAATTCATTCAGGAGTCTGTCCGGAAGCCCTTCTGCAGCTTCAAGCTGTTTTTCCAATTCCTCCACGGAAACTGCAAGGATGGACGCTTTTGCCGCCGCACGCCCCCGCCCGCTTTCCAGAACGATGGACTCATAGGCAGAAAGCAGTTCTTCTGAGGTGTTCTCACTGATTATGAGAAAGTCGCACAGGCGGTAGTCTGCCTTCTGCGGAAGCTTTTTTTGCACGGATGAAAGCGCCTTTTCCAGCGTACTTTCTTCGGCCAGCCGCATCTGCATTGCAGCCGACGCTTCGGATGCATCCGCAGATGCTTCCGGTGCCTGATACAAAAGCCCGACCGTCACTGTTGCCTCGTTTTGTGCAAGATAGAGTGCTCTTACCATGCTTTTCTCCGTGGTCTCGCAGCGGAGAAACAGCAGGCACCAGCCTACCAGCAAAAGCGTGCCGATTGAATGCCGGAGCCGCCGCCTCATCCTGCTGCTCCTTTCCTGCGGTTTGTGGCTTTTTTCCACAGCTCACCTGCCGCTGCGCAGAGGAAGCCGATACGGAAAACAGCGCAGGTAAGCCAGATCAGAAGCAGGAGCGCATCCATACGTGAGAAGATGCCCACGCTCCATGCACGCAGCAATTCCTGCTCCGGATAGTCCGTTCCGCCAAACACAAGGCAGATGCCGGCGGCAAGGCACACCTGTGCAAAAAAGGTCAGGCACGGCAGAAAAAGAACGCGGCGCGGCGCAGGTTTTTCTATCAGAAGGGGCCAGAGCAGATACTCCGCGTACAGCGGCACACGCGGCAGCCGGGCCAGCTGCACTGCATCCGGTTCCAGCAGATGGGACCACTCCATCTGGCCTGCAATGCCTGCCAGGCAGAGTCCCTCCCCCAGCAGCACGAACCACCACAGCACCCTTGCCGGGGCATCCCAGCCGGAAAGCGGAATGCGGCATCCCGCCCAGAGCAGCAGCGGGAGCAGGCCGAGCATTGCCATGGAATGAAACTCCTGCCGACAGACGCTCTGCGCCTGCATTGCCGTCCTGAACGCCTCTGCCAGAAGCCCGAGGACCGCAGCAAAAAGCCAGACCTGCCGCACCGCCGTCTGCTGCCAGCAGACATACAGCACCGCGCTGATCCCGGTCAGCAACAGTGCCCCGAGCACTCCATAAAGAAGCAGCCCGCGCAGGGAAACGCCCGGTTCAAGGCTCTCTGCCAGAGCTGCCGTCCATACACTCAGTGCCAGTGCGGAAAAAGAGAGTTTCTTCTGCCCTTGCATTCCTTTTCCTCCCGTCTTTGCCAAATGTTAAAGCCCTTCTGCGAAAGGCGGCGGTAGTTGCGGCGGATCACGCCATCCTCTGCCATGGGCCGCTGCGGAAACGGGTGCGCCGCCAGATACGGCACCTGCAGACAGGCCGTACCGGATAGGCTGAGCAGAAACGCAAAAAAAGCCCCCGCAAGGCCCACCGGCCCGGCAAGACCTGCAATCAGCACCACACCCAGACGCAGCAGCGTGGCAGGCTCGTACAATGATGGCGTGACGAACACCGCAATGGCCGTGATGCTTGCCACAAAGATCACCGGCGTGCTCATAAGCCCGGTGGCAATGGCGGCATCCCCAATGATGAGGGCCGACACCAGACTGACCGAGTGCCCCAGCGACTGAGGCATCCGCAGACCCGCTTCCCGGATGACTTCCAGAATAAGCATGACCAGCAGCATTTCTGCAAACAGCGGCAGCGGCGTTGCCTTTTCTGCCGCTTCGATCCTGTACAGCAGCTGCGGCGGGATCAGCTCCGGCAGATAGACCGCCAGACACACGAACACCCCCGGCAGAAATACGGTCAGATAAAACGAAATATATTTCAGGACGCGCAGAAAAGAGGAAAACACTGCAGTAGATGCATAATCATCCAGGCATTCAAAGTTTTCGCAGAAGAGGGCCGGAAGCACCATGGCGGAAGGGCTGCCATTGACCAGAACCACGATTTTTCCCTCACAGAGCTTTGCTGCCGCCACGGCGGGCCGCTCGGTATAGCTCACCGGCGTGAACAGCCGCGCCTTGCCCGGAAGCAGCCACGGTACAAAGTAGCTGGAATCCAGCAGAAGCTCCGGCTTTGCCGCCGCAAGCGTTTTGCGCACACGCTGCACCATGGCAGGGTCTGCTTTGTTTTTACAGTAGCAGATGGCATATTCCGTCCGCATTCCGGTGTCTGCCTGTGCCGCTTCCTGTACCAGCTGTTCGCTGCGGATGAGCCGCCGCAGCAGGCTCAGGTTGACCCGCAGCAGATCGGCAAAGCCCTCGCGGGAACCGCGCAGATTGCCCTCGCCCGAAGGTTCGCCCACCGAGCGGAACTTGAGCCCCTGCACCGAGAATGCAATGCCCTTTGCGCAGCCGTCCAAAAGCAGCACTGCCATGCCTGCTGTCAGCCGTTTGGTCAGCTCGTCCATATCCTCTACCGGCGCATTCTCTGCCGGAAAAGCCGAGTCGTGCAGGATCAGCTCGTATGCCTGCATCCCGGTGCAGCACTGTCCGGGCTGCACCGGCGGGGCCTGACGGCTGGCCGCATCCAGCAAAAGCGTCCAGAGCGAATCCAGACTGGCCATGCCGTCAAACAAAAGAATGACGGCTTTGCAATGATAAATCGTGATCTCTTTGGCATAATAATCCGCAGAAGGGCCAAACATCCGGTCCAGTGCCGCCAGATTTGCCGAGAGGTTCTGTGATAACTGCTGCATCCATGTCCACTCCTTTGCACAGCAGTATGCCCGTATGATGCACATTCCATTCCCTTTGCAACCGACAGGAGGTCTTGTTTTTTGAAGCTTCTGATCTGCCGAACCATCATCATTTATCTATGCGTTCTGTTTGCCATGCGGCTGATGGGCAAACGCCAGCTGGGTGAACTGCAGCCGGAAGAGCTGGTGTCCACCATCCTCATTTCCAATCTGGCGTCCATCTCCATCGAATCGGAAGAGGTGCCTATCACATCCAGCCTTATTCCCCTGTTCCTCATTGCGGCACTGGAACTGCTGGGTTCTGTGCTGAGCTTCCGCAGCCAGAAATTCTTCAATTTTCTATCCGGCAGGCCCAAAACAGTCATTCTGGATGGAAAGATCGACCAGAATGCTCTGCGGATGCTGCGCCTGACCACCGCCGATCTGATGGAGGCGCTGCGCGGCAAAAACATCTTTGACCCGCGTGAGGTCTCCTACGCCGTGATCGAAACAAACGGGACCCTCTCGGCGGCCCTGCGGCCGGAGAAAGAACCTGTCCGACTTTCCGACCTGCAGATCAAGGTAAACCATGCCAACGCGATCATTCCCTTTGTGCTGGACGGTCAGGTGTTGGAGGACAATCTGCGCTGGTGCGGCAAAGACCGCGACTGGCTGGAGCGGACTGCACAGGCCAACACCCTGCTGCCCGAGGAGATCCTGCTGTTGATCGGCAGCGAGACCGAAGACTATTTTCTGTTAAAAAAAGAGGACCGCCATGGAAGCGGTTCCCGGTGAGGTGAGCGGATGAAGCGGATCTATGCATGTATCGCCATCGTGGCCGTGCTGCTGGGTGTGGCTTTTTACAGCAGCTGGAAGGTGCAAAGCTTTGCCGAAGTGATCTCGGCAGACCTTGACGCAGCTGCCGAGGCCATCCGCAATGCGGATCATCCTGCTGCGCGACAGGCCCTTGCCGATGGTGCCGCCCGGTGCGACCAGATGCGGACAAGCATGAATCACCTGCTGCGCACTGCAGATTTTACCGAACTGGAAGCCGCCCTGCGCGCTGCGGACGGCCATCTGGAAATGAACGCTCCCGAGGAAGCCTTTGGTGAGCTGCGGCGCGCACAGGTACAGGTGGAAACGCTGGAATGGCTCTCCCACCGGCTGGTATGACAAAAGCACCGGAACTGTGCCTGTTCGGACACAGTTCCGGTGCTCGTAGGGTCTATTCTGTTATTTCTGTGGTTCCCTGTGGTCGCCCATCAGCTTCTGCAACTCATTGAAAAAGCTCTCCACATCAGCGAACTGGCGATAGACGGAGGCAAAACGGACATACGCCACCTCGTCGATCTTTTTCAGCTCCTGCATGGTCAGCTCACCAATGCGTACACTGGGGATCTCACGGTCATAGGAGCTGAGCAGGGTCTGCTCAATGCTGCTGACCGCCCGCTCCAATGACTCATAGCTGACCGGGCGCTTGGCGCAGGCACGCACCATGGCATTGAGCAGCTTCTGCCGGTCAAAGGGTTCCCGGGAGCTGTCCTTTTTGATGACCACAAGCGGAACAGTCTCCACGACCTCATAGGTCGTAAAGCGCATGTGGCAGCTGAGGCATTCCCGGCGACGGCGGATGCGTTCGCTGTCTTCAGTGGGGCGGGAGTCGATCACTTTGGATTCCTCAGCTCCGCAATAGGGACATTTCATGTTCTGTTCCTCCTGTCCGGTCTGACCGGGCTGTGTTTTTATGCTTTGGTCTTGGGCTTGCGCTCGCTCCACAGCACCCATGCAGAGGTGGAAACGCACAGCGAAGTATACACACCGCTGATCATGCCCATCATCAGCGGGAACGCAAAGGTAAAGATGCTGTCCAGACCGTACAGCTTTGCCACGACACACATAACACCCAGTGCCATTACCGTGGTAATGGTGGTGATGAGGGTGCGGCGTGCAGACTGATTGACCGAGCGGTTGACCAGCTCTTCAAACGAGGCTTTCTTGCCCATCAGGGTGCGGTTTTCACGGATACGGTCGTAGACCACAACGGTATCATTGATGGAGTAGCCCAGAATGGTCAGCATGGCTGCAATGAAATTGCCGTCCAGCGGAGTGCGCAGCAGCACGAAGGTGCCAAACACCACCATCAGGTCGTTCACCAATGCCAGCACCGCCATCATGCCGCCGGTCAGGCCGCCGATGTTCTTGAAGCGCAGGGCAATGTACAGCAGGATCAGCACCAGCGCGAACACCACAGCCACCAGACTCTTCTGCAGGAACTTGATGCCCATGGCAGCGCTGACATTGCTCAGGGAGAGCTGCTCAAAGTGGTTTTCCGGATAGCTCTCGTTCAGGCTGTCCAGCAGGTCGGCCACCTGTTCCGTGGTCACCGTCTCGGTGCCGGGCATGGAAATTTTCAAGGTCTGGTCGCCGGTGGCAACGTTCTCGCCGGTCTGCAGGGTCAGGCCGGTGCTGTCCAGCGCAGCGGAAGCCGTTTTCTGCACATCCGCCGTGGTAAAGCTACCCTCGTAGCTCAGGGTGATCATGGCACCGCCGGTGAACTCGGTATCCAGATGGACGCCGAACACCACAGCGCACAGCACGATGGCTGCCATCAGGCAGGTGGAAATGGTCAGGAAGCGCTTGCGCAGGCCCACAAAATCGATGGGCTTCTTCTCTGCCGTTTCCTTGCCGGGCTTCTCGGCGCCGTAAAGCCAGGGGTTGCGCAGTGTCTTAATGGAAGCTGCGCCGCGGATCATCACACGGGTAGCAAACACGCCAAACACAAAGTTCAGCAGCACGCCGGTGAGCAGCGTGTAGCCGAAAGCATAGATCGTACCGGCAGTGGACGGGCCAAAGGCAAAGAAGACAAAGTGCAGTGCCTTGGCAAACAGACCGTCCGAGGGGCCAAAGGCACCCATCAGCACAATCGCCACGATAACGATGGTCACATTGCCGTCAATGATCGGCGTCAGGCCGCGGGCAAAGCCGCTCTTGAGTGCACCGTCCAGAGACTTGCCGTTTTTCAGCTCTTCCTTGATGCGCTCTGCGGTGATAACGTTGGCATCCACGCCCATGCCGATGGCCAGAATAATGCCGGCGATACCGGGCAGAGTCATGGTGAAGCTTTCAAACACCGGGAAATAACCGGACACGAACGCCAGCGTTGCCGCCACCTGACCGGCCAGTGCCATGCAGGCCAAAAAGCCCGGCAGGCGGTACAGGATGGTCATAAATACCACGATCAGCGCAAATGCGATCAGACCAGCCAGCACCATGGCGCTCAGGCTGTTTTCGCCCAAGCTGGGGCTGACGGTAGAGTAGCTGTCCACAGTCAGCGCAAAGGGCAGTGCGCCGGAGTTGATCTGGCGGGCCATCTTGACGACCTGCTCCTGCGTGAAGGGATTGGATGCCGAGCTGGTGATGATGGCAGAGCCATCGGTGATCGCAGTGTTCACGGTTGCGGTGCTCACGTTCTCGTCATCCAGCCAGATGCTGATGGTGCCCTTGGACGCGGCCAGCCGGGTGGTCGCATCACCGAATGCCTTGGCACCGTCGTCCGTAAATTTCAGAGAGACGAAATACTCCGATGCACCCCCGCTGGTCACAGGGCCATACTGGGCTGCAGCGCTCTCGATCATGGAGCCGTCCAAAATCAGCTCACCGTCGGCACTGCTGCCCTCCCGGAAGGTGAGGTACGCGGTGGTGCCGATCTCGTCGATCGCCGCTTCCGGGTCAAAATCCGTCTCACCGGACTGCCACGGAAACTCGAGGATCAGGCTGTCGGAGGTGTTGTCCACATACAGCTCATAGTCGGTCACGTTCAAAGCGACCAGACGGTTCTCAATTACAAGCTGCGCGGCCTCCAGCTGTTCTTCGGTGGCATCGTAGCCATCCGACGGCACAAAGGTGACGTTTACGCCGCCCTTGATATCCACACCGAAGCGGATATCCTTTGCGCCCTTGATGTAGGTCGTGGTCGTATCGCCGTACTTGGCATACACGCCGAAGAAGGCAGTGTAGACGAACACTGCGATCAGCAGCACTGCGGCGACAAGATGCCATGCTTTGCCTTTTGTTTTCATAAAATTCAGGGAACCTCCAAAAGCAGCGGCACAGACAGCCGCTGCCCGTATTCTGGTACAGACCCGCCTTCTGCGGGCCGTCTTTCTTCCGCAGGGCAGCCGTCATGCCGGCTTTCCTGCGACAAAACTCCCCTGACGGCTCAAGCGAGCCGCACAGAGGAGATAAAATCAGGAATCGTTAGATCTTAGTCCGCCTTATCAGCCAGCAGCTTTTCCACGACCGCCAGACGCACGCAGACGCACAGCAGTTCGGACGCAGCTTCCACCTCGTCCAGACTGGGATAGGTAGGTGCAATGCGCAGGTGAGAATCCTGAGGGTCCTTGTGGTAGGGATAGGCAGAACCGGCACCGGTCAGGGTCAGGCCCGCGTCCTTGCACAGACCTGCCACGCGCTTTGCACAGCCGGGCATCACATACAGGCTGATGAAGTAGCCGCCCTTGGGGTCTGTCCAGTGGGCAATGTCGCCGCAGGGAATGAGGTTGTTCTTGAATGCCGTCTTGACGGCATCGAAGCAGGGCACCAGACGACGGCGATGCTTTGCCATGTGGGCCAGAACGCCTTCCTTGTTCTTCAGGAAGCGGACGTGGCGCAGCTGGTTCATCTTGTCGTAGCTGATGATCATGACCGAGAAGCGCTTGCACATATACTTCATGCTGCTCTCGCTGCAGGCAATGGCAGAGACGCCTGCGCCCGGGAAGGTGATCTTGCTGGTGGAGGTGAACATGAACACACGATCCTCGTTGCCGTACTTCTTGCTCTCGTTCAGCAGCACCGGAGTCTCGATGATCTCATCGGTGAGATGATGGACGATATAGGCCTCATCCCAGAAGATCTTGAAATCAGGCGCAGCGGTCTTCATCTTCGCAAAACGCTCAATGGTCTCATCGCTGTAGGTGTAGCCATCGGGGTTAGAATACTGCGGCACGCACCAGATGCCCTTGATATCGGCATCCTCGGCCACCAGCTTTTCCACAATATCCATATCCGGGCCGTTGGGGGTCATCGGCACACTGATGAGCTCAAAGCCAAACTCCTCGGTGATGGCAAAGTGACGGTCATAGCCGGGCACCGGGCAGAGGAACTTGCGCTTCTCCACCTGAGACCAGGGGCACGGAGACTCCGGGAAACCAAACACATAGCCGATGTTGATGAGGTTGTACATCAGCTGCAGGCTGGAGTTGCCGCCCACGAACACCTCGCCGGGCTGCACGCCGAATACATCCGCGAACAGCACACGGGCTTCCTGCAGACCTTCCAGCTCACCATAGTTGCGGGCATCCGTGCCGGCATCGGTGGTGTAATCGTTCATCTTCAGCAGGTCCATGGCCAGATCCATCTGGTGAGGGCCGGGCTTGCCGCGGGCCATATTCAGCTTGAGGCCCTTGGCCTGAAATTCCTTGTACTTTGCTTCAAGCGCTGCCTTTTCAGCAGTGAGTTCATCACGGTTCATTGCAAGATAATTTGCCATTGGAAACACACTCCTTTATCGTACTTCCTGTTACCCATTGCGCTGGCGTTGCATCCGCGGGAGCCTTCCTGCCAGGGAACCGACTCCGTACTGCAATCCAGACCTTAATATTATAGTACATTTTCGGCCCGGAAACAAGAATATTAAAGCAAAAAGCCCTGCTAAAAGCAAAAAGCTTTTAAAACAGGGCTTTCACTCCCCTGCTGTGCGCCGAAGCGTCAGCTCAGAGAGGCTTGGTTTTTGTAGCGTTTGCGCACCGCACCGTATTCCAGATGGGCTTCTCCGCCCTCCACAGTGTCTTCATCCACCGTCACGCGGATGATGGTAGCATCTGTGGGCACATCATACATGATGGGCAGCAGGATGCCTTCCATCACGCTGCGCAGGCCGCGGGCACCGGTCTTGCGCTCAATGGTCTTGCGGGCAATGGCATGCAGCGCTTCATCGGTGAATTCCAGCTCCACATTATCCATGCCCAGCAGCTCTTTGTACTGCTTGACCAGACTGTTGCGCGGCTCCTTGAGCACACGCACCAGAGCATCCTCGTCCAGATCATCCAGCACGGTAATGACCGGCAGACGGCCGATCAGCTCCGGGATCAGGCCGAACTTGACCAGATCGTGAGGTTCCACCTTGCGCAGCAAAGCGCGCTCGGCTTCGCTGGAGTTATCCTTCAGGCTGCTGCCAAAGCCCAGCGCGGACTTATCCGTGCGGCGCAGGATATACTTGTCCAGACCATCAAATGCACCGCCGCAGATGAACAGGATATTGGTGGTGTCGATCTGGATGAACTCCTGCTGCGGGTGCTTGCGGCCGCCCTGCGGGGGAACATTGCTCACAGTTCCCTCAAGGATCTTCAGCAGGGCCTGCTGCACGCCTTCACCGCCCACATCGCGGGTGATGGAGGGGTTCTCGCTCTTGCGGGTGATCTTGTCGATCTCATCGATATAGATGATGCCGATCTGTGCCTTCTGCACATCGAAGTCCGCTGCCTGAATGAGCTTGAGCAGGATGTTCTCCACATCCTCGCCCACATAGCCAGCCTCGGTCAGAGTCGTGGCATCGGCAATGGCGAACGGAACGCCCAGCATCTTGGCCAGAGTCTGCGCCAGCAGGGTCTTGCCCACGCCGGAGGGGCCCAGCAGCAGCACATTGGACTTCTGCAGCTCCACGTCGCCGCCCTTGCCGCTGAGGATGCGCTTGTAATGGTTGTAGACCGAGACAGCCAGCACACGCTTTGCCTCGTCCTGACCGATCACATACTGGTCCAGACCTTCCTTGATCTCGGCCGGGGTCAGGATGTTGATATCCAGACCGTCTGCGGGCTGGATGTGTGCGCGGTTTGCACCGCCCCGTGCCGGGCGTGCGCTTTTGGGCTGATCCGGCTTATCGGAAAGCAGATCGTGGCACAGGCCGATGCATTCGCTGCAGATGTTGACGCCGGGGCCGATGATCATGCGCTCCACTTCGTCCTGATGCTTTCCGCAGAAGCTGCAGACCAGATCCTTTTCATTTTTGTCTCTGCCGGAATTGTTATTTGCCATAGCTGTTTTTCCTTATCCTGGGTAAATTAAATGTCAGCGGCTCAGCGATGGGCAATGACCTCATCGATCAGGCCGTATTCTTTTGCCTGCTGTGCGGACATATAGTTATCGCGCTCGGTATCCAGCTGGATCTTTTCCAGCGGCTGACCCGTGTACTCGCTGAGCATCCGGTTCATCTTATCGCGGATATACACCATGTGTTCAGCGTGGATCTTGATATCAGTGGTCTGGCCGGACAGGCCGCCGCCCTGACCGCCTGCGATCAGCGGCTGATGGATCATGATCTCCGCATTGGGCAGTGCAAAGCGCTTGCCCTTGGTACCGCTTGCCAGCAGGAAAGCACCCATGGAAGCAGCCATGCCCATGCAGATGGTGGAAACATCGCACTTGATATACTGCATGGTATCGTGGATGGCCATACCGGCGCTGATGGAACCGCCGGGGCTGTTGATATACAGGCTGATATCCTTATCCGGGTCCTGCCCTTCCAGATACAGCAGCTGTGCCACAACAAGGCTGGCCGTGGTATCGTTGACATCCTCACTCAGAACGATGATACGATCGTTCAGCAGACGGGAGAAAATATCGTAGGAACGCTCGCCGTGGGACGACTGCTCTACAACGTAAGGAACAAAACTCATAAAGTTCGCCTCCTGAAATGGAATATAGTATTTGCAAAATTGACCGATACGGTTTCCCTGCCGGTTCTGCCGTATCGGTCAATTTTTACAACCTTTGATTGAAACCGTGCAGCGCGCCGCCAGCTTCAAAGGAGTGCAGCCGGCTGATTACTCAGCGTCTGCTGCCTTCTCTTCCTCAGCAGCCTTCTCCACGATGTTTGCGTGGCTCTTGATGAAGTCGATGGCCTTGTTGATGGCCAGATCCTTCTTCAGGTCGTCAACATTGACCAGCTCACGGACCTTGTCCTCTTCCATCTTGTACTGGTCAGCGATGCGCTTGATCTCAGCGGAAACTTCCTCCTCGGAAGCCTCGATGTTCTCAGCAGCGGCAACAGCCTCCAGAGCCAGACGGATCTTGACCTGCTTCTCAGCCTGAGGCATGAAGGAGGCACGGAACTGCTCCACAGTCTGGCCCATATACTTCAGGTAGTCCTCGAGACGCAGACCCTGCTGCTCCACGCGGAATGCAAAGTCGTTGACCATCTCGTCCATGCGCTCATCATACATTGCCTGGGGGATCTCGCCCTCCATGCCGTCGATGACCTGATCGACCAGAGCATTCTCAACAGCCAGGTCGTCCTGCTTGTCCAGCTGCTCCTGATTGTTCTTGCGGATGGAAGCCTTGAACTCGTCCAGAGTGTCGTACTCGGAGCAGTCCTTTGCCAGCTCGTCATCCAGAGCAGGCAGCTCCTTGTACTTGACCTCGTGCAGCTTGATCTTGAACACAGCAGCCTTGCCAGCCAGCTCAGCAGCCTGATACTCGGTGGGGAAGGTAACGTTCACGTCGAACTCTTCGCCAGCGGAGTGGCCCACGATCTGATCCTCAAAGCCGGGGATGAAGCTGCCGCTGCCCAGAGTCAGGCTGTAGTGCTCAGCCTTGCCGCCCTCGAATGCGACGCCGTCCACAAAGCCCTCGAAGTCGATATCAGCGATATCGCCATTCTCAGCAGCACCCTCACGGGTCAGCTCACGGGCGTTGCGCTCCTGCACACGCTTCAGCTCTGCCTCAACAGCCTCGTCAGAGACAGTATGGACAGTCTTTTCCACCGTCAGACCGTTGTAGCTGCCGACCTTGACTTCGGGCTTGACAGCGACCTTGACGGTCAGGGTGACACCGTTGGTCTCGTCAGCAGAATCAACAGTGACCTCCGGACGGCCGACCGGCTCCACGTTTGCTTCCTTGACAGCAGCCTCGAAAGCCTCGGGGAACAGTTCGTTGATGGCATCATAGGTAAAGACGTCCTTACCGTAGAACTTCTCGATCAGAGCGCGGGGTGCCTTGCCCTTGCGGAAGCCCTGAACGGGGTACTTCTTGCCCTCTTTCTTGAAAACATCGGCAGTGGCCTTCTTGAAAGCCTCTGCATCGATGGAGAACTGCAGCTCTGCCATGCTCTTCTCGAGCTTTTCACACTTGATGAGATTCATTTGTTTTTCCTCCACTCAAAAAATCTATTGCTCGGGGCAGGAAATTTTTGCCCTTTGCAACCGCGCACTGCGTCCTGAATGAACTTGCTTTTGCAACATGCGGGGACGCGCGCGCTCAATTGGGTGCAACAATCGCGTCAAAACTTATTATAGCACGCTTTGGACACAATTGCCAGTCCAAATTGTGAATTTTTATCATTTCTGCCCTTGCTGCAGCTTCCGCCCGGTCAGAACGTCTCTGTCCCGGACGATCAGTTGATGCGGTATGGACAGAAACGCAGCCCATCCGCACTTACCAGCTTGTAGTGGATGCCGTCCACATCGCCCTGCACCGCATATCGGATCGCGTTGCCGTGCAGATGGCCATAAAAGCAGGTTCTGATGCCATATTCTTTTAAGGTGGCTACGATCTCCGGGGCACTGGTGCCGGTGTATACCGGCGGATAGTGCAGAAACACCAGCCTTTCCAGTCCCAGTTCGGCGGCATCCAGACTCATGCGCAGCCGTCCGATCTCGCGGTTCATCACCTTTTCATCATGGGCCTCGCCTGCATCAAACAGCCAGCCCCGGGTGCCGCAGATGGCATAGCCCTCTACGCTGTAGGAATTGTTGTGCAGGATGTGCAGGGTGTCGAACCCCTCTGCTTTGAGGTAGGCGTTCATCTTATTGGCAGTGGACCACCAGTAATCGTGGTTGCCCTTCATGATGATCTTCTGTCCGGGCAGGCTCTGCAAAAATTCAAAGTCCCTGCGGGTATCGGTCAGGCGCATGGCCCAGCTGATATCTCCTGCCAGCACGATGGTGTCTTCCGGTTTGATGAGCTTCCGCCAGTTTTTTTCCAGACGCTCCACATAATCGTTCCAGCCGGGAAAAATATCCATCGGCTTGGAAGCGCCCAGAGAAAGATGGGGATCGCCAAGCACAAAAAGTGCCATGTTTTTACTCCTGTTCTAAAATGCAGCAGGATGTATTATTCCTGATAGCCCAGCGCAACTTCGGCGATCTGCGCAGGCTCGATCACAGTGCTGAAGCGCTCCGGCTTCTGGCGCAGCGCAGCAAGACTTGCCGGTGCGGTATGCGCGGTAGCTGCTTCCAGCTGCTGCATTGCTTCAAAATCATTTTCCGGTGCAGACTGTCCCAGAGCCGTCAGCACGCTGCGCGGGAACTTGAAGGGAGACGCAGTGGACAGCACCACCATGGGCACCCCTTCGCGCTTTTTCTGTGCAGCCACATGGAAGGCCACTGCGGTGTGCGTATCGCACAGGTAGTTGTCCTTCTCATAGCGGGCACGGATCTCCCCTGCCACTTCTTCCTCGCTGCTCCAGCCGCAGGAGAAGCTCTCCTGAATGGCAGACAGCGTCTCCGGACGCACCGTGTAGCTGCCGGTCTCGGCCAGACTCTTCATCAGGCCCGCCACCTCGGCATCGCTGCCGGTGACATGGTACAGCAAGCGCTCCAGATTGGAGGACACCAGAATGTCCATGCTGGGCGAAGTGGTCTTGAAGAACTCCCGCTTTGCGGTATAGGTACCGGTGGTGAGGAAATCGGTGAGGACGTTGTTCTCATTGGAGGCGCAGACCAGCTTGCCCACGGGCAGGCCCATGCGCTTTGCATAGTAGCCTGCCAGAATGTCGCCGAAGTTGCCGGTGGGCACGCAGAAATCCACTTCATTGCCGAAGGCGACGCTGCCCGCCTTGAGCAGCTGGGCATAAGCGGCAAAGTAGTAGACGATCTGCGGGACCAGACGGCCCCAGTTGATGGAGTTGGCGCTGGACAGGCGGATATCCCGCTTTGCCAGCTCGGCCGCGATGGCCTTATCGCCAAAGACCTTCTTCACACCGGTCTGGGCATCGTCGAAGTTGCCGCGCACCGCGTAGACTGCCACGTTGGCACCCTCCTGCGTTGCCATCTGCAGACGCTGGATCTCGCTGGTGCCGCCCGTGGGATAGAACACCGCGATCTCCACACCCGGGATATCATGGTAGCCATCCAGAGCTGCCTTGCCGGTATCGCCGCTGGTCGCCACAAGGATCAGGGTCTTTTCCGTGCGTCCCAGATTCTTTTTGGCTTCCACCAGAAGCTTCGGCATCAGCTGCAGAGCGTAATCCTTGAATGCACAGGTAGGGCCATGCCACAGCTCCAGCGCATAGGTATCCCCTTCCACCGGAGCAAGGTATCCGGCCTTGCCTCCGAAAGCATCGCCATAGGTCTTGCGGGCCGCTTCCGTCAGAAAGTCCTGCGAATAGTCGGTCAGATATTCCTTGATGACAGCAGCTGCCATAGCCGGGTAATCCAGCTCACACAGCGCCTTCACATCCACCTGCGGAAAGCTTTCAGGGACAAACAGGCCGCCCTCGTTGGACAGGCCCTGTGCGATCGCTTCCGAGGAAGTCACTTTGCGGTTTTGGTCTCTGGTACTGAAAAACTGCATTGTTGTCGCTCCTTTTTCGCCGTGGAACGCTGAAAACACGTTCCTGCTGCTACGGCAGAGAAGATCCCTGCCCGTACATTTCCCACCAGGGCGCTTGCTTTACGCAAGAAAAGCGCCCCTTATAATATGTACCATCCAGCGCCCGCTGTCAAGAGGGAACACTTCCGCCACATCAAATCGCACCGGTGCATCGCTCTGTCCGGTACACTGCAGATAGTGCTGTGCTGCAAGGATCAGCCGCTTCTGTTTGGCGGCATTCACCGCAGCAGCCGGGCGCGAAACGGCGTCCGAGCTGCGGGTCTTTACCTCGCAGATGACAATGGTCCCATCCGGTTCCTGTACCACCACGTCCAGCTCCCCCATCCGGGTGTGGAAGTTGTGAGCCAGCAGCCTGCAGCCCTGCTTCTGATACCAGCGGGCCGCAGCGGCTTCTCCCCTGTGCCCCGTCTCAGCGCGGTTCACTTTCCGTTCTCCGGCCAGTAGCCCTGTTTTTTCAGGAAGCTGCGGCGGTAGAATGGCTGGATGCCGTACTGCGCAATGAGCTCATAGTGGAGCTTGGTCGGGTAGCCCTTGTGCTTTGCCAGCTGATACTGCGGGTACTGTCTGTCCAGTTCCAGCATATAGCGGTCACGGCTGACCTTGGCAAGGACGGATGCCGCGCCGATGCTGGCGCTGGTGGCATCTCCCTTGACCACCGGCTGTGCCGGGATCATCAGCCCTGCCGGAGTGCGGTTGCCGTCCACCAGCACGAGGTTCGGCACGATGTCCAGCTCTTCCACGGCCTGCTTCATACCGCCCATGGTGGCGTTGAGGATGTTTTCCCGGTCGATGACTTCCGGCCCCACAAAAATAATTTTGTAGGCCAGCGCCTTTGCAACGATCTCGTCAAACAGGGCTTCCCGTTTTTTCTCGGTGAGCTTTTTGGAGTCGTTGATGCCATAGACCGGATTTTCCGGGTCCAGAATACAGGCCGCTACGCACACCGGGCCGCACAGAGGGCCGCGCCCGGCTTCGTCCACGCCCGCAAAGCAGCCATACTGACTGCGTACAGCGGCATCGTACTCATACAGCGGAGCCGAGATCTCCTCGTCGGAACGGCGCTTCATTCCTCTTCCTCCTCGGCAAAATCAGCCAGATCATCCCGCTGCGGCGGACGCTCCAGCGAAATGCGGCCCCACTTGCAGGCGCGGAATTCATCCACCAGCATAATAGCACAGCGCTCGGTGTTCACCTCGCCGCCACGCACCAGCAGGCCGCGCTTGCGGCCGATGGCTTCCATCAGCTCGTAGGGCGGCAGTGCCAGCGTTTCGGCATCCAGCTTGTAGCGCTGGGCCACAAGGTCGGGATAGTTGCGGCGTACCTCGTCCAGCAGGTTCATGGCCAGCTCTTCCACGTCCAGAATATCATCCTTGATGGAGCCGATGAAGGCCAGATTGGACGCAATGGTCTTGGAGTCAAACTTCTTCCACAGTACGCCGGGCATATCCAGCAGATCAAATTTGTCGGTGCTGACCCACTGCTTGCCCTTGGTCACGCCCGGGCGGTCTGCCGCTTTGGCGCGGGCAGAACCTGCAAAGGTGTTGATAAAGGTGGACTTGCCTACATTGGGGATGCCGCACAGCATCACCTGCGTCTTGGCACCGCCCATGCCGCGGTTCTGGCGGCGTTCCAGCAGGCCGGCCAGTTCTTTTTCGATCGCAGTCTTAACGGCATTGGCACCGCCCTTCTGCTTGGCGCTGATCGCCACACAGCCGGCGTCTGCTGCACGGAAGTATCGGATCCATTCTTCCGTTACAGCCGGGTCGGCCAGATCTGCCTTGTTCAGCGCATAGAGCTTCGGCTTGCGGGCCGTGATGCGCTCGATCTCCGGGTTCAGGCTGGAAAGCGGGATGCGGGCATCCAGCAGCACAAGGCTTGCATCCACATGCTGGATCTCCTGCTCCATCATGCGCAGGGTCTTGGTCATGTGGCCCGGGAACCACTGAATATTGTACTGGTTTGCAAAGCGGGTATCCATTTCGTTCATTTTACCACCCCAAAATCTGTAAAGGGCATAAAGCACACAAGCACCTTGCCCAGAATATCCCGTTCGTCGATGCAGCCGACATAGGTGGAGCGGCTGTCCAGCGACTGGTTGCGGTTGTCGCCCATCACGAACACCGTGCCCTCCGGCACTGTGTACGGGAACTGTACATCGTAGCCAAGATAGGTTGGCTCTGCAATGTAGTCCTCCTGCAAGACCTCACCGTTCACCGCCACGGTGCCGGTCGCATAATCGATGGAGACCGTATCGCCGCCTTTGGCGATGACACGCTTGACCAGCGGCTTGCCGTAGGAGGTATAGCTGTCCACAATGACCACATCACCGCGCTGAGGCTCGTAGCCCGCCCCCCACACGATGAGCTTGTCGCCGTTGACCAGCGTAGGCACCATGGAGCTGCCGTCCACCTGAATGATGCGGAAGAAAAACGAAAAGATCAGCACCAGCACCAGCGCTGCCGAGATCAGGGCCTCGTACCATTCCAGCAGATTCTGCCCGCGCACGGGCTTTGTCTGTTCCTGTTTTTCCATATCCGGTACACCTCACCTTCTGGTTTTACACTGCTGACCCGATTATACCGCAGCCGACAGGCTTTCTGCAAGCCAGATCACCTGTCGGCCGCACGGTTTTTTCAAATTTTTGATAAAGAAAAAAGGGACAACGAGGTTGTCCCTTTTCTCCCGTTTCAAATCGGGGATGATCAAATATCGCTCTTGACCTTGGCAGCCTTGCCCGTACGGCCACGCAGGTAGAACAGCTTTGCGCGGCGGACCTTGCCCTTGCGGACAACGGTGACCTTCTCAACGAAGGGGCTGTTGATGGGGAAGACACGCTCGATGCCGACACCGTAAGCAACGCGGCGAACGGTAAAGGTCTCAGCAACGCCGCCGTGCTTCTTTGCGATCACAGTGCCCTCAAAGGCCTGGATGCGCTCACGGTCGCCTTCCTTGATACGAACATCAACGCGGACGGTGTCGCCAACGTTGAACTGGGGCTTTTCAGCCTTGATGCTGCCTTCAGAAATAATCTTCAGTGCGTCCATTTTTGAATCCTCCATTTGTTTTTAGACGTTCATGCACGGCACCTTGCCGTCAGAGGACCGCCCGTTTAATGATATTGTCATTAACCCCGCTGTGGTCTCAGCGGACACTAACGCCTAAATAGGATATCACAAAACCTGCGTGAATGCAAGCGTTCTGACCAAAATAAATGCAAAAATTTTCTGTTTTGCCCAACAGACGGTCTTTCACGCTCTGATCAGACAAACAGCTGCTTATCTGCCGTCAAAAACTTTTTGCGCAGGATGTTGGCGCTGACGGCAGGCAGACCGAATTTTTCCTCCAGAAAGCCGGTGAGCAGCGAAGGGTTCAGGTTCAGTTCCTGTGCGGCCGGCATGCACAGATCAATGTGCAGGCTGTCCCCCTCCGTGGTGTACTCCACCTGCGGGATGTGATCCTTCAGCTCAATGATCTTGTTGCCTTTTTTGCCGTGCTTTTCCACCGGGGCGCTTTCCAGCGCATTGTACTGATCCAGCGCCGCAGCCGCTGCTGCCGGGTAGGTGATGCGATAGCATGCGTAGGCAATGAGGTCCGCCTTCATCTGCACCGGGCCAACGTGCGTGATCACGATACCTGCGGGCATGATGGCATTGAGGGCCGCTTTCCACTGCTCAAAATCCGGGGTTTCCGCTTCGGTCTTGACGTCCACGCACTCGCACTCGCTCTCCTGCCCCAGCGAAAGCGGGCAGGCAAAGGTCATGTAGATGTGGGGGTTGAAACCCAGCGTATGCCACACCGGCAGGCCGCTGCGCTTGAGCACACGCTGCATCACCCGCTGCAGGTCCAGCAGGGAGATGTAGGAGGCCTCATTCTTTTTCTCAAACGAGATTCTGACTGTAATCAAAGCAGGGACCTCCTAACAGATGATTTGCACCGCAGCCGTGGCAGGCACGGTTGCAGGGCTGGGTGGTCTGGGCGGCAAGCGCCTTTTGGTACTCCCGCACCAGATATTCGTGGGTGACGCCGTAATCCATGTGGGACCAGGGCGTCACCTCGTCCAGACCGATGGGCCGCTGGCAGTAGAACGCCGGGTCAATGCCCAGATCCGCAAAGGTCTGCAGCCATGTGTCGTACTTGAAGCACTCTTCCCAGCCGTCAAAGTAGCAGCCGCGCTTGTAGGCTTCCACAATGACCGGGGCAAGGCGGCGGTCGCCCTTGGCAAACACGCCCTCCAGAAAGCTGGTGGTGCTGTCGTGATAGTTGACCTTGATCTTGCGGCTGCGCACACTTTCCAGCAGATGCTTCTGCTTGGCCTGCAGGGTCTCGGCCGTATCCATGGGCACAAACTCAAAGGGAGTATGGGGCTTGGGCACAAAGCAGGCACAGCTGATCGTCACCTGAACGCCCTTTCCCTTGCCGCGCTTGGGCAGAGAATAGTAAAGATCGACCACCTTCTGCGCCGTCTCTGCGATGCCCTCAATATCCTCCATGGTCTCGGTGGGCAGGCCCATCATGAAGTAGAGCTTGACCGAGGTGTAGCCCGCGTTGAATGCAATGGTGCAGGTCTTTTCGATCTCATCCCATGTGACATTCTTGTTGATGACGTTGCGCAGGCGCTGGGTGCCGGCTTCGGCGGCGAAGGTCAGGCCGCTCTTGCGCACCTTGGTGGTTTTTTCAATGAGGCTCTGGGAGAAGTTGTCCACACGCAGGCTCGGCAGCGACAGGCTGACATGCTCCTTGGGTGCCCATTCGTTCAGATCATCCAGCAGCTCTTCCAGCTGCCCGTGGTCAGAGGTGGACAGGCTGGAAAGGCTCAGCTCCTCATAGCCGGTGTTGGCACACAGCTCCTGCGCCGCCCTGTTCAGAAGGCCCGCGTCACGCTGGCGCATGGGGCGGTACAGAAAGCCCGCCTGACAGAAGCGGCAGCCGCGCACACAGCCGCGCAGCACCTCGATGCTGGCGCGATCCTGAATAGCACCCACCATGGGCACCACGAAATTCGTGGGCGGGGCAAACTCGTTCAGGTCCTTGATGATGGCCTTGGTGATGCGCGCCGGGATGCCCGGCTCGTTGGGGGTGATGGCCTTGACCCGGCCATCCTCGTAATACTCCACATCGTAGAATGCCGGGATATAGACGCCGGGGATCTTTGCGATGCGCAGCAGCAGCTCCTTCTTGGAGACGCCGCCCTCTTTTTTGGCCTTTTCGATCTCGGCACAGATGCCGGGCAGCTGGTTTTCGCCCTCGCCCAGCTGGATCACATCAAAAAAGTCCGCAATCGGCTCCGCATTGCAGGCACAGGGGCCGCCCGCCACGATCAGCGGCCAGCGTTCGTCACGGTCTTTGGAATAGAACGGGATGCCTGCCAGATCCAGCATGGCCAGAATGTTGGTATAGGACAGCTCGTACTGCAGGGTGAAGCCCACTGCGTCAAAGGCGGTGAGCGGGTCCTTGCTCTCCATGGTGTAGAGCGGCAGGCCAAGGCGTTCCATTTCAGCCTTCATGTCCAGCCATGGCATGAAAGCGCGCTCACACCACCAGTTTTCGCGGCGGTTGAGCAGCTCATAGAGAATCTTTTCACCGAGGAAGGACATGCCCACCTCATAGGTGTCCGGAAAGCAGAATGCAAAGCGGACATCCACTTTTTCTTTGTCCTTATATACACTGCCGGGTTCTCCGCCGGTATAACGGCCGGGCTTCTGTACCCGTCCCAGCGCTTCTTTCAGTTTTGGATCAAACATCGAGTCCTCCAATAAACAGTCCATTTTTACACGTCATTTTATTGTACCCGAAATGAGCTGTTTTTTCAATCATTTCCCTTAAACTTTTTGCCTGCACGCCGCATTTCGCACAGGCAGGACGCCAGCTGCGCCCCATCCAGCGGTGGAACGGGCAGCAGGTTGAATCCCCCGGTCAGCAGATTTGCCGCCCAGAAGGCACTGCCGCGGATGGTCAGTTCCTGTTCCAGCCGCAGCGCCCAGATGCCCGCCAGCATGAAATTGACCGCCGGACCTGCAGCAGCCAGCCAGAAGAGCCGCCCCGGTGAAAGGCCCCGGGCCGGAGCGTCCATCCGCATACAAAAGCCGGTCATGGTCACCTCAATGACCGGAAAGCGGCGCAGCAGCGCACAATGCACCAGAATATGCCCGCACTCGTGCAGGAACGCCGCCAGCAGGCCCAGCCGCAGAAAGCCGCTGGCATCGAAGTACAGCAGAAAATACAGGGAACCGCACAGCAGCACCGGGTCCCGGAACACCAGAGGCCCCAGCCGCAGGGCATCAGGATGCTTCATGCGAAAGGCCCAGTGCATCTGCCGGGTCACAGGCTTTTCCCTGACGATACAACTCAAAATGCAGATGTGCCCCGGTGGCCCGGCCGCTCTGCCCTGCCGTGCCGAGGAGCTGCCCGGCCTCTACAGCTTCGCCCGGACGGACATAGATATACTGCAGATGGGCATACACCGCCGCTGTTCCATCCGCAAGCAGAAGCTCCATGCAGCTGCCATAGCTGGCACTTCGCTTTGTGCGGAGCACGGTGCCACCCTGCACTGCAAGGATGCCGGTGCCCTCGGCGCAGGCAAGGTCGATGCCCTTGTGGAATGCCCGTTTGCCCGTAAAGGGGTCCTCCCGCCAGCCGTATCCGTCCGAAATGCGCCACTGTGTGGTTTCCAGCGGAAAGCAAAAGGCATCCTCCGTTTTCGACTGCGCCCGTGCAGGGAGCACCAGTCTGACGCAAAGCAGTGCTCCCAGCAGGACCGCCGCCCGGAAAAGGGCCGATTTCTTCCCATATTTTGCGTGTTTTATGCGCCGTCCTGCTCGTCCGCTCCGCTTTGTCTGCATACCGTTTCCCCTTTCCGCTGTAGTCCACTGTATGCAGGCGGCAGTTCAAAAAGACCCGGCGGGGCTTTTTCCCTGCCGGGTCTTACAGTGCTGTTATCTGCGGAACTTGAAGAGATTCAGGAACTGCTTCAGGCGGCTCTTCTGCGCAGGCGCTTCAGCGATGGCCGGTTTTGCCGGCTTTGGCACAGAAGCAGGCCGGGGTGCCGGTTTTTTGCGGTTCACCATCTGTTCCAGTTCGTCAAAGTGATCGTGTTCCTCCGGTTTCGGGGCCGCATCCAGATGGATGGGTGCCGACGGTTCGGGAGCCTTTTGCGGCTCCTGCTTCTGTACGAGGAACTCCACCGTCTTTGCCTCCGGTTTCTCTGCAGACGGTTCTGCAGCGGGAGCTTCTGCAGTGAACGGTGCCGTCGGAGCCTCCACAGCCGCCGGTGCCGTTTTTTCACAGGCAGGAACTTTTCCAGTCCAGTCATCCCGGAGCAGCTCATACATGTCCATCTGGCCGTTGACCGGTGCTTCGCCCTCGGCAGACTTCACCTTCTGGTAGCTGCCATCCGGGCGCATCTCGCGGGCATTGACGTTATCCCGCAGCTGCAGCTGCAGAATATCGGTGAGCTTCTGCACCAGCACCGGGTCTTCCACCCGGACGCCCACCTCCACGCGGCACTCCGTGTTGCGGGTGAGGAAGTCGCCGGAAGCAATATAAACGCGGGTGTGCACTCCATCAAAGAAGCTGTAAATGCGGCCATGCTCCAGATAACGGCCCACAAGGCTGCGGATGTGCAGGTTTTCGGTCTTGCCGGGCACCTCTGCACGCACACAGCAGATACCGCGCACGATCATGTCGATGCGCACACCGGCACAGCTGGCTTCCTGCAGCTTCAGGATGATGTCGCGGTCGCTGATGGAGTTGTTCTTCAGGATCATGGACGCCGGGCGGCCCATGCGGGCGGCGGCGATCAGGTGATCCATTTCTTCCAGAAGCACGCTCTTGAACCGCAGCGGTGCCACCAGCATCTTGCTGCTGTCCTCGGTCAGGCGCTGTACGGCAAGGTTCTGGAATACGTTGGATGCTTCCTCGCCAATGACGGGATCGGCCGTGATAAAGGAATAATCGGTGTACAGCTCACTGGTTTTTTCGTTGTAGTTACCGGTGCCGATCTGGGTGATGTAGGAGTAACCCTGTGCACCCTTGCGGGTGATGAGGGTCAGCTTGGAGTGCACCTTGTAATCATCAAAGCCATAGATAACGGTGCAGCCTGCTCCCTCCAGCTGCTTGGACCAGTCAATGTTGTTCTGTTCATCAAAGCGGGCGCGCAGCTCCACCAGAGCCACCACTTCCTTGCCGTTTTCGGCCGCTTCCATCAACGCCTGCACGATCTGAGATTCCCGCGCCATACGGTAGAGGGTCATTTTGATGGAAATGACCTCCGGGTCATGTGCCGCCTTTTTGAGCATAGCAATGAAGGGCCGGATAGACTGGTACGGGTAGCTGAGCAGCACATCATGCTTCTGCACCTCGGCAGCAAGATCGTACTGCGGCGGCGGCAGCATGGGCCGTGCCGCCGGGTAGAACAGTTCCGGATGTCCGTCTGCCTCGATCCTGCCGGTGAGCTTATAGAAGAAGCTCAGATCCAGCGGGCTTTTCTGCACGAACACCCGCTTATGGGTCAGCACAAGGCGGTTGCACAGCAGGCGTTCCACCTCCGGGGCAGATGCAGTTGTGATCTGCAAACGCACAGCCGCCAGCTTGCGGCGGCGCTTGAGCAGATCGGACATGATCTCACGGTAATCGATATCGTGATCCATCATGCCTTCTTTCACGTCGATGTCCGCATTGCGGGTCACGCGGAACAGGCACTTTTCCTGAATGGCTTCCTTGCCAAAAATGCTGGCCGCAAAGTGCAGCACCAGCTCCTCGGTGAGGGCAAACAGCGTCTCGCCATCTTTTTTTACAATGTGCATCCGTTCCATCTGGCTGGAAATGGGGATGATGCCCAGACTCTGCCCTGCAGGGTGCTTTTCCCTGAGCAGAACGCCCAGATAGATCTCCTGGTTGCGCAGGAACGGGAACGGATGGCGGTTATCCACGATCTGCGGGCTGAGGATGGGGAACAGCTCGGTCTGGAAATATTTTTTCCAGAAATGCTCCTCCTCCTTGGTCAGATGGTTAAAGTCCACCTTGCGATAACCGCATTCCGCCAGCGCTTCCAGCGCCTTTGCGTAGTATTTGTCGCATTCTTCCTGCAGCTGTGCCGTTTTGGGCATGATGGCAGTCAGCTGTTCCGCCGCGGACATGTTGGTCTTGTTTTCCCTCTTGACCTTTTTGCCCTGTTCCTGTTCCAGATTGGCGCGCTCCTGCAGAGAACCCACGCGCACCATGAAAAATTCGTCCAGATTCGAGCCATAGATTGCAAGAAACTTGACCCGTTCTGCAAGCGGAACATTTTTATCTTTGCCCAATGCAAGAACGCGCTGATTAAAATCCAGCCAGCTCAGTTCCCGGTTGATAAAAATGGTATCGTCACTCATAGTATTCCCCTTTTCCAGCTGCCTTGCGGTTCAGCTCACGGTTGCCTGCCCTTTCCAGGAATCCACCACAGTCTGCGTCAGGCCCGGAACGCAGGCCGCATCCTCCACCCGTGCAAACGGGCCGTTCTGCTCCCGGTATTCCAGAATGGCTCTGGCCCGGCTTTCTCCTACGCCCGGCAGGGTGCACAGCGCAGAAAGCCCGGCTGTGTTCAGATCCACCAGCATGTGCTGTTCCAGCCCTGCTGTATCCGGCAGCGGCTGGACCGCAGTGTCCTGCAGCGGCACGGCAAAATAAAACGCCAGCGCTGCGCACAGGATCACTGCAGCCACCGAGAGGCAGATAAAAACCGCCTCCCGTTTTTGGGACTCCGGCAGATGTGTTTCTTTCATTGTACCTGACTTTCCCCCAAAAAGAAAGGCTTCTGCGAAAGAATATGCAGAAGCCTTGCACAAATTTTACGCTAAATTTTCAGCATCCCGTACCATACGGTACAGCACTTCCACCGCAGAGCCTGCCGCAGCATCGGTCAGGGTGACCTTTTGCGCAGCAAGACGCAGCTCTGGCGGAGCATCTGCCGCCGCCACGCTCTGGCTGGCATTGCGCACCAGCTCCAGCATGGACATGCCGCCCGCCAGCACCAGAACATCCTCCGGATTGATGCCCACCGGCATACACACAGCGTCCAGCATTTCGTGGCCGGAAACGGTTCTGGGCGTCAGGATCAGGGTATCTGCTGCGGCGCGCTCGCCCAGCAGCACCGCTGTGCGATCCCCCAGCGATTTTTCCAGCAGCGAGATCATGGGCACAGCCTTGCTGTCCTGATACAGCAGCACCCGCAGCACTTCTTCCCCCTTGATATCCGCTGCATTCGCCAGCAGATAGGGGGTCCATTCCTGCCGCAGATGGCGTTCCAGCGCCTCACTCATGCGCAGCACCCGGGTGGTGCCATCGGTCATCTGCAAAGCGACGCCCACGCCTGCTGCGTCCGGCAGGCGGGTGAACAGATCGGCGTCCTGCCCGGCAAAGCTGCACAGCGTCCGGCTGGTGCCATCAGCAAAATGGTAGGCCATCGCGCCGCCGCACACCAGCGCAGGGGCATTGAGCCGCACACTGCCCAGAATGGAACGCACTGCCCGGGGCGTGCGCTGCGAGAACACCGTAAAACGGCCGCCGCGGCGGACGAACAGCTGCAGCACATCCCGCACAACCTGAGTCAGGTTTCCATCCGCTCCCAGCAGCAGGTGATCCAGATCACACAATACAAGCCTTTGGTTCAGCTGGTTCATAGGGTTCCCCTCCTGAGCGTTGCAAGAAAATGAGTGAAGTATTCCGGCAGTTCCGAATCAAAGCGCAGCTGTTCGCCGGTAATGGGGTGGATGAACCCCAGTGTTTTTGCGTGCAGGCACTGCCCGTGCAGGCTGGTGATGCAGTTGTGCGGGCCGTAGACCGGGTCGCCTGCCACCGGGTGCTGGATGGACGCCATGTGCACACGGATCTGGTGGGTGCGGCCGGTCTTCAGGCGGCATTCCAGCATGGTGAAGTTGTTCAGCCGTTCCAGCACCTGATAACCGGTGTAGGCATATTTGGTGTGGGGCTCACTGGCCGGGTAGACTGCCATTTTTTTGCGGTCGGTTTTGCTGCGGCCAAGATTGGACTCCACAAAGCCTTCATCCTGTGCAAAGCCGCCGTACACGATGGTGCGATACGCGCGCTCCACACTGTGCACCGCCATCTGCTGGGAAAGGCCGATGTGGGTTGCATCGTCCTTTGCCACCACCAGCAGGCCGCTGGTGTCCTTATCGATGCGGTGCACGATACCGGGGCGGATCTCGCCGCCGATGCCGGACAGGCTTCCCTTGCAGTGCCACAGCAGCGCATTCACCAGCGTGCCGTCCGGGTTGCCGGGAGCCGGGTGCACCACCATGCCCTTGGGCTTGTTGACCACCAGCAGATGCTCGTCCTCATAGACGATTTCCAGCGGGATGTCCTGCGGCACAGCCTCGATGGGCTTGGCGTCCGGGATCTCCAGCAGAATGGTGTCGCCTGCCTTGAGCTTCAGGCTCTTGGCCACCTGCCTGCCGTTGCACAGCACATGGCCATCCGCCACGAGGGCCTGCAGGGCAGAACGGGAAAGGCCGGTATCCTCGCCGCTGAGAAAGCGGTCGATGCGCTGGCCGGCCGTTTCCTGCTCCACCACAAATTCACGCTGCTCCATGGCTCACTGCTCCTTTGCGCCGCCGTGCAGCTCTTCCAGAAAGATCTCCAGCACCCAGAGACCCACGCCCACGCACACGCAGATATCCGCAAAATTGAACACCGCAAACTGCATGAACAGCAGATTGATGTAGTCCACCACCACGCCGTTGAGCACACGGTCGATCAGGTTGCCGATACCGCCGGCAAGGATCAGCAGCAGTGCGGCCTGCTGCAGGTATCTGCCGCGGCTACGGAAGAACAGCCCGTAGGCCACAAGGATCAGCGCTATGCTGGTAGCGATGATGAGGAACAGCTGCTTGCCGCTGAGCAGGCTGAACGCCATGCCCGGGTTGAGCACGAACTGCAGCTCCACCACATGGGGGATCAGCGGCATGGCTCCCACCGGCTGCAGCACATTCGTGGCCCACAGCTTGATGGCCTGATCGATGCCAATGAGTGCCGCAGCCGCGAGCAGATTAAAAACAACATATGCCATAGGATACTCCCAAAATCATTCAGTATAAAAAACGGCGCTCCCCGGTATAAGGGAGCGCCGCCCTTTAAAACATTGTTTTATGCGGAACGCTTAGGCTTCCACAACGCTGGCGCAGCGTGCGCACAGGGTGGGATGTGCGGCATGGCTGCCGATGGAAGAAGAATACTTCCAGCAGCGCTCGCACTTTTCGCCGGTGGCATGTGCAGCAGCAACGCCCAGACCTTCAACAGCGCTTGCAGCGCCGCCTTCGCCCTTGACCAGCTCTACCTGAGAGACGATCATCAGGTCGGCCAGCTCGTCCATGGGGATGCTGTTCAGCAGATCATACACCGCGTCATTGCAGTACAGGGTGACGGCAGCCTCCAGAGAAGCACCGATGATCTTTTCGGCACGGGCCTGCTCCAGAACCTTCTTCACCTCGTCACGGACGGCGATCAGCTGAGCCCACTTTGCCTTGAAGGCCTCATCGGCGGCATACTGGCCAGCCTTGGGCATCTCCTCAAAGACAACGTACTGGTTCATGCCCTCGGTCTTGGGCATGAAGTCCCAGATTTCCTGACTGGTGAAGCACAGGATGGGCGCAATGATCTTGTCCAGAGCCACAAGGATCTTGTACATGGTGGTCTGAGCAGCCTTACGGCCTGCGCCGTTGGTGCAGTACAGGCGATCCTTGGTCACATCCAGATAGAAGTTGGACATTGCAACAACGCAGAAGTTGTACACTGCATGGTAGACCTTGTTGAAGTCGTACACAGCGTAGCCTGCGCTGGTGTTGACCATCAGGTCATCCAGAGCAGCCAGTGCCCAGCGGTCGATCTCCTGCAGCTGATCGTCAGCCACGCAGTCGGTGTTGGGATCAAAGCCGTCCAGATTGCCCAGAATGAAGCGGGCGGTGTTGCGGATCTTGCGGTAAGCCTCGCTCAGCTGCTTGAAGATGTTCTTGCCGGCACGCACATCCACGGTGTAGTCGGAAGAAGCCACCCACAGGCGGATGATGTCAGCGCCGTAGTCCTTGATGATCTCGCTGGGCTCCACGCCGTTGCCGGCGCTCTTGTGCATCTGCTTGCCCTGCTCGTCCACGACCCAGCCGTGGCACAGAACAGACTTGTACGGTGCGCAGCCCTTGCTTGCAACGCTGGTCAGCAGGCTGGACTGGAACCAGCCGCGGAACTGGTCGCCGCCCTCCATATACATATCGGCGGGGAAACGCAGTTCCGGACGCTCCTCCAGCACAGCGGCGTGGGTGGAGCCGGAGTCGAACCAGACGTCCATGATGTCGGTGTCCTTGGTCCACTCGGAAGCACCGCACTTTTCGCACACTTCGCCTGCAGGGATGATCTGCTCGGCTTCGTACTTATACCATGCATCGGAACCTTCCTTGCGGAACAGGTCGCTGACAGCCTTGATGGTGGCATCGGTGATGTGGTAGGTGCCGCACTTCTTGCAGTAGAATGCGGGGATGGGCACGCCCCAGGTGCGCTGACGGCTGATGCACCAGTCGTTGCGGTCGCGCACCATGCCCTTCATGCGGTCATGGCCCCAGTCCGGCATCCAGGTAACAGTGTCGATGGCCTTGTAGACGTCCTCACGGAACTTTGCGATGGAGCAGAACCACTGTTCCGTTGCACGGAAGATGATGGGGTGATGGCAGCGCCAGCAGTGCGGGTACTGATGCTTGATGTGCACCTGACCCATGACAGCGCCGGACTCGGTCAGGTCGGCCAGAATGGTCTTGTTAGCGGCCCACACGCGCTGACCCGCATACTTGCCGGCCAGCTCGGTCAGATAGCCGCCATCGTCCACGGGGACGGTGATGGGAACCTGCGGATACTTCTGGCAGACGTTGAAGTCGTCCACGCCGTGGCCGCCTGCGGTATGGACGCAGCCGGAACCGCTTTCCAGCGTGACGTGATCGCCCAGAATGACCCAGCCTTCCTTGGGCAGGTAGACGTGATTGTAGCGCATCAGCTCGAACTCGGTACCGGAGACCGGCTCACCCACGATCTCGTAGTTCTCGATGTGGCAGGCGTCCATGACGCTCTTGACCAGCTCGGTGGCCATGATGTGGAACTCATCGCCGATCTTAACGAAGGAGTACTCGAACTGGCCGTTCAGGCAGATTGCCTCGTTGGCGGGCAGAGTCCATGTGGTGGTGGTCCAGATGACGAAGTAGGTCTTGTCCATCGGGATGCCGTGCTTTGCCAGCACACCGTTGGGGTCCTGAGAGACGTGGAAACGCACGAAGATGGAATCGCAGTCGTCCTCGCCGTACTCGATCTCAGCCTCTGCCAGAGCCGTACGGCAGTCCGGGCACCAGTACACAGGCTTCAGGCCCTTGTAGATGTAGCCCTTCTTGGCCATCTCGCCAAAGATCTCGATCTGGCGTGCCTCAAACTCAGGCTTCAGGGTCAGATACGGATGCTCGAAATCGCCGATAACGCCCAGACGCTTGAACTGGTCGCTCATGATATCGATGTGCTCGGTAGCAAACTTTTCGCAGATCTGGCGCAGCTCCAGCTTGGAAATGTCCTTCTTCTTATCACCGACGGAGGACAGAGCCTTCAGCTCGATGGGCAGGCCGTGGGTATCAAAGCCGGGCACGTAGGGAGCCTGGAAGCCCTCCATGTTCTTGTCGCGGATAATGATATCCTTGATGATCTTGTTCAGGGCAGTACCCATGTGGATATTGCCGTTTGCGTACGGAGGGCCGTCGTGCAGGATGAACTGCGGCTTGCCCTCGTTGTGCTTCATGAGCTGATTGTACAGGTCGTTGTCGTCCCAATCCTTGAGCATGACCGGCTCCTTCTTGGGCAGGCCGGCACGCATTTCAAACAGGGTCTTGGGCAGGTTCAGAGTACTATCGTACTGCGATTTGTTCTTAGCCAATGGTTTACACTCTCCTCTATATTTCCTTATGGGGTCGCCTTACTCGCTGAACTTGACGCCCTGAAAAGCATCGTAGTCCGGCTCGTCCGGCTTAAAATCAGCAGGAGGCGCGGGCGGAGGGTCCAGCTTGAGCTGGCTTTCGTCCTTTGCCCAGAAATCCTCGCTGCTGTCAGCCGCCTTGCTGTCATCTTCAGCAGAGGCGGCAGGTTCTGCATCTTCTTCTGCAGCCGGAACAGGCTCTGCCTCAGGCTGCACATCTGCGGCCTGCAGCTGAGCGGCAGCCGCAGGTTCGGCTTCGTCGGCTACAGGCTCTGCGTCGGCAGCTTCCTGTGCGGGCGTTTCCTTCTGGAACTCCGGCAGGCGGCTCAGCGACTCCACATGGCTGCGGTACAGATTGAGCACATCGGACTTGAAGCGGGTCACTTCCAGACGCACACGGTCATACTCGCGCTCTTCTGCAAGGCGCTTCTCGTTTGCCTCGTTCTCGATCTCATCTGCACGGTCGTTGGCCTTCTGCAGCAGTTCGTTGGCATCGCGGATGATATCATCACCGCGCAGATTTGCACGATGGATGATCTCTTCCGCCTTCTGGTTTGCTTCACGGATGACATTCTCACCCATGCGCTGCGCGTTGATCAATGCACTCTTGAGCATTTCACCGTCTGCCTCAAAGCTCTTCAGCTCCTCGTGCAGCTTCTGGTTTTCAGCAGTCAGATCCGCAATCTGCTTGCGAAGCTGTTCCGCCTGTGCATCGTCCTCCTGCAGCTGTTCTTCCACCTTGTCCAGAAAACGATCCACGTCCTCTGTGCGGTAGCCGCGGAGGTTTTTTTCAAATTGCACAGAACGGACATCCTGCGGAGTCAGCATAGTCATTTCCTCCCGTTGCTTTTAATATTGAAAAAATTCGATGATCGACCGGTCTTTTTTGCTTTTTCCGGGCAGTGCCGTCAGGCCAAAGCGGCCCTTGCCCCGCACGGTAAAAACATCACCCTCATACACCGGCGCATGGGGTTTTTCGGCAGGCAGATGGTTGATCTCCACCCTGCCGGCCGCGATCAGCTCACACGCCTGCCCCCGGCTGCACCGCAGCATGGCCGCAAGCACAGCGTCCAGCCGCAGAGACGACACGGTAGCGCTGCGCAGCTCGCGCTGGGCCTGCGGGAAGGACGGTATCTCGTCCGGTTCCAGCAGCTCAGTGGTCAGCTCGGTGTGCCCGGCCTGAAACAGCTCCCGGCAGATGAGCTGTGCTGCCGGTTCCAGCGCAAACACATACGCTGTGCCCGGCTGATCCTCCGGCAGAACGATGTCTCCCAGTGCCTCGCGCTTCAGCTCCAGACCCATCAGGCTGCCCAGATAGTCCTTGTGCGCGGGCAGCGCGGCCCCGGGCAGAGCCCGGCATTGCAGCCGCACGCAGCGGATGGGGTTTTCCCCATAGCTGTACTCGGGCTCCAGACAGAGGATCCGGCGTTCCGCCTGCGGCCAGCCGCCCTCAAAGCGGAAGCCTTCCTCTATATCCGCACGCCCCAGCGCTGCACGGGCAAGATCCTGCTCACGGTCGCTCAGAAAACCGGAGTACCGTGCGATCTCCCGGGAAAAGGCCGTGCGGGCCAGATCCTCGATATGCCGCATGAGATAGCGTTCTTCATCCGTGCGTGCGGGAATGAACCCGCGCACGGCTTTGGGCTGCGGATCAATAGAACGCGCCATTGTTCTCCAGCTCGTCCAGCAGATCACCCATGATGTCTACATTATATGGTGTGATGATAAAGGTGCTGTTGGCCACCCGCTTGATCTGGCCGTTGTTGGCATAGGCAACACCGGACAAAAAGTCCACCAGACGGCGGGAGACTTCCTTGTTGGTAGACTCCAGATTGAGCACGACCGTGCGCTTGTTGTTCAGATGGTCGGCAATGGTGCTTGCATCCTCAAAGCGCTCCGGCTTTACCAGCACCACCTTGAGCTGAGTGGTGGCATTGATGTTGACTACCTTGCCGTTCTTCTTGTTGGTGCCCTCGGTATGTTCCTCAGCTTCGTCGTCCGCACCGAGGCCGACGCCGTTGTTATTGTTCACCATCTGGGGACCATCGTCGATGTACTGATCCTCATAATCGTCTTCCTGGTCAAACAGACCCTTCTTGATGCTGTCAAGAAAAGACATACAATCTGCTCCTTTCATTCGGGCAGCCTGACGCTGCCTGGCGTTCTCTGCAAAAGAATGCAAATAATAGCTTTATCTATTATCGGATTTTTTGCCTCAGATGTCAATAACTACAAAAGCTTTCCGTCATACAAATTTTGTCCGGAGACGATTATTTCGTCATAAAGCCTCACCTTGCTGACCGAACCCTCGGTCCCTTCGGGCAAAACAAGGATGTAATCGCCGTCTGTGATCAGCGGATGGTCTGCATCCACCGGGTCGATCCGGCAGAAGCGCGCGATGTTGCCAAGCTTGACGTAAACGCCGGGAACATAGTTCTCGCCCTGTGTCTCGGCCTCAGTCCCGTCCTCCTTCAGATAGTGCACCGCTGCTGCAGGCACCCGCAGGCCGCTGTGCTCCCCTACCGAGATCCGTGCGGCAGCCCGGTTCAGGCACAGCACATCCCCGTTGATGGAGTTGCAGGTGAGCACAAAGCGTGCAAGGCCGCTGTCCGCATCAATGCTCACTTCGGCAACGGTCGCCTTCAGGCCGTTTTCCATCCGCCCCGGAAAGCTGATCTCCACCGCAGAGCGCAGCGGCTTGCCGTCCTGACCCAGCAGCTTTTCTCCCTGCTTTGCGCTGCACACGCCCACATAGCGCCAGGTAAAACCGGCTACGATCTTACCGGCGCAGCCATCCAGTGCGATCACCGGGTCGGAATCCAGATAGCCCTGCAGCTCCTGCGCACTCAGTGCAAGGATGTCGTCCGCGCCGGCATTGAGCCTGCCGCTGCCGGAAGCCCGTACAAAGTAACCGGTCTGCGGCGCAGCGATCTGGGTGGGACTGCCCAGCTGAGCCTGCACGCTCTGGGCCTGCTGGACCAGAGCCGTGATCTGATCGGTAAAGTTTGCAGCATCACCGGTGACGACCCAGAGCTTGTTCTGTGCAAGCTGATAGGCATTGGAATCATCATCCACTGCCTCGTAGTCGCCGTCATCCAGTGTATCCAGCAGATCATACAGTGCGCCAGCGCGTTCTTTTAAAAGGCTGTCCAGCTGCAGGGCTGCCGTGTTCTGGGATCTCTGCAGCAGATCGATCTGGTCATTCAGCTGGGTCAGCTGCTGGCGCAGCGTGGCCTGCGATGCATTGCTGTAGATCTCTGCCACCGCAGTGCCTGCGGAAACGCGCTCACCGTCCGCCGCAAGATATCCAAGGTTTCCGCTGCCTGCCACATAGCTTTCGTCAAACAGCAGCACGCCGTCTGCATCCACGGTATCCGAAACGACCGCAGGCAGTGCCGTTTCATAGACATTCTGCGGGAACAGGACGTGCATCGCCTGATAGAGCACATACCCTGCAGCCAGCAGCAGAAATGCGATCAGCACCCCTGCCAGCGTGGCAAATCCATGGGATGCACGGCCCTCCTTCCGGGTCTCGTCCGGCATATCGATCACCTCTTCGATAAAAATTCACTCACTTGATGGATGGCAGTCTCTGCCGCATCCGGTGCACCGGCATCCAGCCAGACCACACCATCCATATGGCGGAACCATGTCAGCTGGCGCTTGGCATAGTTGCGGGACGCCTGCTTGAGTTTATCCGTACAGGCTTCCAGCGGAGCCGTACCTTCAAAATACGGGAAGAATTCCTTATAGCCAATGGCCTGCGCCGCCGTGCGGAAGCGTTCGCGGCTGCGCCAGACGTACTCTGCCTCTGCCAGAAGGCCCGCTTCCAGCATCTTGTCCACCCGCAGATCGATGCGGCGGTAAAGGGCCGCACGGTCCGGGAAATCCAGTCCCAGGATCAGGCTGCGGTAGGGCCGTTCCTGCGGAAGGGAGTCTGCCTTCTGTTCGCTGAGACGCCTGCCCGTAGCGCGGTAATGTTCCAGTGCGCGCAGCACGCGCACCTGATTGTTCGGATGGATGGCCGCTGCGGCCTCCGGGTCGGCCCGGCGCAGCTCTTCGTACATGGCTGTTCCGCCTTTTTCGGCAAGCTCTGCCGCCAGCTGCTCCCGCAGGCCGGCAGGCGTTTTTTCCTCGGCAAAGCGCACCCCGTACAGAAAGCTCTGAACATACAGGCCCGTGCCGCCCACGAGAATGGGCAGATTTCCCCGTGCCGTGATTTCCTGTTCCAGCGCTGCGGCCATAGCCGTAAAATCTGCCACACTGAAAGTTTTGTCCGGCGGCAGGATGTCCACGCCGTGGTGCGGGATGCCGCAGGTCTCCTCCGGCGTCACCTTTGCGGTGCCGACGTCCAGCCCCTGATAGATCTGCATGGAATCGCAGCTGATGACCTCGCCGGAAAAGTGCCTTGCCAGCGCCACGCCGAGAGCGGTTTTGCCTGTGGCAGTGGGGCCCACAACGGCTACGACCGGATGTTTACACGATGCGTCCAAACTGCTTTTCCAGCTCCTTTCGGGTCAATTTCAGTACGCAGGGGCGTCCGTGCGGGCAGAAGGGCGGCACCTCGCCGGAAAGGATCTTTTCGGCCAGCGCCAACAGCTCCTGCGGCGAGGACTTATCCCCCGCTTTGATGGCTGCACGGCAGGAGATGGAATGCAGCACCCACTCGGTGTGCTCATTCAGCGCATCATGGCCGCCCTTGAGCAGCTTATTTGCGATCTCTACCAGCAGACTTTCCGCATTCTGCGGCTCCACATCTGCAGGCACTGCCCGCAGCACGACCGTGTTCCCGCCAAAATCTGCAATTTCCAGTCCTGCATTTTCCAGCAGCGGAATGTTGTCCAGCAGCGCCTGCTTCTCCTCTGCCGACAGATCGATGGCAGCAGGCTCCAGCAGCAGCTGACCGGGCACATTGCCATAGCTGGCCGCCAGCTTCTCATAGAGCTGGCGTTCATGGGCAGCATGCTTATCGATCAGGCACAGCTCGTCTCCGCGCTCTGCAAGGATGTAGGTCTTAAACACCTCACCCACATAGTGCAGAGGCTCCGGCTGACCGGCTGTCGGGTCAAAGTTCAGCTGCTCCGGCTCTGCTGCTTCCGCCGACAATTCTTCTGTCAGACATGCAGCAGCGGCACACTTTTTCTCTGCCGGTTCATCCGGGATCTCCGGCGCGGAAGACGCCGACTTATTTTCCTGTACCGCAGGCACTGCATCCCATGCCGCCATGTGATCCTGCGCTGCATGGATTTTTGCATTTTCTTGTCCAGCCAGTTCCGGCTCTACGTCCAGCTGTGCCTCGCTGGCTGCAGCACGGAAGGGTTCTGCCGTCCGGGGGCTTTCCGTTTCCGGACTGTGCAGCGTCACGAAGGGGTCCAGCATGGGAGCATTCTGCGTGCCGCTCTGCCAGCGGGGCACAGCGGTCGGCGCGGCTTTCCCTGCCGGCTCCGGCCGCAGAGCGGGCCGTTCCTCTGTTTTTGCCGGTTCCCGGCGCTGCTGCGGCAGGGTGCCTGGGTCTGCCTGCCCGGGAATGATGGCAGAAAGTCCTGTAAAGTTTCCATGCTTTACATTGTTTTCAATCTTTTTATCGGTCGTTTTTTCATTTTCGACCTTTTCATCTGCATCAAAGGTGAAAAGCCGTTCGCCGGTGCCGGGCTGAGCCAGTGCCAGCTTGACAGCATGGTAGACCACATCAAAAATATCATTTTCCCGGGCAAAACGCACTTCCACCTTTGCCGGATGGACGTTGACATCCACAAGGTCTGCCGGCATTTCCAGCAGAAGGATGCCGCCCGGGAACTTGCCCTGCATCATGGTGCCCTTAAAGGCCATCTCCATGCCAGCCATCATGGTGCGGTTGCGCACATAGCGGCCATTGATGTAAAAATGCTGCATGCTCCGGCTAGCGCGGCAGCTTTTGGGCGGGGTAATCAGGCCGGTGATGCGGTACACGCCCTCCTGATTTTTCAGCTCAATGAGGTCCCGGCTGAACTCCCGGCCCAGAACCGCATAGGCCGCGCTGCGCAGCTGACCATCGCCGGGGGTGACATACTGCAGCTTGCCCTCCCGGATGAATTTGACACTGACTTCCGGGTGGCTGAGGGCCACATGGGCGATCGTATCCGCCACAAAGGTGCCCTCGGAAGAGTCCTTTTTGAGGAACTTCATGCGGGCGGGGGTGTTGTAGAACAGGTCCCTCACCCGGATGGTAGTGCCCACCGCACGGGCACCCGGCTCCCGGGAGATCTCTTCCCCGCCCTCGATGCGGTAGACGGTGGCAAACTCGTCTGCCTCGGTGCGGGTGGTCAGCTCCACCCGCGCCACGCTGGCAATGGATGCCAGTGCTTCGCCGCGGAAACCCAGCGTGTGGATGCTGTTCAGGTCATCCGGCTTTTCGATCTTGCTGGTGGCATGGCGGATAAACGCCGTGGAAATGTATTCTGCCTCAATGCCGGTGCCGTTATCGCTGATCTCGATCAGCTTAACGCCGCCGGATTCAATGCTGACCGTCACCTGCGCAGCTCCGGCATCGATGGAGTTTTCCAGCAGCTCCTTGACCACTGACGCAGGCCGCTCGACCACCTCGCCAGCGGCAATCAGCTCGGCGGTGTGCTTATCCAGAATATGGATCACTGCCATGGTGTTCCCTCCTTATGGTTTTTTCGGGCAGACTATCAGCTGTTCAGGCTGCCCTTCAGGGTCTTTTTCAGCTCGTAGAGGAAGTTCAGTGCTTCAATGGGGGTCAGCGTTTCCACATCCAGTGCTTCCAGCTTTTCCATCATCTCACTGGGAACCGCCGGAGAGTTGTACTCCTGCAATGCGTCAAAATCCATCTGCTCCACCTTGTTTTTGGGAGCGGAAGCTTCCAGCGCACGCAGCACCTCGTGGGCGCGGCGGGTCACGCTGCCGGGCAGACCTGCCAGCTTTGCCACCTCGATGCCGTAGCTGTCATCCGCGGGGCCGCGCACGATGCGGCGCAGGAAGGTGATGTCCTCGCCGCGTTTTTTCACCGCAATATTGTAGTTTTTCACGCCGTCCACGCTGCCTTCCAGCTCGGTCAGCTCGTGGTAGTGGGTCGCAAACAGGGTCTTGCAGCCAAGCCCCTTGGCCGGGTCCGAAATATGCTCCACCACCGCACGGGCGATGCTCATGCCGTCAAAGGTGGAGGTGCCGCGGCCAATCTCGTCCAGCACCACAAGGCTTCTGGCGGTGGCATTTTTCAGGATCTCTGCCACCTCGGTCATCTCCACCATAAAGGTGGACTGACCGGCAGACAGGTCGTCCGACGCACCGATGCGAGTGAAGATGGCATCCACCACGCCCACGTGGCAGCTGGATGCCGGCACGAAGGAGCCGATCTGCGCCATCAGTGCGATCAGTGCATTCTGACGCATATACGTTGATTTACCCGCCATGTTGGGGCCGGTGATGATCAGGCAGCGGTCGGTGGTGCAGTTGAGGGTGGTGTCGTTGGGCACAAACAGGCTGCCCTTGAGCATCTGCTCTACCACAGGGTGGCGGCCCTCCGTGATGGTCAGCTCGTCACTGTCGTCCACAACGGGGCGGCAATAGTTGTTTTCTGCCGCTGCCTGCGCCAGCGCAGTGAGAACATCCAGCTCTGCAACCGCGTTTGCCGTGCGCTGGATGCGGTCCAGCTGAGCGCCGATGCTTTCCAGCAATTCACTGAACAGGCGGTGTTCCAGCGTGATCAGCCGCTCGTGTGCACCTAAGATCTTGCTTTCCAGCTCCTTGAGCTCCTGCGTGATGTAGCGCTCGCCGCTGGTCAGGGTCTGCTTGCGGATGTAGGTTTCCGGCACCTGTGCCTTGTAGGAATTGCTGACCTCGATATAGTAGCCAAACACATGGTTATAGCCGATCTTCAGCTTGGGGATGCCGGTCTCCTGCCGCAGACGGGCTTCCAGCTGCGCCAGAACGCCCTTGGTGTTGTCGCGGATGGAGCGCAGCTCGTCCACCTCGGCATGGTAGCCTTTGGCAATGACACCGCCATCCTTGAGGGTGGAAGGTGCTTCCGGGTCCACCGCTGCATAGATGCGGGCCTTGATGTCCTCCAACGGGTCGATCTGTGCTGCCAGCTCGGAAAGCTCCGGGCAGCTGCAGGCTTCAGCCTGCCTGCGCAGGCCGGGCAGACGGTCGCAGGTCTGGGCCAGCGTATAGATTTCCTTGGGTGTGGCTGAGCCATAGACCGTCCGGGTCATCAGGCGTTCCATGTCCGCAATGTAGTGCAGCTCTTCCACAAGATCGCCCCGGGCCATGGTCTGCTTTACCAGACTTTCCACAGCGTTCAGGCGGTGGTTGATGAGTGCGCTGGAAACAAGCGGCTGCTCGATCCAGCTGCGCAGCATACGCTTGCCCATGGAGGTGCTGGTCTTATCCAGCACCCAGAGCAGCGTCCCCCGCTTTTCGCGGCCGCGCAGGGTCTCGGTCAGTTCCAGATTGGCGCGTGTCACCGGGGAGAGCCGCATGAACTGTGCCTTGTTGTAGCTGATGACCGTTTTCAGACGCTCGACGCCCTTGATCTGGGTATCGTGGAGGTATTCCAGAAGCGCTGCCATGGCAAAGCGTACAAGACCGTCGGCGGCAATGCCGGTGGTCTGCGTCCAGTCGCGGCCAAACTGGTTTTCCAGCGATGCCGCCACAAGGCCCGGTGCATAGCGTTCCTCTTCGATCAGCTCCACCGAACAGGTCATGTTCTTTTTGATGTACGCCGTCACCTCGCGGCAGTCCAGAAGGCCCGGATTCATCAGGACCTCGCTGGGATGATAGCGGCACAGCTCTGTGATCACAGCCGGTGCCGTTTTATCCGCGTTCAACTCGGTGATATGCGCCGTGCCGGTGGAGACATCTGCAAAGCACAGACCCGCTTTCTTTCCCTTGAGGAAGATGCTGGCAATGTAGTTATTGCGGTCGTCCTGCAGCATGCTGCTCTCAATGACCGTGCCGGGCGTGACCACACGGATGATGTCCCGCTTGACAAGGCCCTTGGCTTTGGCCGGGTCTTCCACCTGCTCACAGATGGCCACCTTGTAACCCTTGGCGATCAGCCGGGCCACATAGCCTTCGTAGCTGTGGAAGGGCACACCGCACATGGGCGCACGCTCGGCCTGACCGCACTGCTTGCCGGTCAGGGTCAGATCCAGCTCTTTGGATGCCGTGAGGGCATCATCGTAGAACATCTCGTAAAAGTCACCGATGCGGTAAAAGAGAATTTCGTCTTTATGCTGTTTTTTGATCTCAAGATATTGCTGCATCATGGGCGACAGCTCTGCCATGTTATTTCCCTCTCCCGTTCTGTGCATAGTTTGCGGCTTGTAACCGCTGCGGCAAACAAAACGCGGTCTGTTTTGCACAGCCGCGTTCTGTCGAAGTTTTTGGCTCGAAAGTCGTTTTCATCCCGCATCTCTCGTCAGCCTGCCAAAAATCAGGCTGCGGCTGTTTTGCCGGAAGAAAGCACCGGCACACCGGTGTTCATGCGTTATGAAATGAACTTCTCAGTGGCAGCCGCCGCAGGTGGAACAGCTGCCGGTGCAGGAAGCAGAAGGCTCCTGTACCGTCATGGGGTCGCCGCCATTCATGGCAGTGTTGATGATGGCATCAATATAGTTCACAAGGTTCTCGCAGTCACGCTTGGCCTCGTTGTAAGCCACCATGCCCTCGTTGCCCATGATCTGGCCGTACAGGCTGTTCACCTTCTCGTTCAGTTCGGCAATGCGGGCATCGTTGCGCTCGCTCTTGCCGATCTCGTTGTTCAGATCCATGCGGGCGAGGTTGAACTCGCCGATCATGTTCTGCAGCTCTTCGTCCTTATCGTTTGCCTTGCGGGTCTGATCCAGAACGAGGTAGCGGCTATCGGTCTGCAGCGCAACGGCTGCGCGCTTGAAAAGATCAATGCAATCCATTTGAATGGTCTCCTTCTTATTTATACGTTCAGGGGCACTGCCCCGGAATCACTCAGGCAAGCTCACCCAGCAGCACAGTCGCCCGTGCGCCCGTGAGATGTACGTTGGCATAGCTGCCCATCAGGGAAGCGTCTGCGGCAAATTCTACAGTCAGGTTGTTATCCAGCCGGCCGGAAAGGCTTCCCTCACTGCGTCCAAAGCCCTCTACCAGCACCTTCACGGTCTGGCCCACCTGCGCCTTGACCAGCGCCATGGCGATCTCGTCCTGCAGCTTGAGCAGGCGGGTCATGCGGTCGGTCTTTTCCTTGCGGGGGGTGGGATCAGGCATTTCGGCAGCCTTGGTGCCGGTGCGCTTGGAATAGATAAAGGTGAACAGCTGCATATAGCCCACCTTCTGCACCAGCTCCAGCGTCTTGACAAAATCCTCCTCGGTCTCGCCGGGGAAGCCAACGATGATGTCGCTGGAAAAGGTGATGCCGGGCACCGTTTTGCGGGCGTATTCGATGAGCTCAAGATACTGTTCCACGGTGTAGTGGCGGTTCATCTTCTTCAGCAGTTCATCCGAGCCGCACTGCACCGGCAGATGCAGGTGCTTGCACAGCTTCGGCTGGGCGGCAATGGTGTCGATCAGCTTGTGGCTGGCATCCTTGGGGTGGCTGGTCATAAAGCGGATGTGGTAATCGCCGGGCACCGTGCACAGCAGGTTGAGTAGATCAGAAAAGTCCACCTTTTCTTCCAGACCCTTGCCATAGCTGTTGACGTTCTGCCCCAGCAATGTGATCTCCTTATAGCCTGCCTCCACAAGACCGCGGAACTCGGCAAGGATATCGCCGGGCTTGCGGCTCTTTTCGCGGCCGCGCACATAGGGCACGATGCAGTAGGTGCAGAAGTTGTCGCAGCCGTACATGATGGGCAGCCATGCGCGGAACTCGCTCTCACGCCGGATGGGGATATTCTCCACGATGACCGGGCGCTGGGCGGGCTCCATCAGCACACGCTTGTGCTTCTGCAGCTTCTGGGCAATGAGCTGCGGCAGGGTGTCGATGCCATCCACGCCAAACACAAGGTCTACATAGGGGTAGCTCTTACGCAGCTTTTCCACCACATGCTTCTGGTTCGCCATGCAGCCGCACAGGCCGATGATGAGGTCATGCTTTTTTTCCTTGAGGCCCTTCAGGGCACCTACGTTGCCGAACACACGCTGCTCGGCATGTTCACGCACGGCGCAGGTGTTGAAGAGGATCAGGTCAGCGTCCTCGGGCTTATCGCACAGGCCATAGCCGATGTCCATCAGCACGCCCTTGATCCGCTCGCCGTCGTTCACGTTCTGCTGGCAGCCATAGCTGTGCACAAAAGCCAGCGGCGGCGTATCATAGGCCTGCTTTACCAGCTCAGCGGCGATGTTATTATGTTCAAAACTAATGTATTCCAATCAAACCATCCTTCTCCGCCGGGAAGCTTCTCCCCGCACGGCGAAACTCTTTTTTCTGCCTTTGCAGAAAGCTCTCTTTAGTATACGCTCTTTGCGCGTTTCGGGCAAGGGGTAGTGCGCAATTTTCCCAAAGGTCACTGCATATTTTCCTGCATCTGTGCCTCACAGCAGGCTTCGCACACGCCAATGAGCACCACAGCGCAGTCCTGCACGCAGCCCTTCTGGTTCCTGACCAGCTTCATCACCTGTTCTTCGTCCACCTCGGCGTCGGTCACGCTGCCGCATACCGTGCAGTACAGGTGGCTGTGCCAGGGCAGTGTGTGGTCAAAGCGGTCTGCTTTGCCCGGGATGGAGACCCGGCGCACCCGGCCCGCATCCACAAGACTGTTCAGGTTGCGGTACACGGTGCCAAGGCTCAGGCCCGGGCACTCCTTGACCGCAGCATCATAAATTTCCTCGGCGGTAGGGTGGTCGCACAGGGCCTGTACGGTCTGCATGACCAGCTCGCGCTGTTTGGAATATCGCATAACTTCTCCTTTGCTTTCTCCTCATACAAAAAGTCTTGTTCAGACGTTCTCTTCGCCCTTGATCTTTGCCCAGTAGGCCCGGGCAGCCTGCTCATTTTTATTGTCGCCAAAGGTGTAGTATTTCACATCTTTGATCGCATCCGGCAGGTATTGCTGTGCCACCCAGTGATGATCGTAGTCGTGGGCATATTTGTAATTCTGGCCCTTCACCAGTGCATCCTCACCATCATAGTGTTTGTTCTGCAGCTGGCGCGGGATAGGCCCGGTGCGGCCCGCCTGCACATCCGCAATGGCTGCATTGATGGCATCGTAAGCACTGTTGGATTTGGGACTGGTGGCCACCAGAACAACGGCGTCTGCCAGCGGAAGCCGCGCCTCCGGCAGGCCCACCATATTGGCGGCATCCACCGCTGCCTTCACGATGGGGATGATCTGCGGGTAGGCAAGGCCCACATCCTCACAGGCGCACACCATCAGACGGCGGCAGGCCGAGGGCAGGTCGCCTGCTTCCAGCAGACGGGCCAGATAGTGCAGAGCCGCATCCGGGTCAGAGCCCCGCATGGACTTCTGGTAGGCTGACACGATATCATAGTGGTCGTCGCCCTCCCGGTCATAGCGCATGGCTGTGCGGCGGGTGACCTGGCGGATCATTTCCAGCGTGATGTGCTTTTTTCCGTCCTCGATGGGTGCCGCCGTTACCGCAAAATCCAGACAGCCCAGTGCTTTGCGCAGATCGCCGCCTGCGCTCTCTGCAAGGTAGGCACAGGCATCCTCGTCCATATCAAGCTCCGGTTCCCCGTCTCCCGAGAGCTTCTTCACCGCATTGTGCAGGCCGCGCTCCACATCCGCTGCAGACAGGGCCTTGAACTCGAACACCGTGCACCGGGACAGCAGCGCATTATAAATGTAGAAGTACGGATTTTCGGTGGTGGATGCAATCAGCGTCACCGAGCCGTCCTCAATGCATTCCAGCAGGCTCTGCTGCTGCTTTTTGTTCAGATACTGGATCTCGTCCAGATACAGCAGGATGCCGCCCGCTCCCGCCAGCGTACCGATGTCCTTGAGCACCGCCTTGATGTCCCCTGTGCCGCAGGATGTGCCGTTCAGCTTGTGCAGCGTCATACCGCTGTTTTCTGCAATGATGCGGGCCACGGTGGTCTTGCCCGTGCCGGATGGGCCATAGAAGATCATATTGGGGATACGCCCGCTCTCGATGGTACGGCGGAACACCCTGTCCGGCGCCAGCAGATGCTGCTGGCCGCAGACGTCTGCCAGAGTTTTGGGCCGCAGGCGCTGCGCCAATGGTTCGTTCATCGTGTTCCCTCCTCCCATACCGGGCAAAGAACCCGGTATTTTTCTATAGTATATCGCATTTATGCGGCGAGAGCAATACTTTATCTGAAAATCATTCTCAGATAATCCCCAGCTGCAGTTTACAAAAAATGCAAAACATGGTATTATCATCTTAGCTTTTTGTCAAAGGAGTTGGAACAATGTCTGTTCGCCAAAAAGTGCCGGAGGATCTTACCGCCAGGAAGGCTCTGGCATTGGAGGTCATTGACCGTCTGAAAAAAGAGTATCCGGATGCCGGATGCACCTTGGACTACGCCCATGCATGGCAGCTGCTTGTCAGTGTCCGGCTGGCCGCGCAGTGTACGGATGCCCGCGTGAATATCGTGGTCGAGGACCTGTTCGCCAAGTACCCCAGTGTAGCCGCACTGGCTGCCGCAGAACCGGAGGACATCGAAGCCATTGTGAAACCCTGCGGCCTTGGGCACTCCAAAGCGCGGGATATCTCCGCCTGTATGCGGATGCTGCGGGACAAATACGATTGTCAGGTCCCCGCCACTTTTGAAGAACTGCTGGCTCTGCCCGGCGTGGGCCGCAAGAGTGCAAACCTCATCATGGGCGATGTGTTTGGCAAGCCAGCCATCGTGACAGATACCCACTGCATCCGGCTGTGCAACAGGATCGGCCTTGTGGACGGCATCAAGGAGCCGCAGAAAGTAGAAATGGCCCTGTGGAAGATCATCCCGCCCGAGGAAGGCAGCGATCTGTGTCATCGTTTTGTGATGCATGGCCGGGCTGTGTGCAATGCGCGCAAACCGGAATGCGAACACTGTTGTTTGAAGGCCATCTGCCGCTATGCGCAGGAGCGATCCGGTACGCAGACGGCAGGATCATAAATTTCAGGAGGTATTGATATGTTAGGTTTCATCTTCAGTCTGCTGGTCGGTGCACTGGCCGGTTACATTGCGGGCCGCATCATGGGCAGCGAAACTTCCACCCTGCGCAACATTGTGCTGGGCATTCTGGGCGGCTTTGTGGGCAGCATCCTGTTCGGCCTGGTCGGCCTGAGTGCTACCGGCATCGTGGGCGAGATCCTCGTGTCCGTTGTGGGTGCCTGCGTCTGCATCTGGATCGGCCGCAAGCTGTTCAAGTAATTTTTCACTTTATGCCATGGCTGCTCTTTGAGTTTTTCTCGAAGGGCAGTTTTATTTTATCAAATGCATCTTTCACACCATTGCAGGCGCAAAAATCCGGCCTTGACAGTATTCCGGAAGTATGATAAAATATTTCTCGTTATCAGGCCTGTGTGCTACTGTGGCTCAGCTGGTAGAGCAGCTCACTCGTAATGAGCAGGTCGCCTGTTCGAATCAGGTCAGTAGCTCCAAAAGTCCTACGGATTTGCGTTAAAAATCGCAATGTCCGTAGGATTTTTTGTTTATATTTTGGTGTTTTCAAAAAAATACAGCGCAAAACCCAACGCTGCCTGCAAAATGGTGCAAAGAAAAAGCACGCAAATACAAACGTATCAGCGTGCTTTTTAGTGCGGGTAGTGGGGGTCGAACAATTAAAATTGATGTGCTATCGTCAAAAACGCACCATAAACTCACGAAAGAGCGAAGGAATAACGCAGCTTTGTTGGCTTATGCCCAATTCGTTTTTTGACATTTAGAAAAAAGACTGTTACCAAAAGTGTTACCCGAATCACCCTTGAGCCTTCCTGAATGCAACGGTGGTCGCAGCCGCCAAATCTTCACGCTGGCCGTCCAGCTCGTGGCGGTAAACCCCTGCGGTATCCATGTTCTTGCTGTGGCCTACCAGCATTTTCAGTTGGCTGTCGGTCAGCACGCCGGACTCGACACTGACGAACGTATGCCGCATCTCATACAGCGTAACCTGTGGCTCAATTCCGTTATCCTTCTGGTACTTCTTCCAGCGCTTGAATAAAGCCCTCTGGTTCGGGATCTGGAACAAAGGGGTGGTATAGTTCAGCGGGATATCGGAAGCCTTCAGCAAGGCCACCTGCGCTTCGTATGCCTCACGGGCTTCCTTCCCCATGTCGAACGAACGAATAGCGTTTTCATTCTTTCCGGTGGTTTCTTCATCCATCCGGTTGATGCTGCGGCGCAGATTGACCGTGTTCCCTTTGACGTCACCATACCAGAGCCCCACAAGCTCCCCCGGGCGTACACCTGTAGCCACCGCAAAACGATAGGCATAAATATATTCGTCAAAGACTCGCTTTCCATAGTAAAGGCGGCTATCCACGTCAAACAGGATTTTCAATGCAGACGGCTGTAAGATATTTTTCTTCCCCATCCGGGCATTCTTCGGGATCGACAGCTCAGGAAACAGGGCGCTGTACTTGTTCCGGCGGCACCATTTCACAAAGCTGATTTCTGTTGAGCGGATCGTCATAAGGGTTTTGCGGCTCAGAGGTTTGTCACTCGTGCGCTTCCCCCCTTTTTTGAGGCAGCGCTTTTTGAAAGACATGTCAATTGCCTTTTGCAGATCGCCCTCGGTCAGCTCGTCGATGCGGATGTTCCCACACACCGGGAGAATGTAGTATTCGCCGTATTTGTTGCACTGGATCACATAGGACGTGCCGCAGGTCAGCTTCAGCTCTTCCACCCACTCGGCATAGAGCGTGGCCACCTTCTTCCTGCCGTCCCGGATGCTGTCATCAAGCCATGCATCCGCTTTTGCGTTTGCTTCACGCTGGCCGGTGCGGCCGGGTGTGCTGCTATAAAACCGCTTGCGGGTACCGTCCTTCTGCACCGCGATGCACCAGCGTTTTTCCTTTTCCACCCAAAATGCCGTGTTGACTCGTTTTTTCATAAAATCCACCTCCATACACAAGGGTACACTTTGACAAGCCTGCCCGGAGGTGGTATCATAAATCTGTACGGTTCCCCAACTGTACGATCTGTGATGCCATCCGGCAAGCAGATTCACTCTCCCGGCGTTGGCGCGCCGGGGGAGTTTTTTATTTTGCCTTTTTCTTTGCTTCTTTTTCCAGTGCCTTGATGGTATGCAGATAATCTTCTTCTACCGGAGACAATGTTTTGATGCGGTACTTCTTGTATTCTTCCCGCGCCTTCTCCAATGCCTGGGTATGGGACACGCTGCCAGAGCCAACCAGTTTCTTTTCGCTCATGGAGGAAAGAATATTATCCAGCTGTTGGATGTAATCCTTCATATACATCGGGATGTGCCGGATCGCCTGAATCTCTGCAAAGTCGAAGTAACCGGATACAAGATTGTTCAGCACTTTCAACTCTTCCTCAGTCAGGTAGTTCTTTGCAATACCCGCTTCCTGCAAAGTAGGGTGGTCGCCTTTGAAACTGGTCATGCCCATGAACGGCTTATCGGCATCCGCCCGCTGGTAGATCACCTCAGCTGCGGTGTGTCCATGAGCTGCATAATGCAGTTTGTTCTGCACGATCTTGAAGAACCGCAGTGTTTCCGGGCTGTTCGGCGTGTAATCCACACTGGTGGCATACAGGTCAAGCACCTGCCGGTACATCACCTTTTCCGAAGAACGGATATCCCGGATGCGGTCGAGCAGTTCTTTCCAGTAGTTTCCGCCGCCTAAGTTCTTCAGGCGCGCATCGTCCATGGCAAAGCCCTTCTTCAGATATTCTTTCAGAATACCATTGGCCCAGATACGGAACTGGGTGCCGCGAAGAGACTTGACACGGTAGCCAACGGAGATGATAACATCCAGACTATAGAACTCAACCAATTTGTCAGAATTTGGAATGTGCAAATTTTGCACATTCCTTTCTCGGTCAAGTTCACCCTCTTCAAATACGTTCTTGATGTGCCTTCCAATGACAGAACGGTCACGCTGAAACAGTTCTGCCATCTGCGCTCTGTTCAGCCATACCGTATCATCCACCAGCGTGGTCTGTATCTCAGTCAGACCGTCCTCGGTCCGATACATGATGATCTCGCCCTTGTTCTGGTTCTCCATCAGTTCACCTTTTCAAACACCATGGTTGCCTGAATTCGGTCGCCACCCATCAGACCCTTACTGCCGCCGTTGGCCGTGGTGATGGTATGCAGCCGATAGCCCTTGGCCGCCTGCTCGTTGATGACATTCTCCAGCTCAGTCAGGTTGCCGGAACCAGTACCGATGAATTTTTCCTTTAAGGTCACCTGCAGCACCACATACTGGTACGAATTGCCGGATGCAGTAGAGTAAGAAGATTCTTTCTGTAAAGTATCCATAAAGCCCATGATTTTGTCCTCCTGTATTCTTGTTGATTCTCCCGGCGTTGGCGCGCCGGGGGAGTTTTTGTTTAGTTTACATCAGTTATTCAAAGCCTTTGCGCGCACAGTCGGGCTTGCTGCCTTGAACAGATCATATGCGATCAAGACATCCGTAATTGCCTGACGCTCTTCGGGGGTGACTGTGTGGTCGATGCTGCCACCATCGCCGCTGTATCGGATAATGATTTCATCAGCGCTCAAAATATTCTTAAACCACTGGATATCTTCATCATCGCCCATAAAAGACGTCAGTTCCCAGTACTGCTTTCCATCATAGCCGCAGTCCACATCCGTCCAATCGATTGTGTAGGTGTATTTATACTCGCCTGCGCGAATCGTGATCGTGTCCAAGTACACATATTTGTTGCCGCTACACAGAACCATGAAAAACATTGACGGATCATTGGTGCTGCCATTTACAAAGAAGGGCAGTATATAGCTTTTGCCTTGATTGCTCAGTCGGTCTTCTGTGGGTGACACATAGCTTCTTGTGTCCTCGACCTTATCATAACTGATTTTCAGCTTTGCAAGAGCGTCTTTCAGTCCCAGCACCTGCTGGGCTTCAGCCAGAACCGCAAAGTTACTGACCTGTGCCTTGCTTGCATCGTCCAATTCATTATAGGCATTTACGGCAGCCACAATTGCCGGGCGGCGGGCAGTTGTGACGGTTCCGATTTGGTTGATCAGGCTTTCCACCTGCGCTACCGTCGCAGTATTGCATTCTTCAAGAGCGGCTGTGCTCATATATTCTGCTGGGCTGACAGCCATTGCCGGCGCTGCCACAGATACAAGCGTTGCGGCAATGCACAGTGCTGCAGCGGTCTTTTTCATAGTTTTCTTCATACATAACACTCCTTCGCTATATAGACTGGAATGACTCCGATAATCCAAAATTACCCCACCCAGTGCGTCCAGCCTACGGCTTTGCCCTCAATGTGCACCTCTTCCAGTTGGGAGCCGGTATAGACCATGGGCGCATAGGCCGGGTTTGCAGGCATCAGGGTCAGCGTGCCGGGGTTGTAATATACCCGCTTGAGGGTAGCTTCGCCGTCAATGCGCACTGCGGCGATCTCGCCGTTTTCAACCTCCGGCTGGATGCGGATATACACCACGTCTTTATCGTGGATGCCGGCATCTACCATGCTGTCGCCGTGGCAGGTAAGGGAAAAATCACAGCGGATATATTCCGGCACGTCCACCATTTTTTCAATGTTCTGCTCTGCTGTGATGGGTTCCCCGCAGGCAATGCTGCCGATCAGCGGGATCTTCTTCATCTTTGGCATCGGCTCAAAGCCCGGGGGAATGGTGGGCTTCTTGGGTTCCGGCTGTTCTTCCCAGCCCATCAGGTAGGCGGGGGTGGTCTGCAGCGCATCAGCAAATGCTGCAATTTTTGATTGTGGGATATCGGCTTTACCATTTTCAATCTTACTTATAGAAGATTTATCTTTATAGCCCATCTTGTGAGCCAGTTCTTCGACTGTTAAGCCAAGCTCCGTGCGGCGGCTTTTGATTCTGTCGTATAGAGTTGCCATAAAATCACCAACCTTCGCTCTTATCTTATCATAGAGTGGAATAATATTCAAGTATTTTTTGTTTTTTCCTCAAAAAAAGGTTGACTTTATTTCCACTCGGTGCTATTATGTGGTCAGTGGAATTCAATTCCACTTTGAAAGGAGGTGACAACCATGACCGACACCAATGCGCTGCGTTCCATCATTGCAGATTCCGGGCTTAAATATAAGGCTATTGCCGAAATTATGGGCCTGACACCGTATGCTTTGCAGATGAAAATTGATAACAAGACCGAGTTTAAGGCCAGTGAAATTGACACTCTGGCCAATACTCTCGGCATGGACATGCAACAGCGTGATTCCATATTTTTTTGCAAGAAAAGTGGAATTTAATTACACTTTTGCAAGTTCATTCAATAGGAGGTGAAGAAGATGAAATTCAAGATCTCTCAGGAAGCAAAATCCGCCAGAGTGATTCAAGTCATTGAGATTGTCACTCTGGCGGGAGATGGCACGGATGCGAATCCGGTCTATGAAGTTCGCCAGTATTGGAGTTTGGACGGAAAGCTGTTGGCGAAACCAGGCTCTCTCGAAATGGAGCAGAATCTAAGCGGCCTTTCGACCGGACAGCTTTTGAAAGAACTGGTAAAGCGCAACGACGTAAAAGTCATAGAACATCACCTGTCAAACAATTGCATCAACGTATCTTTGCAGATTGGCCATTTCGGATGCTACGAGATTCCGGATTTTATCAAGAGTGATGATTGTTCAAGATGAACGACGCTGTTCCTGCTTATCCTGATCTATCTCAAAAATTTCTTGATACAGTTCGTTGCGGTCATGCCGGGCAATGTACCAATCTTTGAGAAGCAATTCCAGAACCTTAACGAGCTTCTGAGCCTCGCCGGGGTCGATATCAACGATCAGATTTACATCTTTCTCCATGTGAGCGCCAATATTTCCTAAGCGGCGAATACCGTTGAGGACGCGATACTCGTCAGCTGAAATTTTATCTTTGATTAAATCGATCTCGCTCGCAAGGTTTCCCGCTTTAACTCTCCAATAGTCCCGAATCATACCCTGCAAACAGCGGCGAGCCAACGTAGCAGCCGCCCTTGGACTAGCATCCAGAATAGCACAAGCTTCTAGATAGTCTGTTTTGATGGGTTCCGGGATATAATCCGGCAGAACCATTCCCGTATACGGAGGATACGTCAACGAGAAAGCATTGTCGAATCCGGTGATTTGAACGGAATATCCTTCACACGCCGGGCAGCAGTGGTAGCGGGCTTGGATTCCATGATTAAGCCATATGTAGCCAGTTACCGCTAATTCGTCCGCATCTCGGCCGAAATCAATCGTTCGGAGTTTTGTATTATCGCTTTTCTCGATGAATTCAACCCCGCAATACGGACATCTAAATTTTGTTTCAGGCATTTCAGCATCTCCCTTCCGCCCCAGTATACCGCAGGAGCGAGGTGCACACAAGGAGGTGAACCACATGGACAACAACAAAAAGCCCAGCGAACCTGCGGAAGAGGAACGCTGGGGGATCATTCATTATATGCGTAGCCATCGGCCGCCCTGGTGGCTGTATTGGACGCCAGCCATTCTGTGGGGTGTTACGACTGTAATTGCAGCCACAGCGATATGTCTGAGATAATGAGCGCCGCAAGGGCCATTAAATTTGACAAAATGATGCCCGTCCACTCTCTGAAGTTTTCTTGCCGGTAGCGAGAATCTTCTTTTTCTTTCAAAAGGCGTTCTGCATTTTTCTTCTTGTCAATGTAGTCTGCATAAAGCATTCCATCTTCTGTAACCACGAATTCGTCATCTGACTTTGAAAGCGCATACGGCACCAGAAAACCGAGTTTTACCAAATGTCCTGCAACGACTGGGTGTAAACGCAGAACGGCTCCGTATCGTGCCGATTCAAGATACTGCAAGTCATTGTCTGATAGTACGATTTTGTCAAAGTCTGTCATATTTTGTCATCTCCCTTCCACCCAAGTATAGCACGGGAAGGGAGCCACCCACAAGGAGGCACATATTCACCATGTTGAACCCATCAACCATTCGCGGCACTTTCAAGCAGATTCCGTACTGGAAGCTGCGGGGACGGTTCCACAGCTGCGGCTACCGCGATCAGGAAGTGGCCGAGTACATCGGCATTGGCCGGGACACCATGAGCGGCAGGATGCACGGACACAACCCGTGGACCAGCACGGAGATCACTGCAATGTGCGAGCTGCTGGGTATCCGGCAGAATGAAATCGGGGAGTATTTCTTCCTGGCAGTCGAGAAAGGAGAATCCGCATGAGAATCAAATCCGGCGTTTGGTACTGGCTGGCCGTGGCCAGCGGGGCCGTGGGCCTGCTGTACGGCATGGGGCTGGAGGGCAGCTTCCAGACCGGCGGCACCGTTTCGGACGGCGCGTTCATCACGGCCATGGTGCTGATCCTGCTGGCGGTGTTCTTTGCCCGGCTGGGCTTTGCCACCCATGATCGGGAGCAGCAGGAGCGCCGCAAGGTGCACCGGCAGCCCCGGAACACCGTAAAGAGCGGCAGGAAGGCAGGCTGAGCATGAGCGATTTCAAGACCTACACCCGTATCTGCGTGGACTGCGGCAAGGTGCTCTGCAATGTCGGACGCTCTGCCCAGCGCTGCCCCGAATGCGGCAAAAAGCACGCCAACGCTCAGAGCCTTGAATGGGATCGCCGGCGCAATGAAGAACTGCAGGCCCAGCGTCAGGGCCTTGCCGCTGAGCGCAGCAGCCTTGCCCTTCACGCCGAGGTCCGCGCAGCAGAAAAAGCCGGCCTGAGCTACGGCAAATACATGCTGCAGAAAATGCAGGCAAATAAAAAGCCCGCCGGTGCGCCAACACCGACGAGCTGCAAGGGATGATGGAATTTGAAAGCCCCATCACCTTGATGATATCACATCAGAAAGGATTTTACAAATGAAAGGTATTTTAGCCGAACCGGGCGCAGAGCCCGTGGTCACCACCCTGCCGGACAGCCTGTGGGCCATTGAGAACCGGCTGGGCACCCGCAGTGAGATGATCGTACTGCCCCGCACCCCGGCGGTGCTGTTCGTGGGCCGGTACGATGGCCCCATCCAGCCCGCCAGCCTGCTGAACCGGACGTACCGGGGCCGTCAGCTTTACGGGCCCATCCTCTGCTATGGCTGGAAGGGCAACAACATCCAGCCCATGAGCAAGGATGTGCAGGCCGAGATGCTGGACCGCCTCAAGGACATGGAGGTGCGGGTATGACTACCTATATCTGCAAATGCGGACGGCGAGTGAAGAAATCCACCGATGCCAGTACCACTGGCAATCGTCTGTCTGGCTATGCACCCGGCCATGAGTGCTGGGGATGCCCCTACGCCATGCCATACGGAAACTTTCAATGGGACGAAAGTGCTAAAACTGTCGCCCTGGAGACTCGGGGCTATGAGTGTCGGATGAGCAAGACTCTCACTTATGCATCAGAATTCTCTGGCTCCATCAAGGACAAATGCACCTGTCGAGTGCACAGTTTGGACTTCGACTTTTTGTCTCAGGTCTCCGCATGGATCAAAGATACTTATCCAGACAGAGAGATTTTTGGCTCGTTTTCCAAAGATATTCGTGCATCGGACTATGGATCTGATGGCCGTTACTGCCTGACTATCACCTGCGCTCAAAATCTGAAAGGTGTTGCCGCAAAAAGAGAGCTGCTTGGTCAGTTTTTTACCCCGAATGGCAGCCGCAAGGACATGACACCGCAGCAGGAAATGGAAAAGATTCTTGCCGACATTAAAAAAGCAAAGGAGGTTTTCGCATGTGCACCTGTCCAGAATGCGGATGCTGCTGTGACTACGGCAGAGAATGCTGTCCCGACTGCCACAGCGGCAACGCCGATCACCTCGGAGAGCGGGGCGGATGCAAGCGCATCGACCCCCGCGACATCCCTGCAGAACTGCGAATCGGTCCCTGCCGCATCGGCGGGCGGTTCTTCTGCACCACTTCTCTCAATGACTGGTGGTGCCCCGCAGGAGAAGCCCCTGACTTTCATTCGGGAGGACAAGTGCCCGGAGTTTGATTATTCCGGCCTGCCTGAACAGACCGTGGCGACCCTGCATCTTGCAGAAAACGGATATCTTCACGGCAAGAAACTGGCTGAAAAGGGTCTTGTTTACATGGGTGACAACATTGCACTGGCACACGATGAGCTGTGCGGAGTTGTCGCACAATGCGACAACTCGAAGCACGGCAACCGTGGAGAGGACAGTTTCCGTGCATGGTGCCTGCACATTGGCATCACCAAAGACAGCGCCTACCGGCTGCTGCAAGTCTCCGCACTGCTGGCGGACAGCAGCCCCCGGCAGCAGGCCATTCTGGAAAGCTTGCCGCCCACCCTGCTGTACGCCGTGGCAAAACCCAGCGCCCCGCCGGAGCTGGTGGAGAAGGTCAAGAACGGTGAGGTCACCACGAACAAAGCCTATCAGGATCTGCTCAAGGAAAACCAGCAGCTCCGCACCGACCGGGTGGAGGCCATGAACCAGGCAGACCGGGAACGAGCCCGTGCCGACCGGGCCGAATCCGAACGGGACAAGGCCCGTGCAGACCAGCTGAGCACCGCCAAGGATTGCAACCGGCTGGGGCTGAAGGCCTCACAGGAAAAAGACCGTGCCGACAAGGCCGAGGCCCGGGCCAAAAATGCCGAGGGCCAGCTTTCCGGCTCCCGGCAGGTGGCCGAAGCGGCAAAGCTCCGGGCGGATAAGCTACAGGAAGAAAATGCGGCCCTGAAAAAACAGCCCATCGCCGCCGTGGTGGATGAGGAAGAGGTAGACCGGCGGGCCAAAGCTCTGGCTCACCAGTGGGACGAGGAAGAACTGGACCGTCTGGCAGCAGAAAAGGCCTGGGGCCTTGCAGATGCCCGGAATTCTGAACTTGCCAAGGATAACACTGCCCTGCGCAAACAGCTGGCCACACTCCAAGCCCGCGCCAATGACAATACACAGGCTGATTTTGAGACCGCCAACTATTGCGCCAGCCTGTTCCGTTCGGCATGGGACACCTGCAAAGGCAGCTATTCCCGCCTGACCGGTGAAGATCTGGAGAGCACCTTCCAGACCCTGTGCGGCGCACTGAACAGCATCATGGAAGAAGCTTCCCTGCTCTGCCGTCAGCCCGCAGATTATGACGGAGGTGCAGCTGATGAACCCGATGTATGATCTTGCGCTGGACGGCTACGGCCCGCCGCTGGAGCCGCCCGACAACTATTACTTTTTGCCACGCGAACAGGAAGCAGAACAGGAGGATCCCGAAAATGACGAATGAATTGACCGTCCGGGTGGAGCACCCGGAACTGCCCGCGATCCGGTGGAACGAGACCGAGGTGCAGCAGAATCTGACCGAAATGCTGACTGCCTACACCGGCCGCGTCTACACCCCGGAGACCATCAAGGATGCCAAGGCCGACCGCGCCGCCGTAAACAAGCTGGACAAGCAGCTCAGCGATGCCGCCCGCAGCGCCAAGGCTTTTTACATGAAGCCGTTGGAAGAGTTCTTGCAGAGTGCCAAGCAGATGCAGGGTCAGTGCAAGGCTGTCTCCGGTGCCATTGACCAGCAGGTCAAGGCTGTGGAGAAAGCCGAGAGGCAGGATAAGCAGGATGCGCTGCGGGCTGTCTATGCCGACTGCATCGGAGAACTGCGGGAGCTTATCCCCTTTGACCGCCTGATTGTGCCGCATTGGCTCAACAAGACCTATGATCTGGCAAAGGCCAGCCGGGAGCTGCGTCGGGATGTTGAAACACGGCGGAAAGAGTTGAAAATCATTCAGGACACCTGCGGCGAAGATGCTGAAGCCTGCAAGCTGGGATATCTTCGTATTCTGGATCTGAACGCCGCGCTTGCCGAACACCTGCGCCTGCAGGACAACCGGGAAAAGCTGCGCCGCGCAGAAGCAGAAAGGCAGGCCGCAGAACGTGCCCGCGCAGCCGCACCGGTAATCATCCCTCCCACTGAGGAAGAGCGTCAGCTCAAGGCGGAAGCTGAACAGAGCGCCCAACGCAACGCCTTTATCACCGCTTCCGGACGGCTGGACTGTGAAGTGCTGCAGCGCTTTGCAGCACCTGCCCAGCCGGAAGCTCCTGCCCGCAAGCAGTATCGTTTCTGGGTAGAGTTCACCCGCGAGGATATCGCATGGTTCAAGCAGGGAGTCGCAGAGCGCGGTTTCCGCTATGGTTCTATCAAATAATTTTGGAGGTACTTACTTATGGCATTTACTCGTCCCGGCGCACCCGCGCCTACTTCGTCCGTTTCCAACGCACAGTCTCTGGCAAACCGTTCCGTTCAGAATGCCAACCGTGCAGGCAGCACCGCTATGCAGGCTGCATCCCCGTCCGTGCCGGTGGAGATCACTGCTGCCGATGGCCAGCACTTCACGGTCAGCTTCGGCGAGGTGCGCAGCTTCATCTGCCCGCAGGCCACCGACACCGAGTGCAAGATCTTTCTGGAGACCTGCAAGCAGTACAAGCTGAACCCCTTCACCAAAGAAGCCTACCTGATCCACTACGATAACAAAAACGATGACACTGCCAGCACCATTGTGCTGGGCAAAAACTGCTATCTGCAGATGGCCGAGCGCCACCCGGCCTACGATGGTTTTGAAGCCGGCGTGATCGTCCTGACCGCAGATGGCCAGCTGCTGAACCGTGAGGGTTCCATCGTCTATGATGGGGACGACGGCGAGACCCTTCTCGGCGGCTGGGCAAAGGTCTACCGTAAGGACCGCACCCGCGCCAGCTATGAGGAAGTCAAGCTCAGCGAGTATGACACCGGCAAATCCCTCTGGAACGGCAAAAAGGCCACCATGATCCGCAAGGTAGCGCTGGTGCACGCCCTTCGTGAAGCGTTCCCGTCTACCTTTGGCGCTTTGTACGATGAGAGCGAGGTGCGTGTGGATGCCGAAAGCACCGCTCGTGAGGTGCCGCCTGAAGAACTGCCGGTGCTGAATTCTTTCGCAGGCTCCCACCGCCACCGCAAGACAGCAGGCACCCTGATCCCTGCCCCGGATGCACCCTCTGCAGAGGAAAACGCCGATGATCCGTTTGGCGGTGATGATGCATGATCGTCCAGACCAAGAACGGCATCATGCTGCACGGCGAGATCGCCAAAGACCCGGTGCTCCGGGATGCCGGGCAGAAGCGGGTGCTGAAATTCGACCTGAAAGCCAGCCGCACACAGGATGAATCCGGCAAATGGCAGAGCTTCTTTGTGGGCGTGAACCTCTGGCACGGCATCGACCAGTGGGATGGGATGCTGCAGAAAGGCGATCAGGTTACGGTTTTTGCCCAGAAGCTGAAAGAGTGGGAGTACAACGGCAAGACCTACTACGATGTGGACGCGGATGATGTTCAGCCCGGTGGGCTGGTGACGTTCCGCTGGCTGCAGCAGATGATCGACCTGATGGCACAGCCCGGCCCTCCGCCGGAACCTGCAGAACCGGCAGCAGAACCGGAAGGCCTGCAGGGCGCGCAGATGTACCCCGGCGAAAGCCTTGCAGACTACGCGCCGCACAGCACCAGCGCTCCGGAAGCGGCCCCTTCTGCTGAGTATGATCCCATCAACGATGATGCCGACGACCTGCCGTTCTGACCTTGCAAGCTGTGCTATCCGGCTATACGGGCATTTTTCACGAAAGGAGGTCGGGCTGTGGGCATCGACACAACACGCGGCTTCGTAGCATTTCCCCGCGGTCTGATCGACTGGGAGTGGTACACAGAACCCAACACTGCCCGCCTGTTCTTTCATCTGCTGCTCACGGCCAACTGGCAGGAAAAGCAGTGGCAGGGCATCACCATCCACCCCGGAGAACTGGTTACAAGCCAATCTCAGCTGGCAAAACAGCTGAATTTGTCAATTCGGAATGTTCGGACTGCTTTGGAGCACTTGCAGGCGACAGGCTATGTGACAGTCAGAACCGGGCCAAAATACAGCGTTGTTTCAATCAATAATTATAATTTGCTCGTTGGTGCTGACAGGCAAAGTGACAGTCAGGCGACAGGCAACCGACAGGCTGCCGACAACAACTTAACAAATATAACAAAGAAACCATTAAAACAATCGTCGTCTGCGCGTGCGCGCGAGACTGCCGGGACGAGGACGACGACCCATCCCGCAGTGGATGAATTTGAATCCTGTATCTGCAAGCTGAGCGCCACCAGTAAAGCTGAGCTGATGGCCTATGCGGAACGGCTGGGTTCAGAACTGGTATCTGCCGTGATCCTGAAGTGTTCTGATCTGGGCGGGCACAGCTGGGCCTATGTCCGCAAGGCGCTGGCCGAAGCCGAAGCGCAAGGGTGCAGGTCTGCCGAGGAATACCGCCTGACCAATCCCATCGGTGCCGGACGGAGTAAACGTGTAGACCGAACCGAACCCAGCGGGAATGACTGGCTGAAGAATGCCACGCGGCGCAGGCCGCTGATAAAAAAAGAAGCAGCAAAGGAGGATGCGCCCGATGTATCGGAACCCTGAATACTACCCGGACCCGACGGCGGGTGCCGCCCTCTGTCAGCTGCGCAGAAAGGAGAACCGTTTGAACACCGGAAAACAGTTTGAAGCGGACTGGAAGAAGTCCATGCCGCCGGATGCCTGGTGCTATCGGCTGAAGGACAGCGCCGCTACCTACTACGGCGGCAACGAAAACTTGAGCTTCTCAGTGGACAACATCTGTGACTTCGATGTCTACCGTTACCCCATGCACCACTATTTTGAACTCAAGACCATCGAAACGCCCAGCATCCCGCTGACAAAAATCTTTGGCAGCTTTGACCGGGACAAGCAGAAATATCATAAGCTCAAACATATCACCGACATGGCCGCTGCGGCTTCCTACAAGGGCCAGACGGCCCATGTGGTGATAAACTACCGCGGCAAGGTGAACCGAACCTTTGCCGTGCCCGCCAGCGCTGTGCTGGAGTACATGCAGACACAGACCCGCAAAAGTATCCCGTGGCAGTGGGCTGCCCTCAACGGCATTGAGGTGGAGCAGCACCTGCTGCGGGTCCACTGGCGGTATAATGTGGATGGGCTGTTGAAAAAATTGGAAGGAGATAAAACGAATGAGTCGTCCTCGTTATGATTGGTGGGCCTATGTCAAAGGAATGATTCGGCGTTATCCGAGCCTTTGTGCAGAGGGAAAAGCGTTACATGATATCAGCATATCCCCTGACTTGAGTGGACTTCCTCATGGAACTGGTAAACACTCCGATCCTGTGGCAAATGCAGCTATGCGCGAATTGCCTCCAATCAGCCGACATGAGATGGAAGCCGTTCAAAAAGCTCTTGAAGCAACTCGATGGTTGGACAATGGAAAAGATCGGTTGCAGATGATAAAAATGGTTTTCTGGGATAAAAAATATACAGTTGCAGGAGCCGCGCTAAAGTTGGGTTACAGTGAGCGTACAGTCGTTCAATGGCATGGAGATTTCATACGATTGACCGCTCACAATTTCGGACTTATGTGAGATGAATTTTTTTCATGTATTGAAGTATCCTTCAACAGATGGTATTATGAATTCAAATAATTTGCTGAAAGGATGTTCATTATGGCTGGCTGGGATGATATTTTACGAGAATTAGGAGATACGCCTTCTCAAACCGATATTGTTCGTCGCAAATATTTAAAGGCGCTTTCAAACTATACCGGCCGCAATACCATCGCATACTATTCTGCTTTTCTAACACGTTCTGTTGCTGGAACTGATATCAATGATTCCGATATGACTGGTTTTATGAACGCATTGAAAGGTATGGACTGTTCAAAGGGCCTCGATTTAATTTTGCATACCCCTGGTGGCTCTCCGGCAGCAGCAGAGGCTATTGTAAGTTATTTGCGCAGTAAATTTCATAATGATATCCGAGTTATCGTCCCACAAATCTCTATGTCTGCTGGTACTATGATTGCTTGCGCAGCAAAAGTAATTATCATAGGAAAGCAATCTAGTCTCGGTCCTATAGATCCGCAATTCAATGGAATTCCTGCATATAATATTAAAGCCGAATTTGAAGAAGCTAAGGCGGATTTGGCTGTTCACCCTGAAAACGCTCAATATTGGGCTATCAAATTGCAACAGTACCCTGCAGCTTTCATGAAAACAGCGTTAGACGCAATTGAACTTTCTAGTAATCTGATAACAGTTTGGCTTGGAAGCTGTATGTACAATAGTTCTATCCCTGAAGAAAAGGCTATCGTTGAAAACATTGTTCAGCAGTTGAATGAGCATGACCGTTCTAAAACGCATGGCCGACATTTTAATATCGATTTTTGTCGTGATATCGGTCTGAAAATCGAAGAAATGGAGAAAGACAATCGTTTACAGGACAAGATATTGAGTGTTCATCACGCCTACTTGTTGTCACTTTCCAATTCCGATTCAATTAAAATTATCGAATGTCAAAATGGAAAGGCTGTAATCAACCATTCTAGAGCATAAAAGTCGAGTTTGTATATTAGGAGGTTTTGTCCATGAGCACCGATTTGAATAAGCAAGTAGATGACTTATATAAAATTCTTCAAATAGTCGATACGTCTCGTCCGATTTCTAACAGCCTGCATATGGGTGTGCTTAACAATACTCTTCACAGTGAATTTTCTGCTCAAAAAAGTCCATCGGAGGGCATTTTATTATCAAACAGCGTAAAGGAAGTCAAATTTTTGCATTAAAAATCCTTTATTCTAAAATATAATATTATTATAGAAACTCGCAAGACATTAACTGGCCTTGCGAGTTTCTGTTTACGCAGTCTCCGAAGTGCATCCTCCACAGGCGTCATCGATTACTTCCTTACTCGACGGGATAGCTGCTTCTCACTGACACTTCGCGGACTGCTTCTATTATGCCGCCTGAGCGCAGTTTGGAGCGCGGCGCGTGTGTGTAGACACGGCTGGTTCGATTCCAAGGGCGGCACCACAACGCCGTGCCCCGTCACGGCAAACGCCTGACGCATGGGCAGACATGCCCGCTCGTGGCTGTATGCAGAGTGGTGGTTGACCTCCTTACCAGCCCGAGCAGGCTCTGCATACCACGGAGGCCACAGAATCCGCAAGCCGGTTTGTGAAGTTTCCCGGCAGGCTGTGCGTCAACCGCCAGCATGGAAACGTGCTGGCTTTTTTGATATTCCCACGCCGTCCATCCGGGCGGCTTTTTGATTTTACGGCAAGAGAGGTGGTGACGTGGCCAACGAAGAAAATCTCATCCCGTTCAACGAACGAACGGAGAGCGAACAGAGACAGATCGCCCAGAAGGGCGGCATTGCTTCCGGTGCGGCCCGCCGCCGCAAGCGCAGCATGAAAGAAGCGGCGGACTACTATCTCAGCCTGCCGGAGACCGACCGCCGCCGGGTGAATGCCCTGCTGCGGGATGCGGTGGACAATGAGGACATCGACAATCAGATGTCAGTGGTCATGGGCATTACTGAAGCCGCCAAGCGCGGTGATGCCCGGGCGGCAGGCGTACTGCTGAAGATGCTGGGCGAGGAGACCGTGCAGGAGGACCCCGCCGCCGATGCACTGGAAGCTACCCGCAAGCTGCTGGGAGGTGTGGACAGTGCCATTGACTGAGTTTCAGCAGGAGTTCCTTCGCAATTGCTCCCACCGCTGGAACGTCAAGACTGGGGCCACCCGCTCCGGCAAGACCTATCTGGACTGCGCTGTTACCATCCCCAAGCGCATCTGCGCGGCCCGGGACGAGGGCCTTTGCGTCATGCTGGGCAACACCCTCGGCACGCTGGAACGCAACGTGCTGGAGCCTATGCGGGCCCTCTGGGGTCCGGAGCTTGTGGGCGTGGTGCGCACTTCGGCGTCCGGCAACATCGTGCAGCTGTTCGGCCGCAAGGTGTACGTGCTGGGTGCTGACAACAAAAAGCACATTGCCCGCATTCAGGGTGCAGCCTTCGAGTACGCCTATGGGGACGAGATCACCACATGGGACGAAGGTGTATTTCAGATGCTGAAAAGCCGTCTGTCCTGTCCGCACAGCCATTTTGACGGCACCTGCAACCCGGATAATCCTCAGCACTGGTTCAAGCAGTTTCTGGACAGCGACGCGGACATCTACTGTCAGGCCTACACCATCGACGACAACCCCACTCTGCCGCCGGAGTTCGTGGCTCAGCTGAAAAAGGAGTACGCGGGCACGGTCTACTATAACCGCTTCATCCTCGGCCAGTGGGCCGCAGCGGGCGGCATCATCTACCGGCCCTTTGCGGACAGCATTGCCGCCGGGGATGGGCGTTTCCTCTGGCCCGCAGCCAACCCCTGCCGCCCGTGGCGCATCCACATCGGGGTGGACTTTGGCGGCAATGGCTCCCAGCACGCATTCGTGGCCACCGGCATCCTGCCCTACTACGCGGGGGTCGTGGGTCTGGCATCCGCCTGCATCGACCCGAAGGATCAGGACGCTGACTACCTTGCCGCGCAGCTGATCGATTTCTGCACCGCCGTGTTTGCGCGGTACGGCGAGATCCACTATCTTTTCTGCGACAGCGCCGAACAGACGCTGATCAACCACATCCGCACCCGGCTGCGTGCCTCCCGCCTGAGCTGGCTGGCCGACCGGGTCAACAACTCCGCCAAGATCCAGATCATCGACCGCATCCGCCTGACGTCCATCCTGATGGGCGGCGGGCGCTTTTGGTATATGCCGGAAGCTGCCACCCTGCGGGACGCCCTTGCCAGCGCCCTGTGGAGCCAGAAGCACCCCGGCGTGGATGAACGTCTGGACGACGGCACCACCGACATTGACACCCTCGATGCCTTCGAGTACACCATCGAACGCGATTACAGGAGACTGACTGCAAGATGAACGTTGCCGCTTTTATTGAATACCTGAACAAAACCAAGCGCCTGCAGATCGACGCCTCCTATTATGCCAAAATTGAAAAATGGCGGCAGTGGTGGCAGGGCTATGTACCCAGCGTGCATAATATCAAGATCACGCGGGAGGACGGCGAACACAAGCGCCGCCGGGCGTCCCTGCGGATGCCCAAGCGCGTGTGCGAGGACTGGGCAAATCTGCTGCTCAACGACAAGACCACCTTCCAGATCGGCGACGCAGCCACTGCCGCCTACCTGCTGGGCAGCGATGAACAGCAGACCGGCGGTCTTTTGCGGCAGCTGCATTTCTGGGAGAACGCCAACAAGCTGGTGGAGAAAGCCTACTGGTCCGGCACCGGCGCTTTCGTGCTGAGCGTGGAGGGCATCAAGGGCACAGACGGCCAGCTGGAAGCAGACCCGGATGCCCGCATCGTACTGGACTACGACCCGGCATCCTGCATCCTGCCCATCAGCGTGGAGCGCGGCATCGTGACCGAAGCCGCATTTGTATCGGAATGTCTGATAGACGGCAGGCCCTGCGCCTATCTGCAGACCCACACGGTCAGGGACGGCGGGTACACCATCACCAACGAATGGTTTGAGATCGGTCAGGGTCAGGACGGTGCACCGGTGTTCACGCCGCGCAAAGCGCCTGTAGGTACGGTGACTGAATTGCAGCCGGAGGGCTCCCCGCCGTGGTTCAGCCTGTTTTCCCCTGCCGCCGAGAAGAACATCGACGGCGGTACGGGTCTGGGCATGGCCGTGTTCGCGGAAGCTCTGGACGCCGCGCAGGGCGTAGACCTTGCCTTTGACAATTACCGGCAGGACCTTTACCTTGGCGGCAAGAAGATCTTCTACGACCGCAGCCTGTGCAAGGTGGTGATCGGTGCCGATGGCCAGCCGCATTACATCCCGCCCGACGACATGAGCGCACAGCAGTTCTTCTCGCTGCCCGGCAAGGAAGCCAGTCTGGATGCCGCGCCGGAGTGGCACGAGTACAACCCGGATCTGCGCACCGAGGACAACCACCGGGCCGTGCAGGATATGCTGGATCTGTTCAGCTTCAAGTGCGGTCTGGGCTGTCACCGGTACAGTTTTGAGCTGGGCAAGGTGGCCACCGCCACCGAGTACACCGGCAGCCGGCAGGACCTTGTGCAGAGTGCCAACAAGAACCAGATCCCCATTGAAACGGCGCTGATCGGCATTCTGCGGGCCATCCTGTGGGCGGCAAAGAACCTGCTGGGCGCACCGGTGGACCCGGAGACCAGCATTTCCGTCAACTGGGACGACAGTTACATCGTCAGTGAGCAGGAACGCACAAACCAGCTGCGGGAGGACGCCATTGCGGGCCTTGTGCCCCGCTGCCGCTACCTCGCCGCCCGGTACGGCCTGAGCGAAAAGGAAGCCCACGCATGGGCCGAGGAAGCCAAAGCGGACAACCACACTGACGAAGCCCTCACCTTCGGGGGTGCCTGATGCTGCCGCCGTCTTACCTCGACCAGATGCCGGACGCCTTTGTGCAGCTCTGGCAGCAAGTCGAGGACGAGATCTTACAGGACGTTGCTCGGCGCATCGGCAAGATGGACGCCGTGACCCCCACCGCCAACTGGCAGCTGTGGCGCTACCAGCAGACCGAGGCGCTGCGCAACGACGTGGTGAAGCTGCTGGCGAAGTACACCGGCAAGAGCGAGGCCGCCATCCGCAGGCTGCTTTTGCAGGCCGCCACCGAAGCCATGGAGCGGGAGGACACCATCTATTACCACTACGGCAAAGAGCCGCAGCCCTTTGAAGAAAGTGCAGCCCTCAACAACCTGCTGGACGCCGGTGCGCGGCAGACCTGCGGCACATGGCAGAACCTCACCGCCACCACGGCAAACACCGTCACAGGGGCCTTTGAGCGCACGCTGGACGCTGCATGGCTCAAAGTGAGCACCGGTGCCTTCGACTACAAAACCGCCGTCAAACAGGCTGTGGACAGCCTTGCAGACGACATGCCCATGGTCACATATCCCAGCGGCCACAAGGACAGCATCGAGGTGGCCGCCCGCCGTGCCGTGCTCACCGGTGTGAACCAGACTTGCGGCAAGCTTCAAGAAGCCCGCATGGACGAGATGGGCTGCGAATTTGTGGAGACGACCGCCCACGGCGGTGCACGTCCTTCCCATGCCGCGTGGCAAGGCAGGCGCTTCCACCGGGGCGGTGCGGTGGACTACAAGGGTAAACACTACCCGGATTTTGAAGCCGCCACCGGCTACGGCACCGGCGCAGGCCTTTGCGGCTGGAACTGCCGCCACACCTTTTTCGCGGTGTTCCCGGAGCTGGGCGACCCGCCCCAATGGACACAGGAACAGCTGCGGGAGCTGAACGCCCGGAACATCGAGTGGAACGGCAAAAAGTACACCGCCTACGAGATATCCCAGATGCAGCGTGCCCGGGAGCGGAACGTCCGCCGCTGGAAAAAGCGGTATCTGGCCGAGGACGCCGCCGGGCTGGACCCCACCGACGCCGCTGTGCGCCTGAAAGCGGCCCGCCAGAGCCTTGCAGAGTTTGCACAGGCCACCGGTGGCCGTGTGGACAGCGCCCGCACCAGCGTGCCAAAGTTTGGCCGGAGCGAGGGCAGCAGGGCGAATTGGGCGGCGAAGGACTATGAAAAGCAGCAGAAAGATGCTATAATCATAGAGAACCTTCGCACTGCTGCAAAGCTGCCGAAAGCTGCCGTTATCCATCTTGAACCGACCAAAATCAATGTAGACGCCTTGACCTTCGATGATGCTCACATCAACGCAGAGCGGGAGCATCGCGTCAGCGAAGAACAGGCAAAGCAATACATCCGAAATGCAAAGATTTCTGTCTCAGTTTGGAACGGTCAATTTGAACGGTATTATGGTACAGAAGGTGCCGCCTACGTAAATACAATAAAGCACGAAATCCGTACCGCATACAGCCGTGCTGAATTTGATGAAAACACCACTGCCTTGATTGAGGAGATGAAGAAAAATGGCATTCTTGGGTAATGTAGAGTATAGACCAGACAAGAACGGCACAGCGGCCAGTGTCAAGTGTCCACTGGTAGATGATTGGATTGAACCCGGCGATTGTCAATCTAATCAAGGCGTTATCGACCGCTGTATTCCTGCCCGGTTCAAGGTAAAGCAGAACTGGAAGAAGATCTGCGAAGCCTGCCCCTTCCGCGATTACTAACCACCATCCACCCGGACGGTGGTTTTCTTTTGCCCATTTTTAAGCACTGTGCAAAATTTGCCCAGTGCTTTTTTCATGCCGTTTTAGCTCATGTTGGCAGAGCACCGGTCTCCAAAACCGGAAGCGGCAGGTTCGATCCCTGCAAACGGTGCCATGCGGCGGGCGGCGCGTACCCCGCCCAAGACCGAATACTGACAGAGAACAGTGTAAAAAACTGAGGTCTCACACACGAAAGGAGTTTCCACCCATGAAACGTGAAGACGTGAAGAACAAGATCCCCGGCATCACTGACGAACAGCTGAACTGGATCATGCAGGAGAACGGCGCAGACATCAACCGGGAGAAGTCTGCAGCCACCGCCCTGCAGACCCAGCTGGACAACGCAAACGCCCAGCTCAAGACCGCACAGGACGGCCTGAAAGCCTTTGACGGCGTGGACGTGGCAGGCCTGCAGGAGCAGGTCACCAAGCTGAAGGCCGACATGAAGGCGCAGGCCGAGGGCTTTGCCTTCGATAACGCCCTGAATGCCGCCATCATGAGCAAGAAGGGCCGCAGCGTTAAGGCAGTGCGGGCTTTGCTGGATCTGGACGCCCTGAAGGGCTCTGCCGACCGCAGCACCGACATTGGCAAGGCGCTGGACGAAGCCGCCAAAGCGAACCCGTGGGCCTTTGGCGATGTGCAGGACGGAGAAAAGAAGAACGCGGGCACCTACTCCACCGGTGCCGAACACGGCGACCCGATGCACGGCGAGGACGATGTGGACCCGGTGGAAGCGTCCTTCAAAGCCATGAACCCCAACATCAAAATTTAAGGAAAGGATGATTTTTCATGCCCCACATTGCAAGAGAGCGTTATTCTGAGCTGGTAGATGCAAAGCTGCGCGCCACCATCGTGAAGCGCGTCGGCGTCATCTGCAACAACCGTTACGAAGGCAGCCCCAAGGCCGGTGCCGTCAAGGTGCCTGTCCGCGACACCGAAGTGACGGTGGCCGACTACAACAAGAAGACCGGCACCGCCATGACCCACGGCGACACCAGTTTCCTGACCGTGAACATCGACAAGGACAAGGCTGTGAACGAGCTGATCGACGGCTTTGACGCCGAGAGCGTGCCCGGCCACCTGGTGGCCGACCGTCTGGACAGCGCCGGTTACTCGCTGGCCCTGCAGATGGAGACCGACGCTTCTGCCGAGCTGGTAACCGGCGGCACCGCCATGGACAGCACTGCTGCCCTGACCAAGGCCAACATCTATGACACCATCGTGGACGCCCGCACCAAGCTGTCCGAGACCCATGTGCCCACGGATGGCCGTTGGCTGCTGGTCTCCCCTGAGACCTATGCCCTGCTGCTGAAGAGCCCGGAGTTCATCAAGGCGTCTGCTCTGGGCGACGCCGTGGTGCAGACCGGCGCGGTGGGCCGCGTGGCAGGCTTTACCGTCTTTGAGGATACCACCCTCGGCGAGAAGGTGGACTTTATCGCGGGCCACCCCAACTGGTTCACCCGCATCGAGGAGTGGAGCGAGCCGGTGGCCGTGAACGACCTGAAGGGCAGCGGCACCTTCATCGGTGCCTGTGCTGTGCAGGGCCGCAAGATCTACGCTCACAAGGTCACCAAGTCCCAGACCGTCCTCGTCAAGAGCCACGCCTGAGGAGGTCTGCCCCATGCTCTACTGCACCTATGACCAGTATGCGGCGGCGGGCGGCACGGTGCCGGAAGCCGCCTTCGGTGTGCTGTGCAGCCGGGCTTCCCGCATGATCGATGCCGCCACCTTTGGCCGGGCAGAACACCACGCCGCCGGGTGTGAGGGCTGCCGAGAAGCATTGGCGGACGCCTGCGCCCAGATCGTCGGCCTGCTGGCCGCTGCGTCTGCGGCGGGCGCTGCGCCGGGTGCTGCCAGCGTCTCCAACGACGGCTACAGCGTCACCTTTGGCAGCAATGCCAGTGTGGCCGCAGCCACCCGGCAGGAAGCCTATGAGATCATCCGTACCGCGCTGGGCAGTGACCCGCACGGCCTGCTGTACAGGGGGATTTTGTGATGCAGACAGCCGTTACTGTGGTGAACCTCATCCACGACACCGCCACCGAGACCGACACGCCGGTGTGCTGGGTGTTCGCCGGGTGCAGCTGGCGGGAATGCCGCTCCACCTCCGGCTCCGGCGCCGCCAAGGACCCGGAGCGCACCACCCACATCCGCATCCCGGCCAGCGTGTGCACGGCAGGCTATCTGCCCTACGCCCAGTGGGCGGCGCTGTCTGCAGCGGAAAAGACCAAGCACTGGACCCTGAAACGCGGCTGGAAGCTGGTGCAGGGCGCGGTGCCTGCCTTGACCGAAGCCGAGTACGCCAAACTCGAAAAAACGCACCTGTGCTGCACAGCGGCGGCTGTCTCGGATAACCGGGAGCCGCTGCTGCCCCACTGGCACGTGGAAGGGAGCTGATCGCATGAGCGCACCGGTTTTTGATTTCAAGATCACGTTCCGGCCCGGCTTTCAGGCCGACATGGACGTGCGGTTCGCAAGGCTGCAGTTTGCGTTCTCGCAGAAAGTGGCCGATGTTGTGGACAAATATGTGCCGCTGGAAACCGGCACGCTGAAGAACAGCGTGAATCAGGCATCCGACTTTAAGGAAGGTCTGCTGGTGTACAATACGCCCTATGCCCGCAGGCAGTATTATCTGCATGAACGGGGCACCGACCTGCACGGCGCGAAGGGCGAAACGGAACGTCACCGCGGTTCCTACTGGGGACAAAACGCCATTGCTGACCACAAGGACGAGCTGGAAAAGTTCGCCCATGATGCCGCAAAGCAGTTTCTGGGAGGGAACAAATGAGCGAAACCGTAAAGCCCACCATTGCCGCCCTGCGGGCATGGCTCAAGACCTGCCCGCTAATCGCCGACGAGCAGGAAGCCACCGGTGCAGCCTTCCGCATTGCGGGGCTGGAAGAAGAATCCACCGCCTTTTCCATCGAGGACAGCCCCGGTGATCCCATCATCACCGAGTACATCTCCGGCTGGGAAATGGCGAAGAATTACCTCTTCCTCAGCCGCCGGGAGTACAGTGAGGTGGATGCCGTCAGCATCCAGAACAGCGGCTTTTTCGAGCAGCTCACCGAGTGGGTCATGCGGCAGGATGCCCGGCACAACCTGCCCGACCTCTCGGCCTGCGGCGGGGGCAAGATGCCCACCGGCATTGCCGTGACAAACAGCGGCTACATCGTCACAAACAGCGCGGGCAGCTGTAAGATGCAGCTGCAAATGCGCCTGACCTACTACATGCCAAAATGAAAGGAGTTTTGATATGACCGTATCCGAAGCCATTACCAAGTCCGGCATCACGCCCAGCGCGTCGTATACCGGCATTGAGACGGCGAACGATTTTGTGCTGGCGTTCCAGATCGAGAGCACCCAGACCAAGGAAAGCCAGTGGATCGTCTGCGCCGACCATGTGAAGGAGCATTCCGGCTCCCTGAACGCCACCACCGAGGATGCCCAGTACATCCGTACCGGCAACGTTACCGAAAAAACCGGCACCCAGCGCACCCTTGCCGTCAACGGCGACCGCTGCGTGGGCGATGCTTTTCAGGATTTTGTGCTGAGCCACAAGATCGTGTACGGTACCGGCAGCGATATCATTGTGCCGTACATCTATTTCAGCCTGCGCACCGGCAAGGGCGAGAAAGGCAGTGCTGCAATCATCGTCACCAGCGACGTGGGCGGTGCAGCCGGTTCCAAGGCCACCTTTGCCTGCGACGTGAAGGCCATCGGCACGCCGGACGAGTTTGACTACAACCCCGCCACCCAGTCCGCTGCGCCTGCAAAGGCCGTCAAGGGCTGATTTTTTTCAAACACAGTCCCCGCTCCACACCAGAACGGGGATATTTTATGCCGTGAAAGCAGTTCTCCCCGGGGCAGCACCGGGGCACGGCTCAATGAAAGGAGCAATACAATGCTTATTTGTGGACAGGAATTTGAGTTTTCCCTGATGAACGCCAACGACCTTGACCGCTTTGAGGACGCCAACGAGCAGATGCAGCGCAGGAACGCCGAGGAGTCGGAGCATTTCCGGCACGGCGGCGTCCGTCTGGGCGACCATGCACGTGCACAGGCACGCATTGCCATGGACTGCATCGACGAGATCCTCGGTGCAGGCGCGTCCGACCGTCTGGGGCTTAACGAAAACTACATGGCCCCCATCTATGACGTGATCGAGGAACTGGGCAATGCCTTTGCCGCCGAGAAGCAGCGCTATGCCGCAAAGCCTGCCCAGCCCATGAACCGGGAGCAGCGCCGGGCACAGGCCAAAAAGAACAGGCACAAGCCGCCCGTGAGCTATCCCGCACCGCCTGCCGCTCAGATGGTGGAACGGGTAGACAAGGCTGCCCGGCGCAAGCAGTTGCTGGCTGAACTGGCAGCGCTGGAAAATGGCTGATCTGCTGACGGCACATCTGCCGGATAGCTGGCAAGGCAGGCAAATCGACCCGGATTTCCGGCACATGGTGCGGCTCTCCAACGCCTACGCCCACGGCAGGCTGGACGGCGAACACCCGGAAGAAGCCCTTGCGATCATGGAGCGGTTCTATCATAAGCCTGTGCCGCCGGAACAGCTCCCCGATGCTTACGGCTGCATGGTGGATTTTTACCGTGCCGGAGAGCAGGCCGCAGCAGGTGCATCCGATCAGCCCGACAGCACCCCCGCAAGCCCGCCTGCCTTCGACTACCAGTGTGATGCCGGTTACATCGTGGCGGCGTTCCAGCAGGCCTACGGCATCGACCTGACCCGCGAAAAGGTGCACTGGTTCCGGTTCCGTGCGCTGTTCGCGGCCCTGCCGGAGGAGACCCTCATGGCCAAGATCATGAGCTGGCGCACCATGGACCTGTCCGAGTACGAGGGCAGTATGCGTGCCCACTATGCCGACCTGCAGGAGCGCTTTGCCCTGCCTGCTGAGCTGAGAGGGGGTGCCGCCCGTGTCGTTTCGGTCGAAGAGCACGATGCTGCGTTCCTCGCACGGTTCCGGCATTAGCCGCGCCCCGGTGCCCTGCCCCTACTGCGGCCGGGCGCTGCCGGTGTGGGCAGAGCCGCACGCCACAGCTGCCGGCGTGTGGGTCAAATGCAAAAATCCCGCCTGTAAGCGGGAGGTAGAGATCAAGTTATAACAGCCTGTGCCCTTGTGCCCGCGCTCCGAATGAGAGGTGGACACAGTGGCAGATTTCAGCATCACCGGCGAAGTAAGGCTGAACAGCGACCAGGCAGAAAAAAGCACCAGCAAGTGGACGGTAGCCGCCGGGCAGATGATCGCGGACTTTGCAAAACAGGCTTCGTCCAAGCTGGCCGAGGTGGTCAAGAGCGGCGTGGACTACAACGCCACCATGGAAAGCTACCTGACCAACTTCAAGGTCATGCTGGGCAGCGAGGAGGCCGCCGCCACAAAGCTTTCCGAGATCCGCAAAATGGCGGCGTCCACGCCTTTCTCGCTGGACGACCTGACCAGCGGCACCCAGACCCTTTTGCAGTTCGGCATTGCGTCAGACGACACCACCGGCGTGCTGCAGCGGCTGGGTGATATCTCGCTGGGCAACGCCGAGAAGCTGCAGACCCTGACCCGCGCCTACGGCAAGATGTCCAGCGCCCAGAAGGTCACGCTGGAAAACGTCAACATGATGATCGATGCGGGCTTTAACCCGCTGAACCAGATCTGCGATGCCACCGGCGAGAGCATGTCCGACCTGTACAAGCGCATCTCGGACGGCAAGGTCAGCTTCAGCGAGCTGGAAGCAGCTGTGGAAGCCGCCACCAGTCAGGGCGGACAGTTCTACAACGGTATGCTGGAAGCCAGCCAGACCTTCAGCGGGCGCATGTCCACCCTGAAGGATAATGTCAGCGCCCTGACCGGTGAGCTGACCAGCGGCCTGTTTGCGGCTCTGGGGGAGCTGGTGGTCAAGCTGAACGAGGTGGTGGTCTCCTTCCTCGACAGCGACGAGAAGATGGCCCAGCTCAAGGAGACCATCGGCATTGCGACGGCTGTTGTTGCCGCTGCAGGAACAGCGTTTCTGACCTACAAGGGCTATGTGGCTGCCGCTACTGCAATTGAAGTGATCCACACAGCTGCGACCACGGCCATGACCGCTGCTCACAAAGCCGCCGAAGCCGGGGCGACCGGTCTTGCAGTCGCGCAGGCAGGTTTGAACGCGGTTCTCAAGGCGAACCCCATCGGTCTTGTAGTGGCGGCGCTGGCGGCTCTGGCGGCGGGTCTCGTGACGGCCTATAAGACCAGCGAGACCTTCCGCAATGCCGTCAACTCCGCATTTGCGTCTGTGAAAAAGATCGCACAGAACGCCATCGGCACGGTGGTGGACTGGATCAATGAGCTGGTCGCCAAAATCAGGGGCGCGGCGGCTGCACTGGCAAACCTGAAGAACGGCATCGGCGCTGCAGCAGATGCTTATAACTCCGCCTACAACAACGCCATCAACAACTACAACAAGCGCAAGAACGCGAAACAGTGGGACAGCTCCCACAAAGACCTCGAATGGGACGATGACAACGGATGGGTCCCGAAGGGCACAAGCAGCTCCGGCAACGGCAGCAGCCGTGCCGGGAGCCAGACAGCCGCGAACCCCTACCCTGCCATCACCAGCGGAGCCAAGAAGGCCAGCAAGGCCACGAAGCAGGCCGCCGCAGAAGTCGTCAAGTCCATCTCGGACACCACGACCGAAATCGACGGCAAGATCACCCGCACCACCGAAAACATCACCGAAACGCTCTCCAACGGCAAGACACAGCAAAAGCAGGTCATCACCGAGACTTCCCGGCAGATGGTGGACGGCGTGCTGAAAGATGTCAAGACCATCACCGAGGTGGCGGCAAACGGCACCAAGACCGTCAAGCAGACCATGGAGACAGTGCGGGAGACCGCCAAGACGGTCACCTCCACCTTCGAGACGCTGGCAGACGGGGTCAAGACCACCACCCAGACCGTCACCGAGACCCTGACCGACGGCACCCAGACCCAGAAGCAGGTCATCACCGAGACCTACGACGACGTGGTGGACGGTGCCCTCGTGACCATCGAGCGGGTCAAGACCCTCGCCGCTGACGGCACCGTGCAGGTGGCCGAGCAGATCAAAAAATCCAGCGCGGACACCTTCGACGGCCTGTGGAAGGAGCTGCAGACCGAGGCAGACACCGGCGTGCTGGGCACCTTCGATGACCTGTACACCGCCGTCAAGAATCAGGACTGGCTGAGCATCGGCAAGTGGGTCGCAAGCACCATCTACAGCGGCCTGACCGCCGACCAGAAGCAGCAGGTGCAGTCCTTCGCCCTCGGCATCGTGGGCAAGCTCAATAAGGCGCTGGGCGGGGCCCGCGACCAGCTGGTACAGGGTGCAATTGATCTGGGCGGGCAGATCGTGAACGGTCTGACCGGCGACTTCTCTGAGGTCTGGCAGCAGGCGCAGGGCCTCGGCTCCACCCTCGTGTCGGTCTTTCAGGGCCTGCAGGGGCCGCTGAGCACTGCGGCCCTCGCCATCAGTCAGGGCCTGAGCGGCGGTCTGCTGTCCAGCTTCCCCGCCATTTTTGCGGGCGTCGCTTCCCTGATCGGCGCGGTCGGTGCAGCCTTTGAGGGCCTGCTGGCCGCCATCTCCGCCGCCCTGAGCGCTACCGTTTTTGGCATCCCGATGGGCCTTGTGGTGGCCGCAGCCGCCGTTGCGCTGGGCATTGCCATTGCGGCCATCTGTTCCCGTCTGGGCGGCAGTAAAAAAAGCAGCGGAGTATCCGGCGGCGGCTCTTCGGGCGGGTCCTCCGGCTCCGGCAGCATGGGCAGCGTGGACATCACCACCGGCACCGGCAGTTTGGAGGATGCCATCACCGCCAACACAAAAGCGCTGGAAAAGACCAACTCTGCACTTGCCGATATGATCCGGCAGGCGGGGGCGCTGGTGCTTTCCGACAACATGCGCCTCGGCTCCACCGTGGCGGCTTCCGGCACCGCACAGGTGGTGTCCGCCGCCCGCAGCTACCACCGGGAGGGCGACACCACCATCAATCAGTACATCCAGAGCAAGGCTCAGACCGCCGCCGACCTTGCCCGCGAGACCCGCTGGGAGGCCGACAAGGCCAAGGCCCGCAAACGATGAAAGGAGGACTCCGTGCTTTTTAAGGATCATCTCAAGATCGTCACCGACGCCGGTGCCGTCCTGCATCTGGGCTGGGACTACGACGCCCCTTACGTTCTCGACCCGCTCAACGGCATCGACGTGGACCTGCAGACCGCGCAGGGCATCAATCAGGTCGGGGCAACCGTGGAGGGGCAGAGCGTCTCCGGCGTGTCCCGCACCCTGTCGGTCGTGTTCTGGGGCAGGGATGCGTTGACCCGTGCAAGAGCTTTTACCAAAAAGCTGCCCTACTTCACCAAAGGCACCCTCTATTTTGGCGACCACTATTTCACCCGCTTCGTGCTGCAAAAACTGCCTTATTTTTCCAGCTACACGCCGGACCCGCGCTGTGAGCTGATGCTCTACAGCGAGAAACCCTATTGGTACGATCTGAACGCCGTCAGCAGCGTGCTGGGCGGGTACGAGCCCGCCTTCCGCTTCCCGGTGTCCTACGACAGCCACATCTACGGCATCAAGCGGGACGGCACGGCGGCAGTGCTGCGCAACGAGGGCAGCCTGCCGGTGCCCTTCACGGCCACCTTGCGGTGCGACATGCCGGTGACACATCCCAAGGTGGTGGACCTGCAGACCGGGGCCTTCATCGGCTTTGACCTTACCCTGCAGCCGGATGAGACGCTGGAGATCTACCGCAGCACCTCCGACCGGCTGGCCTGCACCCTGACCCGGGCAGGCGTGACCGAGAATATCTTTGCAAAGCTGGACGAGGACAGCACCCTCACCGAGCTGCAGCCCGGCGATAACGTGCTGAGTATGCAGGCGGAGAACGGCTCCGGCTACCTGCAGGCCTCCGTCAGCTTTTACCCGATGGAGGCGGGCATCCTGCCCGAACCGCTATGAGAATAGACGTTTTGGACGCAGACACCCTTGCCCGCGTGGGCTGGGTAAAAGTATGGCACTCCCTCTACTGGGACAGCCCCTATTACTCCGAGGGCAGTTTTACCCTTGAGGTGCGGCCCACCGCCGAGAATTTACAGCTTTTGCAGGAAGGGCGCTGGCTGGTGCGCAGCGACGAGAACCCCCGCATCCCCATGCGTATCTGCTCCCGCACCAACCAGAACGAGGACTCGAATTTGGTCGTGAGCGGCTACCCGGCAACGTGGCTGCTGACCAAGCGGGTGTCTGCGGTGAGCATCAAGAACCAGAACGCCGAAGCCGCCATGCGCAGCCTTGTGAGCGCCGCTAAGCCGTGGCCCCGCCTTGAGCTGGGCACCGAGTACGGCTTTGACACGGTCTTTGCCAAGCAGACCTCCGGCGGCACGGTGTTCGACTACTGCCAGACCATCGGGCAGGCCTGTGATCTTGGGTTCCGCATCGTGCTGGACGGCAAAGGCAGCAGCAAGCGCCTGCTCTTCGAGTGCTTCCGGCCCACCTTCGACCCGAACCGCCGCTACAGCCCCCAGTGGGGCAATCTGCTGAATGCCGGGTGGAGCTTTGCCGACACCGATTACGCCAACGTCGCTCTTGTGCAGGGCGCAGGCGAAGGCAGCAGCCGCGCCACCGTCTGGGTGGGGGATGTAAACGCCACCGGCTCCGACCGGCGAGAAATGTACATCGACGCCCGGGACGTGCAGCCGGAGGACGGCGAGACCAGCACAAGCCAGAGCTATCTGGAAAAGCTGGCTGACCGGGGCGGCGAAAAGCTGCTGGCCCAGCTGCGTACCGGCAGTATCGAGTTTGACGTGGACGACGACACCCTGCAGGTGGGCGATGTGTTGAGCGCAAGCCTGCCCCAGCTGGGCTACACCGCCATGGTGCGGGTAGCCGACATCATCACCCAGAGCGAGGACAGCGGCACCACCCGCACCATCCGGCTGGGCACGCCCACATGGCACAAGACCTGAAAGGAGGACTTTATGGCTGATATCATTACTTACCCCGAAAACGGCATCACCTACGACGCCGACGACGCTTCGGGCTACCTTGCCACCCGCCTGAGCGGCGTATACAGCGCCGAGGAGGATTTTGCCGTCACAGCACAGGGCGGCCTGAGCGTACAGGTGAGCGCCGGTCAGGCATGGGTGCGCCCGGCGCGGTTCAAGGGCCGCAGCATCATCATGGAGCAGCCCACCACCGTGGTGCTCACCGAAGCGGACCCTGTGCGCAGCCGCATTGACCGCATCGTGCTGCGCTACGATGCCGCCGCCAAAAAGACCCGCCTGCAGGTGCTGGACGGCACGCCGGACTCCGCTGCCCCTGCGGCCCCGGAAATCTCCCGCACCGAGCTGGTCTATGACCTCTGCCTTGCCGAGATCAGACGCCCCGCAGGCTCCACCGCTGTCACCGCCGCCGACATCACCGACACCCGCGCGGATGAAACCATCTGCGGCGTCATGCGGGACGGCGTGGCGGGGATCCCCACCGCCCAGCTGCAGACGCAGGCAAAGGCCATGCTGGACAGCCTGCAGGCCGAGGTGGACAGCAGGAGTTTTTATACCCGTGCCGAGGTGGACGCATTGCTGAAAAGCGTGAATCCTTTTCCAGTGGGCAGCATCTACCAGAGCACCGACCCCACCAGCCCCGCCGCTCTGTTCGGCGGCAGCTGGGAGGAGATCGCCTCCGAGCGGGTGCTGATGGGTGCGTCCAGCACCCACGCGGCCGGCACCACAGTGAAAGCCGGTCTGCCCAACATCACGGGCACGTTATCTGATGTAATGGGCAGCTTTTATGCTTATCCATCTGGCAGCGGTGCGTTTTCTGTCAAAGGCATAGGCAGGTCACTCGAGAACGGGTCTAGCGGAAATTATGGCAATATATCTTTTGACGCGTCCAAGTCCAACGCCATTTATGGCCGCAGCACCACCGTGCAGCCCGCCGCCTACTATGTGCACATCTGGCACCGCGTGGCCTGAAAGGAGGTTTTGAGCGATGATCCCTGTGACATTTGACACTGTGGCAACATTGCAGTTTGGCAGTGAGGGTCACCCGACCAGTCTGCACTTTGCTATCCCGGAAGAGTGGAAAACCTGCAAAATCAGACTCCACCTGCGGCGCAGCGACGGTAGCTTTGTGCCCCCGATGCAGCTGGACGAAAATGGGTGCGTAAAAGTAGACCGCAGTGACTCCGGCAAGACCGGCGGACAGTGGATGCTGTCGGCTGAAAGTCCTGACGGAAAAGTATCTTACTCGCGAATCGGCAAATATGTGACCCCCATGGAGGTGACGCAATGAAGATCCTTGACGAGACCGGCGCGGTCGTGGAAAACCCCGACCTGACCCTTGGCTACCTGACCGACGACACCCAGCCGCTGGAGCACCCGGCGCAGGAGGCCGTGGCAGAGGTGGCCCACTACGAGACAGTGGCCGAATACCCCAGCGGCTGGGTGTCGTCGGTCAGATAACCCAGCATCAGGTC
>ERZ1027094.13-NODE-13-length-155542-cov-18.121367_pt1 | contig 155542 bp, 140 predicted proteins | sample MGYA00519410_ERZ1027094 | MGnify/ENA primary metagenome ERZ1027094 (study PRJEB26926, sample SAMN06164647) | human gut metagenome | biome: ENVO:00009003; feature: ENVO:2100002; material: ENVO:00002003 | host: Homo sapiens | place: USA | collected 2012 ...
GCTGGCGGTCTATCTCTTGTTTTCGGTTGCTTGCTTCCTTACCGTACATGAGCATTGCTGCCGGGGTTATCCTGTCCATAGCCCTCCAACAGGTTGATGCCACCCCAGACACACAGGGCACCGCCCAGACCGACCACAATCGTCTGCAAAGTATCAACTGCGCTGTTGAAAAATTCCATAAGGTCCTCACTTTCTGCCGCTTGTTCTGCGGCACTCAAAAATTTTTTCAAAAAATGCCGCCTCATTCGGCGGCTGCATCTTCATCCGACAGGTCGATTTCGTACAGGTCAAAACTTTCGTCCTGCGCGACTACCTGCTGCCGTTTCCGGCGCAGGGTGGATAAGAACCTGTCCACATCAAAGGTATTTTTCTTGTCCGCGTCCGCAAGGTATTTGTAGTGCGGATGCTTGGTGATGTCGAACTTCTCCGAGAAGAACGGCCTCACACCCCGCAGCTGCAAAATACATTTGCCGCCGTCCATGATTGCGATTTCGTCCTCTGACATCAACGCCTTTCCTAATTTTTGATAGTTCAGTCCGTGGGAGGTTTGAGAACCCCGGTTTTCGCTGGTGTTGAAACTGTCGATGGTTTCTTTCCCCAGCGCATCGGAGATCTCTTTGGCATTTTTACCCCGCCCACTCAAAAAGAGAACAGAATCGCAGTTGTCCGAAATGATATCGGCCGCATCTTTGTAGATAGCTTTCAGCTGCGACTGGCTCTGCAAGATGATGGATGCCGAGATTTCCCGGCTGCGGATGGTGGCGATCAGCTTGTCGAAGTTGGGAATCTGTCCGATGTTGGCGAACTCGTCCAGAATCAGCCGCACATGGACAGGCAGCCGCCCGCCGTATTTATCATCCGCGCGGTCACACAGCAGGTTGATAAGCTGGCTTTGGAGCATAGCGAGAATGAAGTTGAACGTAGTGTCTGTGTCGCTCATAATCAAAAACAGCACGGTCTTTTCATCCCCGATGGTGTCCAGTTCCATTTCATCGTCCTCCATCAGCTCCCGCACCTCCCGGATGTCAAATGGGGCTAAACGGGCACCACAGCTTATCAGGATGGAGGAACGGGTCTTGCCGGCCGACAGCAAAAACTTTTTGTACTGCCGGACGGCGAAGTGGTCCGGGTCTTTCTGTTCCAGCCGTTCAAACATGAGGTCCACTGGGCTTTGAAACTCCGGGTCGTCCTCGCGGGCTTCACTGGCATTTATCATTTCCAGCAGGGTGGTGAAGTTCATTTCTTCTGCCGGGGCCTCGTACCAGATGTAGCCGATAAGCGCGGTGTAGAACAGCCGTTCCGACTTCACCCAAAAATCTTCTGCCGATTTTTCGCCCTCGCCCTTGGTGTTGGCGATAAGGGTATTCACCAGCTTCAGCACGTCCTTTTCCGAGTGGATGTAAACAAAGGGATTGTACTTCATGGACTTGGAAAAGTTTATCGTGTTCAGGATTTTCACCCGGTAGCCTGCCCGCTGGAACATTTGGCCTGTTTCGAGAATCAGTGTGCCTTTCGGGTCTGTGACCACAAATGAAGTTGGATAGTCGGAAGTGGGAAAGCATTGCATGAGGTTGGGCTTGACGTAAAACCGCGTCTTGCCACTGCCGGAGCCGCCGATCACCAGCACATTCTTGTTCCGGGCTGTCTTGGGGTCTTTGGGCCGCCCGGTCATAGTCAGGCGTTCGGTCTGGGTCAGCAGGATGTTGTTTTCAAACTTGGGGTCGATATAGGGCGCAATGTCCTTGGCGGTGCCCCACCGGGCAGAGCCGTATTCTTCACCCTTGCGGTACTTCTTGGCGTTCTTGCCTTTGCTGTACACGATGAGCCGGACAGCCACCGCCCCGGCAACGCCCACGCACAAATCAAACGGATGCAGGCTGGGCAGCGGGTTTACAAAGGCGGCGGAGATGCCGTCTGTCAGGTGGAGCAGCTTTGCCGAAGCATCCGCGCCCGCCGCCAGACGGTACGCCTGCCCGCATTTGGCGAACAGGTACACGAACAGCAGATACGGCAGATTCAGCACCAGCAGTTTTTTCAGTTCAGGCTTCATCGTTCCAGCCCCCTTTGCTTGATTTTTTCCTTCGCACGTCTCGGTTGCTGGGCGGCTTTCTGCTTGGCTGCTGCCAGCACCTTGCGGATGGAGGGCCGCTGCTCCTTGGTGAGCGTTTTGGCCGTGAACTCCCGGAACGCCTGTTCCAGATTGTCCGCATCCTTGGCCTTGAAGATCACGATGTAGTGGGGCGGCTGGGCGGTCTTGTCCTTGCGTAAGGTGAAATCCACGCCGTACTTCTTGGCGCAGGGCTTGAACGCCCCGATGTTCGCCTCCGTGACTTCAATGTTGGTCAGGGCTGCGCCGTGAGCTTTCAGCTGTTTCAGGCTTTGCTTGCCGTGGTGCAGCTTTGGCCCCTTGGCCCGGTGCTGCAAGTATTTTTTCAGTGCAGCTTGCAACGCTTGGGCGGTGAGCTTGCCCGTTTTCATGGACAGGGCAATGGTTTTCTGGGTGACTTCTTCCTGCAATATGAATCCCTCCTTGTTGCAGAAAATTCAGGATGGTAGCTAGGGTGGAACCACCAGCCGCCGCAGGTAAAGGGTTCTCATGGGTGGACGCTCCTTTCGGTCAGTTGTTGGGCAGGCGGCCCCAATCAGGCTGCGCCATATCGTGCGCCACAAGGGACGCATAGTAGCTGTTGATGGTGCTGGGCGCGTTAAAAAGCATGGCCCGCAGGTATTGCTTGATGTTGCGGACTTTGGTGGTGTTGTCCCGCAGGCAGTCCATGACGAACTCGATGTGATGGCTGTCCAGTTTCAGGAACTTGGCCTTGACCAGCTCTGCCGGATAATCGTCCCCGGCCACCCGGATGGACTTGCGGTTGGTGCAGACGGTTTCCAGCAGGATGTCCACGATTTCGTCCAGCTGTTCCCGGTCTATCCGGGGATTCTGGGTGAGGATGTCATACTCGATGTTCTCCAAAATCAGGTCCCGGTAGATTTGATAGGCCGCTTCCTTTCGGCTTCCTGTCCGCTCCGGCGGCGATGCTGCTGTCTCGTCCTCGTCCAAAGGCAAGGGGTTTGGGGAATGGATAGGAATAGAATCGGTATTTAATCCCTCTTTCTTTTGTTTTTCTGTAATTAGTTTATCTTTATTTAATTGCATTGGATTTTCCAACGTAGGGTTTTCCTGCGTGGGATTCTCCAACGTTGGATTTTCCAATGTAGGTGAAACCGATGCAGGAACGGGCTGCGGCAGCTCGAAGATCACATAGTCTGCACCGCGCAGCCGCCCTTTCTCGTCCCGTTCTCTGGAACGCTGGATGTAGCCTGCCTGTTCCAGTTCCCGGATGGCCTGCCGTATCGCGTCAATGCTTTCCCGGTTGATACGGGCCAGCCCTTGCAGGGTGTAGTCCCAATCTTCCGGCAGGGAGAGCATTTGGGAGAGTAAGCCCTTGGCTTTCAGGGACAAGGCCCGGTTCCGCAGGTGGTGGTTCGACATGACCGTGTAGCCACTGTTCTTTTCTACCCGAAAAACTGCCATTTCACGGATGCCTCCTTTCGCTGTAAACAAAAAAAGCAGCGTTCATTTGCTCCCGGTGATGGGAGAAGTGAACGCTGCGCGTACTTGATAATTTTTAGGTTGTGTGGTATATAAAAGGCAACTGGATTTCAAACACAGCTACCCATCGGGGTGCGATACAAGCAAGTTGCTATCCGATGACCTCAAAAACAAATTGTACTACGATGGTTTTTGGAAAGTTCTGTATCACTACTCGCACCAAACAATGAAAATCCGAACCTTTTCTCGATAGGAGAAGGGTTCGGATTTTTCGTTTTCTTCGGAAATGAGAATGCCGCGGCAGAGTTAGATTGCCTTATTTACAATGACCCGCTGGGCTATGCCGATTTGATCCTGAATGGCGACCCGGAGGAATATTTGAAGAATGTGGCCGGGAGCCATGGGTCAGAGATCTGAATGAATGCTGGACATTACCGTTTTTTTTTTGCGCTGGTGATGTCCGGCATTTTTTCGTGTTGGCTGATCGATTTTAATGGAATCTTTATACTTCTACAATTTTCTTTACGGCTCTTTTATCTGTTCCATGCTAATCTTTATGCACACGGATAGGTAAAGGAGCTTTTATGATTCAATATCCTCGTTACAGGCAGCACCGTTTTTCTTCTTTTCAGGTCATCATTGCAGGTTTTGCGGCAGTTGATCTGGTGGGCGCATTGCTTCTGATGCTCCCGATCGCTGCACAGCAGCGGTGCATCACACCGTTCCATGAGGCACTGTTTACCTCTACCTCCGCCCTTTGTGTGACCGGCCTTGTGGTACAGGATACCGGCAGCTACTGGTCGGCATTCGGGCAGAGCGTAATTCTTCTTCTGATCCAGATCGGAGGATTGGGTGTCATTACGGTGGGCGCTGCCTTTGCGCTGCTTTCCGGGCGAAAGATCTCCCTCAAGCAGCGCAGCACGATGCAGGAAGCTACGGCTGCCCCGCAGATGGGCGGCATCGTGCGGCTGACAGGCTTTATTCTGCGGATCACCGCCCTGTTTGAACTGGCCGGTGCTGCACTGCTGCTGCCGACATTTTGCGCCGATTATGGTTTGCGCGGGATCTGGTACGCATTGTTTCATTCCATTTCGGCGTTCTGCAATGCCGGGTTTGACCTGCTGGGAACAGAGGGGGCAAAATTTGTTTCGCTGACACAGTATGCAGGAAACCCATTGCTTACCACAGTGATTGCGGCTCTGATCGTCTTTGGCGGCCTTGGCTTTCTGACATGGGAGGACATTTGTACATATCGCCTTAATTTTCACCGTTACCGGATGCAGAGCAAGGTGATCCTTGTCACAACGGCATTTCTTCTGGTACTGCCGGCGCTGTACTTTTATTGCTTCGAGTTCACGGCAGGCTCTGCCCGGCAGCGCATTTTATTGTCGATGTTCCAATCCGTCACACCCCGTACTGCCGGCTTTAACACCGCCGATCTTGCTGCGATGGGCAGCACTTCACAGGCATTGATGGTGGTTCTGATGCTGTTGGGCGGTTCGCCCGGCTCCACGGCAGGCGGCATGAAAACCACAACATTTGCCGTTCTGCTGGCCAATATGTGGGCGACCTTCCGCCGCAGAGAAGATGCCGAATTTTTCGGGCGGCGCATAGATGGTTCTGCGGTCAAGAATGCTGCCACCATCGCAGGGATGTATTTGACGCTGTTCTTTCTCGGAGCCTTTGTCATTGCTGCGGCCGAGCAGCTGCCGATGTCGGTCTGTCTGTATGAGACTGCTTCGGCTGTGGCAACGGTGGGCCTGACATTGGGCATCACACCGCAATTGGGCATCCTTTCGCAGGGGGTGCTGATCGCACTGATGTTTTTGGGACGTGTTGGCGGATTGACGCTGATCTATGCGGCATTTGGCAGCAGCCCTGCCCACTCTCGTCTGCCGCAGGAGAAAATCGCAATCGGATAAAGGAGGCAACTATGAAATCGATTCTTTTGATTGGGCTTGGCCGTTTTGGCCGCCATATTGCGCAGGAACTGAACGAGCTGGGTCATCAGGTCATGGCGATCGACAACAACGAAGACCGTGTGAACGCCGTGCTTTCCTATGTGACGAATGCACAGATCGGTGACAGCACCAGCGAATACTTTCTGCGCTCCCTTGGTGTCGGCAATTTTGATGTGTGCATCGTAACCATCGGCGGTAATTTTCAAAACTCGCTGGAAACCACTTCACTGCTCAAGGAGCTGGGGGCAAAGCTTGTGGTCTCGCGTGCAGAACGGGATGTACAAGCCAAGTTTCTGCTGCGCAACGGTGCGGATGAAGTGGTCTACCCGGAAAAGCAGCTGGCAAAGTGGGCAGCGATCCGATACAGCTCTGAACACATTCTGGATTACATCGAGCTGCAGGACGACCACGCCATCATGGAAGTGACCATTCCGCCGGAATGGATGGATCGCACGATCGGTGAGATCAATATCCGAAAAAAGTATAACATCAACATTCTTGCACTGAAAAAAGACGGAAAGCTCGATATGAGCATTACGCCGGATACGCAGCTGTGCCGGGACGAAAGTATGCTGGTTTTGGGAAAATACGCATCGATCCAGAAGTGTTTCCGGCTCTGAAAAGATAGGACGGATCGTATGGATGTCGTTTTGTTATTGATGGTTCTTGGAGTCATGTCGAGTGGTTTTTGGGCAGCAGATGCACTGGATCACATACGACGGGAGATCCTTCAACAGGAAGGAAAAAGACGCGGCTGGTGGTCGTGACCATCAAATTGTGCTATACTGTGGGCAAGGCAGGTGATTTTTATGAATCAGAATGACCCACCCACTGAACATATTCTGGCATGTCTGTCGTCCTCTCCCTCCAATGCAAAGATCGTGCGGACGGCGGCAACGATGGCAAAGGCGTTTGGCGGGACCTTTACAGCTCTGTATGTCCGGACTCCGGATTCGGATCAGATGGGAAAAGAAGATCGTCGGCGCTTGCAGCAGCACATTCGTATGGCAGAACAGGCAGGTGCCGACATTTCTACGATCTACGGGGATGACATTCCGCAGCAGATCGCAGAGTTTGCCCGGATCTCCGGCATTACAAAAATCGTACTGGGGCGCTCCAGCGTACATCGCCGTCATTTCTGGAGCGGGCCGTCCCTGACCGAAAAATTGACGCTGACTGCGCCTAACCTGGATATTTATATCATCCCGGATGCTTCTGCAGAGAACGGCTACGGTTCGGGACGGAAGCTGTTCACCCGTCCGCTTCTGCCGTCTGTCCGTGATCTGCTGATCACCGCAGGCATCCTGAGCGGCATCACGCTCATCGGCTTCTTTTTCCTGCAGCTGGACTTTGCGCGTTATAACATTATCATGCTCTATATGCTGGGGGTGCTGTTCACCGCATGGTTTACCAGCGGCTACACCTGCGGTGTGCTGGGCTCTGTTGCCAGTGTTGCGCTGTACAATTTTTTTCTGACGGAACCGCGCCTGACATTCCATGCGTATGACCCCGGTTATCAGGTCACATTTGCCCTGATGCTGACCTCTGCAATCATTACCTGTGCGTTGACGACACGGCTGAAAGACCATGCAAAAATGTCTGCGCAGGCAGCGTTCCGTACAAAAATACTGTTTGATACGAATCAGCTTTTACAGAGAGCAAAAAGCGAGGAAGAGATCCTCTCTCAGACAGCTTCCCAGCTGATGAAGCTGCTGAACCGGAGCCTGATCGTCTACCCGGAACAAAACGGAGGTCTTGGGGCAGAACAGATTTTTTCGGTTGACGGGGAAACGGCGCAAAACATCTTTTCTGCACCGGAAGAACGGGATGCGGCAAACTGGACGTTTGCCAACAAAAAGCGTTCCGGTGCAGGCACGGATAGCTACCCGGACGCAAAGGGGCTTTATCTTGCACTTCGGACCGGAGGCGGCGTGTTTGGAGTGATCGGGATCGATCTGTCCGAAAAACCGCTGGATGCCTTTGAAAACAGCGTGCTGCTCTCCATTCTGGGCGAAGGTGCGCTGGCCATCGAAAACCGCAGAAACGCACTGGAAAAAGAGCAGGCAACCGTGCAGGCAAAAAATGAAGAGCTGCGGGCAAACCTGCTGCGCACGATCTCCCATGACCTGCGCACCCCGCTGACCTCCATTTCCGGCAATGCCAGCAATCTGCTTTCCAACGGAGAAACGCTGGATACAGAGACCCGGAACAAGATCTGCACCGATATTTTTGACGATGCACAATGGCTGATCGGTCTGGTGGAAAATCTGCTTTCCATCACCCGCATTGAAGATGGACGGATGAATCTGCAGATCTCGCCGCAGCTGATGGACGAAATGATCGAAGAAGCACTGCATCATGTCAACCGGAAAAGCTGCGAACACACCATCACAACACAGTATGGGGACGAGATCCTCCTGGTCAATGTGGATGCACGGCTGATCATGCAGGTCGTTGTCAATCTGGTGGATAACGCCATCAAATACACCCCTGTGGGCTCGGTCATTCAGATCTCGGCTTACCGGAAAGACCATCAGGTCGTAGTGGAGGTGGCAGATAACGGTCCCGGTATTCCGGATCGCGCAAAAGCACAGGTGTTCGAGATGTTTTATACCGGGCAGAGCCGCATTGCAGACAGCCACCGCAGCCTTGGACTGGGCTTGCCCCTCTGCCGTGCGATTCTGACGGCTCACGGCGGAACATTGACCCTGCGTGACAACATTCCCAGTGGCAGTGTCTTTTCCTTTGCATTGCCGCAAAGTGAGGTGAACATTCATGAATAAGCCGTCCATTCTGGTCGTAGAGGATGATGTTCCGGTACGGTGTCTGATCACAACGACCCTGAAGACCCACGGCTATAAATATCTGACTGCTTCCAATGGGGAAACGGCCATCATGATGGCCACCAGCCACAATCCGGACATTATGCTGCTGGATCTTGGGCTGCCCGATATAGACGGCATTGAGGTCATCCGCAGCGTCCGCACATGGTCGAACCTGCCCATCATCGTCCTGAGTGCCCGGAGCGAGGATTCTGATAAGATCGAAGCACTGGACAACGGCGCAGACGATTATCTGACAAAGCCGTTTTCCGTGGACGAGCTGCTGGCAAGACTGCGTGTAACCCAGCGCCGATTGAATCTGCTGGCTTCTGACGGCATCAACAGTCCGGTTTTTGTCAATGGCCCTTTGAAGATCGATTTCTCGGCAGGCTGTGTCTGGTTGAGCGAGAATGAATTGCATTTGACCCCCATCGAGTACAAACTGCTGTGTGTGCTGGCGCATAATGTGGGCAAGGTGCTGACCCATACCTCCCTCACGCAGAAAGTATGGGGCAGTACGCAGGAAAATGACATTGCCTCCTTGCGTGTTTATATGGCATCCCTGCGCAAAAAACTGGAACGATGCCCGGATGCGCCGCATCTGATCCAGACCCATGTTGGCGTAGGATACCGGATGCTGCGCGTGGAAAATGATGCAGCCATCCCCGAAGAATAACCTGCATAAAAGGTTCCGGTGCCCACACCCGTGCCGAGTGGGTGGACCGGTATCTGGATCAAACGCAAAATGCCCGCCCACTGTGGGTTTTCCACGGTGGGCGGGCATGATCGTTTTCAGGAGAGTGAGGCTCAGCGCTGCAGGACTTTTTTCCCGGTCAGCGGGTCGGGGATGCCCAGCAGGGCCAGAATGATCGCCATGCGGATGTAAACGCCGTTGTGCACCTGATCGAAGTAGGCGGCGCGGGGGTCGTTGTCCACATCCAGCTTGATCTCATCGATGCGGGGCAGCGGATGCAGCACCGGCATATCCTGCGGTGCCTTCTGCAGCAGCGCTTCGTCCAGCTGGTAGCAGCCTTTCAGGCGCAGGTATTCTTCCTCGTTGAAAAAGCGCTCCTGCTGGATACGAGTCATGTACAGCACATCCAGATGCGGCAGCTCGGCTTCAAGGTCAGCCGTTTCCTTATAGATCTGATGGGTCGGCTCCAGCGATTCATTCTTCACATACTGCGGCAGGCGCAGATCTTCCGGCGAGATGAACACGAACCGGTTGCCCTCAAACTGGCTCAGGGCAGCGGTCAGGGAGTGGACCGTGCGCCCGAATTTGAGGTCGCCGCAGAAACCGATAGTCAAATGATCCAGCCGCCCCTTGCGCTGGCGAATGGTCATCAGGTCGATCATGGTCTGGCTGGGATGGGCGTGTCCGCCATCCCCTGCATTGATGACGGGAACGCGTGCATACATGGATGCCCGCAGCGGCGCACCCTCTTTGGGGTGGCGCATGGCAATGATGTCGGCATAGTTGCTCACGACGCGGGCGGTGTCCGCAACGGTCTCGCCCTTGCTGGCACTGGACAGCTGGGCCCCTGCAAAGCCCAGCGTCTTGCCGCCCAGCCGCAGCATGGCCGACTCAAACGAAAGGCGGGTGCGGGTGGAAGGCTCATAGAACAGGGTGGCCAGAATGCGCCCATCGCACAGGTGGGCATAGGGTGCCGGGTCGGCCTCCATCCGGTCGGCAAGATCCAGAAGGGCCAGCTGCTCTTCCAGAGAAAAGCTGTTGGGCTCAATAAAGTGTCTCACAGCCATGCTCCTTTCAGCACGAACTTCTCGCGCTCGGCACCGGTGGAAACGAACTGGATCTCATGATCCAGCTGCTTTTCCAGAAACTCCACGTAAGCCTTGGCCTCTTTGGGCAGCTCATCCCAGCTCTTGCAGCCGGAGATGTCCTTCTGCCAGCCGGGCAGCATGGTGACGACGGGCTCTACACGGTCCAGATCGGACAGCGGGTCGAAGCTGGGGACTTGCACGCCATCCAATGTGTAACCGGTGATCACCGGGATCTCCTTCATGCTGCTGAGCACATCCAGCTTGGTGAGGGCGATCTTGTCCGCGCCCTGACAGGCCAGACCGTAGCGGCTGGCCACGCAGTCAAAGGGGCCTACCCGGCGGGGACGGCCGGTGGCGGCACCGTATTCGCCGCCTGCCTTGCGCAACTGCTCGTTCCAGCCTTCGCTCATGGCATTCTCGGCGGCAAAGGGGCCTGCACCCACACAGGTGGAGTAGGCCTTCAGCACACCTACCACGTGGTCCAGCTTGCAATTGGGGATGCCTGCACCCAGCGGCGCATAGGCGGCCAGCGTGTTGGAGCTGGAAGTGAAGGGGAAGATGCCGTAATCGATATCCCGCATGGCACCCAGCTGCGCTTCCAGCACGATGCGCTTGCCGCTGTCGTGGGCCTGCTGCAGGAATGCGCCTGCATCGCAGATGTAGGGAGAGAACTGTCCCGCCTGCATCCGGCACCATTCCAGCAGGGCGTCATAGCTCATGGGCTCCTGATGGTAACAGCCTGCCAGCTCCAGATTCTTGGATTCCAAAATCATGTGCAGGCGGTCCTGCACCCGCTTTTCATTCAGGTGCAGCAGATCCCCCAGACGCAGGGTCTTTTTGCGGTACTTGTCGCTGTAGGCGTAGGCGATGCCGCGACGGGTGGAGCCGAAAGCGGTGCCCTTTCGGGCAAGGCGGTCTTCTTCCAGCCCGTCCTGTACCTTGTGCCACGGCATGGAAATGGTGGCCTTATCCGAGAGCTTGAGGTTTTCGGGGCCGACCCGGATGCCGCGCTGCTCGATGGCGTCCATCTCCCCGGCCAGATGGTCCAGATCGATCACCATGCCTGCGCCCAGCACACAAGTCACGTCCGGGTGCAGGATGCCGGAGGGCAGCAGGTTCAGGATGAACTTGCCCTGCTCCGTGACGACTGTGTGGCCGGCGTTGTTGCCGCCCTGATAGCGGGCCACTACATCGGCGTTTTCGGCTAACAGGTCGATGACACGGCCCTTGCCCTCATCGCCCCAATTGATACCAGTAACTGCGGTAAGCATAACTCTTTATTTACCTTCTTTTTCGTTGTTTACAATGGCCTGCACCTTGGTGGGCAGACCATAGATGCTGATGAAACCGGTGGCATCGCTCTGCTTGTAGTCGCCGCCTGCGGCAAAGGTGGCGATGTCTTCACGATACAGAGAGAACGGCGACCAGACCCCGGCATTGATGAGGTTGCCCTTGTACAGCTCCAGACGCACCTTGCCGGTAACATGCTCCTGGGTGGAGGTGACAAAGGCACTCAGGGCCTTGCGCAGGGGGCTGAACCACTGGCCGTCGTAGACCAGCTCACCAAAGGTGATGGCCAGCTCGCGCTTCTTGTGGGCGGTGAGCTTGTCCAGCGTCAGGGTCTCCAGCACCTCATGGGCCTTGTACAGGATGGTGCCGCCGGGGGTCTCGTAGACGCCGCGGCTCTTCATGCCCACCAGACGGTTCTCCACCACGTCGTACAGGCCGACGCCGTTGCGGCCGCCGATCTCGTTCAGCTTTGCGATGATGGCAGCGGGCTTCAGTTTCTCGCCGTTCAGGGCCACCGGCACGCCCTGTTCAAATTCCAGCTCCACAAACTCGGACTTGTCCGGTGCGGTCTTGGGGCTGACGCCCAGCTCAAGGAAGCCGGGCTTTTCGTACTGAGGCTCATTGCCCGGGTCTTCCAGATCAAGGCCCTCATGGCTCAGGTGCCACAGGTTCTTGTCCTTGGAGTAGTTGGTCTCGCGGCTGATCTTCAGCGGGATGTGGTGGGCCTCGGCGTAGTCGATCTCCTCATCGCGGCTCTGGATGTCCCACTCGCGCCACGGGGTGATGATCTTCAGGTCGGGTGCAAAGTGCATGATGGCCAGCTCAAAGCGCACCTGATCGTTGCCCTTGCCGGTGCTGCCGTGGCAGACCGCATCCGCACCCTCGGCACGGGCGATCTCCACCACCCGCTTTGCCAGAATGGGGCGGGCAAAGCTGGTGCCCAGCAGATAGCCCTCGTAATCGGCCCCGGCCTGCATGGTGGGGATGACGTAATCCTCCACAAATTCGTCGGTCAGGTCTTCGATGTACAGCTTGGATGCGCCGCTTGCCTTGGCGCGCTCCTCCAAGCCTTCCAGCTCACCCTTCTGGCCCACATTGCCGCACACGGCAATGACCTCGCAGTTGTTGTAGTGCTCTTTCAGCCACGGGATGATAATGGAAGTATCCAGACCGCCGGAGTAGGCCAGCACGACCTTTTTGATCTCAGACATAGGAACTGCCTCCGTTCACAAAACTACTTGATATACATTCGATTCCCTCTTGCAACGTTCGATTGCAGTGCTTATTATACGAGCAGACAGAGGATGTGTAAAAAGTATCCTGCACATGGCGGCAATATGATTTTTACATAAAAACAGGGGGCAGCTGCAACAGATACGATGCAGCTGCCCCCTGCGCAGAATGCGCTCGGGCGTAAAACAAAAAATTCAGAGAAATCATCTGTGGCGCGGCGCGGCGCTCTCCTTTAATTCCTGCTGCTGTTCCTGCAGCTCCTGCCGGAGGGCGTGGTCGATCTCCCGGGTCTCCTGCCGGATCTCGGCAAGGTCTTTTTTGATCACCGGGTTCTCTTCCAGATCCTCACGAATGAACATCAGCGCAAAGCTGACCAGCAGCAGCCCGCAGGAGATCCAGATGGTTCTGCCGCCAAGCCAGACGCAGCTCTTGCTGCCAATGCCGGAGCCCAGAGCAAACAGCAGAATGATGCCAAAATAGCGCAGCATCCGGTCTTTGGCCTTGGGGTCGCGGGTGCGGCGCCAGACACACAGGGCCTCCACGCCGCTGCGCAGGTCGCCGATGCACATGGTGCTGGCAAAGGCGTAGCCGTTCACCTTGCGGAACGCCTGCACCTGCATGGCGCAGGAAAAGGAGACGATGGCGTTGGCCAGCAGGTTCTGCTCCTGCGGCAGAAAGCCCACAAGGAACAGCAGCAGCACCTCGCCCAGCACCACCAGCTGCCGCCAGTGGAGCCGCTGCATGTTCCGGAAGTGCTCCTGCATCTTTTCGGCGGTCAGCACGCCCAGCGCAAAGGCGCACAGGGGCACCAGATAATGCAGCACCCGCTCCCAGTTCCCGTCCATCAGGTTGGAACTGAGCAGCACGATGTTGCCGGTCTGCGCGTTGGCAAACACCTTGCCGCGGAACAGGTAGGTGTAGGCGTCCTGCAGGCCGCCGGACAGGGACAGGAATACGGCTGTAAGAAAAGATTCGGACATTTGTCCGCGATGTTTTGGTTTCATGCTTGCACCTTCTTTTTTTGCTCTCCCATTTTTTTGCTCTCCCATTATAGTACATTTTTGCGGCCCGGCTGATATCAGTTTTACATGGCCGACATGTTTTGGGTGCAAGCTGTGCCGGAAAACGGCGGGGAAACGCCGTTACAGCTTCCCTGCTTCCAGCAGCTTCTTTACCTCGAACAGATCCCTGCACTCGGCGGTGTACAGGCTGCGCATCTCGTCATCGGCGGGGGCAAGGTCCGGCACCATCACGGTGACAAAGCCGCCCCGGGCACCGGCCCGCACGCCGTTGTAGCTGTCCTCCAGCACCAGCGTTTCAGCCGGGACGGTGCCCAGCGCCTTGGCGGCTGTGAGGAAGATCTCCGGGTCGGGCTTGGACGCGGAGAATTGCTCGCCGGAAATAAGGGCCTTGAAGTGATCGGCCATGTGCCAGTTGTTGAGGTGCCGCAGGATGGACGTCATCCGGCTGGAGGAAGCCACCACCATGGGGATGTGCTGTGCTTCCAGATAGGCGATCAACTCATCCAGCCCTGGCTTTTTGGGCGGCGGTGCCTGAAAGGCCGTCTCTGCCTGCTGGTGCAGCGCTTCTATGATGGCGTCGGTATCGCAGTCCGGGCCGAAGAAGCGGCGCAGCACCGCCCGCATGGAGTCGCCTGCCGTGCCCCGGGCGGCGGCGTCCAGCCCTTCCTTATAAGAAAGGCCCAGTGTGGCCAGCGCGGGCCGCCACAGGGTGGCCCAGATGCGCTCGGTGTCGAACATCAGCCCGTCCATATCAAAAATAACACCTTTTATCATTGTGCAAAAAGCTCCTTTCTGAGCCTGTAAGATCCGGCTTATGCCCTCATTGTATCATATTTTGGGCAGATTGCACATAGAAAAGCAGGCAATTCCGCGCAACTTAACAGGGGGAAAGATGAAAGATTTTTCGTTTCCTTGTAAAACGATTTCATAATACTATAATAGAAAACAACATTCGGTGTTTGCGGGCGCATTTTCACTCGCTGCGCCCGAGATCAGGAAAGAGGGAAAATAAATCATGTTGGATATCAAGATCACCCGTACCACTGCTCCGAAGGCAAAGCCTGACGAGAGCAATCTGGGTTTTGGCAAGAAGTTCACCGACCATATGTTCGTGATGGATTACACCGAGGGCGAAGGCTGGCACGATGCCCGCATCGTTCCCTACGGCCCCTTTGAGCTGGACCCGGCTACCGTCGTGTTCCACTACGCTCAGGAGATCTTTGAGGGCATGAAGGCATACCGCACTGCCGACGATACCGTCCAGCTGTTCCGCCCGGACTGCAACGCAAAGCGTTTCCAGGACTCCGCCGACCGTCTGTGCATCCCCAAGATCCCTGTGGAGGACTACATTCAGGCCGTTGAGACGCTGGTGGATGTGGACCGTGACTGGGTGCCCCATTCCGACGGTGCTTCCCTGTACATCCGTCCCTTCATCTTTGCCAATGATGTGGGTCTGGGCGTGCACGCTTCCAAGCACTATATCTTCTGCATCATCTGCGCTCCCTCGGGTGCTTACTATGCTGAGGGCATCAACCCCGTGCGCATCTACGTGGAAGACGAGTACATCCGTGCCGCTCCCGGCCTGACCGGCTTCACCAAGTGCGGCGGCAACTACGCTGCTTCCATCAAGGCTGGCGAGCTGGCCGAGGAGCAGGGCTACGCACAGGTGCTGTGGCTGGACGGCGTGGAAAAGAAGTACGTCGAGGAAGTTGGCAGCATGAACATCATGTTCAAGATCGACGGCAAGGTGTACACCGCTGCTACCGTCGGCACCGTTCTGCCCGGCGTCACCCGCCGCAGCTGCATCGAGCTGCTGAAGGACTGGGGCTATGAGGTGGTAGAAGGCAAGATCGCCATTGCCGATATCATGGCTGCTGCCCGCGAAGGCAAGCTGGAAGAGGTGTTCGGCACCGGCACCGCCGCTGTCGTCTCCCCCGTCAAGGAGCTGGTCTGGAAGGGTGAGCACGCCTACATCGGCGACGGCAAGATCGGCCCTGTCACCCAGAAGCTGTACGACACCATGACCGGTATGCAGTGGGGCAAGCTCCCCGACACCAAGGGCTGGATCGTGCCGGTGGAGAAAAAGAACTGATCCCGATTCTCCGGAGAGAACCTTTTTATTCAGAATAGCAGCAAACGCCGCCAGGCCTCCGCTCGGCGGCGTTTGCCGTATATTGCCCCCTCTCAGTCGGCGCCTGACGGCGCTGACAGCTCTCCCGAAGGGCGAGCTTTTACGCATCTGGCGGCCAAGCAGAAAAAAGCTCCCCCTGAGTGGAACGACTTCCCCCGGCCGGGGGAAGATGGCGAAGCCAGAAAGGGGAGTGGCTGGCGAACGAAGTGAGCCTGAGAGGGTTCTTCATTGTCAAACCTCCAAAATTTCCCGGCGCAATTGCTTTCTGTGCCCTGCAGTGCTAAACTGAAAACAGAACAGCGGCCTGCATTGCGGCAGGCTATGTGCAGGAAAGATTGAGAGGAATGAACCCATGGTTAAAAAATGGAGCGTGAGCTACCCTGCCGTCAATGGCACCGAGCAGCGCAGAGTTTATGTCTATCTGCCCACGATGTATGAAGCCGAGCCGGACCGCAGGTATCCGGTGCTGTATATGTTCGACGGCCAGAACGTCTTTTTTGACGAGGATGCCACCTTTGGCAAGAGCTGGGGCGTGGCCGATTATCTGGACTACACCGACACCCCGCTGATCGTGGCGGCGGTGGAGTGCAATGCCGGGGCCAACAACGAGCGGCTGGTGGAGTATTCGCCCTACCGGTTCGACGACCCGCAGTTCGGCCACTTCGACGGCAAGGGGCAGGCCACCATGAGCTGGTACATCCACCGGTTCAAGCCCTTCATCGACCACAATTTCCGCACCCTGCCCGACCGGGAGCACACCTTCATTGGCGGCAGCAGCATGGGCGGCCTGATGAGCCTGTACGCCCTGCTGCAGTACAATGACGTCTTCAGCCGTGCGGCGGCGCTGTCGCCGTCCATCTGGGTCTCGCCGGAAAAGCTTTCCGGCCTTGTGGGCCGGGCAAATCTGGCCCCCGGCACCGTGCTGTACATGGACTACGGCTCCCGCGAGATGGGCAACCACGAGGGCATGCGCCGCGGCTTTGCCGAGATGTGCAGCAAGGTACTGACCCGGGGCATCCACCTCACCAGCCGCATCGTGCCCGGCGGCACCCACAGCGAAGCCAGCTGGGAAAAGCAGCTGCCCTTTATGTTCCACACCCTGATGTATGAGGTGGAGGAGTAAAAAACGAACTCCTTCCGTCATCGCTGCGCGATGCCACCTCCCTCAATGAGGGAGGCCTTGGCAGTACGGAAACTTTACCGTTTTGCCAAAGGCCCCATCTCCGAGGGGGCTGGCACGGCGTAAGCCGTGACTGGGGGAGTCAACAAAGGAGGAAACACCATGGAAATGCAGTATTTCAAGGATTACAGTCCGGCGCTGGGCCGTGACATGGAGTGCAAGATCTACGGCCACGCAGGCCGCCCGATGCTGTACATCCCCTGTCAGGATGGCCGCTTCTTCGATTTTGAGAACTTCCACATGAACGATACCCTTGCCCCGTGGATCGAGTCCGGGCAGATCATGGTCCTCTCCATCGATACTATGGACAAGGAGACCTGGTCCGACACGCAGGGTGACCCCTATTGGCGCATCCGCCGCTATGAGCAGTGGCTGCGCTACATCGTGGAGGAGGCTGTGCCCAAGATCCAGTATCTGGCTAAGGAGCGCAACGGCTGGGACGACCTGCCCGGCGTCATTGCCTTTGGCTGCAGTCTGGGTGCCACCCATGCGGTCAACCTGTATCTGCGCCGCCCGGATGTGTTCTGCGGCTGTCTGGCCCTCAGCGGCATCTATACGGCCCACTACGGCTTTGGCAATTACATGGATGAGCTGGTGTACATGAACTCGCCCGTGGACTACATGAAGAACTTCCCGGAGGATCACCCCTACATGCAGCTGTACCGCAGCCAGAAGGCGGTCATCTGCTGTGGTCAGGGCGACTGGGAACGGCCGGACACCACATGGTTCCTCAAGCGCATCTTCGAGGCTAAGAACATCCCCATCTGGGTGGACCTGTGGGGCCACGATGTCAACCACGACTGGAACTGGTGGTATAAGCAGACTGCATATTACATGCCGTATATTCTGGGACAGCAGTAAACGGGGAACTCCCCCAGTCTGCTTCGCAGACAGCCCCCTCATGGAGGGGGCTTTGTAAAAGCTCTCCGCAACGGAAAAAGGCTCCCTCCCGGAGGGAGCTGGCACGGCGAAGCCGTGACGGAGGGAGTTTTTATAGAGGTTCATAGAGGAAAGAGGAATCGTAAAACCATGCAGAATTTCATTTTTATTTCGCCCAACTTCCCCACCAACTACTGGCAGTTCTGCCATGAGCTGAAAAACAACGGCATGAACGTGCTGGGCATCGGCGACCAGCCCTACGATGAGCTGAAGCCGGAGCTGAAGGACAGCCTGAACGAGTACTACAAGGTGGGCAGTCTGGAAAACTACGACGAGGTCTACCGCGCCGTGGCCTTCTTTGCCTTCAAGTATGGCCGCATCGACTGGCTGGAGTCCAACAACGAATACTGGCTGGAGCGGGATGCAGCCCTGCGCACCGATTTCCACATCACCACCGGCTTCCAGACCGACGATATGCCCCGCATCAAGTACAAGAGCAAGATGAAGGAGTATTACAAGAAGGCCGGCATTGCCACCGCACGCTACCACATGGTGGACGATTACGAGGGCTGCCGGAAGTTCATCGAAGAGGTGGGCTACCCGGTGGTGGTAAAGCCGGATAACGGCGTGGGCGCATCCGACACCCACAAGCTGTCCAGTGACGAGGACCTGAAAAAGTTCCTTGTCCAGAAGACGGCCCATCACCCGGATGTGGAGTACATCATGGAGGAGTTCGTCCGGGCCGAGGTGAACAGCTACGATGCCATCATCGATGCCAACGGCAACCCCATCTTTGAGGCCGGCAACGTGAGTCCCATGTCCATCATGGATATCGTCAACGACAACGACAACTCCATCTATTACATCATCAAGGACCTGCCCGAGGACACCCGCGCCGCAGGCCGTGCCGCCGTCAAGAGCTTTGGCGTGAAGAGCCGCTTCATCCACTTTGAGTTCTTCCGCATGACCGAGGATCAGGCCAGCATGGGCCAAAAGGGCCAGATCGTGGCACTGGAAGTCAACATGCGCCCCTGCGGCGGCTTCACCCCGGATATGATCAACTTTGCCCGCTCCACCAACGTCTACAAGATCTGGGCGGATATGATCGCCTTTGGCGGCACCGATATGCCGGTGGGCGAGCACTTCTACTGCCCGTTTGCAGGCCGCCGCGACGGCAAGCACTTTGTGTACAGCCACGAGCAGATCATGCAGAAGTACCAGCAGAACATGCGCATGGTGGACCGCATGCCGGACGCGCTGAGCGGCGCCATGGGCAACCAGATGTACGTTGCCACCTTCTCCACCCGCGAGGGCATGGAGCAGTTCTACTCCGATGTGCTGGCCGTCACCGACGACAACAACGCCGCCGTGCAGAAGGAGCTGAGCAGCATTCTGGCTCTGGGCGAGCCGGAGACCGCCCCGGCCCAAAAGGCCGAGAGCAAGCCCGCCGCTCCCAAGCCTGCCCGCACCGCAAAGAAAAAGTAAAACAAATGCACTGACTGTATAAATCCTCAGCCCCGGAACGGCATCTGCCGCCCCGGGGCTGTTGTTATATTGCTAAAAAATGGTCACCTGTTCCGGGCAAAATGACAAAATTTTTCAGATTGGTTGACAAGATGCGGGGGGGGGGTAAGATGTGGGTGCGAAGCATATTTTTGGGGTGCTTCGGAACAAAAAAACAGGAGGCTTGTATTATGAGATTGTACAAAAAAGCGGCCGCCGTTCTGCTGGCGGCAGCAATGGCTGTTTCCATGATGACCGCTTGCGGCGGTGGCGCAGGCGGCGGTTCCGGTGCGGTTTCCGGTGTTACTTACACCAGCGACGCTGCGCTTGCTGCTGGTGTGGATGCAGACAGCACCACGCTTGAAAAGGTCATCAGTCAGAGCGAGAGCAGATATTTGAAGCTCTCAAGCGATCTTGCATCGACGGATAAGGTTTATGAGCACGTTGTTTCGGCAGGCGTATCCAATGGGGTTCTGCAGGGACAGAGCGACAGCGTGATAGCTCGAAACGGAAAATTTGTATATTTGAAAGCTGGCAATGGCGCATCCAATGCGTACGAAGAACTGTTTGAAAGCAGCGGAAACGGTAGCTATCTTTACACGTTCTTGGAAGCAGGCAGCAACAAAGCGGCCGTAAGACTGTTTGAGAAGAATGAAACCAGCACGCCCGAGTCCGGCCCTTCCGGCAGCAATGACGCAGCGACTGTGGTGGCGATCCGTTCTGCACAGGTGACTGTGAAGGGTAGCCCGTACTACGCAGAAATTATACGGTATAGCAACGGTATAACGGTAACGGCATGCTTTGAGGGCAATAAGCCGGTTCCTACTTATGATTTTACTTCTCGAAACGGCACAACGGTCAACGCAACCGTATATAAAGAGATTTGCATTGGTGGCGACAAGAATACAATTGAAAACCGCCTGAGCGGCTATACGGTCTATACCGCAACTCTTGATAGCAAGACTAAGGGTACGCTGAAGAATGAGACTACCGGCGTTACCTATGATGTGACCCTCGGCGAAGGAGAGAAAGGCTACACCGTAAAACAGAACGGTCAGCCGACCAATGACATCAACTGGCTCATCGATGCTATGCTCAAAGCATTTGAAAAGAGCTAAGCCTATATCCCTAAATCAAACATTATAAGCCCCGGCTGTCCCCCGACAGCCGGGGCTTTTCGTTGTTCCTTTTGGCAAAGTGTGGTATACTGTTGCCAGAGATTTTATTGGGAACGAGGTACATCTATGAAAATTCCTGCAAACGGCTTTACCCATGCCGGCAAGTTCCACGCCGACGATGTGTTTGCTACTGCGCTGCTGCAGATCCTTCGCCCGGATATCAAGATCACCCGCGGCTTTGTGGTGCCGGACGGCTTTGACGGCATCGTGTACGATGTGGGCTATGGCATGTTCGACCATCATCAGGAGCCCCGGGAGTACCGCGCAAACGGTGTGCCCTATGCGGCCTTCGGCCTGCTGTGGCGGGTGCTGGGCCCCGGCCTTGTGGGTGAGCGGCAGGCCCGGCTCATCGACGAGAACTTTATCCAGCCGCTGGACCTCAACGACAACACCGGCGAGCAGAACAGCCTGTGTGATGCCATCGGCTTTTTTAACCCGGTGTGGGACTCCAAGGAGGATCAGGACGCCTGCTTTTTCAAGGCCGTGGCTGTGGCAAAGCAGATTTTGGAAAACCAGATCGCCAGCGCCAACGCCGTGAACCGCGCCGACGAAAAGGTGCAGCAGGCCTATCAGAACTCCCGGGATGGCATCGTGGTGCTGCCCTGCTACCTGCCGTGGAAGAACGGCCTGTACAAAACGGATGCGCTGTTCGTGGTCTACCCCAGCCAGCGCGGCGGCTGGAGCGCCCAGTGCGTCACCGACCACAAGACCAAGCGCCCCAAGCTCCCCTTCCCCCAGAGCTGGGCCGGTCAGCCGCAGGAGGTCATTGAACAGAAGAGCGGCATCCCGGGCATCAGCTTCTGCCACGCCAGCCGCTTCCTTATCACAGCCAAGGATAAGGAGACCGCCCTTGCGGCCTGCCGTCAGGTGTTAAAGAACAATGGCCGCATCTGAGCATCCGGCCCGGCCAAAGCCCGCCTTCGTGTACATGGTGCGGTGTACCGGCGGCCAGCTGTACACCGGCTGGACCAACTCCCCCGCCGCCCGCCTGCAGGCCCACAAAAGCGGCAGAGGGGCCCGCTACACCCGGGCCAAGGGTGCAGCAGCCTTTGCCTACGTGGAGCGCTGTGCGGACAAGCGCAGCGCCCTGCGGCGGGAAGCAGCGCTCAAAAAGCTGCCCAAGGCGCAAAAAGAGCTGCTGTGCCGCGCATGGAGCGCGGCGGGCGGGCCCTTTTCCGGCGCATAAAGACAAAACGAAACCCGGGACTCTTTCAGGGCCAGACGGCTCACAAAAGGGTCCCGGGCGTTTTGTTTTTGCGGTGCGGGCCGCAGCCAATGGGCAGGGCTCACAAATGCCGCCGCAGAATTTTGTGCAGAGAAACAGAGAGGCCCTGCCGGTTTGCCCGGCAGGGCCTCTCTGCGTTTCAGGGATGCTTCAGAATTACTTCTGGGGGTTCAGCTTTGCCTGCAGGTCGTTCCATGCCTTGATGACCTGAGGACGGAAGGTGTGCTTGTCGGGCTTGAAGGTGCTGCCGGTATCCTTCAGCAGGCCCTGCTCCACGCACCAGCGGGCGGCCTTCTGGCTGTCGGCGGCTTCGGCGCTGATGTCAGTGAACAGTGCGGTGCTGGCGGGCTGGGGCTTGCCTGCGGCAGTCCACAGCAGGTCGGCCAGCTGCTGGCGGTTGGTGGGGATGGATGCACCCTCGGGCAGGACGCTGGTCAGGTACACCTGCGTGCCGATGAGGTAGGCTGCGCCGCCAATGGCAGCACCGCCGATCACGGCCACAGCTGCACCGCCAGCACCGGAATCGCCGGAGCCGGTGTCGGAAGGAACATCCTCGCCATTGGTGATGCGTTCCACAGTCAGGCTTTCCGGTACATAGTAGCCGATGCCGTCCTGCTCCACAACACGGCTGAGGTCGGTGTTCTCAGCAGCGAAAAGAGCAATCCCGTTCTCACTGGGCTCCTGAGAGCTCAGCTCGAGCATTGCGACCAGAATATAGCTGCCGTCCTCGGTAGGACGTTCTGCGGAGCCCTCACCGGTGATCTCACCGGCATCATTTACCGGGTAGTACAGCAGAGAGGTAACAGTCACACCTGTGATCTTACTTTCGCCTGCAGCAGTGAGATCCTTTTCGTTCATCATAACAACAGGGGTAAAGGTGCGTTCGGTTTCATCATTCTGATTGATCGTGATGGAAGAATTAGTGTTCAGAGTGGAATCGCCGCCTGCGGTTTCCTTCCAGCCGTAGAAGGTACGGCCTTCGATCTCGGCAGAAAGCTGGATCGTCTGCTCTTTGCCGGTAACAACGGTAACAGTGCTGCTACGGCTTTCATCGTTGCCGTCATTCTTCAGGTTGTTGACTGTTGCACCGCCGGTAACGATGACCTTTGCCTTGGGAGCAGTGGTGTTGGTGGGCTCGTTGGCGAACACGCCGCCGTTGATCTTGACCTCACTGCCGACATTGCCGCTGAAGGTGCCGCCTTCAATGGTGCCAGTGCCGGACACATTGCCGCTGAAGGTGCCGCCCTCAATGGCGCTGCCGCTGGCAACCGTCACATCCGCATTGGTGGTGATGTTGGAAACGGTAGTGCTCGTTCCCTCAGAGCCAATGGTGATCTTATCACAGTTCAGGGTAGTGTTGTTGAGGTTCTTGCTGTCGGTGATCGTAACGGTGGTTTCGCCAGTGGTTTCGTCCTTCTTGGCGGTCCAGCCGTCGCCCTTCACCTCGTCCGTACCTTCGGGGATCGTAACGTTGTCCTCGCTGTCCGTGGGAGGAACTGTGGGCAGCTCCACGGTCACCTCGACCTCCAGCGTTTCGGGGACGTGGTAGCACAGGTTGCCGATACGGGCCACACGGGCTTTGGAATAAGTGGAATCGCCCGGGCAGGTCAGGGTGACGATCGCCTTATAGCTGCCCGCCTTGGTGGGATACACCGTGGACGGCGCAGCATTCGGGTCGGACTCATCCACGTACTGCACGGATTTAATAACAGCACCGTCGATCTTGCTCTCCGTCTTATCGGCGGTAATGGTCAGGTCGGAGGCGTTCATCTCCAGGACGGGCAGGAAGATGCACTTCACGCCGTTCTGGCCGTTCGGAATGGGGCCGTACATAGGCTGCTCAAAGTGCGTCTTGCCGATATAATTCTTTTCGACATCGGAGTTCTTCTCTTCGCCACCGAAGGAATAGACGAGATCCCAGCCATAGAACGTATGCGAATCCTTGCCGATATAATCGCCAATGAACAGGAGCATGTTGTCCTTACCGTCCAGCGTGTTGATCGCATACAGGGTGGTCAGGCCGGTAGCATCCGGTGCTGTGATGCCGTTGAGGGATGCGTTCTCCGGAACGGACAGCATCATGGTGGGCGAAGCAGCCTTCGGGTCGTGCAGGAACAGACCGCGTGCGATGCTGCCGGAGCCGGTGACAGTGCCGGTGAAGAGGCCGCCGTCCAGCGTGCCGTTGTTGACGATATCGCACTTGACGGTAGAACCCTGAGCAAACTGCGCGGTGGTGTGCTCGTCGATGGTCAGGGTGTTGTTCTCATAGCGCACGCCCTTTGCATTTTCGGGGATCACCGGTGCGCCGTTTTCGTCAACGGTCAGGGTGACGGTATTGGTACTGATCTGGAACCGCCAGTTTTCAGAGGTCAGAGAGGTCAGGGTGTTTCCGGTGCTTTCGTTGGCATAAGAAAGCTGATGGTAAGCGCCGTTCCACTCAACGCGGTTCTGGTAAATATTATTTTTCAGTTCATCGCTGAGACCCTTGGCCTTCAGGATCACACTGATCTGATAAGTGCCTGCCTCGGTGGGATACTCCTCAGACACCTCGTTGGTGGCAACATTGGTATAGAAGCAGCTGATATCAATGCGGTCAGCGGGCATATCGGCACCAAGCTCCACAGAAGCCGGACCGTTCTCGGTGGCCGCATGGAAGGTCAGCTCCGAGGGCAGAACATCCAGAACCGGAGAGAAAACCGTATCGGCGTTCAGAGCACCCATGGTATAACCATTGTATTTGATAGAGGGAACACAGTCGAAGCGGATGGTGCGGTTATCTGCGCTGTGCGTATAATTGGCCTGCGCCAGCAGCACGGCTGCACGGGGGTCGGTCGCATCGCTGTTGCCGTGCTGCTTAATGCTGTTGTCGATATCAAAACGCCATGCAATGACCTTGTGCGCAGGGTTGGCGGAGTAGGTTATTTCGATCTGCGGAACAGCGGTCTGGTTTGCAACGTAAACCGGGCTTGCCATGCCGTTAAAGGAAGCGCCCTCGGCAGAAAGCTTGTAAAGGCTGCCGGTTGCGCCCTGAGGCTCCTTGGCAAACACGCCGCCGGTGATGTTCAGAACACCGGTGTACTTTGGAGCGTTTGCAGAGAGAGCTACAGCCTGGCCGGTAAAGGTGCCGTCCTCAATGGTGATATTGCCATTGAGGGCACCGACCAGACCGGTAAAGGTGCCGCCCTTGATGGTAAGGCTGCCGGTCTGTGCCTGCAGGTAGGAGTCGAAGGTACCATCCTCAATGGTGATATCACCGCCGGCGGCAGAGATAAACTTCCTTTCACCGAGGTTGAAGGTGCCGTTCTCAATGGTGATAGAACCATTTGTGGAAGCAACGATCTGGGTGGTGAACTCACCGCCGGTGATGCAGACGGCACCGGTTGCAACGATGCCCATTTTTTCGCCGGGGATGTTATAGGTGCCGCCGTTGATGGTGGCTTTACCATCCGTGCTCACAAGAACACCGCAGGAAACATTGCAGTTGTTCAGGGTCATGGAACATCCGGCAGCGGTATTGCTATCGTCATATTTGCTCAGCCAGAGGACAGTGCTGTCGTCGCTTTTGCGGTTGATTGTGCAGCCAGTCAGAGTAATGTCCGCGGCTGCGCACTGCACAGAGCTGTTGGCGGTGCAACCAGTCAGGGTAGTGCCTGCCGCGAGCACTGCAATGGGAGCGTTGAAGGTGCAGCCGGATGCATCGCTCCTCTGGTCGGTGCTGCCCAGCTGAACAATACCATTGTAGGTGCCGCCAGTCAGCGTGGGTGCTTTGGAAATGACCTGACAGTTGATGGTCTGGCCGGTCAGGGCCTGATCGAAGTTCTCGGTCAGCACAAGGATATAGACATCTCCCTGCGAATTTGTGAACTTCTGGTAGGCCCAGCTCCCGTCCGAGCTGACGACCGCAGTGGTGTGGTGGTTGGTTTCGTACTCATTGCCCTTGGTGGAATCGTACGGATAGCCATACTGATCAAAGGCAAGCGTGCCGGTAGAGTTCGTTTCACTCAGCGCAGTGGGCGAAACTGTACCCCCCCCCAGAACAGGTGTCCCCGCAAAAGCGGAAACGGGTGTTGCACTCAGCATCATGCTGCCCGCCAGCATGAAACTGAGCACGCGAGTTCTAAGTCTCATAAAAACCTCCTGTAAAAAATAAAACAATCCCCGTGCAGCAGAAAAGCTACACTAATGTAACAATATCACAGTTGCGGTCTAGTTGCAATGCAAAAAAACAAAAAATCGGACAGATTTTTTGCACGCAGGAGCACTGCCCTGCGGCGGCGGGAGCCTTTTATAAAAGGATAAACCGCAGGCTGACGCAGGTGCAGGAGATGCAGAACGCCCCGAATATATACTGTGCAAATGCATAAAATATGAATATATTCTGCAAATAACGCATAAAGATACAAATTGAACCAAAACAGAGGTCAAATCCGTGTAAGGTTTGGCGGTTTTCGGCATTGACGGAAAAGCCGCGCGGCGTATAATAAAAGCATCAACCGAAACGCAACGGAAGAGGATGCGAAGGGAAAGTACGCATCAGAAAACAAAAGTGTATTTTTAAAAGGAGCAATCATCATGAAAAAGGAAAACATCAAAAAAGTCGTTCTGGCATACTCCGGCGGTCTGGATACCTCCATCATCATTCCCTGGCTGAAGGAAAACTACAACAACTGCGAGGTCGTCGCCGTCTCCGGTGATGTGGGTCAGGGCACCGAGCTGGACGGTCTGGAAGAAAAGGCCAAGGCTACCGGCGCTTCCAAGCTGTACGTGCTGGACCTGAAGAAGGACTTCGTGGAGAACTACATCTTCCCCACCCTGAAGTTCGGCGCAAAGTACGAGGACTACCTGCTGGGTACCAGCTTTGCACGTCCCTGCATCGCCAAGGCTCTGGCTGATATCGCCATCAAGGAAGGCGCAGACGCCATCTGCCACGGCTGCACCGGCAAGGGCAACGATCAGGTGCGTTTTGAGCTGACCCTCAAGGCCCTGTGCCCCGATATGGCCATCATTGCTCCGTGGCGTGAGTGGGATATCAAGAGCCGTGACGAGGAGATCGACTACGCCGAGGCTCACCACATCCCCCTGAAGATCAACCGTGAGACCAACTACTCCAAGGACAAGAACCTGTGGCACCTGAGCCACGAGGGTCTGGATCTGGAGTGCCCCGCCAACGAGCCCCAGTACAACAAGCCCGGCTTCCTGGAGCTGGGCGTCAGCCCCGAGCAGGCTCCCGATGTTCCCACCTATGTGACCATCCACTTTGAAAAGGGCATCCCCACCGCCGTGGACGGCAAGGAGATGGGCGCTGTGGAGCTGGTGGAGCACCTGAACAAGCTGGGCGGCGAGAACGGCATCGGCCTGCTGGATATCGTGGAGAACCGTCTGGTTGGCATGAAGAGCCGCGGCGTGTATGAGACCCCCGGCGGTGCCATCCTGTACAAGGCCATCAATGTTCTGGAGACCATCACTCTGGATAAGGAAAGCTCTCACTTCAAGGCTCAGCTGGCCCAGAAGTATGCCGATATCGTCTACAACGGCCAGTGGTTCACCCCGCTGCGCGAGGCTCTGGACGCCTTCGCCGACAGCCTGGAAAAGACCGTGACCGGTGATGTGAAGCTGAAGCTCTACAAGGGCAACATGATCAACGCCGGCGTCACCTCTCCCTACACCCTGTACGACGAGCAGACCGCTTCCTTCGGTGAGGACGAGGACTACAATCAGGCTGATGCCACCGGCTTCATCAACCTGTTCGGTCTGTCCATCAAGGAGCACGCAAAGCTGTCCAAGAACTGGCCGGAGGTCAAGTAATCAGCTGTAACATCTTCCCTTTCGTGTGTTTTCACACTTTCACACGGAAGTTTCATCCAACCGGCATCGTTGCCGGCGGCACCGCCGCAGGAGCGTTTTCCCCTGCGGCGGCTTTGCCGTTTTTAGAGGTAAATAAAAAGAGGACAATTTTATGGCAGAACAACTCTGGAAGGGCCGTTTTTCCAAGGCCGTGGATTCCCGCGTGAACGACTTCAACTCCTCCATCCGGTTCGACCAGCGCATGATCGCGCAGGATATGCGCGGCAGCGGCGTCCATGCCGCCATGCTGGCAAAGCAGGGCATCATCTCCGAAAAGGATTGTGAGGACATCCTCAACGGTCTGGCATCCATCGCGGATGATCTGGCAGCCGGCAGGCTGGAGATCGACCCCAATGCCGAGGATGTGCACACCTTTGTGGAGCAGACCCTCACCGCCCGCATCGGCGACGCCGGCAAGCGGCTGCACACCGGCCGCAGCCGCAACGATCAGGTGGCGCTGGATATCCGCCTGACCCTGCGGGACTACAGCCACACCCTGCAGGCCTACATCGTGGAGCTCATCAAGGTCATCTGCAAAAAGGCCGGTGAGAACACCACCGCCGTCATGCCCGGCTACACCCATCTGCAGCGTGCCCAGCCCATCACCTTTGGCCACGCTCTGATGGCATACGCCTCCATGCTGCTGCGGGACCTGCAGCGTTTCGAGGACGCCACCGCCCGCATGGATGCCCAGTGCCCGCTGGGCTCCGGCGCTCTGGCCGGCACCACCTACCCGCTGGACCGCCAGTTCACCGCCGAAAAGCTGGGTTTTGCCGCTCCCTGCGCCAACAGTCTGGACGGCGTGTCCGACCGCGATTTCTGCATCGAGCTGGCCAATGCCATCTCCATCTGCATGATGCACCTGTCCCGTCTTTCCGAGGAGATCATCCTCTGGTGCAGCTGGGAGTTCAAGTTCATTGAGCTGGATGATGCCTTTACCACCGGCTCCTCCATCATGCCCCAGAAGAAGAACCCCGACGTCACCGAGCTGATCCGCGGCAAGACCGGCCGCGTCTACGGCGACCTGAACACCCTGCTGGTGATGATGAAGGGCATTCCTCTGGCCTACAACAAGGACATGCAGGAGGACAAGGAAGCCATCTTTGACGCAGTGGATACCCTTGAGCTGTGCCTCAAGACCGTGACCCCCATGCTGGACACCATGAAGACCCTGCCGGCCAACATGCGCCGCGCCGCCGCCAAGGGCTTCATCAACGCCACCGACTGCGCCGACTACCTCACCAAGAAGGGAATGCCCTTCCGGGATGCCTACAAGCTCACCGGCTGCATGGTGTCGGACTGCATCGCAAAGGACAAGACTCTGGAAGAGCTGACCCTTGACGAGTTCAAGGGCTACAGCAGCCTGTTTGAAAAGGATATCTACGAGGCCATCGATCTGGTCAAATGCTGTGAGGGCCGCACCAGCTACGGCGGCCCCAGCGAAGCCAGCGTGAAGAACCAGATCGAACTGGCCGCTGCACAGCTGAATGCCTGGGAGGCGAATAACGCATGAGCGTGAAAGTTTTTATTGATGGCTCTTCCGGCACCACCGGCCTGCGCATTGCCGACCGTCTGGCTGCACGCCCGGAGATCGAGCTGCTGTCCATTTCCGCCGAGGGCCGCAAGGATGTGAACGAGCGGGCGAAGGTCATCAACTCCGCCGACCTCGCCTTCCTCTGCCTGCCGGATGCGGCATCCAAAGAGGTCATGCCCCTGCTGCGCCCGGACGTGAAGGTGCTGGACACCTCCACCGCCTTCCGCACCGATGCCGCATGGGACTACGGCTTCCCGGAGCTGGCGGGCCAGAAGGAAAAAATCAAAATTTCCTGCCGCGTGGCAGTGCCCGGCTGCTATGCCAGCGGCTTTATCAGCATTGCCCGCCCGCTGGTGGAGCTGGGCCTTGTCCCGGCAGAGTATCCCTTCAGCTGCACCGGCATCTCCGGCTACTCCGGCGGCGGCAAAAAGATGATCGCCGAGTACGAGAGCCCCGACCGCCCGGCGCACAGCAAGCTGGATGCCCCCAAGAGCTACGGTCTGGGCCTTGCCCATAAGCATCTGCCCGAGATGCAGAAGATCAGCGGCCTTGCCCACACCCCCATGTTCGTGCCGGTGGTGTGTGACTACTACTGCGGCATGCAGGTGCTGGTGCCGCTGGACCTGACGCTGGCGGGCAGCACTGCCGAACAGGTGGCTGCAGGCATTGCCGGGTACTATAAGGACGCCGCCACCGTCAAGGTGCACGGGCTGAACGAGACCCTGCCGGAGAACGGCCTGTACTCGAACGCCATGGCCGGTACCGACCGCATGGAGCTGTACCTGACCGTGAACGCGGCAGGCGACCAGATGATGCTGGTGTCTGTGTTCGATAATCTGGGCAAGGGCTCCTCCGGTGCCGCCGTCCAGTGCATGAACCTGATGCTGGGGCTGGAAGAGACCAAAGGATTGGAATAAAAAACTCCCTTCGTCTGCTCACGGTGTTCGCATCCACCTCCCTCGAAGAGGGAGGCTTTTGCAGCTGACGGTTACGCAAAGGCTCCCTCCATGAGGGAGCTGGCACGGCGAATGCCGTGACTGAGGGAGTATTTCTTTGTGGGAAAGGAAGATCATTATGCAGTATCAAGAAGTTGCGGGCGGCATCTGCGCGCCCAAGGGCTTTGCAGCGGCTGGCGTGCACTGCGGCATCCGCGCAAACCATGCAGAAAAATACGATCTGGCACTCATCAAAGCGGATGTGCGCTGCGCCGCCGCCGGTGTGTACACCACCAACAAGGTCTGCGGCGCACCCATCAAGGTGGACCGTGCCCACCTGAAGGACGGCTATGCACAGGCGATCCTTGTGAACAGCGGCAACGCCAACACCTGCGCCGCCAACGGCGTGGCTCTGGCCGAAGAATGCTGCGAGCTGGTGGGCAAGGCGCTGGGCATTGATCCGCAGGACGTGCTGCCCGCCTCCACCGGCGTCATCGGTCAGCCCATGGTCATCGACCCCTTTGCCCGGGGCATTCCCGCCGCCGCCGCAAAGCTGGCTGCGGACGAGCAGGGCAGCGCCGATGCCGCCACCGCCATCATGACCACCGACACCCACAAAAAGGAATACGCCATCCAGTTCGAGCTGGGCGGCAAGGTGTGCACCGTGGGTGCCATCGGCAAGGGCAGCGGCATGATCGCCCCCAATATGGCCACCATGCTGGCCTTCTACACCACCGATGCGGCGGTGTCCCCCATCCTGCTGGAAAAGGCCCTCAAGACCGTGGTGCCCGGCACCTACAACCAGATGAGCGTGGATCTGGACACCTCCACCAACGATACCCTTCTGATCATGGCTTCCGGCCTTGCAGGCAACCCGGAGATCTGCGAGGAGAACGCGGACTACCACGCCTTTGTGGCGGCGCTGACTGCCATTGCCGAGCACATGTGCGCCGAGCACGCCGGTGACGGCGAGGGTGCCACCCACCTCATCACCTGCGAAGTGACCCACGCCCCCGACCTGAAGACCGCCCGTGCCGTCAGCCGCAGCGTGGTGTGCTCCAACCTGTTCAAGGCAGCGGTGTTTGGCCGCGATGCCAACTGGGGCCGCATCCTGTGCGCCATCGGCTACACCCCCGGCGATTTCTCCATTGATAAGGTCTGCGTGCGGCTTTCCAGCAAGGCGGGCGAGGTGTATGTGTGCGAGAACGCCGCCTACCACCCCTACAGCGAGGAGGAGGCCGCCAAGGTGCTGGCCGAGCATGATATCCTGGTCAAGGTGGACATGGGCACCGGCGATGCATCCGCCAAGGCATGGGGCTGCGATCTGACCTACGATTATGTCAAGATCAACGGCGACTATAGAACTTAATGGAACTCCCCCAGTCGCCTGCGGCGACAGCCCCCTCACGGAGGGAGCCTGAAAGCCTCCCTCAAAGAGGGAGGTGGCATCGCGTAGCGATGACGGAAGGAGTTCGTCTGGTGGAAAACGAATGCCGGAGCAAGCGTGCTGGCGGCAAGGAGAGTATATGAAAAACGAAGAAATGGCGCGCCTTTTCTCTGAGGCGACACCCTACATCCAGAAGTATCACGGAAAGACCATGGTCGTGAAATACGGCGGCAATGCCATGATCAACGAAGAACTGAAAAATGCCGTCATGAACGATCTGGTCACCCTCACCCTGCTGGGTGTGCGCGTCGTGCTGGTGCACGGCGGCGGCCCGGCCATCAATGAAATGCTGAAGAAGGTGGGTGTGGAAAGCCATTTCGCAAACGGTCTGCGGGTGACCGACGACGCCACCATGGAGATCGTGCAGCAGGTGCTGGCCGGTAAGGTGAACAAGGATCTGGTGGCAAAGCTGCGCGGCCGCGGCGTGGGCCTGTGCGGCATGGACGGTCAGATGCTGCGCTGCACCGAGCTGGACCCCCAGCTGGGCCATGTGGGCGAGATCGTGCATGTGGACGCCACCCTGATCGGCAGCCTGCTGGATGGCGGCTACATCCCGGTCATTGCCACGGTGGGCATGGACGATCTGGGTCAGGCCTACAACGTGAATGCGGACACTGCCGCTGCGCAGATCGCCATTGCGCTCAAGGCTGAGAAGCTGGTGTCCATGACCGATATCGCGGGCCTGCTGCGGGATAAGGACGACGAAAGCACCCTCATCCCCGAGGTGGAGGTGTCCGAGATCGAGGGCTACAAGTCCGCCGGTGTCATTGCGGGCGGCATGATCCCCAAGATCGGCGGCATGGCCGACGCCATCTATCAGGGCGTGCACGAGGCGGTCATCATCGATGGCCGGGTGCCCCACTCCATCCTGCTGGAGCTGTTCTCTGACCGCGGCTCCGGCACCCGCTTCTACCGCCGCAGCCACCGCGAATAAAAAGATTGCGCAATCGCCGGCGGGAAGCTATAATAAAGGCAACGAGCTTACTCCGCTGCTGTACGGCGGTTGGCATTATGCAGATGCTCTTATTTTAGCGGGCTCGCCCTCTCAGTCATCGCTGCGCGATGCCAGCTCCCCCAAAGTGGGAGCCCTTGGCAGTCCACACAAACTTCATCTCTTTGCCAAGGCCTCTCCCTTTGGGAGAGGTGTCACCGCAGGTGACGGAGAGGGTGAGGACGCTGACCGTGTGCAACGGTGTTCTGAACGGCAGCCGCAAGGCTTTGTGCAACAGCTCCATTTTACAGGAGGTACACCTATGGATTCTGAAAAGGTCATCAAGCGGGACGGCGAATACGTCCTGCACACCTATAACCGCAACCCCATCGTGCTGGAAAAAGGCCACGGTCTGCGTGCCATCGGGCCCGAAGGCCAGCAGTATCTGGATTTTACCAGCGGCATCGGTGTCAACAGTCTGGGCTACTGTGATCTGGACTGGGCCGAAGCCGTTTCCGAGCAGGCCCATAAGCTGCAGCACTCCTCCAACCTCTACTACACGGCCCCCTGCGGCAAGCTGGCCAAAAAGCTGTGCAAGCGCACCGGCATGAGCAAGGTTTTCTTCGGCAACTCCGGTGCCGAGGCCAACGAGGGTGCCATCAAGGCCGCCCGTAAGTACAGCGTGGACCACTACGGCAAGGACCGCACCACGGTCATCACGCTGGTGAACAGCTTCCACGGCCGCACCATCGCCACCCTGACCGCCACCGGTCAGGAGGTGTTCCACAACTACTTCGGCCCTTTCAACGAGGGCTTCCTGTATGCTCCGGCAGGCGATATGGAAGCGCTGCAGGAGCTGGTGGACCGCAACACCTGCGCCGTGATGCTGGAACTCATTCAGGGCGAGGGCGGCGTGATGGCGCTGGACCCGGACTATGTGCAGGCCGTGCGCAAGCTCTGTGACGAAAAAGACCTTGTGCTCATCGTGGACGAGGTGCAGACCGGCGTGGGCCGCACCGGCACCTTCCTGTGCTGCGAGCACTACAACCTCAAGCCGGACGTGGTCACGCTGGCCAAGGGTCTGGGCGGCGGACTGCCCATCGGCGCGGTGCTGATGAACGAAAAGGTGGCCGCAGGCATGGGCCCCGGCACCCACGGCTCCACCTTCGGCGGCAACCCGGTGGTCTGCGCCGGTGCCAATGTGGTGGTGGACCGCATGGACCAGAGCTTCCTTGCCAATGTCAACGAGCGCGCCGTCCAGCTGCGTGCGGGCATCGCAAAGCTGCCCCATGTCAAGAGCATTTCCGGCATCGGCCTGATGGTGGGCATCGAGTTCTACGACCTCAAGGCCGCAGATGTGCTGGCAGCCTGCCGCGAAGCGGGCCTGCTGGTGCTGACGGCCAAGACCCGCCTGCGCCTGCTGCCGCCGCTGACCCTCAGCGAGCACGATGTGGACATGGCGCTGGAGATCCTGGGCGATGTGCTGAGCAAAATGGAGCCGACGGCTCCGAAGGAGCAGGCATGAAAAATCTGCTGAAAATGAGTGGCCTCTCCCCTGCCGAGCTGACCCACATTCTGGATGTGGCCGACCAGCTCAAGGCACAGCAGAAGCTGGGCGGCACGGCCCCGCTGCTGGCGGGCAAAACGGTGGCTCTGATCTTCTCCAAGGCGTCCACCCGCACCCGTACCAGCTTTGAGGTGGGTGTGTACCAGCTGGGCGGTCTGGGCAACTACATGAACACCGCCGAGCTGCAGGCCGGGCGCGGCGAGCCCCTCAAGGACACCGCCCGGGTGCTGGGCCGCTACTACGACTGTGTGGTGTGGCGCACCTACCGCCAGAGCGATCTGGAAGAATTTGCCGAGCTGGCCGGTGTGCCGGTGATCAACGGCCTGACGGATTACGCCCATCCCTGTCAGGTGCTGGCCGACCTGATGACCATTCGGGAGCGCCGGGGCAGCCTTGCGGGCCGGAAGCTCTGCTTTGTCGGCGACGGCAGCAGCATGGCAAACAGCCTCATCGTGGGCGGACTGCTGGCCGGGATGCAGGTCACCTGCGTCTGCCCGCAGAGCTACCGCCCGGCGGCGGATGTGCTGATGTTCGCCCACAAGTACGGCAGCGCCTTCCACCTGACCGCAGACCCTGCCGAGGGCGTTCAGGACGCCGATGTGGTGGCAACGGCTGTGTGGAACACCGCCAAGCCCGGCACGTCGGAAAGCGAGCAGCGCCTGCGGGATTTCGTGGGCTACCAGCTTACCGGCAAGCTGCTGGAAAGCGCCAAGCCCGACGTCATGGTGCTGCACTGCCTGCCCGCCCACCGGGGCGAAGAGATCTCCTCGGCGGTGTTCGAGCAGCACGCACCGGAGATCTTCGATGAAGCCGAGAACCGCCTGCACGTGCAGAAAGCCGTGCTGGCCATTCTTCTGGCGGGGAAATAAAAACAGAACGCCAACAGGGCCGCCGCACATCGTTTGTGCGGCGGCCCTGTTTTTTTTATCGTGGGAGATTTGAAAAAGCAATCAGCTGCGGTCCATTTTGACCACGAACAGGTAGCTCAGAACAAAGGATAAGCCAAAGGCAATGATCCAGCCGATGGCGGCGTAGATGAAGTAAGGTCCGATATAAGCGGGAATGCTGAAAATGCTGGAGGTGATGTAGCCGTACAGACGCACACCGAAGGCACCGATGAAGGCGCTGCCCACGCAGCTGCCGATGGTGGCTGCAAGGAAGCCCTTCTTGTACTTGGTCAGCACGCCGAACAGTGCCGGCTCGGTGATGCCCAGAATGCCGGACAGAACGGAGGACAGAACGATGGAACGTTCCTTTTGGCTCTTTTCTTTGAAATAGCAGCCTGCGGCGGCACCCACAATGGACAGATTTGCAATGAACATCATGGGCATGAGCATGTCGTAGCCCTTGGTGGCAAAGTTCTCCAGAGCAATAGGAGTCATGGCGTGGTGCATACCCACCAGAATGGAAGCGGGGCGGATCAGACCCATGACGACACCGGCAAAGATGGGAGAGATACCGAACAGCACATCCAGCATCCATGCCAGACCTTTACCGATATAGATGCCCGCGGGGCCGATGACAGTCAGAGCGAAAAAGCCGGAAATGAACAGGGTGATGGTGGGGGTGATAACGGTGCGGGCGGCTTCGGGAACGATATTATCGACCCACTTGTAGATATAGCTCAGGGCAAATACGCCGAAGATGATGGGAATGACCGAACCAGAATAGTTGAATACCGGAATGGGCAGGATGCCTGCAAACATAAAGTTGCTGATCTCGCCTGCCTTGGCAGCATCCACCATGGTGGGGTACATCAGAGTGGCGGCAATGGCAATGGCCAGATACTGGTTGGTCTTGAATTTTTTTGCAGCAGATGCGGCGATGAAGAACGGCAGGAAGGTGAACACGCCGCTGGCAAGCATATCAATGATCTTATAGGTATCGGTAGCATTGGAAACCACGCCCAGAGCCACCAGACCGCCCATAAGACCCTTGATCATACCGGCACCGGCAATGGCGGGCACGATGGGGCCGAATACGCCGGATACCATATCCATGAACCAGGAAATAAAGTCCTTCTTCTTTTCCGGCTGGGCGGGAGCTGCGATATCCTCCTTCAGATCCAGCATCTGCAGGGCGATGTCATAATATTTATGGACGCTGGTGCCAAGCACGATCTGCAGCTGGCCTTTGGCAAACTGCACGCCAATGACACCATCCAGCGCCTTGATGGCGTCCTCCTGGATCTTGCTGGTATCTTTGAGCTCAAAGCGCAGACGGGTCATGCAATGCCAGGTGTTCACAACATTGTCTTTGCCGCCGACATACTCGATGATTTTTGCGACGACTTCAGTCTTTTCCATAAGGGAGAGCCTCCTTCTTCGGTTTCCTTTTTCCTTGATTGTGTTCCAAAGCGAAAATCCAGCACGTGCGTTGTGACGCTAATATACCACGGAAAAATTTCATTGTAAAACATACCATTTCTCTGGAATGATTTCAAAAAACAACGATAACATGCTGTTAAATGGTTTTAGTTTCAAAAATTGGACTGTTTTATTTTGCGGTTTTCGCCAAATAAAAAGCAGGAATTGATTTGCCGCCAAAGGTATGATTGAATAGTTCTGCAAGCAAAAATGCAAACCCTTTTCAATCTGCTATAAAGAGGTGTGCTTCTTATGAAACCTACGATCATTACAGATATCAAATGTTTTGTCACGAACCCGGAACGCCACAATCTGGTGGCTGTCAAGGTGCTCACGAATAAGGGCGTTTATGGTGTGGGCTGCGCAACCTTCCAGCAGCGGCCGCTGGCGGTGAAATGCGCGGTGGAGGATTACCTCAAGCCCATCCTTATCGGACGCGATGCCAACGATATTGAAGACCTGTGGAACCTGATGATGGTCAACTCCTACTGGCGCAACGGCCCGGTGCTGAACAACGCCGTGGCAGGCATCGACATGGCGCTGTGGGATATCAAGGGCAAGCTGGCAGATATGCCCCTGTACCAGCTGCTGGGCGGCAAAGCACGCACCGCCATCCCGGCCTATACCCACGCCGTGGCGGATGATCTGGAAGGATTATACCGCGAGGTGGACCGCATCTACAAGGAGGGCTACCGTCATATCCGCTGTCAGCTGGGTTTTTACGGCGGTATCCCGGATGCGCTGCGCACCCCGGAATCCCCCATTCCCGGCACTTATTTTGACCCGGACGACTATATGCGAAACACGGTATATATGTTCGGCAAGCTGCGGGAAAAGTACGGCAGCGCCTTCCACATCCTTCATGATGTGCACGAGCGTCTGACCCCCAATCAGGCGATCCGATTTGCCAAAGAGCTGGAACCCTACCAGCCCTATTTTGTAGAGGATCTGCTGCCGCCGGATCAGAACGAGTGGCTGGCACAGCTGCGCAGCCAGTGCGCTACCCCGGTGGCTACCGGTGAGCTGTTCAACAATCCCATGGAGTGGAAAGAACTTGTGGTGAACCGCCGGGTGGACTACCTGCGCTGCCATGTTTCCCAGCTGGGTGGCATTACCCCGGCGGTAAAGCTGGCGCACTTCTGCGAACCCTTTGGCGTGCGTATCGCATGGCACACCCCATCGGACATTACCCCCATCGGGGTGGCGGTGAATACCCACCTGAACATCCATCTGCATAATGCCGCCATTCAGGAGAACATCGAGCTGAAAGACAAGATCAAGGCAGTGTTCCCTGGCTACAACGAGGCAAAAGGCGGCTACTTCTACCCTATTGAGCGTCCGGGCATCGGTGTGGATATCGACGAAAATGAGATCGTCAAGTATCCGGTGCGCTACCGTCCCCATGAGTGGACCCAGAGCCGCATCCCGGATGGTACGCTGGTGACGCCGTGACCGACCGCTTTCAATAATGTGCAGGACTTTGCACTTTTTGCCCCAGTGTGGTATCCTTAGCAAAAGACCCCAAGGGAGGATACTGCCTGTGACTGCCAAAAAGACCGAGTTCATCGTTACAGACCTCATCAGCAAGATCTTTCAGCGCAAGACCATAATGGACAAGCTGCCCAGCCAGCGGGAATTGGCAGAGATCTATCACGTTTCCCGTTTCACGATCCAGAAAGTGCTGGGAAGGCTGCAATCCATTGGTTTGATCTATATGACACAGGGCGATGGCACCTATATCAACAAAAAGGCACTGGGGCATCCTATGGTCTACAATTCCCTTACCGAAGTGCCCTATGAGGAGCTGCGTTCCAGAACTCTGTACCTGAAGCAGGTGGAGCCTACGGCGGAGCTGCGCCGGGTGTTCAATCTGGAAGTCGGCGAGACCCTGTGGGAGTTCCGCCGCATCCGTATCGTGCGGTATGAGATCAGTCAGGTAGAGACTGGCTGGATGCCCTGTGCGCTGTTTCCGGAGCTGAACCGGGAGGTGCTGGAGGATTCTATCCAGAGCTATGCTTTGCGGCAGAAGTACCGCATTGCCTACTTTATCACCAACTACCATGCAGCAGCACTGGATGCAGAGCACGCCGAACTTTTGCACTGCAAAAAGGGGCTGCCGGTCATGGATATCACTTCCCGTGGTGTACTGCGGGATGGAAGAATCTTTGTTTACAGCCGCATCAAGGCGGTGCAGTATGAGTGTACGTATGTTTCGCCCTTCAATAAGGACGTGTTCCTTTCCCGGCGGAAAATAATCACGGAAGATGCGTAAAAAGAACGCCTGTCAGGCTCAATGGCCCGGCAGGCGTTCTTGCATGGGGATTATACGTGAGCTGCACCGCGGTCGAGAATTTTATCGAACCGGGCAAAGAAGGTGATGGTGGTGATGGTTGCGGCCAGAATGTCGCTGACCGGCTCGGCCAGAAACACGCCGAACACCGGGTTCGGCAGCAGGTGCGGCAGGATGAAGATGAGCGGGATCAGCAGAATGATCTTGCGCAGGCAGGCCAGCAGCAGGCTCACCTTGGCCTGCCCCAGCGCCATAAAGCTCTGCTGGCAGGCGATCTGGAAGCCCATGGCAAAAATGCCCGCCATGTAAATGCGCATGGCCCAGGTGGTGTAGGAGATCAGCGCACTGTCCGAGGTGAAGATACCGGCCACCGCGCCGGGCACCAGCATCATCAGAAGCCAGAATACGCAGGTGTATACGCCGCACAGGGTCAGCTGAAAGCGGAAGGCTTCCTTGACGCGGGGCTTTTTGCCTGCGCCGAAGTTGAAGCTTATGACAGGCTGACCGCCCTGACAGATGCCCTGAATGGGCAGGGTGCACAGCTGGGATGCGCTGGTGATGACGGTCATGGCACCCACGGCCACATCGCCGCCGTACCGCGCCAGACTGGAGCTGAAACTGATGGACAGCAGGCTCTCGGTGGAGAGCATCACAAAGGTGGAGATGCCCAGCGCCATCACCGGCAGGATGACATTGCGCTCCGGGCGCAGATAGTCCCTGCGCAGGCGCAGGAGGGTCTTTTTGCCGGTGAGGAAGCGCAGGATCCACACCGCGCCCACAGCTTGACTGAGCACCGTGGCAATGGCTGCGCCCCGCACGCCAAGTCCGAACCCGAAGATGAGGATGGGGTCAAGGATAATGTTGATGACCGCACCGATCACGGTGGTGAGCATACTGGTTTTGGCAAAGCCCTGCGTGGTAATGAAGGGGTTCATGCCCAGCACCAGCAGCACGAACACCGAGCCCAGAAGGTAGATGCGGCTGTAGCTCATGGCATACGGCAGGGTGGCATCGCTGGCACCAAACAGCCGAAGTAGCATCGGCGCCCCGGCATAGAAGCTGATGGTCAGCACCACCGAAAAGAGCAGCAGCATGGTAAAGCTGTTGGAGATGATCTTTTCTGCCTGTTCCCTGTCGCCCTGCCCCAGAGCAATGGCGGTGCGGGGCGCACCGCCTGCGCCCACCAGCATGGCGAATGCATTCAACAGCATCAAGATGGGAGTGAACAGGCCCACGCCGGTCAGCGCTGCCGCACCGATGCCCGCGATGTGGCCGATGTAAATTCGGTCCACGATGTTGTACAACAGGTTCACGACCTGCGCTACCACCGCAGGGATCATGAGCTGCAGCATCAGGCTGCGGACGTTCCCACTGCCCATGTCCTGTTTTGACTGTGCCATGGATGTGATTCTCCTTTTTACTTCAAATTTGAACTATATCCCCTCTATTATACTCAAAGCCCGCAAAAATACCAGTCCCTTTTTGCAAATTTTTCCGTGTTCCGCTCAAAAGTGCAAAAAGCTCCGGGTCTGCCGCACAGCAGACCCGGAGCTTGGAACGCGAAAAAGTGTTGACGCCAACAGGCTTTTTTGCTATACTATATAAGGTTTATCGTGGAGATGTATCGAAGTGGTCGTAACGAGAACGACTCGAAATCCAAGTGGATGCTTCGCCGAATGTCTCCATATCACACGAGAGAACGTCGATTTCGATGTCCTGACAGGCTTCAGAACCTGTCTGAACGATGCGTTTTCTAACAATATTCTAACAGCAACTGTTCCAAGTTTCAAGGCCGATTTGCGATATGCAAATCGTAAATTTGCCATGGAAATATACTTGGAGATGTATCAAAGCGGTCGTAACGAGAACGACTCGAAATCTAACTGGCTTTTTGGAAGTGGATTTCCGGTTTTGCTAGGTTTCATGCGGGTTTTCCGACTTCGAGAGCGAACGATTTTCGGTCGTTCTCTCCTGAAATTCTCTCCAAAGTTTTCCCGGAATGCACGGTGCATTCTAAGAATTTAATATCTGGAGCATTACTCAAGTGGTCGTAAGAGGTCGCACTCGAAATGCGATAGGCCGGGAGACCGGTGCCAGGGTTCGACTCCCTGATGCTCCGCCAAATCGAATGGACAGATGAATTTTATTCGTCTGTCCATTCTTTTTTGCCGGAACATCGCCCGTCCACCCTGTCTTGGGGCGTATGGCATCATGCTGACGCATTGCCATAGCCCAGCCCCTCCAGCATCGCCTGTGCAGACGAGAGCTTGGAAGCGTAATCGAGGTGGGCGTAAATATTGGCGGTGGTGGAGAAGTCGCTGTGACCCAACCATTCCTGAATCTGCTTCATGGGAACGCCGTTTGCCAGAAGAAGGCTGGCGCAGCTGTGGCGCAGATCGTGGAAGCGGATAGGACGCAGACCGTTTTTCTCCAACAGCTTCGGGAACTGCTCGGAAACGTAGTTGGGACGGATGATGTTCCCAATCTCGTCCACACACAGATAGCCGAGATAATCCCGATTGTAGCTTTTACCGCACAGGCGGCGGTAGGTGTCCTGCTGACCTTTCAGCATCAGCAGACGGTCACGGATGGGCGGCACAAGGGGCAGCGTCCGCAGGCTGGACTTCGTTTTTGCACGATCAGCCTGCACCAGAACCTTTTTGCCGTCGATGGATCATCAGGTTGAAGGATTTCTGTTCGATTTCTTCCTGCACTGCCATCACCTCCCGTGCAGCAGGGTACTTTTAGCGGTCATGCTCTGCCGGGGGCTTGGTGCGGGGCTTTTCTGTGGGCGGTTCATCAGGCACCGGCAGCACCAACAGACGGTTGCCCAGCTTCAGAAAGGCTTCCGGCTGATGGAAAAGCTGCTCGTACTTCTGCGCCATCTCCGGGGTCAGGGATGCAAAATCCTCCTCGCCCAGTCCCACTACCAGAAAGTCTCCAGCAACGGCATCGTACATCTGCCCGTTTTCATCCCGCAGGGCACGGTTCAGGGGCAGTCCCATGAGCTTACCATCGTCATTGCAGATGATGGCCACCGGGTCTGCAAAGGGGTAAACAGCAGCAATCGTGCCGCCCACCGCCTCCTGCAAGGCTTTCAGGTTGTTGTCAATCTCGACCTGCTGCGGATGCTGTCCCGGTGCAATTTTCAGCACCGACAAGGTGTTTTCAGCCATGCGAATCCTCCTTTCCGTTCGGTCCGATCTCACCGCTCCGTGCCGCCTGCATCAGAGCCGCCACGAAGAATCCGAAAATCGCACCGGCTTCAAAAAATGCGAATCCGATAAAAAAGTTCAGCATAGCACACCTCAGTCGATGCAGATGCAGGTCAGCTTCTGACCATCTGCCATCAGGGTGGTGCTGTGACTTTCCAGATAGGTCTGAAAGCGGTAAATGTCCTCCACCGTCAGGGACACGATGGTACTGTGCCCATCGGTGCGGTAGAAGATGACCGGGCCGGTCAGGTACCGTTTTCCTGCCAGCTTGAGGACCTGCGCCGGATTGTAGCTGATAAACAGCGGCGCACCCTTCACAGAAATCAGGGCATCGTCCTCGTCAAAACAAGGCAGAATGGAAGGGGCATCCTCCTCCACGATAATGGTCAGTTCCATGTTCGGGCCGATGGCGGCAAGGTAGACATTCTCGCTTGCCATTTTGGTCAGGCAGGATGCCGCCTGTTTCAGCATGGTCAGGATGTTCACATCCACCGTGATCTGCGGAGCGTGAGTTGCGGTGTGAAAAGGAATCGTATTATTCATAGGCGTTACCTCCTAATTTTTTTTTTCAAAATAAAAGACCCAATCGGGTCTTATCGGTTCATGCGCTGTCAACGCTCATTGCTACGCTGACGCTTTTTCTGCCACGCATCCAGAAGCTGTATGATTTTTTCTTCCATTTGCCGGGGCGTGTAACTGCGCGGAAAGTATTTTCGCAGGATGTCGTTTTTGATAGTTACTGTGTCCAGTTCGCCTTTCTTTTCTTCTCCCATGATGGCAACAACGGCATCAGAGGTGAATTGACCTTTCTGTGCCAGTTCTTTGATGCGCTTTGCCTGTGAAACGGAAGGTGCGTTTTGCGTATCGTCCATCGCCTTTATCATTTCCTGCTGTTGCTCAGGCGAGAGATAAGACAGCTCTACGGCAGGATTGAATGAAATCATTTTTTCGTCCACCATATTGAGCAGTTCAGGAATAAGGTTCGTAAGTCGGACATACCGCTGTACTTGTCTGCCGCTTTCATCGGTGGCTTTTCCTATCACGTCAGCAGCCTCCAACTTCCCGACAACTTGTCGGGAAGTTAAATCCGACCTAGCACCTTGATTTTTTAGAGCATCCAGCTTCATTTTGTACGCGAACGCTCTTTCGCTGGGTGAGATGTGTTCTCGCTGCAAGTTGGAATCAACCATCAGAATCGTGGCGGCATCATCGTCCATATCACGCACGATGACGGGCAGAGTTTCCAGTCCGGCCATCTTTGCGGCGAACTGGCGGCGGTGGCCGGAGATAATCTCGTAGCCGTCACCATCCGGGCGCGGCCTTGCGATAAGCGGAGCCAGCACACCAAACTGAGCAATGCTTTCCACTGTTCGGGTCATGGCTTCATCGTCCACAACTTTGAAAGGATGGTTGGTGAACGGATGCAGCTCATCAATGGGGATTTGCTGTACCTGCTCTCTTTTTTCTTCCTGCCGTTGCTCCTCGGTGGAAAATAGCAGCTCATCTAATCCTTTCAGAGCTAAGTTTCCGTTGTTTTTCGGCATTTGCCAACACCTCCCTCGTTAAAGATTGGTAGGCTGCGGCCACCTTGCCTTTCGGGTCATGCTGGTAAATGCTTTCTCCCGTTGTGCTGATTTCAGCAGCACGAACAGAATGGGGAATCGTCTGCTCGAACACATGGATCTTCCGACCGTAGCCTTGTCGGATTAAATTGTCAATCTGCTTGCCATAGGTGGTGCGGCTGTCCGTCATGGTCAGCAAAATGCCCTCGATTTTCAGTTTTGGATTTATCTGCCGCCGAACTTTGCCAATCGTCTGCAAAAGCTGTTCCAGACCTTTTGCTGAAAGGTACTGTGCTTGCATCGGAATCAGTGTCGTGTCTGCCGCCGCCAGTGCGTTGATGGTAAGCATCCCCAATGAGGGAGTGCAATCCAGCAGAATATAATCGTACTCGCGTTTAGCACTGTCCAACACCTGCTTGAGCATCTTTTCCCGGTTCATACTGTTCACAAGGGCGACTTCCATTCCTGCCAATTCAATGTTGGCCGGGATAAGGTCAACGCCCTCTGCATGGTGCAGGATACCATCACCGGGCTGGATGGGCTGGTCGTTCATGGCTTTCTGCATAAGGGTGGACAATGTGGTGGACAGCTCATCCGGCTGCTGCCAGCCCATACTGATGGTAAGTGAACCCTGCGGGTCAACATCCACCAGCAGAACCTTTTTGCCCTCCATTGCCAGACCGATACCAAGATTTTCACAGGTAGTGGTCTTGGCCGTGCCGCCTTTTTGGTTTACGATGGCGATTGTGGTAGCTTTCTTTGCGATAACATCACCCCGCTTTCGGAGAGCCACGCGCAAAGTCGTGGTTCGTTTTGTTCTGATAATAGAGATTCATGGTCGTGGGCGCATTGAACAGTGCTGCCAACAAATATTGCTTCATGTTTCGCACTGGGGAAGTGTTCTCTGCCAGACAGCCCAGCACGAAGCGGATATGGTCTGCGTTCAGCTTTTTCAACCGACTGCGCACTACTTCGACAGGCTTATCATCCCCGGCAATCCTCAACATCTTGCGTTTGGTGGAGCAAGTGTCCACAAGCAAGTCCACGATTTGATAGATGGCGTCCTCATCATCCGGGCAGAGCCGGAGCAGCAGTTCGACCTCCAATGCCTGATAAAAATAATCTTCAAGCTGTTCTCGCTGGGTCAGCCTGTCCGTTTCATCCGGGAGGAAAGGATGGTTCCTCTCTGTTTTATTCTTATCAGTCTTATTAGATTGCGATTTTGGCCGCACCTGAACTGCACTTTCGGCAGCACAAGAATTGCTGTTTGCACAATTCTGTATTTGCGCTTTTGGCAGTCCAGATGAAAAGTTCTTGACGTAGATCAAGCTGGGTCTGCCCAGCCCACGCCGTTTGCGTTCGATGAGGTCTGCCTGTTCTAGCTCCCGGAACAACTTGACCGCCTTGTGCTCGGCGCAGCAGAGAGATTCCTGCACTTCCCGGACAGTGTAGATGATATACACGCGCCCCTGCTCATCCAGCCAACCGTTCTTTGCTGACAAGCTCATGCGGTCAAGCAGGATGCCGTACAGTGTCCGGGCATCCGTAGAGAGTTGCCGGAAACGGCTGTCCTGAAAGAGTGCTTTCGGTATGCGGAAGTAGGCGAACAGTTCACCTGACTGCCCATAGAAGTAGTCGAGCATCATTTGGTGTGGCCTCGGATTTTCAACTGTGAGTGTGTGATCATGTGCAAAACCTCCTTGTCTGATTTTTGCAAAAGAAAAAACGCACCTTCAATTTTGTGGAAACTGAAAGTGCGCTATGTAAAGCTAATTCAATTATTCACGAAAGGATTCCAGATATTCGTCCAGCACTTCTACGTTCACCAGTGCAATGCGTTTCAACCGGACGACAGCGTGAGCATCCTGTGCGACTTGTCGGAAAGAGTTTTTGCCCATCGAGTAGAGGACTGCCCCTTCCTCGTAGCGAACGTATTTCTTTTTCTTTCCAGCCAGCAGTTTTTCCAGTTCAGGAACTTCAACTGAGTTTCGCTTATGTGCCATGGTATTCTTCTCCTTTGTCAAGGTTATGTGGTATACTTGCATTATCAGGATATAGAAAAAGGACACTCCACTTTCGGCTTTTGCCGATGGTGAAATGTCCTCTTGACTGTTTTCTCGTTTACAGTTTTCTGCTGGATGTGGAACTGGCGAAAATCCGTCACGCTCCGTTTGGGATTTTTGCCTTCTCCGACAAGCCCCTAAGAAATCCGTCTGAACATTCAGGTTTTTGGTACATTCAGGGTCGGATTTTCAGTTCGTGCGGACTGTCGGAGACACAAGGATTACCACGTAGCTTAGTTAGATTCCGGGCGCATCGTGGGGAACAGCAGCACATCGCGGATGGAGGCGCTGTCGGTGAGCAGCATCACCAGACGGTCCACGCCGAAGCCCAGACCGCCCGTGGGGGGCAGGCCGTACTCCAGTGCGTTCACGTAGTCGTAGTCCACCTGTGCCTTGCAGTCGGGCTCGATGGCCTTGCGCTCGGCTACCTGACGCTCGAAGCGGCCCTTCTGGTCGATGGGGTCGTTCAGCTCGCTGAAGGCGTTGCCGTACTCGGTGCAGTCGATGAAGTACTCAAAGCGCTCGGTGAAGGCGGGGTCGTCCGGCTTGCGCTTTGCCAGCGGGCTGATCTCCACGGGGTAGTCGTAGATGAAGGTGGGCTGGATCAGCTTGTCCTCCACAAAGGCGTCGAAGAACTCGGCCAGAATGGCACCCTTGGTGGGCACCTCGGGCAGCTCCACGTGGTGCTCCTTGGCGGCGGCGATGGCGTCCTCGTCAGACTTCCAGTCGTTGAAGTCCACGCCGGAATACTTCTTCACGGCTTCCACCATGGTCAGGCGCTCCCAGTGGCCCATGTCGATCTGCTTGCCCTGATAGGGGATGACCATGCTGCCGCAGATCTTCTGGGCAAGGCGCTTGTACAGCTCCTCCACCAGATCCATCATGCCGTGGAAGTCGGTGAAGGCCTGATACAGCTCGATGCTGGTGAACTCCGGGTTGTGCTTGGGGTCCATGCCCTCGTTGCGGAAGATGCGGCCCACCTCATACACGCGGTCCATGCCGCCCACGATCAGGCGCTTGAGGTACAGCTCGGTCTCGATGCGCAGCACCATGTCCATGTTCAGGCTGTTGTGATGGGTGTAGAAGGGGCGTGCGGATGCGCCGATCTCGAAGGGGGTCAGGATGGGGGTGTCCACCTCCAGGAAGCCCTTCTCGTCCAGATAGGCACGGATCTCCTTCAGGATCTGGCTGCGCTTCACGAAGGTGTCCTTCACCTCGGGGTTGGCGATCAGGTCCACGTAGCGCTGACGGTAGCGCATCTCGGTGTCGGTCAGGCCGTGGAACTTCTCGGGCAGGGGGCGCAGACTCTTGGCCAGCAGGGTCAGCTCGGTGGCGCGGACGCTCAGCTCGCCGGTCTTGGTGCGGAACACCTCGCCCTTCACGCCGATGATATCGCCCACGTCCAGCTTCTTGAAGGCGGCGTAGGACTCCTCGCCCAGCTCATCGCGGCGGACATACAGCTGGATGTCGCCCTTATCGTCCCGCAGGTGGGCAAAGCTTGCCTTGCCCATCACGCGCTTGGACATCATGCGGCCTGCCAGCGCCACGGTCTTTCCGCTGTCGGTCTCGTTGGGCAGGGCGGCAAACTCTTCCTTCAGGTCGGCAGAGTAGGCGTCCTGCGGATACTTGGTCAGGGTAAAGGGGTCGTGACCTGCGGCCTGCAGGTCGGCCAGCTTCTGGCGGCGCACCTGCACCTGCTCGCTCTCGGACAGGCCCTGTGCGGGGTTCTTCTTTTGCTCTTCCATGATTACTCCTACTTAGTTTGCTGCGTGGGAAATGCGCAGCACAGTGTACTCCACCGTGTGGCCGGTGGGCAGCAGAACTTCGGCCTTGGCACCCACGGCCTTGTTCAGCAGGGCGTGGCCCACGGGGCTCTCGTCGCTGATCTTGCCGTTCAGGGGGTCGGCCTCGGTGCGGCCCACGATATCGTATTCCTCGGTCTCGTCCTCACCGGTCATCCGGATGACCACATGGGTGCCCACAGACACGCTGTCCACACTCAGCTCGCTCTCATCAATGACGACAGCGTTCTTGATCATCTGCTCCAGCTCGGTGATGCGGTTCTCCACCAGACCCTGGGTGTTCTTGGCCTCGTCGTACTCGCTGTTCTCGGACAGGTCGCCGTGGCTGCGTGCTTCCTTGATCTCTTCAGCCAGCTCCTTGCGGCGGACCGTTTTGAGGTATTCCAGTTCCTCCTGCATTGCCTTCAGACCGGCGGCGGACATCTTGATCTCTTGTGCCATTTTGAGAATCTCTCCTTGTCTATTTGTTTTGCACAGCCGCAAAGCCGCGCAATAATGCCATTTTGACTACATTATTATAATAGCAAGCCGGGCCTTTGTCAACAAAAAAGGCGGTGCTGGGGAGGAAATCCTGACGGAATGCGCGCCGTTGGCGCGCAAATGATGTGCTTGCGCAATGATGAGCTGACGCAATGATGTTTGCGCCGCGGCGCAAATGATGTGCTGCGGCGCGGCAATGGCGGAGGGGGGCTGAGAAGTAATACTTTTGACGATTCACGCGCTTTTCAGGGCGATTCGCGCAGATTTGCTTTTATTTGACAGGGTTTTCTGGTATACTCAGGCCAGAATGTTACCGGGGGGGGGTATACTTTCCCTGTCCGGCAGAAATGGAGGTTGTACCATGAAACAAGGCAAACTTATCCGGCGTGCAGTATCGGCGGCGCTGGCCGGATGCATGATGTTCACCCTCTCGGCCCCAGCGCTGGCTGAGAGCACCGATGCGCTGATGCAGTTGAGCATCAGCGGCAACCGTGCGGCCAGTGTGCTGGATGCGGAGAACAGTACGGGAGATATCAAAATCAATAACAAGGTGATCGACCCGGCGGAGTATGAGAACATTGTCATCAAAGGCAACTACACCTATACCTTCCACTATGACCCGGTGCAGAAGATACTGACATCTACCAATACTAAGACGATTAATGCTATTACCATTGAGGTGCCGGATGATGTTGACGTGGTGCTGGATGGCAAGGAAAACATTGCAGTCCACAACTTGACCATCAATGGAGCCCACGACGTGACAATTTCCAGCGACAACGACTCCGCTATCGGCCGCAGGGCAGTGATCACCTGCACCGGAAAAGTGACTATCAATGCACCGGAAGGCACCTATGCTATAGGCTATACGAGCAATGCAGATGGTACGCTGATCATCCACAGTGCTAACGAAGTAGAAATCGATGCATCAGGCAGTTCTCGGGTCTTGAGCGGCTATGGCAAGGCTGACATCACTTGCGACGGCCCTGTGACGATTCACGGTGAGAAAGATGGCGGCAGTGTACTCGCAAATGCTGGTAACTTTACCTACCATCGACCTAATGGTGGGGCATACATCTACTTTACCAGCGAAGACGGGAAAGAGGGAGCCATTGATGCCGGTGTTACCCCCATTGAGGCGAATGCACGCTACAGCTATCTCCGTATTGAAGAAAAGCAGGATGCTCACCTCAAGGTGAACAATGGAACCGTTACAGTAGGCGATACAACCAGCGAAGATCTGGACAGCTTCAAGGGCCAGAAGGTGACCGTAGCCTCCACCATTCAGGAAACCGAAGACCGAAAATTTGACGGCTGGGAAGTGACCAAAGCTCCCACGGGCTTTACGATCTCTGCTGAAAAACTGGCTCGGAGGGAATTTTCGTTCATCATGCCCGCAGGCGCTGTGGAACTGACTGCACACCACAGCAACAGGCTGGAAGTGACCGGCGGCACCGCTACAGTGAACGGCAACGTGGTGGACTTTGCCCGCCCGTATGCAGACGTGACCGTGACTGCGACCGACCGCAGCGCGGATGGCTACCAGTTTGACCACTGGGAAGTGTCTGGCGGTGATATCGGCAAGACCGGGGATGACCTGAAAGCCAACCCGCTGACCTTTAAGATGCCGGATGCAGCGGTCAAGCTGACTGCTGTGTACCGTGCCGCTGTCAAGGTGTCCAACGGTACCGCTCAGGTCGGCACCGAGAACGGCGAAACGGTGTATGCGCTGGAAGGCGACACCGTCACCGTGACCGGCCACGACAGCAACGCAAGCTTCTCCAAATTCGTGGGCTGGAAGCTCAAAAAGGGCAGTCTTACTAAAATTACCGATGCAGACGACACCAGCCTGAATTTTAAGGTGGACGCAGAAAACGGGTATCTGCTGGATGCCGATGGGGAAAAGATCAAGAACGAGACCATTAAGTTCACCATGCCGGGCGAACCCGTGGAACTGAGCGCGGTCTACAGTATTCCCGCCATCGGACTGGAACTGCCGGTCATCGTGGAGGGCGGTACCATCAATGACACACAGGACAGCTTCGTGCTCGTAACGGCGGGCGAGAAGGTCACCATCAAGGCGAACACGCCGGATGATGAAAACATGCAGTTCTGCTACTGGAAAGTGGAAGAGGGCACCAGCGAGAATTTTGGTGTAACGGTCGGCAAGCTTGGCTCTGAGACCGAACTGGGCACCGAGGAGATCACATTCATCATGCCCAAGGGCGCGGTCAAACTGACGGCACAGTGGTCCGGCACTCCGGCGACCAGGCCCGATCCGGATCAGCCGCTGGATGAGGATTTTGGCGTTGATACCCCTGCCGATACCGGCTCTGATGCAGGCGGCGCGATCGCAGCGGCTGCCCTTGGCGGTGCAGCCGTGTGGGGCGGCTACGAGGTGGCGACCCGGGTCATCCTGAATAAACTACTGCCCGAGGGCGCGGCCATCCCTGCGAACCGCGGCCAGCTGGCATTGCTGGTGTGGAACAATGCAGGCAGGCCCGAACCCGCCGCACAGCCCGCGTTTGCGGATGTGGCCGACGCTGACATGGCAAAGGCTGCACAGTGGTGCACGGAGCAGGGCATCATGGAGGCCAAGAGCGCAGACACCTTCAAGCCCGAAGGCTGGACACCGAAGTTCAAGGTGATCGAGACCTGGAATAAGGCATTCCCCAAGGCAAAGTAAATTGTAAATTTTCTCGTATATCCTTGACTTTTGCGCCAAGGTGCATATACTAGAAGTAGGCAAAATGTTGGTTAAGATAATTGCCATCAGCTCACAAAAAACAACCCCCTCGGAGCGGCTACTCCGAGGGGGTTTGTGCTTACTTGCCCTTGCGATAGCTGTCAAGCCACTTGCACAGGTGGTCGGCTATCACCTGCGCTACGACAGCTACGATAATGTTGGTTAAAATTTGGGCCATGCAGCTCACCTCCTTCTGCTCCCAGAATGGAGAAGGGCAGCGCCACCAGTATAACACAGGTTTTGGCACAATACAACAAAAAAGCCCTCCCGGAGTTCCTGCTCCGGGGGGCTTTTTTGCCCGCAAAAACCCCCGCTGACAGAGGGAAAAGTGTCAACGGGGGTCGGGGTGATGTCATATTTCGGTGGGAACTCCCTCAGTCAGAACCTGACGGTTCTGCCAGCTCCCTCCATGAGGGAGCCTGAGGCCCCCTCTCCGAGGGGGCTGCCGCCGGTCAGGCGGCTGGGGAGTTAGCTCGCTCAGTCGTCGGCGGCTTCGTCCAGATTGCCCAGCTTCCTGGCCTGCTCCACCACGGCGGGCACCAGCATCTCGGGCAGGGTCTCGTAGCGGGCGAACTCGGTGGTGAACCAGCCGCGGCCCTGGGTGGTCTGCCGGATAAAGGTGGTAAAGTTGGCCAGCTCTGCCAGCGGCACTTCCGCAATGATGGTCTGCATGCCGTCCTCGTCCGGCTCCATGCCCAGCACGCGGCCCCGGCGTTTGGTCACGTCGCCCATGATGTCGCCGGTGTTGTCGTTGGGCACATGAGCCTTCAGGGTGTGGATGGGCTCCAGAATGATCGGCCCGGCCTCGGGCATGGCGGCCTTGTAGGCCAGCTTTGCGGCCATGATAAAGGCCATTTCAGAGCTGTCCACCGGGTGGTAGCTGCCGTCCAGCAGGGTGGCCTTCAGGCCCACCACGGGGTAGCCTGCCAGCACGCCCTTTTCGGCGGCAAGGCGCACGCCCTTTTCCACGGCGGGGAAGAAGTTCTTGGGCACGCTGCCGCCGAACACCTTCTCCTCAAACACCACCTGCTCGCTGTCGCAGGGCTCGAAGTTGATGATAACGTCACCGAACTGGCCGTGGCCGCCGGTCTGCTTCTTGTGGCGGCCCTGCTTCTGGCAGGCCTTGCGGATGGACTCACGGTAGGCGATGCGGGGTGCTTCCAGACCGATCTCCACGCCGAACTTGTTCTTCAGCTTGGCCTTCACCACGTCCAGATGCTGCTCGCCCAGACCGCCGATGACCTGCTGATGGGTCTCGGCGTTGTTCTGGTAGCTCAGGGTGGGGTCCTCTTCCATCAGGCGGGCCAGTGCGCTGGAGATCTTGCCCTCGTCGCCCTTCTTGGCCACGGTGACGGCCATGAACAGGCTGGGCTGCGGGAACACGGGGGCCGGCAGCTTCACCACACGGTCGGCGTCGCACAGGGTGTCGCCGGTCTTGGCGCTCACCAGCTTTGCCACGGCGCCGATGTCACCGGCAATGATGCCGTCCGAGTCCACCTGCTTCTTGCCAATGACGGTGAGGGGCTTGGTGATCTTTTCCACGTCACCGGTGCGGGCATTGGTCAGCGGTTCACCGGCGGTCACCTTGCCGCTGACCACCCGCAGGTAGCTCAGCTTGCCCACAAAGGGGTCGGCCACGGTCTTGAAGACGTAGGCGGCGGTGGGCTCGTCCACGGTGCAGTGCAGCTCCACCGGCTCGCCGTCGGCATCCTCGGCCAGCGTGCTGGCTTCGTGCTCCGGGCTGGGCAGCAGCTTGTGCATGTTGAACAGCAGCATATCCAGCGCCTGCTGGTTCACGGCGCTGCCGCAGAACACGGGGGTGATCAGGCCGTCCTTGACGCCCTTGCGCATGCCTTCCACGATCTCCTCGGTGGTAAAGGCCTCGCCGCCGAAGAACTTTTCCATCAGCTCATCGTCCGTTTCGGCGATGGCTTCGCTCATGGCCTCGATCAGGCCCTGGAAACGGTGGCCGATGTCCGGCAGGTCCACCTGGATCTGCTTGCCGCCCTCGTATTTGAAGGCCTTCTGGCTGAACAGGTTGATGTACACGGGGGTGCCGTCGTCCAACTTGGCGGGCACCACGCAGGGGCAGACGGTGGAGCCGAACTTGATCTTCATATCCTCAAGGATCTTGAAGTAGTTGGCGTTTTCCAGATCGCACTTGGAGACAAAAACCATCGTAGCCTTGCCATTCTTTCGGGCCAGCTGGAAGGCCTTCTCGGCACCCACGGTGACGCCGCTGCGACCGGACACCACCACCAGCACGCTCTCGGCGGCACGGATGCCCTCATACTCGCCGGCCTCGAAGTCGAACAGGCCCGGGGCGTCGATCAGGTTGTACTTGATGCCCTCGTACTCCACCGGCACTACAGACGCCGACAGGCTGGCCTTGCGCTTTGCTTCCTCGGGGTCAAAGTCCGAAATCGTGGTGCCGTCCTCGACCCGGCCCATACGCTCGGCAGCGCCCGAAAAATAGACCAGCGCCTCGGTGAGCGTGGTCTTGCCGCTGCCGGCATGACCGGCAATCAGGATATTGCGGATGTTGTTGCTTGCGTATTTCATATCGGTTTTTCCCTCATTTCCGCCGCACGGAGCATTCTCTCCGCTTTTGTGGCATATTTTACAAAGATAATACCACACTCAAAACGATTTTTAAATATATCGTTTGAAAAAAGCCGGTCGAATGCCTGCCAAACTTCAGGGCAGTGTTTTGTGCAAGTTGACATTGGGGGGAGATTTCCCCGCAGAAAAAGCAAGCCCCCGGTGCCGCACACAGGTGCGATGCCGGGGGTATTTTCGTTGCAAAGCGTATGATTTTATGGTATGCTGTAGATGCCGCTTCGGCGGCGATCAGGTGCTGATTGCATAATCGGTGGTCTAGCTCCTTCCGGCTGCGCGCCAGAGGGGACGAAAAACTTTTTGCTTCCCCTGACGCGAAAGCGGAAAGGGGGGATGCCTCATGACGTTTGAACAGGTCGTGCTGCTGCTCACGCTTCTTGGCGGAGCAGTGTACATTACCTTCGAGATCACATGGACGATTTCCAACGGCAAAAAGAAATGACCGCTCATGCCCTCAGAAAGCAAGCGGTCATTCTTTACGACTGATTCGCCGGATGAGGAGCTGACCATTGCAGTCAGCACCTTTTCTATTCGTAGTATAGTGTATTTTACCGGGTTTGTCAAGCGGCGGGCCCGCTGCCGGAACAGGAGGTTTTTCCGCGATGAAACGTACCGATTACATCAACTGGGATGAATATTTCATGGGCATTGCGCTGCTCACCGCCATGCGCTCCAAGGACCCCAACAGTCAGGTGGGCGCATGCATCGTCAGCCCGGAAAACAAGATCCTGTCGCTGGGCTACAACGGTATGCCCATCGGCTGCAGCGACGACGAGATGCCGTGGGAGCGGGAGGGCGACCCGCTGGACACCAAGTATATGTATGTCTGCCATGCAGAGCTGAACGCCATCCTCAACAGCGCCCACAACAACCTGAAGGGAGCGCGGGTGTACGTGACCCTGTTCCCCTGCAACGAGTGCACCAAGGCCATCATCCAGTCCGGCATTGCCGAGGTGGTGTACTACGGCGATAAATACCACGACAGCGATTCCAGCGTAGCGGCGCGGTTCATGTTCAAAAAGGCCGGTGTGAAGCTGACTGCCTACACCCCCACCGGACGCCGGGCCGAACTGGAGCTTTAAAGTGTGAATTTTTTCATAGCATCTTGACTTTTGCGCCGGATCGCATATACTAAAGATAGAAAGTTGGTAAGGTTAGATCACCGGCTCACAAAAAGCGAACCCCCGCAGAGTTGCAGCTCCGCGGGGGTTCTTTGTGCTTACTTGCCCTTTCTGTGACTCTCAAGCCACTTGCACAGGTAGGTTGCAGCTACCTGCGCTGCGACAGCCACGATAAAGTTGGTAAAAATATCGATCATCCGGCTCACCTCCCTTCTGTTGCCAGAATGGAGAAGGGCAGCACGATCAGTATAACATATCCGACAGGGTATTGCAATTTTTACAGGATATCATTATAATAGAAATACAGCTCGAATAAATATACAATATCACTTGCATAGAGAGGGAAATATACAATGAGTCTGAAGAACCGCAGCTTTTTGAAGCTATTGGACTACACCCCTGCCGAGATGGAGGAACTGCTGGACCTTGCCGCCGACCTGAAGGCAAAAAAGAAGGCCGGCATCCGCCACAATGACCAGCTTGCGGGCAAAAACATTGCCCTGATCTTTGAAAAGACCTCCACCCGCACCCGCTGCAGCTTTGAGGTGGCCGCACACGATCTGGGCATGGAAGTGACCTACCTTGATCCCTCCGGCAGCCAGATCGGCAAAAAGGAGTCCATTGCCGACACCGCCCGGGTGCTGGGCCGCATGTTTGACGGCATCGAGTACCGGGGCTACGGCCAGCAGATCGTGGAAGATCTGGCCCGCTATGCGGGGGTCCCGGTGTGGAACGGCCTGACCAACGAGTTCCATCCCACCCAGATCCTGGCCGACTTCCTCACCATCCGGGAGCATTTTGGTCACCTGAAGGGCATCCACTTCGTTTACTTTGGCGATGCCCGCTACAACATGGGCAACAGTCTGATGGTGGGCTGCGCCAAGATGGGCCTGCACTTCACCGCCTGCGCACCCAAAAAGTACCAGCCGGACCCGGCCCTTGTGGCACAGTGTCAGGCCATTGCCGCCCAGACCGGCGCCACCCTCACTTTTGAGGAGGACCCCGCTAAAGCCGCCAAGGGTGCCGATGTGCTGTACACCGATGTGTGGGTGTCCATGGGCGAGCCGGTGGAGGTCTGGGCCGAGCGGATCAACGACCTGTCTGCGTACCAGATCAATCAGCAGCTGATGGACATTGCAGGCCCCCACGCCGTGTTCATGCACTGCCTGCCCGCCTTCCACGACCACAAGACCACCGTGGGCAAGGAGATGGGCGAGCGCTTTGGCCGCGACGCCATGGAAGTGACCGATGAAGTGTTTGAAGGCCCCCAGAGCATCGTGTTCGACGAGGCCGAGAACCGGATGCACACCATCAAGGCCGTCATGGCAGCGACCCTTGGCTACGAGAAATGATAGATTCCGCTTGTGCGGAATATGAATGTGCTGCGCAAATAGAAACAGGCTGTTGGAACAGGGATCCAACAGCCTGTTTTTGTATGATCTGTGCCAGACCGTCTATCTCTCGCCGCAGATCTGTATACCCGCAGGCGATGTAGATGCTTGCCTCTCCATGGAGTGCTGCGTCTCTGTATTTTTCAGACTGCTCTCAAAAACACATTTTTCCATGGTGCTATTTTCGCACTTTATTTTCGCACTTTGGAGAGAGCGAGGGAAAGACATGGTTTCATTAGGCGGGTACTGTTCGAGCCCCTGCGTGTGATGCATGATGACTTTTTGATTTTTAGAACGATGATTCGTTAAATAGACTTGATTTGCTACAGATCTGCTACAAACAGCAAATTTAATCTGCTTTTTTCTTCGCACAAAAGCATTCAAACATCGTTCCTTTCCGACGCTCATATGCTCCTTTATAGTCAAAGTCTGGCGGAGTCGGTTTGAAAGTTTTATCTTCTTTTTGACCACTGTATGCTTTCATTTGGAATTCCCGAAGCTGTTCCAAATCAATAGTTCCAACATGTGCTGTTGCATTACTTCCTCCTTTTATTCTCAGGATGTCCTTATTTTCGGTTTTAGACGGTTTTGTGATTCGGCTGTCTCCATACTTGGAGGTATTCGTCTGGATGCAGTAGCAGTGAATATCTCTACTTAGTGATTCAATTATATTGCTATAATAGTTCACATCCTGATTCCACTCGACTGCGATCAACGCATCAATATAGGATTGAAAAATCGAACGATCTCGAATGGATGTAAGCTCAAAGCAGCAGTACACTGTAAACCAAAATCCGTTCCAGCTATACAACTCATACTTTGCATCACATTCAGCTTCAGAACTTTCTATTCCTTCCATAGCTCTTAGATGTAAGCTTTCAATCATCCTTTTTTCTTCAGGTGCAAAATGATTCTTTGAGTGGTACAGAATCACAGAGTGCCACTGACCTGTCCACTTTTCTTCATACGGAAGAATCACTGCTGTCAGATTATAAACACAGTTATCCTCAATAATATGCTCTACCCCTGTTACAACTGCCAAATGATTTTTTTCGCAAGTTCTAGCCAGCGTTGGCAGCCATTCTTTTGGAGTACACGCTTCCGGCATTACCAACATATCTGCTTTTTCCCGAACAGCAGTATTCACCAGTTCTGCTATCTGCTGATATCTTCGGTAGCTTCTGTTCGGTTTACGCATAACAGCCTGGTCAAAGTTTGAAATGTCCATTTGGATATTGGCAACGGCTACCCTAATCTTTGAAAAGCTCGGCTTTCCGATTTGAAAAACGGGCTGCTTATTGAGTTCACCAGTTTTTATATTTTCTTCTATAAATCTATTATTTGTCCGACCTTCAAATGGAAGTGGGCTATAGTTCAACTGCCAGCATTGTTTGAAAATTTCCTCGATTTTATTCAAATCTTCTAGATCTTTTTTACGAACAAGATCATACATCAATCTTGCGAACATCAGATCTGCCGGTTTGATAAGGTAGGGGTAATAGATGTATCTCTGATTTATAATCTTGTTTATTTTTTCTTGAAAAGTTTCTGTGCAGGTTTCTTTTTTCAGAAGCTCCACTACATTATCTTCATTGGTCAGATCCTTTTTCTGCGGATTCTCACCACCACAACTCACTAGTTCTGGCCAGATAACACACAGATTTTTATCCAGCATTTTAGCTTTAAAATAACCTTTCGAACGATTCTGTGCTTTTGTCAAAAGTTCTTTCATCTGTTCGCTGAGCAGGCTCTGCGCATCTTCTAACTTCCATTCCTCAAAAGTCTCCCCATCATGAAGTGCCATCGGACGAGCTATGCTGGAAATGAGATGTTCTTGCAGTGCCTCTCGCAATGCATTTGTTACAAATCCGGTATCACTATCCACTCCTTCTATGGTATAACTTGTTTTATCAAGCGTGTCTATGACGAGGGCAATAAACCTAAGTAGTGCCTTATAGGATTTTTTTACAAATAAGATCGCAATTACTCGTTCCCAGAGTGTATAATTTTCAATTATTGTTTTTGGCGTAAATATTTTATGGATGTCACGGACAAAATTATACTCTTCTCCTTTCGTCTTCTCCGAAATCAGTCCATTTATCCTTTGTAACTTCCCCAGATATTTCGAAAGTGCGTATTTATCAACAGCTATATCGTCCACTTCACGAAGTTTATTCACTCCATGGTGGCTTAGTTCAAAAACCTCCGAATAATCGTCCTCCTGAAACACAGCGTCATCTTCCGGCATCCAGCGAAATTCCGATTTGTTTTTTTCAATGCTATTCTTAAAACAAGTGATCAATGCATCCGATTGTCCACGCTGAAAGTAGAACAACTTAATTTTGCTTGCCTGTAATTGGATTTTCGTGGCGCTTCCCAATGGTTTTGTAAACTCTGGCAAAATACAGTAAGTTCCACATTCGTCTTCTTCTTTTTTGAAAACAGCCCTCGCATTCCGGTTTTCTTTACCCGTCCAGCGTGAATTATTTACCGTATAATATTCAAAGGCCTCATAGAATTCCAGTTTACCATCCTGCGCTTTTTGAGCGATTCGGCTTCCCTTTTCCACCTTTTCCACAAGCAATATATCATCTACATACCGTCCATAGTAAAGTGGATTCCATCCGTCCAAAATTGCTGTATCAAATTTTTTCAGACACTCGTTTGCTAAAACCCCCGATGGCAGAAACCCAATTGGTAATATACGGCGAATCCGCTTTTCTTCGCTATGCTCTCTGTAGATTTGTGAATATCTTTTGATCACACAGTACACAAAGTCATTTATCCTACTCAGATATTCTTCATTGTAGTCAGATTTTCCTTTTACCCTAGTAAGAATCTCCTTCATGAATTCCTCTGATACATCCACGGAGTAGTAGTAGCGCTTAAAGTCTAGCGTAAAAATCAGAACATCATCTTGTTGCATACACTTCTGTGCCAAAGTTAATGCCTGATCTCGCCAACTCTCATAATTCTGAAAATACGGCTCAAACAGCACTGGGGAAAAGGTCGGTTCTTTAGAAAATTCATTATATAGCGTCTTTCGTATACGATTTCCATAGCAATTGGTATAGGATTTATCTAACTGCCATCCTATCATCATAATCCATAGAACGCCAAGAATCATTCCCTCAATCTTCATGTCAATGAAATATTGTATCTCATCAACTTTGACTTGTTTTGCTGGCACTCCACTAATCAAAACGCCTTTTATTCCGTCCGAACAATTCTTTTTTCCCTTTGTATCCATAATCTTTTTCGGAAGCAGACGACAGGAAATGCTTTTCAAAATATCTTCTTTTTTCTCTTCCCACTTCGTGCTATCTGACGCTACAAACGCTTGGTGCAAATCCTTCAAGCGTTCCTCTATCGTTATATTGAGAGTGTTTTCCGCTTCCGCAATCCGATCTCTCAAATGGAGGTTTGTCTTGTCATAATACGCAGTTGATTTCAATTTTTTATATGCTTTTTGAAACAAATCATACTTTGGAACGCTATCTTCCATAGATACCTCCTCATTTTTACATCAAAACATTAATTTGTATTTCATGTCGACCATGTTAGCAAGGAATCCATCTTAAAAATATTACAGTATAATCTTTTAGACGAGTATCCCATAAACACCAAATTGTGCCATATAAACTTTCCCCTTTATTCAACACCCAATGCTTTGAACACTGCATCCTCTGCACTACTATAAAAGATTAAATTAAAACTTCCCACTAATTCGGGAGGTACAGTTCCAAGATCTGCAGCGCTTGTAATCGGCAGCAGAACTTTCTTTGCTCCACTATCAAGGCAAACCTGCAAGCTGTTCGCAAGCTCATCTACCTTTAGAATTGTACCACTGATACTAATTTCACCCAGAACAGCAAGGGTACTGACTGTTGGCCGTCCAAGCGCAATGCTGCACAATGCAATCAAGGTGGGCAGTGCCAGCTTTCCTGTCATGCCAATACCTTGCAGATCCTGATAATTGATGATGTAGTCCTTAGATGCAGTGCTGATGCCACCGCTGATGCGGTTTCCATTTGCTTTCAGGAAGTTGAAGGCTGTGTTGGTGGATTCTCTGCAGTCACGGTCGCTGCCAAGACCGGTGCGCTCAAACTTTCCGCCGCCCGGCAACATCTGGCTTTCCAACCGGAACACACCGATCATGCCGCTTTTTCCACGCGAAACAGTGTAGATCTGTCCCGGATTGCACATTCCATCCGGGATCAGCTTACCGCCACCCTGTTCGGGAACCGACACAAACTTTTCTTCAAAGGTATCCAGATCAATGTAGCTGAAATTCACATCATAGAACTCCATGCCACCCAGCTTTTTCAGTTGCTCTTTCACACGACGGCGCATTTCCAGTGCAAAGATAAGGATTTCCTCCAGTTGCTCTTTGGTAAACTCACCATCCGGGTACAGCAGCTTTACATAGCCGCCTACAATCTTACGCACTGCAATCGTATCGCGCTGGTTCAGATTTTTACCAAGGCGGAAATACTTATCTAGTGCATCGCCGTACTGCTCCTTACGCAGTTCCCGGATAAATTCAGCAAGATAATCCGTGATGAAACCGTAGTCGTTGGTGAAATGCTCCGGGCGGAATTTTGGAATCTCCCAGCCGGGAATGTAACAATGCAGGCGATCCAAAAATGCAGTGTCTGTTCCCATTTCAGGCGGGAATGGGTCAAACAGGCTGGAGGTTTTCAGCAACACATCCACACTCTGGTTAATATTTCCCACAAAGACCATCGAGGCCGAGGCTGCCTTTTCCTCTTTGCCACGGGCAAAAGAACCGGATGCCATATAGTCCTTCATGATCTGGATGCCGTCTTTGTCCTTGAACTTGATACCAGCAACCTCATCAAAAGCCACACAGTCCCACAGACCCACCAGACCAACGGTCTTTCGTCCCATGTTGTAGAACAGGTTTGCCACAGTCGTTTGTCCACCGGACACCAGAATGCTGTTAGGGCTGATTTCCTTATAGATATGGGACTTACCGGTACTGCGAGGTCCAAGCTCGCAGAGGTTGAAGTTGTTCTCCACCAGCGGCAACATACGTGCCAGCAAGAGCCATTTCTCCCGCTGGTTCAACTGCTCCGGCTCATAACCGCAAGAACGCAGCATTACATCCATCCACTCGTCCTGCGTGAAGGCTTTACGCCCGGTGCGTACTTCCTCAATATCGATATGAGGCATCTGGATCGGTGTTAGTTTACGGATGCTGATTGGAGTAAGGTCCTTCTGCTTTTTCTGGCTGGACTGCAACGGTTCACCGCCCAGATCAACAAGGCCAAAATTATTGTCACCCTCTACTTCATAATCCAGCTGTACAATGCACCAGATGCCTCCGCAGAGCAGCCGATCATATTTTTCCGGATATTCATCCGCAATGGGTACCTTGTCCAATCCCAAATTAGAGAAACTGGCAAAGAAGCAGTTCTTCTTAATGTCAAGATTGACCGTGATCATATCAATAACAGTATGGCTTCCCTTTTTTCGCAGCTGTGACAGAATTTTCTGTGCCTCATCCGGTCGGACAAAGTTGTCCGCCAGAATGTGCTTTACATTCTGCACGCCTTTTTCAATAATAGCTTCGTCATCTGAACTACAGTACTGGCCTAATAAAAACTCCAGCACATAAACCGGGACATTCGCACCTTCCTTGATCTTTTTAGTCAGATCCTTGCGAACGATCTTTCCATCAAAATTCTGCCGTAATTTTTCCTTAATTGCGTCTCGACGGCAGTTATTTTCCGCATTCGGCTCCATTTATAGTCCTCCTGCTCCCATCAGTTAAAAAAATCGAATTCATCAATCGCAAATGCAATATCGATCTGGAACTGTTCCCGCTGCTGCATCTGCTGACCCTGCTCATCCGCAATCACCAGATAATAGGTTGCTGTATTGCTGAACTTCATCGATTTGAGGTTGAAGTTGCAATGGAACGTACGATCTGCGCCGTTCTCACTGGTTTTGTCCGCAATGATCTTCTGGGTATCGCTGACAGGCTTTCCGTATTCATCCGTAAACCACACCAGATAAGTAGTAGCCTCACGGTTTGCACTTACCGCATCTTTCTGGTAGAAATCCAGTGAAAAGATCATATTGCTGATCTTCCGACTGGAAGAAAGCAAACTCACTGTTACGGGGAGCGTATCATACTTCTGCTTATTGCGCCGATATTCCATAGAGCCGTTGCGCAGATAATGATATTCGATCACCGGAACCGTCATTTCCTGCAGGCTGATACCGCCATGCACAAAATTCAGCCCGCCACCATTCATCTTGATGCGAATACCTTCCCGTGGAGCAAATCCAGTGTATTCCGTTTTTCCGTCCAGGAATTTTACAGGAAGCAAATACTGCGGATCCGCCTCCTTCTGCATGATTGCATAGCGTCTGCCATATTCCACTTCCATATCATGGAAGCTGGTTTTATCCACTTTGTCATCTTCGGTCAGCGGACTGTAAGTGTACAGGAAGCCATGATCTGCCGTAATCAGAATATTCGCCCCGCCGAAGTCATTGACGATAATGCGCACCATATTCTTCAGCTCACTGATAGCCCTATCGCATGCCGGGAACACAGAGGTGTCCGAAGTATGGCTTGCTTCGTCAATGGTATCATGGTAGATATAGACTACATCCATACCCTTGACCAGTGCCGCACGCTCTGCACGTTTCATCCCGATGATGTTCTTATACTGCAACGCCACGCTGGCCGGATTTACACCTTTCAGGACCTTATCCCGGTTCGTGCTTGCGGTAGACTGCCCATCGGCCAGAACATTCAGTACCTCATTTTTCAGTTCAGCCGTCAATGCCTTATGTGGGAGCAGTGCCGCCATGCCAAATTTCGTGATAGACGGGAAGATGCTCTGCATACTGCCGAGTTTCACATTGCTCTGCGTTTCTCTGCGCAGTTCATCTGCCAGTGATGCCGCCACCTCGTAGCGCATAGCATCCGAGATGATCACGAACACGCGGCTGTCTGCCGGACGGATGTGCTCATTGTAGAAATCCGACTGCTGCGGAATTTCCAATACGCGGCCATGCTCTGCCATCTCATCAGCACATACATCCGACCAGTTTTTGCCGAGGCCTCCCAGAAACCAGTAGGAGTACAGCCCCTCTACCTTATCTACAACATGCTTGAACAGGTCGTCCAGTTTGATATTGGAGGTTTCCAGACTTCTCTGGAAGCTCAGATGGAACAGTCGATAATAGGTGTCCATCCTGTAATAGTCCTCCGCATATTCTTTCCAGACCTGCTTTGCGTCCGGGGTATGGAACCCTGCGGAGTGCTCTTTGAAGAACTCCTGCATGTTGGCCACTTGCAACAGACCCTCGTAGAAATTGCGGAAGTACTCGTACCAGACACAGGTGCGACGTTTTTCCACCGTCTTTGTGATCACATCCACATCAATAATATGGTCACTGATCTCCGTCATCAGCTTGCTCAGGATGATCTCGTTGATGCACGGGAAACACTCCGTTGTCGCCAGATCATCAACCGTCAGTTTTTCCAGCCTCTGCGGCAGATGTGCTTCATCTTCCACATAGCGGGCCACGTCATAAAGCTGCTGCAGATCACCACTGTGCAGCCACTCCGACACCAGCTCGTAGCAGTACGCCTGATGCGGAATGGAAAGGAACTTCTCAAGCCCTGCCAGAAATTCCGGGCGCAGTGTGCGCGTAGAAGCTGTCAACAGAAGATGAATTGCCAGCTGCCCAAGATCCGGCTCTTCCTCTGCATAGCCACAGCCCTGCCGAACCATTGCCCAGAAAGCTTCTTCTGCACTATAATCCACAAAACTCTGATAGATTGGATTCTGCGCTTTATCCAACCCGCCACGAAGTACGTTCAGCAAGATTTCATTGGGCTGTGCTTTTTTCATACCGCAGAGCGCCGCCATCACGGCCATGTGCAGCTGTGCCGGAGTGGCAGGTATCTTATCCTGTGCCATGATTTTGGCACGACGAGCCTGTGCACCAAAAAACTTCCGGTAGTGCTTCACCAGCTTGCGCATAGAGGGATTGTCCAAGATATCCAGTTCCTGCATCCAGTTGGAAACAGCATCCGTCCGGTAGCTTTCGCTGTATAGTTCAATATCCAACAGCCAGTCATCCTCCTGCCGTTCGTAGGAAATGGGGCAGTAGACAACATAGTTGCTCGTCAGGTCATCCACCGACAGCATTTTTTTGACCGCAAAGGTATTGCTGCCGGTCAGTGCAACCAGCTTAGCATTTTCAAGCCGGATCTCATCCAGCTTGTCCGCATATTCATGCTCTTCATCATACCAGAAGATGATCCGGCGCTCATAAAATTCCGGCAGCGGTGCCGCAAACCGGCGGTTGAAATCTAGTACGATTTTATCTGTTTCCACAATACTTCCTCTTTACTTTACTTCGCTTGCAATTTTAGACAAACTATCAGACATTCTTTTCTCTGCCGCGGCTTTCTTTTTTGCTTGATTCCACTCTTCAAGAATCATAAAAATACATTCTTGTAGTACAGGGAAATACGTAATACAGTCATCTTCTGATAATTCATGGATGCCCTTACTGATAATTCCATAAATTGTAGAATTGCTTGTTAGCATATCTGGTAAATAATTTTTGAGCAATTGGATTCGATCGCGTACCTTTTCACTTTGATATTGATCCTCCGTAATGACTCCTTCTCCTACTGCCATATTCTTTGCATCGTTAATAAGATGCTCTATAATACGCCGAAGGTATACATACGATCCGATACCAATCCCCTGTGCATGTAACCCTATTGCACGTCGCATAGCTCGCATATCTTCTTTTGATAGAACTTTTTTATATTGATTCAGTTCAGGAAAAGCCAAATCTGCGACGGATGGAAACTGTCCAATTTTTTGTAGAGTATTATTCTCTGTCCGAACAACGTAATCCAGTCTATGTCCTTCATCCATTGCACAAACAAAGGAAAATGTCATTAGCCTCGTTGCTTTCTGCGTCTGCCAATAATTCCATCCCCATTCAGATGGTTTATCTCCCTGTTCCGTTCCGCATGATCTATGCAAATGCTGTATTTGACGCAGTTCATTAGCTAAAAATTTCTTGGTTCCAATATCTTCGCGGTATGTAATCGGCGACATAGTAAAAACACGTTCAGCTTTACACTGTGGACAGAATGAACTTATTCTTACTTCACCGGCAATTAAACTACATAATTCTTCAATATTTTCTTCCGTAACGTCAATGGTATCATATAGACCACTATTCAGTAGAAATGTCGCAAAAGCATTTTCCATTTGTTTTTTACCTCACTTAATCTTCGCCAGCACGTCCTTAAAGATCTCATAGTTATGCTTCACACCATCGTCCAGATCAATCTTAATCATCTGATCCGCCAGCGCGTGAACTTTTTCCTCATACTGATGCAGCTCGGCGTCCTGCGCCTGCACTTTGTTCAGTTGCTTAGTCAGCTTGACACGCTCGCCGGTGCTGGTGGCAGCGGCCACCTGTTTTTCCAAACCTTCAATGGCAGTACGGTAACGTGCCTGCTGCTCATGCACATAATCGGTGCGGATGCGGGCAATGGTGTCCGGCTGATAACGGTGCATATAGATCAGGCACTTAAAGCCGTTCTTCTTACCGCTGTCAAACAGCCAGTAGATGGGGCGCTTCTGGTAAATCTTGCAGTGATCGGCGTAGAAATCGTTCAGGAAGTAGTTGCGGATGACCTCCTTCGGCTGTCCTTTGCCGCCCAGTGCGTTTGCAATAAAGCGCAGATTATCCTCCAGCGAGCTGTCACCGTATACCACCCGCACAAACTCCACAAAACGGCCCATCATGTCATCTTCAAAGTATTCGTCGTCACAGATGGGAATAATACCGTCTGCATCCGGCTTATAGATATTGTATTTGCCATCATCCCATGTACCGCCTGCATACGCAAGACCATCATAGGTGGGAGAGTAGCGGCCAAACATACAGCCCACAGCGTAGGAGATAAAGGAGCGCACATCCCGGCCAAGGTCCGCTTTGCGCACGGTCACATCCTTATCTTCTACTTCCGGGGTCAGTTCATCCTGCAAGCCGTAAATGTCAATAAAAATGCGGTTCAGCTCTTCTTCGTTGGCTTTCAGCTTCTCAAAGCGTTCTTCACATTCGCCAGTCCAAATGTCATAGCACTCAGCAAGGTAAATGTTGCCAATATCCATCATGTTGGGGTATTTGGTAATGGCCTTGATAAAGGGGTGGCGGGTAAAGTCCCAAGAGGTTTCAAAGGAATCCCAGTCCGCTTTTGAAAGCGTAACATTATTTTTCACGATAAATTCTATTTTTTCGTTATCCTCCGTCTGTTCAATAACAGGCAGTTGATTCATTTGTCCAACTAAAAAGTGCATAGTGGAATTAAAGATGTCCATAAAATACGCAGCTATTTTAGAACACATAAATCCTAACAACCTATACAGATTTCCAGTTTTAACAAACGCTGTTGGGCCAGAAACATCAAAAATAAATCCTGTTGGTGAATATCTTGCTCCCAAAGTTCCCGATGTTAAATCAGTCCAAGTAATTCCTTCTTTGAAATAGAAATCAGGATTATCATGTCTATGACCCGGAAATGAATCCATTTTCTCATTAAAATATGTATTATACCCTACAACATAATCGTTATTTCCGTACCACTTTCTGTATGCACCACCCTTGTGGTGTGGCGCCCAAGTTTTTCCACTCCTTAAGAATTGTTTTTCCGATTCAAAATTAAAGCCAATCTTCTCAAAATCGCACTCATACCATTGCCTCAAGCAGAATTCAACATTTCCAGTTGTCATCCCATGTTTTGCAACAATAAAGCTCTTTAATTCTTTTCCATTTGAAAAGTCATCAATTACTTTTTGACTCACCCAATACGCCACCGGACTTCCCGGAATTTTTGCAAAGTTATCAGTGCTTACCTGCGCAAATCGGTTTTCTGCAATCGGGAACTCTTTCGGAATATCATTCTGGATATCTTCATACTTGACATGATTATATGTTCCCTTATATCTGTTGATATGTCCATTACGGAATACGGTGACAGCCGTACCAAATGCGATACCCATAACCATGTTTTCCATGTGCATCAAGTTGGTAATTGTTTTGGTTTGCAGGAGATTCATACGCATTTTTTCAAAGCTGGAAAGGAACATCCAGCTTTGCATAGTAACCATGCAGTTCATACCGTTGGGTTTGACCATTTGGTTTCCATGTTCAATGCAAACGGCAAACAAATCGCTCTTACTATCTGGGTAATTCTTTTTGACATACTCTGCCAGCTTTACGCCCATGCCGGAACTGCCCATATACGGCGGATTGGTGACGACCACATCATATTTCTGCGCCAACGTCTGCGCCACCCGCACCAATGGGAGTAATTTTTTGCGAATACTCTCTCGATGGAACGAGGATTCATCCGTCACCTCGTCAAATCGGGCATAGAGGGCATCCCAGTCCTGCGGGGTGATGGTGAGGATAGAGCCGTACTCCTTGGCATCGTGCAGCTGGGTGAGGATAGTGTGCATAGCATCCGTCAATGACGGTTTGCCGTTGCAGAAAAACTCTACATCCGGCTTTTCGATGCGGTTGCTCTCCTCAATGGCATACACATGAGGCTGGGTGGTGTGGCTGAAAAAGCGGCGGTCGTACCGGCGGGCCTTCATCATCACCGCAAAATAGGCCAGCTGGGCGGCGCGGTCGTCAATATCCAGACCATAGAGGTTGTTCTGCAAAATGCTGGTCACGGCATCGCGGGGCGTGTAGCCGTAGTTCTCGTAGATCTGCATCAGTACATCGAATAGGTAAGCAAGGATATGACCGCTGCCGCAGCAGGGGTCGATGACCTTGATCTGTTCCGGGGTCAGGTCGGCATACTGTTTGCTGATCTCGGACAGTTGGGCCTGTACCTGCGGCTCCTGCTGGGCTTCCTCCAGATAATAGTGCCACTTGGTGTCCTCCGGGTCACGGTTTCCGGCAGTATAAGCAGCCTGTTCCTCCGGTGTGGGCAGCAGCTGTGTTTTGGTGTCCGGGTGACCCTCCACCCACAGGCGTCCAAGGCTGTTTTCCACCATGTACCGCACGATCCAGTCCGGGGTAAAAAGCTGGGTCGCCGCCGGGATGTTGTCCTTGCTGATCTTGACGTTTTTCTTGAGGGCAGCAAACACCTCGTCCTTTTTCTCGCTGTTGTAGTACTGATACAGCCAGCCAATAATCTGGACGGCATCCTGCCAGTTGTCCTCCGGGACCTGGGAGATCATCTGCTCAATGACGCTGCCCTCCCGGAGCAGGTTGTCCGGCAGAAGCAGTTCCGTGTAGTCCGCAATGGTCTGGAACATTCCGGGCAGAATGCTGTTCAGCGCGTTGCATTGCACGATGAGCAGGTATTTGTACAGTTCTTCGGTCTGCTCGGTCTCTTTCAGGGCGTAGACTTTGTCCTTATCCAGCTTATCCAATTCCAGATGCAGGGCTTCGGCCAGAATCTGGGGCTTGAACGCATTGTTTTCATCCGTAAACACGCGCACATGGCTGGGCAAATAGCCGTTGACCTCCATGAACCGCAGTGCCGAGAAGCGGTTGAACCATGTATACGCCACCTCTTCCATAACCTGCTGGTAGCCTTTTTCGTTGATCTGTGCAATCAGTGCCCTGCGCTGCTGCATCTCTTCTGCAGACAACACTTTGCCGTTGATGCTATCAGCACCGGCGTCCACCATTTCCATTTCCGTAATGCCGTACTGTTGGGCTTTCTGCGCCACGCGGGAGATCAGTTCTTTCCGCGCCCAGACCGCATATTTCTTGATGGCGTTTTTATCCATGATGGTTCTCCTTAATTCAACGAGCCAATTTCTTCAAGTTTAACAACATCCAAAATTGCTGGTGCGAATTCCCAGCATCCAGGATATCGCATCTGCGCATTTTTATCACTAACACATTTAGATAACACTTTCTTTAATTCTTCTATGCTTTGAACATCAAAAAGATCAAACATCTTTTTACAGTACTTTCTTGACTTGATTTTTGTCCATTCTACCGGATTCTTTTTTGCATAAACGTACAAATTAGGGAACCAGTATGGAGCACTCCACACCTTTTCCGATTGTATTAACTGAAAAGCATTTCGAATCTGGTACAAAAACAAATCAGCTTCTGCAAGTGCCTCAGAGGAATATATCGGCAGCTTTTCTCGTTGTGAGCAAATAGTGTCTCCCAATAAAGTATATTTTCGTGCATATTGTGTTTGAGGTTTATAGTTTTCTTCTATCAAACTACTGTAATGCCGAAACACACAGTAGTTCTTCTCTGTGACGTTCCGATCCAAACAGCTGTTTCTTAAAAAATACGTATATGTTATCATAGCATTGATTTCTTCATATTCCCCAACATGACGTAAATAAGCAATGATTGCAATGAATAATTCCCATATAAAGATATGATATACCTCATAATCCCAATCAGACGCTTGACAGGGACCAGATTCGAACCCATAAGCACTGGTCAATTCATTGTACATTTTTTCGAGAGCAGGGCAGACTACTTCTGAAATTGAAATTTCAGCCTCATCAAGTGCTGGTAAAAAGTCTAAAAAGATGTCTCTGATACTCTTTGTCTCTAAAAATTGGTTATAAACTTCTTCTCCAGCATTTTTTATTGGCCTATAATAAGATTTCAACGCTTCAACATACGCATCGATGAACCTTTTCGCACAACTTTGTTTCTTTTTATCGTTTGTCGCGCCTTTTATTTGACGAATCAGGTCAGTCAGCGGAAACAAATCACTCTTTTCTTCTTCAAGCCATTCAGGCTGTTTTCCTAGTTTTGGTTTTCTATATAACGGTTTATTGTAAATATTCCGAACCAGCTTCTCATATTCTTCTTCAAATATGTCCGGATTTGAAAAGTCTATGTAGATTCTTGTTTTTATATATGCAGGAACATATTCCTTTCCGTCTTCATCTCGCTCCGTAATAATCGGAATGAACTTTTCTTGAGTTACTTTTCCATACACTTCGCTTGAAATAATAACCGTTTCATCGCCAACACCACCCGTCCGATTGTTGGCTTTTTCCGTATACGTTTTATCACAGAAAATCAAAACCTTCGTTATATCAGAATTATTAACGCACTGCTCCATGAAGACGTATTTATCTTGTCCTTCTTTTAAATCCCATTTGTCAAGAACAACCTCGACGCCATGCGACATTAGTCTGTTAGCAACTTGGAGAACCAAGTCGCTCTTAGTCCATGAATACGATATAAAAACTTTTGGGATAACATTCTCCACCATCTTTTTCTCCCGCTGTAATTCAGCTTGATTTCACTTTAGAGTTATTAATTGCATAGAGGATAGCGTTTTTATGATACTACGACATTAAGCCTTTTGTACCAAGGGAAAGGTAAGACTTTACGTACCAAAACTCGCATTTTATTAATCCTTGCTATTTTGATGGCATCGCCGCGTGTAGATTTGAACGAATGTAAAAAAGCGGCACTGAAAGCGTAGATTTGATTTGCTTTCCATCAATACCATGCACTTCAACATCGCAGGTTTTAAAATGCGCCTGATTGCAGTGCCATTGCAGCGCATCAGCTTCCTGTTCAGTCAGCGTGTAGATTACGCTCTGATATGGTGCAATTACTTGCTGAGAGTCTTCGATAAAACAGTCAACAATTATTTTATCTCTGTATGTGAGAGTGAAATCATTGAGGATTACAGGCTTTTCGCCAATATTAAACACCTCAATTCCAGACTCTGACAAGCTAGTTTTTGTGCGATACTCTTTGTCCGTCAATTCATTTGTAGGGGTTGACACCATTCGGAAGCACAGCTTTGGCTTTTTATGAAGCGAATCCGTGATTTCGTTAAGTGCCCAACCCACAACAACACCTATAATTGCAGCGAAAATTTCAATCATATTCGACATATCCATTTAGTTCAACTTGATCTCGTCGCAGCCGTCCAGTAGATTCTGAAGCTGGCAGCGAATCTTCTCCACATAAGCATCGATATCCGCATCATCCCGCAGGGTCTTGGCAGGGAAAAGAATCTGGCGGCTGTAAGATTTCACCTTTTTCTGCCTTGGTGCCGGAGTAACAACATCCTTCTTTTCTGCGGCCAGCTTTGGTGCTGGTGGCATCAGTGCAATCTCAATGCTGCTAACAGCATCATCCTTGTACTTGCTCAGCGGGATAATCATACCGTCCAGCAGTGCAATGCTCTTGCACTCGTTGATCTTCGTCTTGTACCCATCAAAGTAGGTGTCAGATTTGCGGATAATGTCCATCGCCTTGGGATTGCCGTCGGCGGCGGTGTGGGTAGCTTCCATGCACTGACGCACCGTTTCTAGAATCTCAGCGCGTTTGCCATCCAGCATCTGGTCATGGGCTGTATGCACCGTTTGCATCAACCCATTCAGCTCCGGAATGCGCTTGTAGTTGAACTTCTTTCCAAAAGATGGCACTGTGATGATAAGCCGAATCTTGTTCAGGGCATCGTATGCCGCCGCATCCTGCGCAATGCGGTCCAGATCCGCCTGCATCTCGTGTTCCAGCCGTGCAGCATCATCAAAGGTGCCGACCTGACTCTTGAAGAAGGTCTCTACATTGCCCATGGCATCCTTCTGATCAAAGAGGTCGTCCTCTTTCTTGAGCAGATAGTCGATCAGCGCGATGTTGTCCTTCTTCTGGTTCAACACTTCCTGCGTTGCAGTAATAGCGTTGTGCACTATTGTCTGATCCGGGTACTTGTGGGTATCATCGTACTTCTCGTTCAGTTTGTTATAATGCTGCAGCTGGTTTCCGAACTCATCGGCAATAAATTCAACCAAACCGTCTTCGTCCGCAGGAACATCCATGACATCGAAGTAATCCCGCAGAAGGTCCCGCACAGCCTTCATTTTGGTTGCCGATACCACCACGCGCTTACTAATGGATGTTTTACCCACCTCACTCTTTTTGCGAAGCATGTCAGGTAATTTGGCGTTGTCCGGCTGGATGGTAGTGCCTGCATATTTGATGGTTACCTTCTGATTCACGATCAAACGCGCCACCACATAAGCAATGTCGATTTCCTTCCAGCCATAGGGTATACTGCTGAACTTGCTCTGTACATCCGCCATGGAGGTCGGCAGGTGATGCATTGCCTGCATCTCAAGATATTCTTCCACCGCCGCCTCTGCATCGCGGTTCGGATCTGTCTCCGGCAGAATATAGTCCGCACCGGACAGCACTGCCAGAATGTCAGCATCGGTATCTGCGTTTTTCCCAATCAGGTCCAACTTGCTGTAAACATGCGAGACCAGATACTCCATCGTCTGGTCAATTTTGGCCTTAGCATTGCCGCTCTTAATGTCCAGATGTTCACCATCGGCGTAAAATTTTGCGTTTTCAATAGCCTCTACCAGAGCTTTGCTGGCTTCAGCTTCATACTTGGTTGCTTCTTCCTGTTGGCCGCGGATAATATCCTGAGCACTCTTGGGCATCTGGCTGACATTCCGCTGTTTGACATATTTGCGGATCTTCATGGATGCTTCCAGTGATTCATAATACGGCGTATCGCCCAAAACTACAATCGCCTCGCTGCCTTTGGAGCTGTTCATCAGGCGAAATTCCGTTTTTTCCGTTGCATCAGAAGCTGCCGTCAAAAAGCGCAGGCGCATGCCGCCTGTGGCGATGCCGTACATAGTGTTATCCACCATCTGATCAAACGGGAAGTCACACTTGCCGTAACGGAACTTTTTTGCATCATAAATTATGCCAAAAATAATCTTTGCTATATCCCCAACAATAGCGCCCGTATCCACCTGTGTAAGGTTGATTTCTTTCTGGATGTCCTGCTCTTCATCCGTCAGGAAGTTGTAGGTATCACCAGTACGTCCGATATAGTTCTGCCCAATCAGTCGATCCAAACTGCCGCGCAGCTTTTCGCGCATCGCGACCTTTTCCAGACGGATGTCGTCTGCCATCAAAATCACAAGGTTGTCCAGATTGGCCGGCATGTCCTCGTTGACATATCGAATGAGATAGAGAAGCTTCAGAACATCCACATCCATCGGCTCCAGACCATCGTGATTTTCTACGGCTTTGCTGCAGCGATCAATCACATTGCGAATGGAACCATCCAGGAAAGAATGTACAGTATCATAGAAGCGGAACAGCGGCACCAACGCAAACTCGTTCTGCTTTTCCACTTTTTGTGCTGCTTCCTGAAATCCGCTCAGCATGGAACGCTCGCCGCCGGAGAAGTGTTTACCTGCATTGCCGTGTTTGCGGATCTCCACAAAAATTTTCTGCATGATGAGAAACTGGTATGGAACGAACGGAAAGTCCTCTGCAAATTGTGCCGGACCAGAGAAGCCCTTGATGTCCGGCATTGCATTTGTAAAGCTGAACAAGTTGCGCATCCCGGAGCTTTCTTTCTCATAGACCGCATCCAGCGTTCTTTCTGCTTCCGGAGTCTTTTTCAGAATACGCTTCTGAATTACTTCGTCTACGGAAGAAGAAGAAAGGCTCAGACGAGTTTTGAAACGAGCCTGAATTCGAGAAAATTCATCTGCTCGTACTTTGATAATCTCATCAATAGCTTCCTGTCCGGTGCAGACCACCCAGACTTTTCCTCTGCATTCGCTGCCGATTTTTTCCACCAAAGACTGCAGATTCAGCAGCATATCCGTGTCCGTGCCAACATACTGCCCCGCCTCGTCCACCATAAACAGAAGGCGGAAGTTTGCAGGTTTTGTGCTGACGTATGCATTGATGTCTTCTACAAGCTGTGAAACAGAGAGTTCCGTTGCACTCTTATCGTTAAACCAGTTGTTTGCATCCTCTTCACTGATATCCAATGCTTCCGCCAGTGCAGGCTTAATGAATTTTCCATTAAATGCAAATGCTTTCCGCACTTCAGTCCAAGGTTTGCCCTTCTTTTCTTCAATCAGACGGCAAAATTCATCCATTTTGCCCTGCTGTGTAATGTACTGCTCCAGCATAGCAACTTTGAGATTGTTGCCAAAGAATCCCAGATGATTATAGAACACCTTAGCAAAAACACGTAAAACGGCTGTTTTATCCTTATTGATAGAGCCTTCATAATCGATATTAAACAGAATCGTCTCGGTTTCACCTTTGGTTGCACGATCCACCTGCATAAAGGTACCAGGGTCATCCTCAAATTTCTTGCGGAAGCGCTCCACCGTACGAACGCCATTAACCTCTTTGTTTTCCAACAAGTATGACAACATTTTCAAGAAGTGAGATTTACCGCTGCCAAAAAAACCGGAGATCCAGACTCCTGTATCTGCCGTTGGTTCGTCAAATGCTTCTGCATAGGTATTGAAAAAGTCTGCAAAATGCCGCTTCAGCTCTCGTGTAATAACGTACTCGTTCAGTTCCTGTTCCAGGACCTTGTTCTCGTCCTCGTCAACCTTGACAACACCGTTAATTTTACGGTTGATGTCTTCTACAAACATATTCTGTATAACCAAAGCTCTATTTCCCCCTTCACACAACGTTAAATGCACGATAGTAATTGTTCGGCTTCAGACAGTTGAACAGCCGCAGCTGCTGGTCGTTAAATGTTCCCGGGTAAAACACAAGCACCGGCCTCTCTGCAAACAATGATGCCTCCAGTAACGTATGAATTCGCATAAATGGAAACGCTTCTCCAACGCCAGTCAAAACCAGTACTTCTCCCGGCTGGAACGGCTCGCTCTGAATTTTCCGTACAATTTCATCGACTCCAATTGTCGATTGAAGCTGTTCCAACAGATAATCATGGCCGTCCTCTTCTTCCATATCGGGGATTGCATCTAAAATATCCATGCCTTCACAAATCCCTAGGAAGATTTGATATAAATTACAGATTCGCAACTGACAGCCCAGTGTCATATCTGTAGATAGCTGTTCGATGAAATGTCGAACCGCCATTTCATCTCTCGGTTCATAGCAGAAGATACGAATATTCACTTCATTGCTAAGACCTTTTCCTTCTAGGAAATCTTGACTCTGAATCATCTGCCGAACGTTATCAAGGCGTTTTTGTATGTCACCCATTAAATTTTCCTCACTCAAAACGGTTAAATGCGGGCAATACCGCCTGATCCCCATTTGTACGAATCACATTTTCCAATTCCGGATAAAGCCAAACCGGGTTCAAATGGCCTGCTTTTATACTATCCAGATAATCATTTTCTCTTAAAATTCGGTTCAGAACCGATTTTAACTTTTTAACTGTAGATTCACTCCAACCCGCGATGGCTTCATTCTGTTCCTGTAGTCTTGTGAAAAAGCTTGTCAGATCAAGTTTTCCATAGCTGAAATCCTGGTTCCGATATTTTTCTCCAATAACTGTTACCATAAAATCCCAGACAAGTCTATTATCCTTCATAATCGCGTAAAGACAAATTTGTTTTGCCTCTTCCACGGAATGCTCTGCAATATTCCGAAGCAGTTGTTCACTATTCAAAAGATTTAGCCGCCGATAACACGCCCGAACCATACCAGCTGTCATGCGTTCAGTTGGATACTGGAAGAGATTATTGGCGGCAATTATTTGTATCATTGATGCAAGATCCTCTCCTTGCACCATTTGCTTCGCTACAATTCGCATTTCGTGGAATAAAAACTGTTCTCTTGTCAGAGAAGCTTTATATCCACTTTCTTGTGCTCTGTTTGTATTCTGCATTGCTTATGCAACTCCCATTTATAACTTTTGATACGCCCAATAGCGACCATCTCTCACTCTCTCTAGTTTACCTTCTTTTACAAAAGAAACTAGAATTCGATTTGCCGTTGCTGAAGAGACTTCCAGCAACTGTTGCACATCACTGTTATGAATAATCTTCTCTTTTTTCAAGTATTTTTCAAGAATATTCCATCGATTTTCTTTTCCACTTGTAGGCATCATGCTCTTTTCGAAGTTTTCTGGGATTACACTCAAAAGTGCTTCTTCAATCACACTTAGCATAAATTCAATAAATGCAGTTCCTTCACCTTGGGCATTGGATGTATTGATAGCCTCATAATACTCCTGCTGATGATCATGAACAATAGACTCCACCGGAAGCCATGCAAACAGCGGATTCCATCTGGAGAGCAGTAGCGTATGCCAAAGCCTTCCGATTCTTCCATTTCCATCTGCAAACGGATGGATTACTTCAAATTCATAGTGAAACACGCAACTTTTGATCAGCATCGGAAGCGGGCTGTCCTCTGTCCATTTGAGCAGTTCTTCCACCAGAGGAGGCACATACTGCGGTAGCGTTCCAAAATGAAGTACATTTCCATGACTGTCAACCACACCTACTGGCTTTGAGCGAAACACACCATCTTCTTGAACCAGCCCTCGCATCATCACATGATGAGCCAACAGTAAGTCTTCCACTGAGTATGGATTCAATTCATTCAAATGGTCGTAAATTTCATACGCATTCTTCACCTCCGCAATGTCTTTTGGCGGTGCAAGGACACGTTTTCCTGATAGTACAGCCGTTACCTGCTCTAAGGATAGTGTATTTTGTTCAATTGCAAGAGAGGAATAAATTGTTTTAATCCGATTCTGCCTACGCAGAACAGGGTCAGATGAAAGATGTTGTGTTGAGCTCACTTTTCCAACAAGTTCACAAATCTCCATTACATCTGTGAGAATTTTTTCTGTAATTGTAAATGGCGGTTTTTTATTCTGCATCTGTTTTTCCTTCCCTCCATTCTAATTAATTATATCATTTCATCGCTCATTCATCAATCACGCTTTGCACAAGTGATTGATGCATTTTTCAGCGATTATGCCACTTTTCCAAATTTCTTTTAGCTACCTTCATGCCGGTCTGGCATTTTTATCTCTAGCTTTCTCAAATTCCCATTTTTCACCCAGATATAATAATCATGATCCAAAGCCTCTGAGTCGAAAGACTCAGGGGCTTTTTTATGTCTGGAGGTGAGCATTTTGTTATTCCGCACCATCACTATCATTATTACCATCGTATTTTAAAGCGCAGCTGCGCAGAAAGGAGAAAGCCTTATGAACTTTTGGTCCGAAATCGTCAAAGAGGTTGGCACCGTCCTGGTGGAAGTCCTCGTCCGCATCGCTGAAGAAATGGAAAACAACAATTGATCACAGTACACTGAAAAGGAGATTTTACTATGCCCGCAAATGTTGAAACGATGTTCTCTGTCCGTGAGACCCCTTGGCACGGCCTTGGCCGTATCGTGATGGATGCCCCCGCAAGCCGTGAAGCCTTGGAGCTGGCCGGTCTGGATTGGCAGGTAGAGAGCCGCAATATCTATTCCGGCACGGGTGCTATGATCCCCGGCTATCGCGCAAATGTCCGCAGCACTGATGATGCTGTTCTGGGTGTGGTATCCGACCGCTACCGCATTGTGCAGAACGAGGAAGCATTTCAGTTCACCGATGACCTGCTGGGTGAAGGTGTCACTTATGAAACTGCCGGTTCCCTGCAGGGCGGCAAGAAGGTCTGGATGCTGGCAAGGCTTCCGAGGAAATATCTTATCGCTGGAGATCAGGTAGTACCATATCTTGTGATCTTCAACAGTCATGACGGAAGTTCTGGTGTGAAAGTGGCCATGACTCCGATTCGTGTAGTCTGCCAGAACACGCTGAACCTTGCGCTGAATACAGCAAAGCGCAGCTGGACTGCACGCCACACCGAAAATGTTCTGCTCCGCGTGCAGGATGCCCGTGAAACCCTGCAGCTGGCCAGCAACTATATGGTTGAACTCGGCAACCGTGGCGAAGAGCTGGCTCGTATCGATTTATCCGATCACAAGGTGCAGGAGTTCATCAATGAGTTTTTCCCGATTTCTGAGGACCTGTCCGATTGCCAGCGGAAGAATAATCTGCGCCTGCAGGAAGAACTGAAGACTCGCTACTACAACGCACCGGATCTGGAATGGGTCGGCAAGAACGGTTGGCGCTTTATCAACGCAGTCTCTGATTTTGCTACCCACGCAGACCCTCTCCGCAAGACCAAAAACTACAACGAGAACCTGTTCCTGCGCACCGCAGAGGGCAACCCCATGATCGACAAAGCCTACAAGATGGTGCTGGCAGCAGCATAAAGGAGCAAGCCATGAATGATGTAAATAACCGCATTTTCAGGGAATTCACGGAATTCTTTGACAACGTTGAGAAGAGTGCTTCTGAAATCAGTGTTACCATGGCTTATGAGATCACGATGAAAAGTACCATCAGCACCGCCATTATTGTTTTGGAATCCGAGGGCAGACTGGAGGAGCGCTACTGGAACCATCTCAGGGTGCAAAATAATATTCTGAATTTTCTTTATGACCTGTGGGTTGGCTCTTGCCATTCGTTAGCTGCCGACTTTTCCACCATCATGAAAGACTTGGTGGAATATGACTTCATTCTTGCCGAATCTATTATGAAAGAAAGGATGCAAAGCGCATGAAAAGATTGATTTCAACTTTGAACCTGTCCAAAGAGGATTGGCTCCGCTACCGCAAGTGCGGTATTACCGGCACCGATGCAGGTGCCATTCTGGGTGTAAATCCCTATCGTTCTGCTTTTCAGGTTTACTGCGACAAAAACAGCGAAACTATTGAGAACATCGATAATGAGGCTATGCGGCAGGGTCGTGATTTGGAGGATTATGTAGCGCAACGGTTCACCGAAACAACTGGTCTGAAGGTACGCCGGGCAAATGCCATCTACCAGAGCGAGGAACATCCGCTGCTTCTGGCAGACTTTGACCGCCTGATCGTTGGGCAGAAGGCCGGGCTGGAGTGCAAAACGGTTTCACCATTCTCTGCGGATAAGTGGGCAGATGGCAAAATCCCTGCACATTACATGGCTCAGGTCAATCACTATCTGGCTGTCAGCGGTTTTGACTGCTGGTACATTGCTGCTCTGATTTTTGGAAAAGAGCTGGTAATTCATAAAATCATCAGTGATAAGGTTGTTTTGAACAACCTCATTGCCAAGGAAGAACACTTCTGGAAATACAACGTAATGCCCGAAATTCCGCCTGTACCTACCGGAAGCAAAGGGGATACACAGCAGATCAATCAGCTGTACTCTGCAGATGATAGAAACAAAACTGCCGATCTTAATCCCATCCGCGACCTGTTGGATAAGCGACAGGAGCTTTCTGATCAGATCGAGCAGATGGAACAGGAGAAAACAGCTATTGAGCAGCAGGTCAAGCTGCAAATGCAGGATGCTGCCTATGGCACAGCACCGGGTTATAAGGTATCGTGGGTATCCTCCGAAAGTAAACGGGTAGACTCCCAGCGTTTGAAGAAAGAACAGCCCGATATTTTCAATCGGTACAGCAAGAATGTAAGCAGCCGCAGGTTTACCATTATCCATGCAGCATAATTTTTGTACGTCTATAGGCACACAAAATTTGCGCTTCGGCTATTTTTGTTTAATAGAAAAGCACAATACTGTTTACACAATAATAATTGTATGCTAAGATAAGAATATGAGGTGATGCACGATGGTTCTGCGCAAAAGTTATTTGGATAAGATCATTCCTTTTATCGATCAGGATCTGATCAAAGTTCTGGTTGGAATCCGGCGCTGTGGAAAAACAGTCCTTCTCGGTCAGATCAAGGACGTGCTCCTCCAGCGCAACATTCCCGCACAGAACATTATTCAGGCCAATTTTGAGTCCATGCGCTTCCGCAACACCCGTACTGCAGAAACGCTTTACGACTACATCGCAGAAAAAGCGGAAGGCTGCACCGGCAAAATCTATATTCTTCTGGATGAGATTCAGGAGGTGGAGCGCTGGCAGATTGCAATCAATTCTCTTCGTGTCGATTTCGATTGTGATATTTACCTGACCGGCTCCAATTCCAAGCTGCTTTCCGGCGAACTGGCAACCTATCTTTCCGGGCGATACATCCAGATTCAGGTTTTCCCCTTTTCGCTGGCCGAAGCAAAACAGCAATGCATTGAAAACGGAACCTATACTTCGGATGAAAAGCTCTTCGCAGACTATTTGAAGTACGGCGGTTTTCCGCAGCGTTTCTTCCTCCCTGACGATCATTCAATCACCACCTATCTGGACGATCTTTACGAGGCTATCATTGTCCGTGACATCATGCTGCGCCACAATATTCGCGAACAGACCGCATTACGTAATGTCCTTGCATTCCTGCTGGACCATATCGGCAATCCGTTTTCTGCCCGTAATATCAGTGGACGCATGGTTTCGGAAGGAATCAAGACAACCACTGCTACCGTACTGAACTACGTTGATTATTTCAAGGAAGCCTTTATCCTTCTGAATGCAAGCCGCTATGATATCAAAGGAAAAGCACTCCTGTCCAGCACAGAAAAATACTATGCAGTCGATCTTGGCCTGCGGAATGTTATCAAGAAAAGCGAAGAGCTTGACAGCAACAAGCTGTATGAGAACATCGTATATCTGGAAATGCGAAGCCGTGGCTATGAAGTTCAGGTCGGCAAGCTGGACGACACCGAAATTGATTTTATCTGCTACCGTGGAGATGAAAAGCTCTATATTCAGGTTGCTTACCTGATCACTCCCGCCGATGAAGAACGGGAGTTCGGTAATCTTGAGCGGCTGCACGACAACTATCCTAAGTATGTTATCAGTGGTGATTTGATGAATTTAAGCCGAAACGGAATCATTCATCGAAACATCATTGATTTTCTGCTCAATCCGTAATTTTCACATCATGGGGCACAACAGTTGACGCTGTTGTGCCCTTTTTCTTTATCAGAATTGGAGGCATACATCGATTGTGGTGCTATCACGCTGCGTGACCAGAGTCAATTTTTAACTGCGGCTATGTCGTTCCCCCTTTAAACGCCCAATATGAGGAAGTACAACCCGATTTGCATTCTTTGGAGCGTTATGACTTTTCAAAAATGCCAGATCTTCCCTGGTACCCTTAATCGCCCTTTAAGGCCAATCAGCTGGTCAATGATGAAGTTCTGACCACAACGAAGGCATAACAACTTCAAAGAAAAAAACTGCCGATCCGTGAGAATTTTTCTCTCATGGATGGCAGCTTTCTTTTTTGTTTGCACAATCTGTGTCAGGTCTCATCGCTTCATTCTTATTTAAAATTCAGCGGTGGAACTTTCTCCATCAGATCCTCCACGTTGCAATTCAGCGCACGCGCAAGGCGAAGCAGCGTTTCTGCTTGTGCTTTGTTGATGTCCTTCTGTCGCTGTTCGTACTGCTGGATGGTACGCACAGGCACATCAGCCTGTCCTGCCAGTTCCGACTGGCTCAATCCGGCCAATGTGCGCATGGCTTTCAGGTTTGTTTCCGGCTTTGCCGTACGGTACAACTCGTTCATCTTGTCTGCAAACTGCCGTACATCCATCTCGTGGTAGGGCGTATACAGCAGCCGCACTTTCGTGATAGACACTGCCTGTTCAATCTCCGCAAAGCGCAGACTGGTCAGCCACTGGTAATAGGCAAGAGCCCAGCCTGTCCAGTATTCCGGGCTGCGGTCGTAGGCATACGAGGGTTTCTGCATAGGTACGACTTTGCCCGCCTGCTCCAGTACAGCGCGGGCAAGTTCTACACCGGACAAGCCCACCAACACAGAACAATCCCCCTGCTCGAACCGGGCAGACAGTTCACTGGTCACAAACCACTGCCATGCCGTCTCCAACGGATAATGCAGATCGTTGACAAGATAATCCAACATCCGGGCAAGATTTTTCTGTGCAGCAGAAAGATAGCTTTTATCGTAAGCGTGGATCATTGGGCTTCATCTCCTCGTCGAGAATCGTGGTAATATAAAGGTCTCCCCTCTGACGGCGGTTGCGCTCCACGTCAAAATATTGGCGGCGGGCTGTCTGGTCACGGAAGGCCTTTTTCTTATACCATTCTTTAGAGTCTGCGGTCTCATAGCCGAGAAATTCCAGCTGTTCAAAGGCCGCTTTACTTTTCAGCACGAACTGCTGCCCCAGCTTGCCCAAGCGCATGGCATTGCACAACTGGCGGTAAGAGATTGCACCGTTGATAAAATCGGATGCAAAGGAAAAATAGCTGTCATCTGCCCTGTAGCCAATGATGATATCAGCAGACTTATAGTCGAGGTGAAAAGTGTTCATCAGGTATTCTTTGGCTTCTGCGGCCAGCGGGGCAGAAGTATCGAATTCGCGGTTCTCCAAAAGAATCGTCAGCCACTGCAGCATCGTGTAACCGGGAGCGTTCAAATCCAGAATGGTCAAACCGTCGCATTCGATTTTATACCGGTTAGCGTAGCCATTGTGGTCGATGCCAACGCCCCACTCTTTGGCCATGTTGGGGTTCTGAGTGCAGTAAAAGCCGATGCCATAGTCATTGTAGGGCTTGCCATAGCTGAACTTTGGCTTTTCAATAATATGATCCGAACCGTGATAAATTGTTTTTTCCACAGAACCACCTCCTTGCTCTAATTATACTCCCGCAGGAGTATGCGCGCAAGAGCTTTATATGAGAATTACGCTATGCGCAACACAAGATGTTTTCTTTTCGCTTTGATCAACCCGTTCTTGTGCTTCCTGATGGATTAGAGTATAATGAATACAATGATATTTTCAGGATAGGAGGCATCATATGGGAAGCTATCTGAATCCGGGCAGCAAGGGCTTTCAGGAAAGCCTAAACTCCGAAATCTATGTAGATAAGACCGGATTGATCGAAAAGACCAATGCCGTTTTGAACACCAGACAGAAGTTCATCTGTGTCAGTCGTCCTCGCCGTTTCGGCAAGTCGATGGCTGCCGATATGCTAGCCGCTTACTATGACCGTGGTGAGAATTCCGCATCGTTGTTCAGTTCCTTGAAAATCCACTATGTGTCATCTTATCAGCAGCACCTCAACCAGTATGACGTAATCAAAGTCAACATGCAGGAATTTCTCAGCATGACGCATAGCATGGATGAAATGCTAACAATGCTGCAAAAATATCTTGTATTTGATTTAACGGACCATTTTCAAAATGTCCGTTTTCGGGATAAAAACAACCTCATTCAGGTCATGAAAGACATTTATGCAAAAACAAATCGTTCTTTCGTGATTTTGATTGACGAATGGGATTGCCTGTTTCGGGAATACCAGCAAAATCAGGATGCGCAGAAGAAATATCTTGACTTTCTGCGAGCTTGGCTCAAAGACAAGGATTACGTTGCATTGGCCTACATGACAGGCATCTTACCCATTAAAAAGTACGGCTCCCACTCTGCACTAAATATGTTTACTGAGTATTCCATGACCGATCCCGGTGAACTGGCAGAGTATTTTGGCTTTACCGAATCAGAAGTGTCTGCTCTTTGCGAAAAGTATCAGATGAGCTTTGAGGAGGCCAAAGCATGGTATGATGGCTATGACCTGATTGCGCATCGGCGGTCCGGAGATGAGCATTATTCCATGTACAGCCCTAAATCTGTTGTGGATGCGATGCTGCGGCACAAATTCGGCACTTATTGGAACCAAACCGAAACCTATGAAGCCTTGAAAATTTATATCCAGATGGATATGGATGGCTTGCAGGATGCGGTTGTCCGAATGCTGGCAGGCGAAGCCATAAAAATCAACACGGGCACTTTCAGCAATGACATGACCACCTTTGCCAGCAAAGACGATGTTCTGACCCTGCTGGTGCATTTGGGTTATCTGACCTACAATAGCATAGATGAATCCGTGACTATTCCCAACAAGGAAGTCTCGCAGGAATATGTCAATGCCCTCAGCACGATGAACTGGCACGGTGTAATGGATTCCATAGAAGCGTCTCGCAGGCTGCTGGAAGCACTATGGGCGATGGATGCGGATGCTGTAGCCGCCGGAGTTGACAAAGCACATGAAGAAGTGTCAGTTCTTCAATATAACGATGAAAATTCGTTGAGTTGTATCATCAATCTGGCTTTCTATTTTGCACGAGAGTATTACACGATAGTGCGGGAGTTGCCTGCAGGTAAAGGCTTTGCCGATGTGTGTATGATTCCCCACAGGATGCATCTAGACAAGCCTGCAGTAGTAATCGAACTGAAATGGAACAAGAGTGCATCTGGTGCACTTGCTCAAATCAAGGAGAAACACTATGGAAACGCCTTGAAAGATTATCAAGGGAACATTCTGCTAGTGGGCATCAACTATGATAAAGCCACCAAAAAACACGAGTGTCTCATCGAGAAAATTCAAAAGTAGCCGTTTCCACATCTAACTCGTTGTTTCTCTTTGGAGTCTTTCAATAAAATTTTTCGCCACTTTCAAGGAAAGCCATCCCCTCCACTGACAAGAAAAACCGTCAACGCATGAGAGAAATCTCTTACGTTTGACGGTTTTCTTTTTTACCCTAAAAGCACTCTTGCTCTGCGCTGTACCTCTTTTTCGATCATCTTCAAGCGATTTGGCGGCAGATTATAACGTGTCGCTCTGCGGTCAAAATGGAAATCCAGCAGCTTATGGAGCATTGTACGGTGACGAGGTTTCATTGCACTCTTTGCAGCTGCAAAGAAATCATCGTATGCAAGCGGAAGCAGTGTGCGGGCATATTCATCAAATGCTTTCTGGTTGTCCCAAAGATCCGTTCCGCCCAGACTGAACAGCGAGTTTCCGTGGTCAAACAGCGGTGCGGGTGCCGCAATCGTGTTGGTTTTATTGTCTACCAGCACACCAAAATTTCCATAGTGGCGGTCAGTGTTGCAGATGATCGCATCAAAGACCAGCATATCTTCCAGCGCATCCACAAAGTTCTGACCTAACGTCTGATAATACGCAAAAATTGCTTTTATTCCACCTTTGGACACAAGCTGTCCGATGGGAATATAAGAATACTCTTTGCTGGTGAACAGCTCACACTTGGAACAAAGCGTCTTTTTCAGGTCTTTCGTCAGAGTGTAGCGAATTGCATTTACACCCATTGCCTGCGCAACTTGATAGGCGTACAGTTCCGAGTACGGTTCAAACCCCAGATTGCTGAACCCTGACGTACCCCCTTTATAAAGGTAGATTTTTCCGTTTTGTCTGCGCCAGCATTTTGGCAGCATCCCGTTGGTCGAGAACTCCGGGCAGGACGCAAGCGAAGTTCGTATGCTGCTGCCATATCCTGTAAAGGCGATTGCTGCCAGCACCTGACTGAATCGGTTATCGTAAAGATTTACTTTTTCAAAAGTATCCCCGGAACCCTCTGCATCTACCCAAAAGCAATCATTGAGTGAAAGTCCTTTGCAGACGGTGATAATTCCCAGCGGACGATTCAAAGAAAGCCCCACCTTAGAGAGCAGAACATCTACATACGCTCGGTTCTTCGGAATTGTGCGATGCCGCAGCCAGCGTTCTACACCATCTTCTGATACAGTCAGGTTCAAAGGTAAAAAGGAACGGTTTTCTTCGTAGACCTTTATAATATGGAGGTCAGTATCTGCACTGTCCATGTTTGCTTCAAAGGTAAGCAGCGGCAAATCAAAATGCCTGATGGTGTAGCGCACAGCGATTTCTCCTTTCATCCATGATCTTTTTCTTTATTATACGGCATCAGAATCCGAATGAAAAGCACCGTCGTCATTCTGCACAAAATTCAAGGATAAAATTTTATACCCAAAAATCTGCAAAAATCGGGTTTTCGGAGCCATTTTGCCGTTCCTCTCCGAATTTTGCTACAGATCTGCTACAAACGACTGAAAGAGGGCTTAAAGATTTCAAACTATTCTCTGACCAGCTGGACTTTTGAGCATCATCCCCGGTAGACATTCCTGACCGTTGGTACCCGCGCACTAGCAAACACCCCACTGGGGTGTTTGCTGCCCCGCCTGCGGCGCGGCCGTGCTGTTCGAGTCCCTGATTCTCCATACACCAACATAAGTCCGCGTATAACACAAAAAGAAAAGCCACTAACTTCTGTTAGTGGCTTTTGCATGGTGGAGCATTGTCCACAGCACTCGAACCCAACACTTCCTCACGGGTGACCGTCTTGGCATCGTCCGTGAAGTTGAAATTGAGTACGACCCGGTCATCAAAGACGTAGACCGAGTTGACAAAGGTATCAATGATCTGCCGCTGGTGTTCCGTGCTGCCCACGTCACCCTTGCGAAATTTTTCAAACCAGAACCGCATCCATTCGCGGGTCAGGACCGGCTTTTTCAGCTCTTCTTCCAGAATGCTGGTGTTCAGGGCTTCTTTCCGGGCTTCCAGCTCGTCCAGCCGCTGCTTGGTGGTCGGGGTCAGGATGCCCTGTTCAATCGCTTCCAGAAGATTTGCCAGCCGCTTCTCCGTATCACGGAGCTGGTCTTTCAGAACGGGCAGCCGGTTGTTCTCCTGCTGCTGGGCTTCCATAATCAAATCTATCAGCCGTTCGATGATTTCATCGCTGAAAATCACCTTAATGGCAGTCTCCACCACGAACCGTTCCAGAGGCTCTTTGCGGATGGCTTTCAGGTCGCAGTGCGCCTTGCCGTGGCGTTTGGCGTTGCCGCACTTGTAGTAATAGTAGGTGTTTCCCATGTGGCTGGTACCGCTCTCACCGCCCATGAGCGTACCGCACTTGCCGCAGAACAGCTTTGTGGTCAGCAGATAGCTCACATCCTCTTTTGCGGGGCGACCGTGGGCAATCTTGTTCTGCTCAAAACGCTGCTGCACCCGGTTGAACAAGTCCTCATCCACGATGGCGGGAATGCCGCCCGGCGTCACAATGTCCTTGTAGCGGTATTCGCCGATGTAGCGGCGGTTGCGGAAGATCTGGAAGAAGCTGTTCTTCACGAACGGTTTCCCGGTGCGGGTACGCAGGCCGCGCTCGTTCAGGGATGCTGCGATTTTCTCAGCCGGTTCGCCGTCGGCATACCGGCTGAAGATCTCCTGCACGATGGGAGCCGTTTCCGGGTCGATATGGTACAGCCTGTCCTCCTTGCCAATGGTGAAACCCAGCGGAACTACACCGCCGTTGTATTTGCATTGGAGTGCATTTTCGCGCTCACCGCGCGCCACTTTCAGGGCGAGCTCGGCGGAATAGTATTCCGCCATGCCGATCAGCATACTCTCCACCATAATGCCTTCAGGCCCCTGCGAGATGGGTTCCATAGCAGACACCAGATGGACACCGTTCTTTTCCAGCTGGTACTTGTAGTTCACGGCATCGAATCGGTTCCGGGCAAAGCGGTCCAGCTTCCAGACCAGAACCACATCGAAGATTTTCTTTCCGCTGTCCTTGATCATCCGCTGAAAGTCTGGGCGGTCATCCGTTTTGGCAGAGTAGGCACGGTCGATGTAGGTGCCGACCACGGTGATACCGTTCTTCTCGGCGTAGTCTTTGCAATCGCGCAGCTGTCCTTCAATGGACGCTTCGCGCTGGCTGTCGGAAGAATAGCGGGCGTAGATCACGGCGGTCATGATTGCACCTCTCTTCACACATCATTTTGGCGATACTTCGTATAACCTATATACCATATTTCACATCGGTTTGCAAGATGATTTTAAATCGCTGTCACTGCTCAAAACTGTGAAAATAATGATTCTGAGCTTCAAATATAAAATAGAAAAGTGGTGGTGCTCACGGTGAGCACCACCACTTTAGAAGAAAGAAGTTCCTTTGCTGCTTGTGCGCCTTAACAATCTGGAAACAATCACAGAAAATCGAATTTGAGCATATTAGGTAAGAGCAAGAACCGTCCCGTGGCCACAAATTTTCAATTCTTGAAAATTCTTGCCCCTTTGGGACAGCTTCTTGTTGGGGCGTGCCTGCCCCAAACCCTGCTGTAGACGGATACAAAAACCCAGAAAACAGCTCCTACAGCTCCTTTAGATGAGGTGTTTTTCAAGGCAATAATGATAGATGCCTTCCTCATCCACAGAACGGCAGCAATCTGTTGCCCTTGCCTTGACTTCATCGAGGGCGTTTCCCATGGCAACGCCTGTGCCGACTGCTTCCAGCATTTCAATGTCGTTTCGGCCGTCCCCAAAGGCGATCGCTTCTGCTTTTGAAAAGCCGTAATGCGCCAAAACAGCTCTTACAGCATTTCCCTTTCCGCAGGACAGCGGAATGATATCCACTGCCTTGTCCCACCATGCGGTTATCTGTGTGGCGTGGGTTCCCAACAGGATGCGTTCGTATTCAGAACGGCTGCAGGAACACATGATCTGATAGATATCCTCCTCACAGAGCTTGTCGAAATGCTCGGAGATCACCAGCTTCTCGTTGCCGAAGGAAAAATACTGCTCCAAGTCCGGGTCTGTCCCATTTGTCACGATAAAGTGTTCGTTGCTGATGGCAGCCGCCCGGTGCATCTGCTTCAGATTATGCAAAATTCTGCGCTTGTCGTCAGCGTCCAGTGGGTTCTTCGAGATCACTGCATCCTTGCTACGGACATAAGAGCCGTTGAAGGTCAGCCAGAGATCAAAATCAACGCCTTCAAAATGTGGGACGGAGAGGTAGCCTCTGCCTGTCGCCATGCACAGTAAGATCCCTTTTGCCTGCAACTGCTGTAAGGTCTGTACGGTTTTGAATGACGGCACCTTACTGCCCAACCTGAGCAAAGTTCCGTCTACATCAAAAAAAGCGATTTTTATCATCCGGTTACCTCCAGCGAAAAACTATTCTCCAGAACGCCGGGGAGCAGGGTATAAACCGATCCTCCGATTCGTTTTTCAAACAGATTTTTTAGCTCAAGCGTTTTCTTCCATCGGTCTATCGTTGCCGGATGGACACCGTACCGAAGCGTTACATCTACAAAACGTTTTTCCAAAAGACAAAATCCGGTGGGCAGCGCCAAGGCATCGCATAGCTGTACCAAACGGTCGTAATCATCATAGACAGCGGTTTGAATGAATTTTTCCATAAAACGGAAATCTTCTTTTGAAACGTCAAAGGTTCCGATAGAAGTGTGGATATCCTGGATCATAAAAGCATGAGAAATACAGATCTGTCCAGCCTTTTTCCATCCTCGTTCCATACAGAAACGGTATCCGTCGATCAAATGACGTTCAGAACTTACCCCTGCATAACGCCCGATATCATGCAGCAGCCCAAAGCAGTATGCCTGATCTGCATCCATATTGTTGCATTTGGCTGCTATATTTTTACAGGCAAGGGCTGCAAAACGGGAATGTCCGATCCAATTTCCGGGATTCTGCTGCCCTGCCCAAGCCAGAGCGGCTTCTGCTGTATTGCAATTCAGCTCCAAGGGGACCGTCCTTTCTCTCATAGCAAAACGCATCCGAAGATCAAAGGTTTTCAAATATGATATGCACTCACGGATCGTGCACTTCTGCTACTATCATTATAACGCCTACAGCCTAAAAATAATATCTTGATACTGTCAGATGGTGTTGTTATTCTGCCGTTCGTATCGGTACTGACGTGGCGTGCAGCCGACAACCTCCCGAAAAACTTTTCCGAAATAGCTTGAATTTTCCATACCGCAAGCAGCCCCGACCTCTGTAATAGAAGCCTTGCTTTCCGCCAACATCTGGCAGGCGATCTGAATACGGTATGCGGTCAGGTAAGCGATCGGGGTCGTATGAAGGTGTTCACGAAAAATGCGATAGCACTCTCGTTCACTTGTGTAGGCTGCTGCTGCCAACTCCTTGACTGAGAGGTTTTCCGGGTAGTGCTCATGGATATAAATCAACATCAGCTTTATTTTATCGTTGCCTCCGGCGGATTTCCTATTGGAAGAGCTTCCAGAATGCGATTGCTCCACAAGCATCAACCATAGTTCGGTCAGGATCTCCCGCAGTTTCAACTCATACCCGAATGTATCACAAGACAAACAAAAAGATTCTTTGAGTCGTTTCAGGATTTCTCGCCCTGCCGCATGATCCGGTAAAAGAGGAAGGATCTCAAGCTGCGGGTCGGATGTAATGGGCAGAATGTATTTTTGCTCGATTCGGCTTCCTCGTTTCCCTGCCAGCAGAGAAACATCGAAAATATGAAGAAGCTGCACGTTCTCTTCCGTCTGAGAAATCGCCCTTGTGGTGTGAAGTACGTTGGAATTGACAAAACCACCGCTTCCCGCCGGGAATACAAGTTTTCCACCTGGTGTGGTGTATTCAACGCAACCGCTTTCCATGTAGAAAAGCTCTACCGCCTGATGCCAGTGCCATGGCACAGTGCTGCCGATGTAGCGATCCAACGTGGCTCTTGAGGCAGTATATGGAAAGTCCTTTGCAAGCTCCGGGATGCGCTCTTCTCTGCTGCCTGTATGGAATTCTATACAATGTACGTCTTTCATGTGGTGCACCACTTCATTCCAGTTTATTAAGCCGAGTATACCATACCCGCCAATGAAAGAACATCCCTGATATGGCGACCAAGTTCGCACAAAGCGAACTTGATCCCGCAAAGCAAAAGGCAGGATACCACCGTCATAGTGATACCCTGCCTTTGCTCGTTTAACGCTCTGTGTAGTCCTTCCGCAGAACTTCCGATAAACAAAAAACGTACCCGAACCCTTTTTCGTAAAGAATCGGGTTCGAGTACGAACTGTATGGTGGAGAATTAGGGACTCGAACCCCAGACCCCCTGCGTGTGATGCAGGTGCTCTAACCAGCTGAGCTAATCCTCCATATTTTGTTTTGTGTGCTCCGAACTGGAACGTGATTATTATAGCACGGCCTTTGCCAAAATGCAAGCCCTAATTTTAAAAAAATCACACTTTTTCTTTTTACTTTCCGTTGCCCTTCGGGGCAAAATCGTGTATACTGGATGCGGAAACCTTTCCTTCCGGAAAAGAGGTACAGAAAAATGTTGACACTTCGTGGAATCATCACGCTGATCGTTCTGGTCATCCTGTTTGCACTGGCCGTTGTATGGATCTCCAAGCAGGGCGGCTGGAAGGGCGAAGGCTGCGGCGGCAACTGTGCATCCTGTCACAGCCGCTGCGAAAACCCGGACCCCGGCAAAAAGCACTGAAATCCATTTCGCAAGCAGGACGCGTCAAGGCAAAAAGCCGTTCCGGCGATGCGCCCTGCGCATGGAACCGGTATCTCAACTTAAAATGCCCTCGGATGCTGCCTGCTGGCATGCTCCGGGGGCATTCGTATTCTTCAGCTGTCTGTTTCACGGTAGAACACGCCGCGTTCGGCCGCGTACACCGCCACGGTGCTCAGCAGGTCCTGCTGGGCTTTTTTATAGGTCGTGCGCCCGATGTGCAGCCGGTCCATGACATCGTCCTCTGTGCGGTGCTGGACATAGCGCAGCTCAAACAGGTCGGCGCGCAGCGGGTCGTGCTGGCGGTAATAGGTCAGGCTCTCTTCGATCGCGGCGCACCAGCTGTGTTCCACCGGATTGCGCGCCCTCTGCCGCATCCCGTACCGATACAGCGCCAGCCGCGTTTTATTTCTCTGCTCGTTTGTCACACTCTCCCCTCCTTTTTTCATCCGCACGGCGCGCCAGCGCCTCGCGGCGGTTCTGCTCTTCAAAAAAGCAAAGGTCCCGCTCGTACATGCTCAGGCCCAGCACTGCGCTGAGCCGTTCCGCTTCGTTCAGCTTGAACTGCGTGTGGCCCTGCAGTTTTTGTCCCAGCGCGTTGGGGCTGATCTGCATTGCCCGTGCCACATACTGCAGCTTGTAGCCGCTGGCACGAATGTACTCCCGGATCATCTCTGTATTTGCCATGTTCCTCTCTCCTTTTTGTATTTGCATCGGTGTGTAACAATCTTTGGTTGTAGTATATTCCTGTATTGATTTATTGTCAACACATTTTTCCAAATCCACCGAAAAAAGTTGATTTTAATGCAATTATCTGGTATACTGAGGGCAGCAGACCTTCACTTCAACAAACAACCATACGTTTACAAGAGAGGTTTTCCATGTCTGAATTATCCACCCGCCTGCGCCTGCGCCGCAAAGAGCTGGGCCTCTCGCAGGAGGAGCTTGCCCAGCGCATGGGCTACCGTTCCAAATCATCCATCACAAAGCTGGAAAAGGGTGTCAACGATCTGCCGCAGGCCAGGTTAGAGGAGCTTGCTGCCGCGCTGGAGACCACCCCCGCCTACCTGCTGGGGCTGGATGCTCCCTGTCCGCCGCCGGGTTTTGAGCCGCTGCCTGCCATGGTGCGGGTCCCGCTGATCGGGTCCATCGCCTGCGGCACGCCCATCACCGCAGAACAGAACGTTGAACGCTATATCGGTGTTCCCGCCGCGTGGCGGGCCGACTTTGCCCTGACCTGCCACGGCAACAGCATGTCTCCCACCATCTGCGATGGAGATATCGTATGCATCCGCTGCCAGCCGGAGGTGGAGCAGGGCCAGATCGCAGCGGTGCGCATCGGCAGCGAGGCCACCCTCAAGCACTTCCATCGTCAGGGGAGCACCGTGATGCTCATTGCCGACAACGCTGCCGTCTGCCCGCCGATGGTCTACACCGGCCCGCAGCTGGAAGAACTGCACATCGAGGGCCGGGCCGTCGGCCTGTGCCGGGGGCTGTGAGCCGCCTGCAGTCTTTCAGGCACGTTTCATAAAAGGAGGCTTCTCATGTTTTTCTCCCGCAAAAAGCCTGCCCGTTCTTACGACCCCGCCACCCAGCAGCCTGCACTGCGGTGCAGCATCTGCACCGGGGAGCAGGTGGCCGGTTTCATCTCCCCGGATGGCCATTTTGAGGACGTTCAGCTCATCCGCACGCCTCAGGAACTGGACGCATTCCGGGCACGGTACGGCATCCCGCCGGAATGCCCCCTGAAAAAGATCTATTAAAAGGAGTTCGCCATGCCAACTGCACCCGAAGAAATGACCCTGAAGGTCATTGCACATATCCACACGGCCTTTCCCACCAAGTTCGGCATCCCACGCCAGAGCGGCCTTGTAGAGGAGCTGCGCGGCGAGGTGGTGTTCACACCGGAATACCGCAGCGTCGACGCGGTGCGCGGGCTGGAAGATTTCAGCCACATCTGGCTGGTGTGGCAGTTTTCCGGTGCAGTGCGGGACAGCTGGTCTCCCACCGTGCGCCCGCCCCGTCTGGGCGGCAACACCCGCATGGGCGTGTTCGCCACGCGGTCGCCCTTCCGGCCCAACCCGCTGGGCCTTTCCAGTGTACGGCTGGAAGCCATCGAGCACCGGCCGGACGTGGGCCCGGTGCTCATCGTACGCGGTGCCGACCTGATGGACGGCACCCCCATCTACGATATCAAGCCCTATATCCCCTATGCCGACTGCCACCCGGACGCCGCCGAGGGCTTCACGGGGCAGACCCAGTCCCACCATCTGCAGGTAGCGTTCCCGCCGGAGCTGCTGGCACAGGTGCCGCAGGCTGACCGTGCCGCCCTGACCGGTGTGCTGGCAAACGACCCGCGCCCCTCCTACCAGCACGATCCCCAGCGGGTGTACGGCATGGAGTTCGGCCCGCTGGAAGTCCACTTTACCGTGGACGGGGAGCTTCTGACCGTGACCGGCGTCTGCCGCCGCTGAGGGGGCCTGTCTATGGAACTGCGGAACATCAACACCTTTTTGCACATTGCAGAGCTGCACAGCTTTTCCCGCACGGCCCGGCATCTGGGCTATTCCCAGTCTGCGGTATCCTCCCAGATCGCCCAGCTGGAGGCCGAGCTGGGGGCCCCGCTGTTTGACCGGGTGGGCAAGACGGTGCGGCTCACCGATGCAGGCCAGACCTTTCTGGGCTACGCCCGCACCCTGCTTGCCACGGCCCAGCAGGCACAGGCTGCGCTGCAGCCCGCAAAGCAGATCAGCGGCAGCCTGCGCATTGCGCTGGCGGATTCGGTCTGCTCCACCTTTCTGCCCGGGCTGCTCAAGCGCTACCACGCCCTGTGCCCGCAGGTGGAGCTGGTGCTGTGCACCACCACGGCAGACGGGATGCTGCAGATGCTGGGCACCAATCAGGTCGATCTGGCCTACACGCTGGATCAGCCCCTTCTGCAGCCGAACCTCGTTCTTGCCGCCGACGTGCCGGAGCCGGTGTGCTTCATCGCCCCCTCCGGCCATCCGCTGGCCGGGCAGGCAGAGGTCTCGCTGGAAGAGCTGACGCAGCAGGAGTTTCTGCTCACCGAGCGGGGCATGAGCTACCGGGACGCGCTGGACCAGTGTCTTGCGGCCCGCGGACTTGCCGTGCACCCGTATCTGGAGCTGGGCAGCGCCGCCCTGCTGTGCCAGATGGTGGAGCAGGGCATGGGGCTTTCCTTTTTGCCGGAGTACATCGTGCGTCCGGCGCTGGCCGCAGGGCACCTTGCCCGGCTGAGCGTGCCGGACTGTGCCGTGGAGATGCACCGTCAGCTGTTCTACCACCGGGACAAATGGCTCACACCTCAGATGAAGGCTTTTATCGAGCTGGTGCTGGAAGATACACAGGCAAAATGATCTGGAACAAACGAAAAACCGCCGAAGGTTTCTTTCCTTCGGCGGTTTCTCTTATGATAGGAGGATCAAAAATGATCGTCGCTAAAATGTTTAGTTCAGGATGGTCAGCTCGGTCTCGACGTCGAACAGGTGGACCTTGTGGGGATCGAATGCAACGCGGACGGTGTCTCCGTTGCGAGCCTTGGAGGTGGGAGCCACACGAGCGGTCATCTTGTTGCCCTTGTACTCCAGATACAGGTAGATCTCAGCGCCCATCATTTCGGAGACGTCCACCTTAGCATCCAGCTGGCAGTCAGCGTGCTTTGCCATAAACTCGGGCTCGTCGTCGATGTCCTCGGGACGGATGCCCATCTTGATCTTCTTGCCGACGTAAGCATCCAGCTTGCCGTCTGCGGTCTTCTCCTTGGGCAGGGGGATCACGTCGCCGCCCAGGTCAACACCGTACAGGTCGCCCTTCTTGATCAGGGTGCCGTCCAGGAAGTTCATCTGGGGGCTGCCGATGAAGCCAGCAACGAACATGTTGCAGGGCATATCGTACAGGTTCTGCGGGGTATCGACCTGCTGGATGATGCCGTCCTTCATAACAACGATACGGTCGCCCATGGTCATAGCCTCGGTCTGGTCGTGGGTAACGTAGATGAAGGTGGTAGCCAGCTTCTTGTGCAGCTTGATGATCTCGGTACGCATGGAGGTACGCAGCTTAGCATCCAGGTTGGACAGGGGCTCGTCCAGCAGGAAGACTGCCGGGTTACGAACCATTGCACGGCCCAGAGCAACACGCTGACGCTGACCACCGGACAGAGCCTTGGGCTTGCGGTCCAGCAGGTGCTCGATCTCCAGGATCTTGGCAGCCTCGTGCACGCGCTTGTCGATCTCGTCCTTCGGGGTCTTGCGCAGCTCCAGACCGAAAGCGATGTTCTTGTAAACGGTCATGTGGGGGTACAGAGCGTAGCTCTGGAACACCATGGCGATATCACGATCCTTCGGGGGGACGTCGTTGATCAGACGGCCGCCGATGTACATTTCGCCCTTGGAGATCTCCTCCAGACCGGCGATCATGCGCAGGGTGGTGGACTTGCCGCAGCCAGAGGGGCCGACGAAGATGATGAACTCCTTATCCTGGATCTCCAGGTTGAAGTCGGTAACGGACGGGGCAGTTGCGCCCGGGTAGATCTTGTAGATGTGCTGGCAGCTGATGGAAGCCATAAGCGTTATCCTCCGTTTGATATTTTGTGTTTCACGCACTTGACGGCGTGTTGTTTCATTGGTACTATAATAGCAGATAATTTTGTGATATAAAATAGCATTTTATTGATTAGAGGTGTCAGATATTGCTGTTTGACTGGAACGTTGTCGCCGCGCCCTCTTCGGTGCAGGATCTTCAGCTTTCCGCGCCCCTCACCCTGTCGGGCGAAGGGCTGTGGGTCTGCCTTGTGTCCAGCGGCAAATGCACCGCCTCCGTTCCCGGGGCCGGGCCCTCGCCGGCGGGGGCCGCGCTGATCCTGCCGCCGCAGTCGGTGCCCGCCGGGCACCTGATCCTGAGCCGTGCGCCGCTGTCTCTCGTGCCGGAAAGCGCCTGTCACCTGCTCTGCGTCCAGCTCACCGGGCAGGCCGCTTCTCAGTTTCTCACCGGCCTGCGGGAACTGCCCTTCCTTGCCAAGGGCGGCTCCTGCCCTGCTGCCGCCGAGCTGATGGGCCGTCTGGCCGAGGAAAAATCCTCCCACAGCCGGGCGCGCAGCCAGCTGGCCTACGCACTGCTGTGTGAGCTTTCTGACGCTGACAGCGCTGCCCCTGCCCTGCCGCCGCTGGTACAGGCCGCCATCGAGGACATCCGCGCCAACTACGCGGGCCTGTACGGCGTGGAAGAGCTCAGCGAGCGGCTGGGCGTGTCCAAGAGCCATCTGGTGCGCACCTTTACCGCTGCCATCGGGATTCCGCCGGGCCGGTATCTGACCACCGTGCGCATTGAGGCCGCCCAGCGGCTGCTGCTCCACCGGGAATACACACTGGACGTGGTCGCCAGCCTGTGCGGCTTTTCCGGGGCCAACTACCTGTGCCGCGTGTTCAAAAAAGAAACCGGCCAATCCCCCGCACAGTGGCGGGCAATGGCCGGTCATGCCGCGCAGTCCGGGCTTTCCCCGGAAGAATCCCTGCGCGAACAGGAGCTTTATATCTGAGAAGCTGCATCTGTTTCCTTCATGTGGGCCTCTTTGCACGCATTTTTGGCGTGATACATGGCCTCGTCGGCGCGGCGGAAGGCTTCCTTCACGCTTTCCGTGCCGGTGTCAAAGGCTTCCCACCCGATGGAAATGCTCATCACGGGCTGGCCGCTCTCAACATGTCCCTTGTGCCATGCGTCAAATTCGGCGTTCAGCTGTTCCACCCTGTCCAGATCCCGGCGCAGCACCACACAGAACTCGTCGCCGCCCATCCGGAAGCAGCGGCCGCTGGCGCCGTACACCTCGCGCAGGCCCTGCGCCACCGTGCACAGGCATTTGTCGCCGACCGCGTGGCCGTAGGTGTCGTTGATCATCTTGAAGTGATCCACATCAAAAAACAGGATCACACCGGCACCGCGGTACCGCTTGAGGTGATCCTCAAAGCTCCACCGGTTGCCCAGCTCGGTCAGGCCGTCCACCTGCTGCAAAATGTCGCCGTAGAATTTGTACAGCATAATGGCCGAGATGGCCACCACCAGCCAGATGATCTCCACATTGTTATCGTGCAGGGTCACCGCGATGCCGTTGGCCAGAAAGACCGTGACCAGCAGCACCATCACGCTGCCGCTCTGCTGGTAGCGCCGGAAGGTCTGCAGCTCCTGCACCAGATAATATACGGCGCTGAAGCAATAGAATGCAATGTACACCGCGTACAGCGGGCCGTGGCGGTAGATGTTCTGCGCATCCACATACCAGATCTGCCCTGTGAACAGGGTCACGGTCTCCAGCATCACATGGAATGCCAGCAGGCATCGGATGCCCTTCTCCCACAAAACGCGGCTGCTGAGGCTTTTGCCGCACAAAAGGCCCAGATACGGCGCACTGCACAGCTCGACATATTTTACCAGCTTATGCAGCCCGATAGATTCTGCCGGGGTGCCGTCCAGCACATTGCCCAGCCACTCGCACAGTGCCGCCGTGCTGATGACCAGAAACAGGACCCGGGTGATATTCTTGCGCTGCTGATCCAGCGTTGTATTGAAGCTGACCGCCGTCAGCATGATCATCATGGCCAGCACCACAAAGATGGTATTGGCTGTATAATAAGGATTCATAGCAGTTCCTTCATTTCATGATTAAGCTCCTCGATCATCCACCCCTCTGTGTATTATACCTGTTTTTTATTCCCATTTCAAGAAAATATTGGCTTATTTTTACATTTTATCCGCATCTCCGTGGGGCATCCGTGCCTTATTCCGTCTTTGTTCGCCGCAGCAGCAGGAACAGGGTCAGCAGGGCCGTCAGCAGCTCCGACGCCGGGAACGCCGCCCATACGCCGTTCATGCCGAACAGGCGGCTCAGCACCAGCGAGCAGACCACGATGGCCGCCATGCCGCGGCAGATGGAGGTGATGGACGCCTCTGCCGGGCGGTCGGTAGCGCTCAGGTAGCCCGCCGCCACGATGTTGAACCCGGCAAAGAAGTAGCCGATGAAGTACAGCCGCATCCCCATGTGGGCAAACTGGGCCATCCGGACGGAGTTCTCGCTGTTGAATATGCCCACCAGCGCATCGGTGGCACCAAAGACCACGCTGTACAGCACAGCGGCCAGCACCAGCGCCGTACCGCTGCCGAGGAGCAGCAGCTTTCTGGTCCCGGCCCGGTCGCCTTTGCCATAGCACTCGCTCACCAGCGGCTGTGCACCCTGTGCTACGCCGTTGAAGATGGCCGTTGCCACCAGCGCAAAGTTCGCCACCACACCATAGGCCGCCACGGCCACATTGCCCGCCAGCCCCAGCAGCAGAAGATTGAACACGGTGGTGGTAACGCCGGAGCTCATCTCGCCCACAAAGCCGGAAATGCCCAGCTGGCAGCTCTGCCCCAGCAGCTTCACCGAGGGCATCCGGCGCACGAACGCCACGCCGTTCTCCTTTTTAAAGAAGTGCCGGCTGCAGATGGAAATGCTGATGATGGGAGACACGGCGGTGGCCAGCGCCGCACCGGCCAGCCCCAGACCCATGGGAAACATAAAGATGTAGTCGAACACCACATTGAACAGGCTGCTGCTCAGGGTAGCCACCATGGCAAGGGAGGGGTCGCCGTCGTTGCGCACAAAGGCCGACACGATGTAGTTGCACATAAAAAATGGCGTGAACATAAGGAAAATGCGGGCATACGGAACGCCCAGCGCCACGATCTCCGCGTCGCCGCCCATCAGCCGCAGCAGGCTGCCCGGCGCAAAAATGCCCGCCAGCAAAAACGGCACGCTGAGCGCGCAGGCACAGAAGATGGCGTTGGAAAAATACCGCTGACAGCGTTCATCGCCCTGTGCCCTGAGGATGGCGTAGCGGGTAGCTGCGCCAAGCCCGACCATGGCACCAATGGCAAAGATGAAGTTGTAGATGGGCAGGCAGAGGTTGAGCAGGGTGACGCCGTCGGTGCCCGCCGCCTGCGAGATAAAATAGGTATCGGCCAGAATGTAGCACGAGGTGCCCAGCAGACCGAAAATGTTCTGCGATACATATTTGAAGAATTGCTTTGTCAGGTTCATCCAAGTTCCCTTTCATGGCATTTTTTACGCATACCGGCATATTTTAGCACACCCCAAAATGCAAGTCAACACAAAAACGCCCTGCACCGTGCAAAAAAGCATTGACAGCCCGGGCTCTGGCCCTTACACTGGGAGCGGTCACAAAGCCATCCCCCGCGCCGGGGGAAGCCTTTTATTACCAGCATCTTAATTTGGGAGGTTCTCTATGTCCGGCAGCACACTGTTTTCCATTGGCGAAGCACTCATCGATATGATCCCGTCCAGAGCAGGCTGCTCTTTTGATGAGGTGCCCTCGTTCAGCCCGCGCACTGGCGGCGCACCGGCCAATGTGTGCGCAGCCTTCGCCCGGCTGGGCGGCAAAAGCGCCTTTCTGAGCCAGCTGGGCGATGACCCCTTCGGCCATAAGATCGCCCGGGAGCTGGCAGACTGCGGCATCGACCTCTCCCATCTGGCCTTTACCGACAAGGCCAGCACAGCCCTTGCCTTCGTCAGTCTGGAAGAGGACGGCAGCCGCACCTTCAGCTTCTACCGCAAACCCTCGGCAGACCTGCTTTATTCTCCGGAGCAGATCGACCAGGCATGGTTCGCCGATGCCTTTGCCCTGCACTTTTGCAGTGTCTCACTGGTGGACAGCCCCATGCGCTACGCCCACCTTGCGGCCATCTCCGCCGCCCGGGAGGCCGGCAGCATCGTCAGCTTTGACCCGAACCTGCGCTTTCCCCTCTGGCCGGACCGCGACATGCTGCGCGGAACGGTGCTGCAGTTCCTGCCGCTTTCCAACATCCTCAAAATTTCAGATGAAGAGCTGGAATTTCTCACCGGCACGACGGACATCGAAGCCGCCCTGCCGCAGCTGTTCGTGGGTGATGTGCAGCTGGTGGTCTACACCTGCGGCAGCAGCGGTGCCCACGCCTACACCCGCACCGCCCATGGCTTTGCCCCCTGCCGGAAAGTCCGGGCTGTGGACACCACCGGTGCGGGCGACGGCTTCATCGGCTCCTTTTTGTGGCAGCTGGAACGTGACGGCGTAACGCGGAACAAGCTGGAAAAGCTGAGCCGTGCCCGTCTTTGCGAGTACCTTGCCTTTTCCAACCAGTTCTGCGGCATCAGCGTGCAGCAGCACGGTGCCATCGACAGCTACCCCACCCTTGACCAGATGCAGTAAAGGATGCAAAAAGCCCTGCGTCCAGCACCGCAGGGCTTTTTTCTATTTACAATTTGTAGTATTGTGCCGTTATATTCCAGTTTTGTCCTGTTTCTGACATCTTTTCTGCCGGTTTAAGATTTGTTTATCCTTTGTACAAGCCTTGTTCTTATTCTCTGCCCGGTTCCATGTTACCATAAGGGCAAGAACAACAAGCAGGGAGGCTCTATCCATGTCCTTTGAATTTACCCTTCTGGATGCCTTGCAGGCTCTGCGCTGTCCGGTGCTGGATGCACTGGCGGTGTTTTTCGATCAGGCCGGTGCCCACGGCGAGATCTGGATCGCATTCACGGCGGTGCTGCTGGCGTTCCGGCGCACCCGCCGGGCCGGGCTGGCCATGGCGCTGGCGCTGGGCCTTTACATGCTGGCGGGCCACTGCGCCTTAAAGCCGCTGTTCGCACGCCCGCGCCCCTGCGACCTCCGGCCGGAGATGCTCACGCTGGTGGCCCGGCCGCATGGCTGGTCCTTCCCTTCCGGACACACGGCCTCCGCCTTTGCCGCTGCCTTTGCGCTCTGGCTGCAGAACCGCAGGCTCGGCGTCCCGGCTCTTGTGCTGGCCGGGTTCATCGGCTTTACGCGGATGTACCTGTATGTACATTTCCCCACCGACATTCTGGGCGGCGTGGCACTGGGCCTTGCAGTGGGGGCCTGCGGCTCCCTGCTGGCAGATAAAATCAGCAACAAATGGGCGAAACGCAGCGAAGTAAAACGAACTGTATAAACCAATTTCGTCTCGCACTCGTTCTCGCTTTGCTTTTTGCATTCAGATGAAGTATCTCGCTTCGACCCTATCCGTGAAAAAGAGCCTCGGAAAAATCCGCAGATTTTTCCGAGGCTCAACGAATGATAATAGAATTTCCGCTAAAACAGCCAAAGCGCACGCGGCGGCTATTCCCAATCGTTCTCTTGCATTCAGGTAAAAACAAAAGCAGCCAGCACCGTGGAAAGGAGGATAAAGCGGTGCTGGCTGCGGTATGAGAACTCCCGAACTTTGCGGTGGATCAGGAGGGATTTGGTAGTCTGTCCGCCGCCCGGGCTATTGCCTGGCATGGGACGGGGGACAGTATTTTAATAAGGATCTGCTGGGTCGTGCCCAAAGCACCGGCCCCCGCAGAGGAAAGCCCTTGTCGGCTTTTGGGAGGTGTCTTTGCATCTCCCTGACTGCACCCTTATACTACCAGACAATCGTGGCATTTCTTTGTGGAGTTTTTGAACAATTTGCAAATAGATTTTCAGGTGTTTTCAAAGGAGGTCCCAACTTACCGGGGCGGCGGGCCGGAAGTTTCTCCGAAGACCGTCCGCTGGGGTGGGACTTAGCTTACCGGAACGGTGAGCCGAGAGTTTTCCCTGACAGGACGGCAGGGAGTTTCTCCGCGAATGTCCTGGGGGTGGGGCCCCAGCGCGTAAGCGTTGGGGCGGGACTGGAGTCCCGGGCTGTTCGCGGAGAAAGCTTCCTGCCTTCGGCCGTAGGTCACCGCATCCGTAATTTCTCCGTCACCGATGCAAACACGGCATCTGCTTTCGGTACAAATTCACCCAGCAATTTATCCGCCTTTGCGTCCAGTTCCGCAGCATGCGCACGGTCTGTCATCAGCTTTGTGTTGATGAACACATTCAGGCTTGCGGCCTGCAAGGCTGCCTTGCACAGAGCGGCTGCACAGCCTGCGTCCGAGACGGCCATCACGCTGCCCTTGGCGGCGTATTCTTCCACCAGCACAATGCCCTCGGCGCATTTTTCCATGATCTGCAGCGGCACCGCACAGGCGGCGTCCAGTGCGCTTTCCAGCACGGCGGCTTTGTGTGCGGCCTGTTCCGGCGTGTCTTTCGGCAGGCCATAGGCTGCGGCCAGCGGCGCAAAGGCCTCCGCGTCGGCCTGCACCAGAGCTTCCAGCTCTTTGCGCAGGATGTCAGCCCGGGCATTCAGGGCCTGAATGTCCGCTTCCACAGCGGCATATTTCTTTTTGCCGACGGTCAGGCTGCCCACCATGCTGCCCAGTGCTACACCGGCGGCACCCACCAGTGCCGCTGTGCCGCCGCCGCCCGGCGTGGGCGCTTTGCCGGCCAGTTCTGCCAGAAACTGCTCACAGCTCTGCTTCATCATTTCCATTGGTAAATACCTCTCTCTGTTACATAGGCGTCCAGCCGCTGGTCGTGCCTGTCCACGGCGGCATGGGCGACCCGCTGCGCTTCAAATGCAATGCCGATCTTCCCCGCATGGGTGCAGCGGGGAAGAAAGCGGTCGTAATAACCTTTGCCCATGCCGACCCGGAAGCAGTCTGCATCAAAAGCTGTGCAAGGCACAAGGACCAGATCAAGCGCTTCCGGCAGCAGGATCTCCGACCGGCTCAGGATGGGGGTGCGGATGCCGTACTGTCCCACTTCCCAGCCGTCCGGGCCGGGCACAGCGGCGGTAAGGGAATACGCCTCGCTGCACACCGGATAGGCCAGCGTTTTGCCTTGCGCCTGCGCCTTTTCTGCAAAGGCAGAAAGGTCGGCTTCGGAACCAAACGCCGCGTACAGCAGGATGGTCTGCGCATTCTGTACGGCATCCAGCTGCCAGAGGTTCGCACACAGGGATGCATTTGCTGCGGCGCGTGCCTGAGCAGAAAGCGCCCTGCGTGCGGTACGGCCTGCCCGGCGCTGTGCCTGCTTTTGTTCACTGACCGTCACCGGAGAACACCTCGCTTCATCTGAAGGTTGACTGACTTGAAAAATACACAAAAACAACATTGCATTTTTATACAAGTATAATAAACACTTCAGACGAAAAAAGCAAGCCTTTTGTCAAAATGGAAGTTGAAGATTCTGCAGCTTTCTGCTATGATAAGAGAAAGCAATTCGGTTCGTGCGCGGAGCAGGGTGGCTTGAAGAGATCCGGGGCTTTCTCCGGAAATTGAGAGGGGTAGAATATTATGTACAATGAAATGATGGACACCATCGGTCTGGTCAATACCGTTGATCCGGAGCTGGCTGCAGCCATGGATCGCGAGCTGAACCGTCAGCGCCAGAACATTGAACTGATCGCCAGCGAGAACATCGTCTCTCCCGCCGTCATGGCCGCAATGGGCAGCATCCTGACCAACAAGTACGCTGAGGGCCTGCCCGGCAAGCGCTACTATGGCGGCTGCGTCTATGTGGACGAGGTGGAAAACATTGCCATTGAGCGTGCCTGCAAACTGTTCGGCGCAAAATATGCCAATGTTCAGCCGCACTCCGGTGCACAGGCCAATCTGGCAGTTTATTTTGCTCTGCTGGATCTGGGCGATACTGTCATGGGCATGGATCTGTCTCAGGGCGGTCATCTGACCCACGGCTCTCCCGTGAACATGTCCGGCAAAAACTATAACTTCGTCTCTTACGGTGTCAATGCCGACGGCGTGATCGATTACGCCGAGCTGGAAAAGCAGGTCAGGAAGGTTCGCCCCAAGCTGATCGTGGCCGGTGCATCCGCCTATCCGCGTGCCATCGACTTTGAAAAGATCGCTGAGATCGCCCACGGCTATGGCGCATATCTGATGGTGGATATGGCCCACATTGCCGGTCTGGTGGCAGGCGGCTATCACCAGAGCCCCGTGCCCTATGCAGATGTTGTGACCACCACCACCCACAAGACCCTGCGCGGCCCCCGCGGCGGCCTGATCCTGACCAACAACCCGATCCTTGCAAAGCGCATCAACTCCGCTGTGTTCCCCGGCACGCAGGGCGGCCCGCTGGAGCATGTCATCGCTGCAAAGGCTGTCTGCTTTGGCGAGGCGCTGAAGCCTGAGTTCAAGGAGTATGCCCGCAAGATCGTGGAAAATGCAAAGGCTTTGGCAGATGCGCTGCAGGCTCGCGGCGTCAAGCTGGTATCCGGCGGCACCGACAACCACCTGATGCTCATTGACCTGCGCGACGAGGAGTGCACCGGCAAGGAGCTGGAAGCACGTCTGGACAGTGTGCACATCACCGCCAACAAAAACACCGTTCCCGGCGAGACCCGCAGCCCGTTCGTGACTTCTGGCGTGCGTCTGGGCACCCCGGCTGTTACCACCCGCGGCATGGGCGTGGCCGAAATGAAGGTCATTGCAGACTGCATTGCCGACTGCATCTGGCATTATGACGAAAAGAAGGACGAGATCAGCGACCGTGTGCTGAAGCTGACTCAGGACTTCCCGCTGTATCAGTAAATATCGCTCTGCTTGAAAGAGGAAGTGCCTTCGGGTGCTTCCTCTTTCTTTTTTGCTGGGTTTGTGTTACCATAAACGCAAAGACAAAAGGAGAAATGACCATGGAGCGTACAGGGCTGTTACATCTATATTACGGCGACGGCAAGGGCAAGACCACCGCTGCCATGGGCCTTGCGCTGCGGGCGCTGGGCAGCGGAAAAAAGGTGGTGGTTCTGCAGTTTCTCAAGGGAGGACAGAGCGGCGAGATCCCGCTGCTGGAACAGCTGGGCGCAAAGATCTACCGGGGCAAGGCCGGGCAGAAATTCGTGTTCCAGATGAACGAGGCAGAAAAGGCCGCCACCCGCGATCTGCAAAACCGGAACCTTGCTGCTGCCACGACCGAAGACGCCGACCTGCTGGTGCTGGACGAAGCGGGCAGTGCGTGGGAACTGGATATGGTGGATAAGGCCCTGCTGCAAAAAGCTGTGCTGGCCCGGCCTGCAGCACAGGAGTGTGTCCTGACCGCTCATGCCGCTCCGCGGTGGATGCTGGAAGCTGCGGACTATGTGACCGAGATGAAGTGCTGCCGCCACCCGTACCAGAAGGGCATCGCGGCCCGGAAGGGCATTGAATACTGACACAGACAGGACACCGGTGCGGGGTATTTTTATCTTGCATTTATCCGACCGGTGTGATATGATGAAAGCAAGAAACCATGCGTGCATTTTTCTGAGCAGACCCGATAGCAGAAAGGGAACCGCTCCGCACCGCTGCCGGGGCAGTTCTCGGCGGCGTTTTGTTTGAAGCAGCGGTTAGCATTTCCTAACAGAGCGGATACCTGTGGGCCGGTGTGCGCAGGACATCTGGAGGGGAATAAAATGATTGAAACGATCGTAAAAGTAGATGGTATGATGTGCGGCATGTGCGAGAGCCATGTCAACGAAGCAGTGCGCAAGGCCTTTCCAGAGGCGAAAAAAGTCACGTCCTCACAGGCCAAGGGACAGACCGTGATCCACTCGGAGCAGCCGCTGGATGAGCAGAAGCTGCGGGATGCCATCAATGCCACCGGTTACGAGGTCAAAGGCGTGAAGAGTGCACCTTACGAGAAAAAAGGCTTTTTCTCGTTCTTGAAAAAATAAGCAGACCCTAAGGTGTATCCGAAAAGTCGAAAATTTAGCCTATTTCTACAAACACAGCTGGATTTTGCGTTAAACAGCCTTGAAATCCACAAAGGATTCCTGCGGCTATTTGCCTTAAATCCCGCTTGTGCTTGCGAAATATTCGTCATTTTCTTTGTTTTCAGATACACCCTAACACACATCAAGGGAGGCGTATCGGTATGAGGATCCTGGTTTATGGTGCGGGCGTTTTGGGCTGTGAGCTGACGCATGTGCTGCTGCAGAACAAAAAGAACGTTGTAACGCTGCTTGCACGCGGTGAGTGGAAGGAGATGATCGACCAGAAAGGTCTGGTCATCCGCCACTGGGCGCAGCGCAGAACGACCACAGAACGTGTAAAGACCATTGATGTCCTTGCGCCGGATGATTTCTATGACCTTGTTTTTGTGGTGGTGCAGGCGGGGCAGCTGCCGGATGTGCTGCCTGTGCTCAAGGCGAACAGGAGCCAGTACTTTGTGTTCGTGGGCAACGACCCTCATGCAAAGCAGGTCTTGGAGTACATGCAGCGTCCGGCTGATAAGATCGCATTCGGCTTCCAGAACTCCGCAGGACACCGGGAACATGGACGCGTGGTCAGCGCGCACGTCGGGGTGGGCATGACGGTGGGCGGCGCAACAGCACCGCTGTCCGGTGCGTTCCGCATCCGGCTCAAGACTGCCTTTGACGGCACGAAATATAAGCTTACCTTCTACAGTGATATGGACGAGTGGCTCAAGTGTCACATTGCCTTTATCCTGCCGGTGTGCTATGTCTGCTACGCCTGCAATGGAGACCTGACCCGCGCCACCCGACAGCAGCGCGGAGCGATGATCGATGCCGCCTATGAAGCCTGCCTGATGCTCAAGGATGCCGGCATCCCGGTGAATGACAAGGAAAACACGGATGTTTACAAGCCGGGTTCTGCAGGCCGCCGTCAGGTGGAAGCCATGGTGCTCGTGATGGCAAAAACGCCGCTGGGCCGTTTGTGCGCATCGGACCACGCAATGAACGCGGTGTCCGAAATGAAATATCTGGACGAGGCCTTTGAGGCTCTGCGCAGGCAGACCGGTACGGCAATGCCCATGTGGGAAAAGCTGCGCAGCGAGATGCCGCCCTGGGAGATGCTGCAGCACCAGAAATGATGCCGGGCCGTCGCAAATAAGACAAAATAAAACCACCGCCGGACCGATCAGAAGATCGGAAAGGCGGTGGTTTTTGTCTGCGGCTATTTCTGCCAGAAATCCTGCAGCGCCTGCCCAAGCTCCTCGGCGCTGTGCAGATACCGGATGTGCTGCCAGTGCGGCGGGAACAGCCGGGCGTAATCCGGCCGGGCAAAGCGGTCGTCCAGCAAAAGCACCACGCCCCTGTCCTCCGGTGTGCGGATGACCCGCCCGGCGGCCTGCAGCACCTTGTTCATGCCGGGATAGCGGTAGGCATAGTCGAATCCGGAGCCGTTTTGTGCATCGTAATAGCGGCGCAGCATTTCCTGCTGGGGGTTCACCTGCGGCAGACCGACCCCCACGATCGCACACCCGATGAGCCGGTCGCCTGCAAGATCCACACCCTCGCCAAAAACACCGCCCAGCACCCCAAAACCCAGCAGAGTTTCTTTTGGCTGCGGCACAAATTGTGCAAGAAATTCTGCCCGGGCAGCATCGTCTGCGCCGCTCTCCTGCACAAGCGTGCGGATGTCCGGGTGACGCGCTGCAAAATCTTCATATACCTGCCGGAGATAGGCGTAACTTGGGAAAAACGCCAGATAGTTGCCGTTTTTTCCGCTGGTCAGCCGGGCCAGTGCATCCGAAACGGCCTGAACACTGGTTTCCCGGTCGCGGTAGCGGGTGGAGATATTTGCCATGCAGTAAAGACCGAGATTTTCAGCGGGGAAGGGGCTGGGCAACGCCACGGCCCGGGCATCCGCACAGCCCAGCACGCCCCGATAATAGCTGGGCGGGGTAAGTGTTGCACTGAACAGGGCTGCACTGCGCCCGGCGGAAAGGCTGGCCTCCACAAAGGGCGCCGGGTCCAGACACAACAGCTGCAGTTCCAGCTCACTGCCGCGGGCAGTCAGCTGGGTGACAAAATGACTGTCGTACCGTTCGGAAGAGCGGAGGATATCCTGCACCGCAAAATAAAGCTCCAACAGCTGCGCGTGGGCATCCGCGTCCGGGTTCGCTTCCAGCCAATCCTGCAAGGGAGCCTGCACCGCCCGCAGCGGGCTGAGCAGAGCAGACGGAAGCTCCCGCAAAAACACGGTGCCGTCCTGTGCATACAGCGGCTCGGGCAGTTCCGGCACAGGGTCCTGCAAAGACGGCAGAAGAGTGGTCTGAGCGGTGTCGGTTTCCGGTGCGCCGGTCTGGCCGCGGCGCGGTGCCAGACGCACGCAGGCTTTCCGGACATCCAGAAACGCCCGGTCAGCGCGGGTCAGCGCGGTCCGGAGGGAGCTTTTCCCTTTGCCGAGGGCGCGTTTTGCCTCGGTCAGACTGCTTTTGAAAAAGCGTGCAGAGTACATGGCTCTGGCCCGGTCCGGAAGGTTGTGTGCCTCGTCGATCAGGAACAGCCAGTCGCCGGAAGCATCAAAGAACCGCTTCAGGTGTACGACGGGGTCGAACAGATAATTGTAGTCGCCGATCACTACATCGCACCATTCGCTCAGATCCAGCCCCAGCTCAAAGGGACACACCGAAAAACGCTTTGCTGTCCCGGCCAGCGCGGCGCGGTCAAAGCTGCCGGTATCGTCCAGCAGTGCGGACAGGGCATCTTTGATACGATCATAGTAGCCGTTGGCATAGGGACAGAGCTCCGGCAGACAGGCAGGATGCCCTTCCGGGTCCGGGTGAAGACAGACCTTTTCCTTGGCGGTCAGGGTCACGCTGCGCAGCGCAAGCTCCGGCGCGGCAGTGCGCAGCCGGGCAATGGCATCCTCGGCTGCGGACTGAGTCGTATTGCGGGCGGTGAGGTAAAAGAGCTTTTCGCCGCTGCCCTCACCCATGGCCCGCAGGGCGGGGAAGAGGACGCTCATGGTCTTGCCGATGCCGGTGGGTGCCTGACAGAACAGACGGCTGCCGCCTTTGTGGTCGGCATCCCTTCCGGCGCGGCAGGCACGGTAGACTTCCCCCGCCAGTGCCCGCTGCCCGGGGCGGTACTGCGCAAAAGGAAACGGCAGAGCGGCAAGGCTCTGGCTGCGCCTTGCCGCCCAGTCCAGCTGCCGCCGTGCCCATGGGGCGTACTGACAAAGAAGTTTGTGCAGAAACTGCTCCAGCTCCGGTGCGGAAAAGTGACGCACAAAGCGGATGATCTGATCCGTATCGATCTGATAATAGGTCAGCTGGACGTTCAATTCCGGCAGGCTTTGCCGGGAACAGTAAATGGCACCGTATACCATGCCCTGCGCCCAGTGGCAGGGGTTCATATCCTCGGTGATCGCTTCATAGGGGACAGCGGTGGTCTTGATCTCGTCAATGACCGTCGTGCCGGAACCGTCGGTAAAAATGCCGTCTGCACGTCCTTCCAGAAGGAACGTGAGCCCCTCTGCCTGCCGCTCGGCAGAGAGAAACACCTCGGCCTGATAGTCCTCTCCGGCCGCTTTTTGCAGCTTGCGGTGGATGCGTGCACCTTCCAGTGCGCGGTCAAAGCCGGTAAAACGGCTGTCGATGCTGCCGGTGCGCAGCAAAAACTCCACCAGCTGGCGGATGGGCAGATGGATAGAGGACAAGGCGGTTCACTTCCTTTGCTTTGAAATGTTCTTTCCGTAAAAAAAGCTAATCCAATTCAAACATTCTAATGCATTCCTTTGCTGCCGCATCCACCTTGCCAAAATCCACGGCCGCACGGTAGTAGGTCTCCAGCTCGTCGTGGCAGCTCTTGGCCTGTGCCATCAGGGCACTGGCCTGCTCCAGCAATTCTGCAGCCGCGCGCTCGTTGAAGCGCAGCCGTGCACGATACCCGGCCAGATTTTCCCGGTCAAGGAAGCGGCTGCAGCGCACGGCCTGCACGCCGGGCAGCTGCACCGGATGCCAGCGATTGTCCGTGAGGAAGGCAAGCTTCAGCTCCGGGATGAGGATGTGGTCGATCTTGTCATCCGGGTGCATGGCACAGGGGCAGGTGATGAGGTGATAGCCCCGGGTCAGGGCTTCGGCGCGGATGAGTTCCAGCAAAAGCCGCGACACTGCGCCGTAATCGTCCCGGAACACGATGAACTTGCTGGCAAGTGCCTGCACGGTGCCCTGATAGAATACCTCACCCTTGGGCGTGACGGCGGAGAGCAGCCGCAGCTCCTCGGTGCTGGTGCCCTCGGTGCGCGGCAGCACCCGGGCGCACAAACGCTTGACGTAGCGGCGCACCTTGTCAAAATTGGCACTGCATGCCTCGGCCCGGCGGCTGTCCAGAAGCAGACTGCCCGCCGAAGCGATATACCGTGCCGCCCGGCTGCGCAGGATGGCGTTGCGGGCAAACAGCGCTTTTACCTCCTCAGTGTGCAGATGCAGCTTTTCAGCGTCGATGGTATGATACAGGCTCACCACCACCTCATCCGCTCCCGGGGCATCCGGTTCCACCACGTGGGGCGCGGTGGCGTCCACGATGGCCCGGTGCTGCCCGGGCAGGATCACGCCGTCCAGACTGTCCGGGTCGCTGGCACAGTGGATGCGCTGGGTAAGCAGGCCGTTCTGCTCTGCAGCACGGGCCAGCCGCTTCATCAAAGTGGATTTGCCGCAGCCCGGCCCGCTTTTGATCAGGTACATCTGCATCCCGGGTTCGCGGCGCAGCGGTTCAAAGTAGCCCTTGAACCCGGCGGGTGTGGTCGCACCCAGAAAAAAATCAATGGGATCGTGCCGTGTGGTTTCCATAACTGAACACCTCTCTTTTGCTTTACAGTATGCAAAAGGGAAGGGTTTGGTTCGTTCTTATTGATAGGTATGGTCACACACCTTTTCAATGGTCTCCCGCAGGGCGACAAAATCCTCGAAGGCAGTGGGCTTGTTCTGCGGCTGACGCAGTAGGGCAGCAGGGTGGAAGGTGCCCATGAACAGGATGCCGCCCTTCTCGATGAACTGCCCGTGCTCCTTTGTCACCGAAAAGTCCGGGCGGATCATCCGCTGCGCGGCAATGCGGCCCAGACAGACCACGATCTTTGGTCGCAGCAGACGGAACTGCTCCCGCAGCCAGGGCATGCAGGCCTCGCTCTCGGCGGGCAGCGGGTCCCGGTTCTGGGGCGGGCGGCATTTGACGATGTTGGCAATATAGCAGTTCCGGCTGCGGTCCAAATCGATGGCGAACAGATATCGATCCAGCAGCTGGCCGCTGCGGCCCACAAAAGGCAGGCCCTGTTCATCCTCGCTCTGGCCGGGGCCCTCGCCTACAAACAATACTTCGGCATTTTCAACACCCTGACCGAACACCACGTTGGTGCGGGTCTTGCACAGCTCGCAGCGTGTGCAGGCCAGACAGCCCGATCGCAAAGTTTCCCAATCCATGAAGACACGATCTCCTCTTGAAACAGTATGATATTTTATTCACAAATAGAAACGCTTTTTCTCCTAAAATAATAGCACAAAAAGCTAATTTTGTCTTGAACTTTTTGCCGGGTGTGCTAGAATAAAGAAGAAAGGCATCCTTGTGTCCAACAGACGCCGGGATGCGAATATTGGAAAGTTAATTCGGAGGTAATCACAATGGCTGATATGTTTGCACCGCTGGTAGCACAGCTGAAGGCAAATCCCAAGACGATCGTTTTCACCGAGGGCAATGATCCCCGTATTCTGGAGGCTGCTGCAAAGCTGCTGGCTGAGGGTGTGCTGAAGGTCGTCATGGTGGGCAACGAGGCTGAGTGCAAGGCTGCTGCCGCCGCCGGTAATTTTGATATTTCCGCTGCCGAGATCATCGACCCTGAGAATTACGCTGGCTTCGATGAGATGGTCAACACCATGGTGGAGCTGCGCAAGGGCAAGCAGACCGCTGAGGAGTGCACTGCTCTGCTGAAAAAGTCCAACTACTTTGGCACCATGCTGGTGAAGATGGGCAAGGCTGACTGCCTGCTGGGCGGCGCTACCTACTCCACCGCCGATACCATCCGCCCCGCCCTGCAGCTGGTCAAGACCAAGAAGGGCGCACATCTGGTGAGCTCCTGCTTTATTCTGGACCGCGACTGCGGCGAAGAGGGCCTGAAGCGCATTGCCATGGGCGACTGCGCCGTGAACATCGACTACACCGATACCGTTGATAAGGCTACCGGCGAGGTCAAGGTCTCTGCTGCTGCAAAGCTGGCTGAGGTCGCTGTTGAGACTGCCAAGACCGCAAAGCTGTTCGGCATTGACCCGAAGGTCGCAGTGCTGAGCTTCTCCACCAAGGGTTCCGGCAAGGGCGGCACGGTCGCTCTGAGCCATGACGCTGTCATCAAGGCTCAGGAAATGGATCCCGAGCTGGCTGTGGACGGCGAGCTGCAGTTTGACGCTGCCGTTGCTCCCGAGGTTGCACAGGTCAAGTGCAAGGGCAGCAAGGTGGCTGGTCAGGCCAACACCTTCATCTTCCCCTGCATCGAGGCCGGCAACATCGGCTACAAGATCGCCCAGCGTCTGGGCGGCTACGCAGCTTACGGCCCCATCCTGCAGGGCCTGAACGCTCCCATCAACGACCTGTCCCGTGGCTGCAACGCAGACGAGGTCTACAAGATGAGCCTGATCACTGCCTGCCAGTCCTAAACTGCCGACCGGCTGAATAGCGTTTGTGTTATCAAAGACTGCCGTACTCTTTTGTACGGCAGCCTTTTTTGCGTGAGAACGATCAGAAATGCCCTCCGCAGTGCTTTGGACATTTTCACGAGAGAAGTCGTGAAGAAAAATAACCCGATTTATCTTGTCTTGCGATAGAATAGTATCATCTATTGTTTCAGATACCGTTTCCGGTTGCGAACCCTTCGGTGAAAAAGAGGTTCCGAAACGCCCGCAGGTGTTTCGGAACCTCAAATATTAAAATGCAATTCCCTGAACAATGGCCAGAGCGCAGCGGAGGCCATTTTAAATCGTCCGGCGCGGCTTTTTTGCACCGGCAAAAACCGACCGTGCCCCTCTTGCAATCTGCCTGCGTTTATGGTACAATATCCTAGCATTCAATGAATGTGTCGGACAGCGCCTGCTGCGTGGTTCGGCATACGGATGCGGGTCCTGTACGATGGATTCGCTGTGAACCAGGTCAGGTGGGGAACCAAGCAGCCTTAAGCAGTGCGTTCGTGCGTTTCAGTAAGCCTGCATCCGTATGCCGAGTTACGCAAGGCGGGGACAAAACCCCGTCGTGCGCTGTCCTTTTTGTTTGCAGATTTGCCGGGAAGGGGGAACAGACCATGTATCGCGCATTGTACCGTAAGTGGAGACCCCAGCGCTTTGAAGACGTAGTGGGACAGCGGGCCATCGTCACCGCTCTGAAAAATCAGATCACGGCAAACCGTGTGGGCCACGCCTATCTGTTCACCGGTGTGCGCGGCACCGGCAAAACCACCTGCGCTAAAATTTTTGCAAAGGCGGTCAACTGCCTGCATCCGGTAAATGGCGACCCCTGCGGCGAGTGCGAGATCTGCAGGGGCATCGACAACGGCAGCATTCTGGATGTGGTGGAAATGGATGCCGCCTCCAACAACGGCGTGGATGATATCCGCGACCTGCGCGATGAGACTGCTTACACGCCCAGTGCCTGTAAATATAAGGTATACATTATCGATGAGGTGCACATGCTGTCCACAGCAGCCTTCAATGCACTGCTCAAGACACTGGAAGAGCCGCCTGCCCATGTTATCTTTATTCTGGCAACGACCGAGATCCAGAAGGTGCCTGCCACCATTCTGTCCCGCTGCCAGCGGTATGACTTTACCCGCATCGGGCCGGAGGACATTGCCCGCCGGGTGGAGTATATCGCAGGGGAGGAAAAGCTGGAGCTGACCCCGGACGGAGCCGAGCTGATCGCCCGTTTGGCAGATGGCGCACTGCGTGATGCGCTGTCCATTCTGGACACCTGCGCCGGCGTGACGGCAAAGATCGACGCAGATGTGGTGCGCCGTATGGCCGGCGTGACCGACCGCAGCTATTTGTTCCGTATTTCGGATGCGCTGGAAGCGCAGGACGGTGCTGCGGCACTGGCACAGCTTGCCCAGCTGCGTCAGCAGTCGGTGGACGTTAAGCGCCTGACAGAGGAGCTGATCGCCCACTATCGTGCTCTGATGCTGGCGGCACTGCCCGGCGGACAGGCCCTGCTGTCCGGTGTTTCGCCGGAGGAAGAAGCCCTTTATCTGGAAAAAGGCCCTCAGCTGGGACAGCGGGAGGCCATCCGTGCGATCCGTGCTCTGGGCAGTGCGCTGGAGCACATGACCCGCGGCAGCGACCAGCGCATTGAGCTGGAACTTGCCTTGTTCAGCCTTTCGGAGCCGCCTCAGCAGATGCAGGCGGTACCCGTACAGGCCGTGCCTGCCCGTGCAGCGGCTCAGCCTGCAGTAGTGCAGCCGTTTGCTTCGGCACCGGCGGCGCAGCCATTTGCAAGTGCTCCGGCCCGGCCTGCTCCAGCCGTCGAACCGACACCGGCGCAGCCCCAGGAAGCTGTTCCGGTGCAGCCGGCGGTGCCTGCTGCATCCGTACCGCAGACTGCACCGGAACAGGCAGAAACATCTCCTGCTCCGGCGGAGGAAACACTGCCGCTTCCCGAGGAACCTCCGGTGCAGCAGACAGAAACTCCTTTGCCGTGGGAGGAACCACCCGCATCGGTGGAGCAGCCCGCTGCCCCGGAATCGGTTCAGAGTCCGTCTGTCCCGCCGGTGCAGGAAAAAACGGCAGACCCTGTGCCCGGTAAGTCCGATAAGACGGTACAGGAGGGAATCGCTCCCTTCCCGTACTGGGAGCAGGTGGTGCAGCAGCTGCAGGAAAAAGACCCCATGCTGTACACCTACCTGCGCAAGTCAAAAGCCTATTTCGACGGTACCCGTGTGCTGATCGACGGCGGAAAGACCTTCCGGGATTTTATCCGTGCCAATAGAGACAGCCAGCGGCTCATCAAAAAGCTGATCGCCAATGTATCCGGCGTGGCAGTGCCCATCGGGCCCTATGAGCCCAAAACGGCAGGCAAGGCTGTTTCCAATGCGGAACAGTCTCTCCGAGCACTGGAAAAGCTGGGTCTGGATGTGTCCATTGAAGATTCCGCAAGAAAAAAGAGATCATAAGCAATAAAACCCTCTCAGGCGCATGCGCGCCAGCTCTCCCGAAGGGGTTGACTGAGAGGGTCATTAAATAAAAGGAGTAAACCAACTATGAAAGCAAGAATGCCCGCAGGCTTTGGCCGCCCCGATATGAACGCCCTCATGCGTCAGGCACAGAAGATGCAGGAGGATATGAAGGCAAAGCAGGCCGAACTGGAAGCTGCCGAATACACTGGCAGTGCTGCCGGTGAAATGGTCACGGTCAGGATGAATGGCAAGCACGAGGTGCTGTCCATCAGCATCAAGCCGGAGGCTGTGGACCCGGATGATATTGAAATGCTGGAAGATATGGTGGCTGCTGCCATCAATGCTACCGTCAAGCAGGTGGACGAAACGGCCGAAGCTGAAATGGGCAAGCTGACCGGCGGCATGAACATCCCCGGTCTCTGATCCGGCAGGAGGGAAGAACATGGGCTATACTGCAGCCCCGCTGGAAAAACTGATCGAAGAGTTCAGCAAATTTCCGGGCATCGGGCGCAAGGGTGCTACCCGTATGGCATATCAGGTGCTGAGCATGTCGGATGAAGACGCTGCAGCTCTGGCAGGTGCAATCCAGGGTGCTCACACCAAGCTTCATCGCTGCCGCATCTGCCAGAACTATACGGAGACAGAGCTTTGCCCCATCTGCGCCAGCGCCAAGCGGGATCCCTCTGTCATCTGTGTGGTGGAAACGCCCCGCGATGTTCAGGCATTTGAGCGCACCCGGGAATACCATGGCCTGTACCATGTGCTGCACGGTCTGCTCAGCCCGATGGATGGCATCACCGCAGAGCAGCTGTGCGTCAAGGAGCTTCTGGCCCGCTTGGGGGATGGCAAGGTGAAAGAGGTCATCATGGCCATGAACCCGACGGTAGAAGGAGAGGCTACTGCCATGTATCTGGCAAAGCTCATCAAACCGCTGGGCATCAAAACTACCCGTCTGGCCTACGGTCTGCCGGTAGGTGCAAGTCTGGAGTACACAGACGAGACCACTTTGTACCGTGCACTTTCTGGCCGTGGCGAGCTGTAATTTGGAAATAATTTACAGTTTCTTCAAAAACAGCTCTTGCAAAACCGTGAAAAAATGGTATACTGATACAACAGAAACGGAGAAAGGAGGCGCGCAGCATGGCACCCACCAAAGAGCGTCCGGCGACCAAAACCATCGCCACAAACCGTGAAGCGCGCCACGAGTATTTTGTTCTGGAAGCGCTGGAAACGGGTGTGGAGCTGAAGGGCACAGAGGTGAAAAGCCTGCGTGCCGGAGGCGTCAACCTGAAAGACAGCTGGGTCGATATTGAAGACGGTGAGCTGCTGGTGAAGGGGATGCATATCAGCCCCTACGACCACGGAAACATGTTCAATCAGGACCCCATGCGTGTCCGGCGTCTGCTGGCACACAAAAGTGAGATCCGGCGGCTGCACCAGCAGTGCAAGCTGCAGGGCTACACCCTTGTGCCGCTCTCGCTTTATTTCAAGCATGGCCGCGTAAAAATGGAAGTGGGCCTTTGCAAAGGCAAAAAGCTCTACGATAAGCGTGCAGACGCCGCACAGCGCGACGCAAAGCGTTCCATTGACCGTGCCATGAAGTCCAACGGCAAGTATTATTGATCCTTTCAGACCGCTTCCTGAAGCGGAACTTTTCCAAAGCTTTCTGCACACCGCAGGGTGTGCTTTATAAGGGGGCGTAAAGGTTTCGACGGGGAGAGCGAGGTCTGGGCAGCGGGTAGCAGTGGGGGAACTGCTCTATAACTCCTCCAAAAAAATTAACTGACAATAACAATTCTCAGTTGCTCGCAGCCTGAGTGCTGCGCGTTCCGCCCACTCTTGTGTCGTGTGGGGCCGGGGCGTCCTTTAGACACAGCACCTGAACGGACCTAAGCTTTGCGGACCGGCAGGAACTCATGAAGCTACCAATGCGCTAGCCTGACGATCGGCGTGGCGCGGCGGGAATGTTGTAGATCGCCTGCACCCGGAGATACCTGCACTGAACTCTTTTCGGACATGGGTTCGACTCCCATCGCCTCCACCAAATGTGAATCAGGCGAACCCGCCACGATCTGCTTCGTGGGTACGTTCTTCGTCCTGACCATGCCGCTCTCCGAGCGGAAAAAAATAAGCACTCGGCTTTCATTGCCGGGTGCTTATTTTTTGCTCGCATAGTTTTGACAGAACGCCTCTAAAAGAGATCAATCTTCGGCATGAAGTTCCTGCTCTTTTTCGTTGAAGCGTTCCAGAAAGCTGTGCTCCACGCCTTCGGACTTATAGCCCGGCATGGTGTCCAGCGCCACAGCGTGGATGCTGCGGAAGATGCTGTTTTCGATGTTGGGGTTCTCACGCTTCAGGCGGCGCAGCAGAGTCTTGACCTCCTGCCGTTTGGAACCGCCGCCGCCGTTGTCGCACATGGTGCAGTTCTCTGTAAAGCGGCAGGCGCACTGGATGAATTCCAGCTCGTTGTAGCGCTTCCAGGCCAGAATGTCCTCTTCACGGATGCAGTACATCGGGCGGATGAGGGTCATGCCGGGGAAACTGGTGCTGTGGAGCTTGGGCGGCATGGCCTGCAGCTGGGAACCGTAGAACATGCTCATCACGGTGGTCTCGATCACATCATTGAAGTGATGGCCCAGCGCGATTTTATTGCAGCCCAGCTCCCGGGCCTTGCTGTACAGGTGGCCGCGGCGCATCCGGGCGCAGAGGTAGCAGGGGTTTTTGTCGGTGTTGTTGGCTACGGCAAAGATGTTGCTCTCGAAGATCGTTACCGGGATGTGCAGCAGTTCGGCATTGCTCTCGATCTTCTGGCGGTTGATCTCGTTATAGCCGGGGTCCATGACCAGAAATATCAGTTCAAAGGGCACATCGCTGTGGCGCTGCAGCTCCTGCATGAGCTTTGCCATAAGCATGGAATCCTTGCCGCCGGAAATGCACACGGCAATGCGGTCACCGGCCTGCACCAGTTCGTAGCGCTTTACCGCCACGATGAAGGGGGTCCACAGCTCCTTGCGGTATTTTTTGATGATGCTGCGTTCGATCAGCTGATAGGGCTCTAAAGTCTTTTTCATGGGTCACCTCATAGGTCTCACTGGGTCAGAGTGCTGTAACAGGCATCGAAGGCCTGCATAAAATCGTCGAGTTCCTGTTCGGTGGTCAGGTGGCTCAGGCTGATGCGCCACGAGGACAGTGCGTTGCGCCGGTCATGGCTCACGGCAAATACCGCTCGGGAGGGCAGGCCGTCCGAAGAACAGGCAGATTTGACCGAGACGCAGACGCCTCTGGCATCCAGCTCCCGCTGGAACACGGTGCCCTTTACGTTCTGCACGCTCAGGTTCAGGATCTGCGGCACAGCGCCTTCTGGGCTGTTGATGCGCACTTTGGGGTATTTTGCAAGGACGGTGCGCAGGCGGGCGTTCAGGGCGCGGATGTGCTCCACCCGGGCGGGCAGCTCGGTGACGGCCTTATCCAGCGCCAGCGCCAACGAACAGGCAAGCGCCACGGTGGGGGTGCCGCTGCGGTAAATGGTGGTGCTCTCGCCGCCATGGATGAGCGGCTCCAACGCAAGGCCGCGCCGCTTGACCAGCACACCGATGCCGTTCAGCCCGTAGAACTTGTGGGCAGTCAGGCTCATGGTGTCGATGCCTTCAAAGCTGACCGGAAGCTTTCCGATGGCCTGCGTGGCATCCACATGGAAATGGCAGTGGGGATAGGCCTTTAAGATCTCTGCGATCTCAGCCACCGGCTGCACCACGCCCAGCTCGCTGTCCACGGCGGTGACGGCCACCAGAATGGTGTCCGGGCGCAACAGTTCTTTCAGGTGGGCAAGGTCTACCGTGCCGTCCTGCCGGATGTCCAAGAGATCGATCTCATAGCCCTGCTCCTGCAAAGCGGTCAGACTGCCGCTCACCGAGGAATGCTCCAGCGGCGTGGAAATAATGTGTTTGCCATGGTGGCGCTCCAGCCGGGCGATGCTCTTGATGGCAAAGTTGTTGGCTTCACTGGCACCGGATGTATAGATGATCTCGGCGGGCTGCACATTCAGACTGCGGGCAATGCTCTGGGTGGCGGCGTCGATGGCAGCCTTTGCGGCAGTGCCTGCTGCATGGCGGGAATTTGCATTGCCCGGGCAATTGCGCTCTACTTCGCAAAAGCGCTGCAAAACCGCTTCGTCTGCCGGGGTATTGGCGGAATAATCCAGATAGATCATAAACTCTCCTGATAATTCTCTTATAATACAGATTGCAATGGTAGGTTATATTATAGTGCGATTTGGGTTGGATTGCAAGAGAGCAGGCGCGATCTTCCAGGCTGGAAATACAGGAGAATTGTGCAAAATGGTTGCACACGGGCCAAAAGTCTGCTATAATCTCTTGAAGGACTGCCCGCTGCGGCCTTTTGCGGGGCTTGGGCGGCGGTTTGGAAAGAGCCTGAATGAAAGGGGGAGCGCACCATGCTGCATAAGAATCATCGACTGCGCTGTATTGCACTTCTCATTTCCGGGCGGAATCATTGTTCCCAAATTTCAAGGGCATTGCCGTTTTGCTGACGGCGGTGCCTCTTTTTTTGGGCTGCGAGTTCTGTAGGAGGCAGAAAAACTTCATGAGTGAAAAGATCGATTACTCCAAAGGCGTTTACGACGCGCGCCAGCTGGGCGCAGGCCGTATGTTCATTCTGGGCGTGCAGCACATGTTTGCCATGTTCGGTGCAACGGTGCTGGTGCCGCTGCTCACTGGCCTGAGCGTTTCCACCACCCTGCTGTGCGCAGGTCTGGGCACCCTGCTGTTCCACCTCATCACCAAAAAGAAGGTGCCTGCTTTTCTGGGCTCTTCCTTTGCGTATCTGGGCGGCTTCTCCATCGTGGCCCCCATGCTGGCTGATGCGGACGGCAATCTGACCGTGGCCAATACCAAGATGCTGCCTTATGCCTGTGCGGCCATCGCATTCTCCGGGTTGGTGTATCTGGCAGCCAGCGTGCTGATCTCCACCTTCGGCATCCGCCGCATCATGAAATTCTTCCCGCCGGTGGTCACTGGCCCCATTATCATTTCCATCGGCCTGATCCTGGCCCCCTCTGCTATCAACAACTGCCAGTCCAACTGGATCCTAGCCTTTGTGGCGCTGGGTACCGTCATTGCATGCAATATCTGGGGCAAGGGCATGGTCAAGATCCTGCCCATCCTCATCGGCGTGCTGGTGTCCTACGCAGTGGCGCTGGTCACCGGTGCGGTGGACTTCCAGCGCATTTCTGAGGCAGCATGGGTGGGCATCCCCCTGCACAGGGAGGCCATGGGTCTGTTTGCCATCGACGGCAGCCCGGAGTTTATCAGCGCCCTGTTCACCATCATCCCCATTGCACTGGCTACCATGATGGAGCATGTGGGCGATATCGCCGCCATCAGCGCTACTGTTGGCCATAACTATATCAACGACCCCGGCCTGAACCGTACCCTGCTGGGTGACGGCCTTGCAACCACCATGGCCGGCCTGCTGGGCGGCCCGGCCAACACCACCTACGGCGAGAACACCGGCGTGCTGGCTCTGAGCAAGATCTACGATCCGCTGGTCATCCGCATTGCTGCCGTGCTGGCCATCATCCTGAGCTTCAGCCCCAAGTTTGAGGCTGTCATCAACACTATCCCCACCGGCATCATCGGCGGTATCAGCTTTGTGCTGTACGGTATGATCTCCGCCATCGGTGTGCGCAATGTGGTGGAGAACCGCGTGGACTTTACCAACAGCCGCAACCTGATCGTGGCCGCTGTCATTCTGGTGTGCGCTCTGGGCTTCAACTCTGTGGGCGGCGTCAGCTTTGCCGTTGCAGGTGTCACCATCAACCTGTCCGGTCTGGCTGTGGCCGCGATCGCAGGCATCCTGCTGAACGCTATCCTGCCCGGCAACGACTACGAGTTTGATGCTGCCGACGGCTCCGAAGCCGCTACCAGCAGCAACCTGCAGGTTTGATCGGACCTGACTGAAATACAGCTGTTCTTTCTGGGCACGCTTTCCCGGTTCCGCTTTGGCGGGGCCGGGGAGGGCGTGCCCTTTTGGGGCTGTGGACGGGTTTATTTTCAAAAAGTAGGAATAATTCTTAAAATTATCCTTGACTAACTAGGAATCATTCGCTATAATAGAGCCATGAGAAGGGCCGGTGAGTACCAACACCCGCACTTCAAAAACCAGTGAATGATAAAAGATAATGATGGAGGTCAATTCTTATGAAGAAATATGTTTGCACCGTCTGTGGTTATATTGCTGAGGGCGAGATCCCCGCTCAGTGCCCCGTCTGCAAGGCTCCTGCTTCCGCTTTTGTGGAAAAGACCGGCAACACCTACGTGACCGAGCATGTTGTGGGCATCGGCAAGGCTGAGGGCGTGCCTCAGGAGATCGTGGACGGCCTGCGCGCAAACTTTGAGGGTGAGTGCAGCGAGGTCGGCATGTATCTGGCAATGGCTCGTGTGGCTGAGCGTGAGGGCTACCCTGAGATCGCTGAGGCTTACAAGCGCTATGCCTACGAGGAAGCAGATCACGCTTCCCGCTTTGCAGAGCTGCTGGGCGAGGTGGTCACCGACAGCACCAAGAAGAACCTGATGATGCGTGCTGAGGCCGAGTGCGGCGCCTGTGCCGGCAAGATGGATCTGGCCAAGAAGGCAAAGGCCCTGAATCTGGATGCCATCCACGACACTGTCCACGAGATGGCAAAGGACGAGGCTCGTCATGGCCGCGGCTTTGAGGGCCTGCTGAAGCGCTACTTCAACACCGAAGTCTGATAAGGTTTCCCCAGTTATCCATTTGACCGCTGCATGGCTTTGCCGCTGTGCAGCGGTTTTTTGTTCAACCTACGGAACGGTTCCGTTGACAGGCACAGCGGCGGCGGGTTATAATTTATCTCATGTCAAATGAACTGCGAAAGGGGAGACGGGGGAATGAAAAACGGACACTCCACCCGGCAAAAGGCCCCGGCGGGCCGCTACGCCCTGCTGGACGAGCTGCGCGGGCTGGATCTGGTCAGCATGATGCTGTACCATGCCTGCTGGGACATGATGTTCCTGTTCGGCATCTGGATGGACTGGTACGCGGGAATGCCGGGGCATCTGTGGCAGCAGACCATCTGCTGGGTGTTCGTTCTGCTGTCCGGCTTCTGTGCGCCCTTTGGGCGGCATATGCTGCGGCGCGGTGTTACCGTGTTTGCCGCCGGAGCGCTGGTAACGGCGGTGACGCTGGTGTTCATGCCGGGAGGCCGGGTCATTTTTGGCGTGCTGACCTTTCTGGGTACGGCCATGCTGCTGACCGGTGTGCTGGAACCGCTGCTGAAAAAAGTGATGCCCGCTGTGGGCCTTGCGGTGTCGGCGGTGCTGTTTGCGGTGTGCTACCCGGTCGGCTTGGGCTGGGTGGGCCTTGGCGGCTGGAAGCTGATGCTGCCGCAGAGCCTGTATGCCAACTACTTTACTGCATTTTTTGGCTTTTACCCGGACTGGTTCTACTCCGCCGATTACTTTGGCCTGCTGCCGTGGCTGTTTTTGTTCTGGGCGGGGTACTACCTGCACAAGGCGGTGGGCCGCAGACGCATGGAACCGCTGCGCCGCCCGGTGTGCCCGGCGCTGGGCTGGATGGGCCGGCACTCGCTTTTGCTGTATCTGCTGCATCAGCCGGTGATCTACGGCGTACTTTCGGCCGCGGCAGTTCTTTTTGCATAAAAGGCTTGACACAGCCGGGAAGCTGTGGTATTCTATCGGTGGTTAGAAGATACTAACCAAATGGGGATGCGTCTGCGTGGTTGGACGCATTTTCATGGAACATAAAGTTAGATATATCTAACTAATATTGATTTGAGAGAGGACGATCTTTATGAGCAAAGTAGCAGTCGTATTCTGGAGCGCAACCGGCAACACCGAGACCATGGCAAACTGCGTCGCAGAGGGCGCAAACGGTACCATCGTGCCCTGCAGCGAAATGAACGCCGCAAAGCTGGCTGAGTTTGATGCAGTTGCTTTTGGCTGCCCTGCAATGGGTGCTGAGCAGCTGGAGGAGAGCGAGTTTGAGCCCATGTTCTCTGATCTGGAGGGCTCGCTGAACGGCAAGAAGATCGCCCTGTTTGGCTCCTACGGCTGGGGCGACGGCCAGTGGATGCGCGACTGGGTGGAGCGTGCTCAGGGCGACGGCGCACAGGTGCTGAACGGCGAGGGCCTGATCTGCAACGAGGCTCCGGACGATGATGTTCAGGCTGCATGCCGCAAGCTGGGCGCTGATCTGGCTACATGGTAAGCCGGAGAAGCTTCTCTTGACAAACAGAGACTGCTGCGGTAAACTATGAGAGCACCGCAAAACGGTGTTTTTACAGGACGGAAAGTTAGCAAACACTAACTTTCGCGCAAAAACAGCAGCCTCTGTACAGGATGCATCAAAACTGCGGCAGGGGACGGCAGACGGAAAGGTCTGTGCTCCTGCCGCTTTGATTTCAGAAGGCGGTGTATATGGCAGTGGCTGCAGCAATTGGTGTTACAGTAGGCTTTGCACTTCTGCGCAGTGTAGTGCGCCGCGCTGCGATCCGGTCGGGCCGCTGTAAAAAGGAATAAAACTACAGGAGGTCCGCCCCATGCAGGATACCCCAAAGGATCTGGACAAAAAACGCGCAGACGAAAAGCTGCTGGTCAGCGAGATGATCGCTCTTTACTGCCGCAGGCAGCACAAAACACCCAAAGGAACCCTGTGCCCGGAGTGCAGGCAGCTGCACGATTATGCCCTGCTGCGCATTGATAAGTGCCCATTCATGGAGACCAAGACCTTCTGCTCAGCCTGCAGGGTGCACTGCTACCAGCCCGCCATGCGGGAGAAGATCCGCACGGTGATGCGCTGGGCGGGCCCCCGGATGCTGCCGGTGCACCCGGTGCTGTCCATCCGGCATGTGGCAGTCACACTCCGGTCTAAGCGCGAAGCAAAAAAGGCTGGATGACATTTCCAGTATAAACCCGCTGCCTGCGGGCCATGCTAAGGGCAGTGAGGTGATAAATATGGAAAACATCGGCGTTACCTGTGATGTCTGCGAGTGCAGCCACAATGTGAGCGGCTGCAAGTGCGAGCTGCCCCAGATCAAAGTGACAGAGCAGTGCACCTGCAATACGCAGCAGGTGGAGACCCCGCACTACTGCCAGAACTACGAGAAAAAGTAACCCCAGCGCACAGCAGCCCCCGCCGGATGATCCATCCCGGCGGGGGCTGCTGCTGGTTCTATGGGGATCACCGCAGGGTCACATTGCAGGTGGCAAGGCTGCGCACCAGAGTGCCCACGTTCTCCTTCATCTGGATGCCGGCAAAGCCCAGCGCAAAGGCGGCCTGCACGTTGGCCAGATTGTCATCGATGAAAACGCACTCGCTGGCCCGGAGGCTGTATTTGTCCAGCAATGCCTGATAGATGCGGGGGTCGGGCTTGTTGATGTGCACCTCACAGGAGGCCACGCCGCCGTCGAAGTTGTCCAGAACACCCCGCGTCTGGAACAGCTCCAGCACGTCCTGCGGGATGTTGCTCAGGTAATACACGCTGTAGCCATGGCTCTTCAGGCGCTGTACCAGCTCCTGCATCCGGCGGCGCGGACGCAGGATGTGCAGCCAGTCGTCCAGCACGCCCTGCACCTCGAACTCGCGCCCGGCGGCCTTTGCCTTTTTGAGCATGGAGCTGTTGCCGTTAAAGCGGGAGACCAGCCCGGCGTCCAGCTGCTGCCATTCTTCACTGCCAAAGGTCAGGTCGTAGACCTGCTCTTCAATGGCGGCGTTGCACAGGCGGTCTACCAGATAGGCTTTGGGGTCAAAATCCACCATGACGCCGCCCAGATCAAAAATGATGCTTTTATACATTTATAATATCCTCGATTTTCTGATGGAATGCTTTCCCTCAGTATACCACAATCTGCCATGCGGTTTCCACTGCTTTTTGCATGAGCAGCCCGGTGGCCGCATAAGCTGTGGCAGAAAGGGGAGAGCAGCATTGACCATCCGGGAATTGTGTGAAAAGGAAGTGGTGCAGCTGGAGCAGGGCGTCTGCCTTGGCCGGGCCGATGATCTGGCCTTTGACCCCGCCACCGCCCAGCTGCAAAACCTGATCCTGCTGGGCAGGCCCCGGCTGTTTGGGCTGCTGGGCCGGGATGAGAGCCTGACCATCCCATGGCAGGAGATCGAGACCATTGGCGCGGATGCCATACTGGTGCACACGACCCTGCCGGAAGCACCGCCGCAGCCGGAAAAGCCCGCGTTCTGGCGAAAGCTGCTGGCAAAATTGGGGACATGAAAATTTTTTGTAAAATCGGGGGTAGACTTTTTCGGTAAAGTGACTATAATAATCGCAGGAGCTTTGTGCAAAAAGCGTAGGAAACGTTGCTTTTGCGTTGAATGAAACCATCGGGATGAGGAAAGGAACAGGAACTATGAAAACTCCAAAACCGCTTTTGACGCTGCGGATGGTGTTTCCGCTGGCGGCATCACTGATCGCGCTGCTGCTGGGCGAATGGATCGCCCGCGGAAGCCTGAGCGCAGATGTATTTGCAGAATTTATCTTTCCGCATATCGGGGCCTACCTGCTGGCATGGCTGCTGCTGTTTCTGGTGTGGCTGCTGCTGGACTGGGTATTCCGCTGCCCGCCGCTGTCCACGCTGGGCATGGCGGGGCTTGGCTGTGCGCCCTGTGCGGTGAACTTCTATACCCTGCAGCTGCGCGGCGAGCCCTTTCTGCCGTGGGATCTGGCACAGGTGTCGGAAGCTGCCGGCGTGGCGTCCGCTGCGGGCCTCAAGATCCAGACCAGCATGGTCGTCACCATCATCGTGGTGCTGGCACTGACGGTGGGCAGCTTCTTCCTGTTCCGCGGCCGTCACAAACAGCGCTGGCTGCCCCGGCTGGCGGGCTCTGCCGCCACGGCCGCAGCCCTCTGCCTGCTGGTGTTCGGCGTGTACTTACAGCCTGCCGTCACCCGGGCCGTCGGCATTGTGCCGGACGCATGGATGCAGGATCGTTACTATCGCTACTATGGCGTGATCACCGGCTTTATGACGAACCTCACCAATCTGGAGATCGATAAGCCGGAGGAATACTCGCAGGAAGCAGTGGATGCTCTGCTGGACAATGTGGACGAGAGCCAGAAGTTCAACACCAGTCCGTTGTATTCCACCAGCTACAGTGCCGTCACTCCCAAGGACGAGCAGGTGAAGGACCCCACCATCATCTATGTGATGGACGAGTCCTATTGGGATGTCTCGGAGCTGGAACAGTACGGCATCACCTTTGATACGGACGTCTCCAAAAACCTGCATGCATTGCAGCAGACCAGCGCCTACGGCCGGGCCTACAGCCCCAGCTTTGGCGGCGGCACCTGCGATGTGGAGTTTGAGGCGTTGACCGGCTATTCGGTGTCCTTCCTGCCCAGCGGCAGCAAGCCCTACCAGCAGCATGTGACCAAGCCCATGTTTGCCATGCCCAATTATCTCAAGAGCCGGGGCTATCAGACCGCTGCCGTGCACTGCTTCTGGGCAAAATACTGGAGCCGCGACAAGGCTTACCCCAACCTCGGCTTTGACGATTTTATCAGCCTTGAGGATATGCATGGCGTGACCAAGGTTCGGAAACACTACTGGACGAGCGGCCTTGTTACCGATGATTCCATGGCAGACCAGATCATCCAGCAGTACGAGAGCATGAAGGCCTCCTCGGATAAGCCGGTGTTCCTGCACGCCGTCACCATGCAGAACCATACCAATTATAATAAGGACAACTATCCGGACGACGAGCGTGTAAAGGTGGTGTCCCATCCCACGGGCCTCAAGCCCAGCACCGTGGGTGCACTGGAGGACTTTGCCACCGGCATCCGGGACGCGGACGCCATGCTGGGCAGGCTGACCGAATACTTCTCTCAGGTGGACGAGCCGGTCATTCTGGTGTTCTGGGGCGACCACTACAACCCTATCGACTCCAACTATGACGTCTATACCGCCACCGGCTATGCCAGCGATTCCAGCGCAGACCCCCGCCTGCACCAGACCACCCTGCTGATGTGGTCCAACTACTCCGACCAGCAGGTAGACCTTGGCACCATTGCCGCCTACGATATCTCGCCGGTGATGATGGATATCTACGGTCTGGAAGAGCCGCTCTACTTCCAGTTCCTGAACCGTCAGCTGCGTGTGGCCAGCCGCACCAACACCCGCGGAACCACTATGAATCTGGACGGCACCACCACGCAGGAGCCCACAGAGTTCCAGCAGCGGTGGTGCGCGGAGCACTGGCTGCTGCAGTACGACCTGATGTTCGGCAAAGGATATGCGCTGGATCGCATGGGCCTTTCGGCCTTCAGCGCACCGCCAAAGGGCAAATAAGAGAAAAATAACGTTTTTCTTTGTAAAAAACAGAGAAAAACACTTGCAACCGCATTCTTTTTGTGGTACTATAACAAAGCATTACACACGCATCACTATGCCCTTTTGTGCTCTTACGAGTGGAGGGCAGTCTGCCGGTACCCGATGTACTGTGCAGATCACGGTGTGCGGAGGCAAAACAATATCTGGAGGTATTTTTATTATGGCAGTCGTTTCTATGAAGCAGCTTCTCGAGGCAGGCGTGCACTTCGGTCACCAGACCCGCCGTTGGAACCCCAAGATGGCTAAGTACATCTTCACCGAGCGCAACGGCATCTATATCATCGATCTGCAGAAGACCGTGAAGAAGCTGGACGAGGCTTACAACTACGTGAAGGAAGTTGCAGCTGAGGGCGGCGATATCCTGTTCGTCGGCACCAAGAAGCAGGCTCAGGAGTCCATCCGTGACGAGGCTCTGCGCTGCGGCATGCACTATGTCAATGCTCGCTGGCTGGGCGGTATGCTGACCAACTTCCGCACCATCCGCAAGCGCATCGACCGTATGGATCAGCTGGCTAAGATGAAGGAGAACGGCACCTTCGAGCTGCTGCCCAAGAAGGAAGTTGCCAAGCTGGAGCTGGAGATGGAGAAGCTGGACAAGTACCTGGGCGGCGTCAAGAACATGAAGACCCTGCCGAAGGCTATGTTCATCGTCGATCCTCACAAGGAGCGCATCGCTGTTGCTGAGGCCCGCAAGCTGAACATCCCCATCGTTGCTATCGTTGATACCAACTGCAACCCCGACGAGATCGATTACGTGATCCCCGGCAACGACGACGCAATCCGTGCTGTCAAGCTGATCGCTGGCGCTATGGCTGACGCTGCGCTGGAAGGCAAGCAGGGCAACCAGGAGGCCGCTCCCGCTGAGGATGCAGCAAACGCCTGATTTCCCATCCCACAAACAACAAAATAACGTGTAAGGGAGAATACGAAAATGGCTATTTCTGCAAAGGACGTTATGGAACTGCGCAAGCAGACCGACTGCGGCATGATGGAGTGCAAGAAGGCTCTGACCGAGGCTGACGGCAACTTCGAGAAGGCAATCGAGATCCTGCGTGAGCGTGGTCTGGCTACCGCTGCCAAGAAGGCAAGCCGCACCGCTGCCGAGGGTATGGTCTACGCTGACTACTGCCCCGAGTGCAAGGTGGGTGTTGTCATCGAGGTCAACGCTGAGACCGACTTCGTTGCCAAGAACGACAAGTTCGTTGCTTTCGTCAAGGAGGCAACTCAGGTCATCATGAAGCAGAACCCTGCTGATGTTGAGGCTCTGATGGCTTGCAAGACCGAGTCCGGCGAGACCGTTGACGAGGCTCTGAAGAACCTGATCCTGGTCATCAAGGAGAACATCAAGGTTCGCCGTTTCGTCCGTTACGAGGGCGTCTGCTCTGCATACGTCCACGGCGGCGGCACCCACGGCATTCTGGTCAACTTCGAGACCACCAACGGCATCGAGGCTAAGGACGAGTTCGCTGCTTACGGCAAGGATATCGCTATGCAGGTCGCAGCTGCAAACCCCGGCTATGTCGATGAGGCTTCTGTCCCCGCTGAGGTCGTGGCCAAGGAGAAGGAGATCATGCTGGCTCAGATGGCTGGCGATCCCAAGACCGCTAACAAGCCCGAGGCTGTGAAGCAGAAGATGATCGAGGGCAAGATCAAGAAGTTCTTTAAGGAGAACTGCCTGGTCGATCAGGAGTTCGTCAAGGACGGCGACCTGACCGTTGCTCAGTACACCGCTAAGGTCGCTAAGGATCTGGGCGGCGACATCAAGATCGTCAAGTTCACCCGCTTCCAGAAGGGCGAAGGCCTGGAGAAGCGTGCTGACGACTTCGCTGCTGAAGTTGCAAGCATGGTGAAGTAATTTAACCTTTGGGTTGAATCTGGGAGCTGCAGTACCCGTAACAGGGCGCTGCGGCTCCTTTTTGTTTGTGTTTGCCGGGCGGATGTGCTATCATAGAGAAAACAGAAAGAAGGGAGGACGAAAAGCAATGCGCAGTGTAAACAAAACGTCTCTCCGAATGGAGAGCATGATCGGATAAGGAGAATCCCTTATGAAAAAACAAACTGTGACTCTTGCGGGTGTCCCTGCCGTCCTGTACGGCGAACGGAGCCGCAGAGCCTATCTCTATCTCCATGGTAAGAACGGCTGCAAGGAAGAGGCAGAACGTTTTGCTGCTACAGCCTGTGAAGCTGGCTGGCAGGTGCTGGCTATCGACCTGCCCGAGCATGGCGCACGGAAAAACAGCCCGGAGCAGCTACTGCCAGGGGTGGTGGTCCCGGAACTGCAGGCTGTCTATGCCCGCATGAAGCCGGTGTGGGCGCATATCCGGCTGTATGGCGTGAGCATCGGCGCGTGGCTTGCCATGCAGGCACTGCAGGCCGACGTCCCGGAAAAGACCCTGCTGGTCTCTCCGGTGGTGGATATGGAAGCTCTCATCACGAATATGATGCAATATGCCCATGTGACCGAGGAACAGCTGCGGCAGGCAGGGGAGATCCCCACGGATCTTGGTGAGACCCTCTCATGGCCGTATCTGTGCTGGGTGCGGGAACATCCGCTGAACTGGCATGGCCGCACGCAGGTGCTCTACGGAGATCAGGATGCCCTGACCAGCCGCACCATGATCGAGCGCTTCCGTCAGGAAAGCGGGGCGCATCTGACGATCATGGAAGGCGGGGAGCACTGGTTCCATACCCCGGTACAGATGGCGGTCCTTCAAACATGGGAAGAAGCGAACGTTTGATTTTTGATTTGGAATAGCCGCCGCGTGCGCTATGGCTATTTTTATCATTAAAAATTATTTGTTATGAAAGAAGCCCGGAGAATCTGCGGATTTTCCGGGCTTCGCTTTTCACAAGAGGGGCCGCGATGATCCATGGCATTTACTGTCAAAATGCACTGTTTCGATGGGGCTTTTCTGGTGAAAAAGTGTTTGGAGCGGCCCGCAGGACGCCGCAAACACGAATCATATAAAATAAAAATGCCGCCGACGGCTTTTCTTCCGTCAGCGGCATTTTGCCTATTCCGTTAAGCGATGCTCAAACCTGAGAGATCAGACCTTTGCCTCGCTGTTATGCTCAGCGTTTTTATAGGCCTTGAAGGAGTGGAACACGATGTTCAGGCCCAGAACGATCAGCAGCACAGCCAGGATCAGCTGCAGGCCGTTAGCAATGAACACAGCACCCCAGGTGGTCTCGCCAGCGGGGATGGTGACAGCAGCGGCATTGCTGATGGCCTTGACCATAGCGATCAGGCGCTGCACCAGAGCGGTGAAGGTGACGCACAGCATGATGACCAGCGGAGGGAAGATCATCTTATTGCTGCGGCCGGTGACCTTCAGGAACACGCACAGAGTGGCCAGAACCAGAGCGCTCAGCAGCTGGTTTGCAGAACCGAACAGGGGCCAGATGTTGGCGTAGCCGATCTTGGTCAGCAGGAAGCCGAAAGCCAGAGTCAGGAAGGTGGAGAAGTACACGTTGCACAGCAGCTTGCGCCAGCCCTCAGCATGCTCCATGTCATCCACGCTGAACAGCTCCTGGAAGCTCATGCGGCCGATACGGGCCACAGCATCCAGACTGGTCAGGGCCAGTGCGGAAACGCACATGGTCATAAACACAGAGGCAAAGTGCTGGTCCAGGCCAAAGCCCACGAAGAAGCTGGCAACGCCGCGGCTGAAGACCTGGAACGGAGTGCCGTCTGCGGGGGTGCCGTCTGCAGCAGCAGAAGCACCGGCAACACACAGGGCGATGACAGCCAGCAGGCTTTCCAGCACCATGGCACCGTAGCCGACCTTCAGCATATCCTTCTCATTGGTAACGGTCTTGGAGGAGGTGCCGGAAGACACCAGACTGTGGAAACCGGAAACAGCGCCGCAGGCAACGGTAACGAACAGGATGGGGAACATGGTGCCCAGCTTGGCGTTGGTAAAGCCGGTGAACACCGGCAGGTTCATGACGGGATGGTTGACAATCAGGCCCAGAACAGCACCCACGATCATGGCCACGAACATAAAGGTGGTCATGTGGTCACGGGGCTGCTTCAGCAGCCACATGGGCAGGACAGCGGCAAAGAAGATGTACACAAAGGTGATGTAGCTCCATGCAGCCTTACCCAGAATGATGGGGAAGTTTGCACCCACCACAAAGGACAGCACGATGAATACAATGCTGATCACATTCTCTTTCCAGCCGGTGAAGTGCAGGTTCTTCTGCAGCAGGCCAAAGACCACGGCGAATACCATGAACATGATGGAGACCATGCCGGCAGCACCGTTGGTCTGGGCAGCCTCCACCAGAGCACCGTCAGCACCGTAGGCATTGAAGGTGCCGGCCACCATGTCGGCAAAGGCGGCAATCACAATGCCGCAGAACAGCCAGCAGAACAGCAGGAACAGCTTGCGGCCGGTCTTGCCGATGTACTTTTCGATCAGCATGCCCATGCTCTTGCCGTCATTCTTAACGGAAGCGTACAGAGCGCCGAAGTCGGTGACGGCACCGAAGAAGATGCCGCCCAGCAGCACCCACAGCAGCACCGGCAGCCAGCCGAAAGCAGCGGCCTGGATCGCACCGGTGACAGGGCCTGCACCGGCAATGGAGCTGAACTGGTGTGCAAACACGGTCCAGCCGTCGGTGGGAACATAGTCCCGGCCGTCCTCATGGACAACTGCCGGGGTCTTGGCAGAGGGGTCGATGCCCCACTTGTTAGCCAGCCAGCGGCCGTAAAGCATATAAGCGCCAAACAGACACACGGCTGCGATCAATACGATGACCAGCGTATTCATTGTTTTTACCTCTTTCCTTTCTTGGCATCCGGCAAATGTCAGCGGCATGGGCTCTTTTGCGGCGACAGGGTGTAAAAAAGGCCCCGTCCTCCCGGGTTCGTTCCATTTGGGACGAACCATCGAAGACGAAGGCCTTCACATACACTGCACATTGTGTATGGAATACTCCGCGGTACCACTTCGTTTGCTGCACAGGCAGCCACTCCCAGCGTACATACATACGCAGCCCCGTAACGTGGGCAAAACGGCCATACATTACTGCGGACGGGGTCGGCGTCCGGTTCACACAGGCTGCTCGCAGGGGAGAACGCTTTGCTCCTGACTACCGCCTTCGCATCAGATGGGCGGCTCTCTGGGAGAGGGTGCTGCAAAGAATCATGTCCTGTTCATCGCATTTGCCGAATGATTGTCCGTATTTTAGTGCGGAATTCACAAATTGTCAATATCTTTGGCACAAGTTCGGAGGATGCACTAATTCAGAAAAGCGTTCTGCAAAAATTTTTAGGTGATTTTTGTTCATGCGTGAAACGAAAAAAACTATACACGTCCACGAATGAAAAGAGTTCACGCTCAGGGCTTGACTTTCACACTTTGATGTGCTAAAGTGATGATGCAAGAAAGAATCTGAATATTTCCGAAACATTTAAGATAGGGAACGCCCCAAAACCGGACAGTCCGCTGCGGCGGCAAGGAGAACATTTATGGCAGAAAAAAATTCCAGAAGAAACCAGACCACCGATGCACTGTTTGATGCGATCCTCAGCCTGAGAACACGGGAAGAATGCTACAATTTTTTTGAGGATCTGTGCACGGTAAAGGAGATCTCCGATATGGCGCAGCGGCTGGAAGCGGCCAAAATGCTGCTGGACGGCAGTACCTACGACCAGATCGTGAAGGCGGTGGAGATCAGCACGGCTACCATCAGCCGCATCAACCGCTGCATCCAGTACGGCTCCGGCGGCTACCGCGCGACCATTGAAAAGGTGCGCGGCACCCAGAATCCACAAAAGCAGGAGTAACACCGGCACACCCGGCAGACATAGAATGGGGCGTACACCGCCCCTGACCTGATGAACGAAAGGAAGGTTTTGTCATGTCTGCTGAAAACTGTATCGATACCACCCGCTGCCCCTGCCCCTGCCTGCCCAAGGTGACGCTGGAGCAGGCGGTCGTTGATCTGGTAGAGAGCATCGCGCTGCAGGAAAATGCCCTGAGCCACATCCTCTGTGCCGAAAGCCGGAAGATGGACGCCGCCATGAAACTGGACGGTCTGGATCTGTGCAAGCTGCTGGAAGTAAACGATTCGGCCACCAACATGGTGCACGCCGTGGCAAATCTGGAACTAGTGCTCAAGGATAAGCTGGAGTTCGTCTCCAACAACCTGTACTATCCGCCTGCGGATGCCGCAGCGAAGTAAGAAGATGCTGAAAGGCCTGTCCGGATGCCGGGCGGGCCTTTTCTCTGCTTGAATGCATAATTTTTGTAAAAACCATTTGTTGGAATTGCTGATAACGGGATTCTGTGCTATACTATAGGATGTATCACCATGAAAGTGAGGAAAGTTGAACATTGCTGAATTACGATGCGATCCTGTTCGATGTGGACGGAACCCTGATCGATTCTGCCCCGGGTATTATAAATACATTAAAAGAAGTCTTTGATAAGATGGGCGTGGACACCACGCACGTCAACCTGCGCCGCTATCTCGGGCCGCCGCTGCGCAAAAGCTTCGGCGAACATTTCACGGACCCGACCCTCATTGAAAAGGCCACGAACCTTTACCGTGACAGCTACGCCGTCAAGGGCAGCCACGAGTGTGCCGCCTATCCGGGCGCAGCAGAGATGCTGCAGCACCTGAAGGCTGCGGGCCTGATCCTGTGTACGGCTACCTCCAAGCCCACGCAGGTCGTTACGCCGATCCTGAAAGAAAAGGGTCTTGCAGATTATTTTGATTTTATCGGCGGCGCGTCCATGGACGAGAGCCGCGATACCAAGACCGATGTGGTGCGCCATGTGCTTGCTCAGCCCATGATGCAGGGCAAGCGGGTGCTGATGGTGGGCGACCGCAACGACGATATGCGCGGCGCAGCAGACTGCGGTCTGGACGCTGCCGGTGCGCTGTACGGTTACGGCAGCAGGGAGGAGCTGGCACCCTTCCACCCCGTGCTGCTGGCAGAAAGCTGTGCCGACCTTGCAGCGCAGATCCTGGACTGAAGTGGAAACGCATAGACCCAGTGTTTAAGCCGGAAAATAAGAAGCCGCTCCGGGAGCAGAAGGAACCGCGTAAACGGTACCATGCTCCGGAAAAACGGTTTTCAGGTGAATGGTGAGAGATATGAAAAAAACACAACCGGAAAAGCAATCACTTACCCCCATGCAGAAGCAGGCGGTGCTGGTGTGCGCGGTGTGCGCGCTGGCCGCTGTTTTGACCATCGGCATCACGCTGACCCTGCTCAAGCGCGGCAAGACCCCCTCCGCCCCGGTGGAGCAGCCCTCCAGCGAGGTGCTGGTGCCGGGTGAAGAGGATATCTCGGATCACTATCAGATCAACGAGACCTCCAACGCCCTGCTGCCGGAGACCGCCGATGCGGGCGAGGACTATCAGAAAGAGACCCTGTTCATCGGTGATTCCAACACGGTGCGCCTGTATGCAAACGGCCTTGTCAGCCTGCAGCAGTTCTGCGCAAAAGAGGGCATTGGCACCCACGCGGCCCTGACCGAGGGCATCGTCACCTTTAAAAAGGACAACAACAGCTACACCATCGCGCAGGCGGTGGCCAAAATGAAGCCCCGCCGCGTGGTCATCATGCTGGGCACCAACGACAACGGCATGGCGGTGGAGGAGTTCATCAATAACTACACCGCGCTGGTGCAGGCCATTCAGGAAAGCTACCCCTATACCGATATCATCGTGAACACGGTGCCGCCGGTGCCTGCAAACCACGCAAACTATCCCAATATGGATCAGACCAAGATCGACGACTTCAACATGGCGCTGCTGTCCATGTGTGAGCAGATGGGCCTGAAGTTCCTCAATACGGCCGAGGTGCTGAAGGATGCCAACGGCTATGGCCGGGAGGACTACTATCAGAGCGGGGACATCCACCTGAAGCCCGCCGGCCTCAAGGCGTTGCTGAGCTACCTGCGCACCCATGCTTACCAGACCGACGACCGCCGCCCGGACACCGCCAACATTCCCAAACGCGCGGAATACACGGCAAATCCCAGCTCTGCAGTGGCTGCACCCAGCAGCTCGGAGGCTGCAAGCTCTTCCGAAGGGCAGAGCGTGCTGTATCAGGCCGCCTATCGTGTGGATAAGAACGGCGGCGGCACCCTGTCCAGCGGCAGCGACAGCGGCAAGACGGCACTGACCTACGATGTGACCAACACAGCTCAGTCTGTCAGCGTGACTGCCGTGCCGCAGGAGGGTCATGTGTTCGTCCGCTGGAGCGACGGCGTCACCCAGAAGACCCGCACAGACACCAATTTCAAGCAGAATGTGGATGTGACCGCTATGTTTGCACAGGCATCCATCAGCATCAGCAGCACCGGCAAGGCGGTTTTGGGCGATTACTACACCTTTACCGCAAAGCTGGGCGGTAAGCATCTCACTGCCGACAGCATCCGCTGGTACGCCAACGGTGCGGAAGTGCCGCAGGCTGCGGGCAAGACCACTGTGAAGGTGGAGATCGATCCTTCCATGCTCAATGCGACCTTCAAGGTCTATGCAGTGGCAAGCTACAATGGCTGCACCATTGCCAGCAACACTCTGAACGTGACGGTCAGCGGCGTGAGCTCTGGCTCTGCCAGCTCTTCCGGCAGCACGTCCAGCTCTTCCAGCGGCAGCACCAGCAGTTCTGGCAGCTCTTCCGCTGCTTCGTCCGGAGCTTCCTCCGGATCTACATCCGCTTCCGACAGCACCTCGCACGGCACTTCCAGCAGCGAGAGCACGGTTCCCTCGGCAAGCACGTCCAGCTCCAACGGTGAATCCAGCTCCTCCCACAGTACGAGCAGCAGCACCTCTTCCGGTGAGAGCACCTCGTCTTCCCATAGCAGTTCTGCGGTAGGGAGCAGCTCTCACACAGGCAGCGGTTCCGCGACGGAAAGCGGTTCTCGCACCGAGTCTTCGGAAGCAAATGCCAGCAAGGAAACTACCAACGAGCAGGCAGCACCCACGGACTCCGCGTCCTGAGGCTGTCACCCTGGCCTGCCGTGCCGCATAGGCTGGGCAGGAAGGGAGGCGTTTTGATGTACTACGAGGAGCCCCGCACCCCGGCTCTGCCGGGCGAAGAGAACGTGACCGACGGCAGTGTGGACGATTACGGCACCGATTGGGAGAATGTGGACAACGGCGCGCTGGAAGAGGAAATGGCAAAGTGCGCCGCCACCCCCTGCGATGCAAAAACCACCTGCCCGGATAACGACCCGGAGCAAACCGATGCACCGATGTACGAAATGATCTCAGAATAATATGAAGCTGTTTTTGCAGCCAGTGCAGAGCGCCTGACGATGAAAGCAGCTTCCGGAAGCCAGCTCTGCGGGGGCAGGGCTGGCTTCTCCCTGTTGTTGAGCGCATGGCATTTGCGGCCATGGCAGAAGGAAAAGAGGGAAGACAAATGGCAAAATACTATTGCATCCTGTTCGATGCAGACAACACGCTGCTGAATTTTGACGCAGCAGAAAGCAAGGCACTGGCCGAAACGCTGGTGAATTACGGCATTGAGCCGGACGCTGAGACCGTGCAGACCTACCGCACCATCAACGAGGAGCTGTGGCGTCAGCTGGAAAAGGGCCAGATCAAGCGGGAAAAGCTCATGGCAGAGCGGTTCACCCGCTTCCTCAAGGCCGTTGATGCCGCCGGTGACGGAGCCGAGATGAACCGCTTCTATCTGGAGCAGCTCTCCACCCATCCGGACCTGATGGGGCCGGAAGTGCTGGACGTGCTGCGGGAGCTCTCCGAGGTGGCGACGCTGGCCGTTGTGACCAACGGCTTCCAGAAGGTGCAGACCCGCCGTCTGGCAGAAAGCGGCATCCTGAACTTTATGGAGGATGTATTCGTTTCCGAGAAGATGGACGCCGAAAAACCCAACCGGAAGATCTTTGACGCAGCCCTGCGCGCCCTTGGCGTGGAGAATCGGGAGCATGTGCTGATGGTGGGCGACGGCCTGAGCAGCGATATTCAGGGCGGCGCGAATGCAGGTCTGGACACCTGCTGGTATAATCCCAATCACGCTGAGAATCCCGGCAAGGTGGTGCCCACCTACGAGATCGCAGACCTGAAGGAGCTGTATCCTCTGGTGATGGAGCAGGAAGAGCTGGCCAATGTGGGCCTGAAAAACCGCCGCCACCAGTGTTGAGCCAACAAGTGGATAGAGAACGGATCATAAAACTATGCTGATACATTTGGAAAAACTAGGCAAAAGCTTTGGCGAAAAGATCGTCCTGCATGATGTGACCGCCAGCGTCGAGCGGGAGGACCGCATTGGCATCGTGGGCCAGAACGGCGCGGGCAAGACCACCCTGCTCAAGATTCTCACCGGCGAATATCAGGACTACGACGGGGAATTCAGCGTGACCCACGGCGTGATGCTGGGCTATCTGGAACAGAACGCAAAGCTGGATGCCACGCTGGATATCTACGGCGAAATGCGCTCCACCTTTGCGCCGGTGCTGGACGCCATGGCTCAGATGCAGGTGCTGGAACGCCGGATGGCCGCAAACCCGGAGGACGCATCCCTGCTGGCCCAGCACGACCAGCTGCAGAACATCGTGGATGCCGCCGACGGCTACAACATGGATGTGAACATCAAAAAGGTGCTGTCCGGCATGGGCTTTCCGCAGGATACATGGCAGAAGAACATTGCGGTGCTCTCCGGCGGCGAGCTGACCCGGCTGCGGCTGGCCAAGCTGCTTTTGAAAAAGCCGGATGTGCTCATTCTGGACGAGCCCACTAACCACTTGGACTTTGCCACCATGGAATGGCTGGAAAACTACCTCAAGGGCTATTCCGGCGCGGTGCTGGTGGTTAGCCATGACCGCTATTTTCTGGATAACGTGTGTACAAAGATCTGGGAAGTCTCGTTCCAGACCATGACCACCTACAAGGGCAACTTCTCAACCTACCTGCCCCAGAAGGAAGCTGCCGATGCCCTGCGCCAGAAGCAGCACGATGCGGACGTGGCGCTGGCCGAAAAGCTGCAGGACTACGTGGACCGCAACCTTGTGCGCGCCTCCACCACCAAAATGGCCCAGAGCCGCCGCAAGCAGCTGGAAAAGCTGGAGATCACCGAAGCCCCCAAGGACGAGACCAACCAGCTCAAGTTTCGGTTTGAATATGACGTAGAACCGTGGAATGAGCTGGTGCTGCTCAAGAACCTGACCATCCGGATCGGGGAGCGCACCCTGCTGGAGCCCTTCACCTACACGGTGTGCCGCGGCCAGAGACTGGTGATCGCAGGTCCCAACGGCGCAGGCAAATCCACCCTGATGCAGGTGCTGGACGGCAAGCGCCGTCCTTCCGGCGGTATGGTGCGGCTGGGCACCGGTGCACGGCCCAGCATTTTTGCTCAGCAGCAGAACCGTCTGGGTCAGGGCCGGGTCATCGATGTGATCTGGAACAAGTACCCCCGCATGACCGAGCTGGAAGTGCGCAGCCATCTGGCAAAGCTGGGCTTCCGGGGCGAGACGGTGTTCAAGCCCTGCGAAGCGCTTTCCGGCGGCGAGCTGGCACGCCTGCGCTTTGCGGAGATCGTGCTGGAACGGCCCAATCTGCTGTTTCTGGACGAGCCCACCAACCATCTGGACATTTACACCCGCGAAAATCTTACCGAGGCCCTCATGGCCTACACCGGCACTTTGTTGCTGGTCACCCATGACCGCCATCTGATGAACAGTCTGGCCTGTCCTATCCTCTACCTTGAGGACGGCAAGGCCACCATCTACCCCAGCTACGACGCCCTGATGGGCCGCAGCGCCCCGGCCCCTGCCGTGCAGAAGGCCGCCGAGCCCGCTAAGATCGGTTATGGCAAGGAACAGCGCCGCCGCCGCGCCGAGCTGCGGGCCAAAATCAAAGCCTGTGAGGATGAGATGGAGGCCTGCGGTGCCCGCGAGGTGGAACTGGACAACGAGATCAATTCCCCCGAGGTGTACAACGACCCCGACCTGCTGCGCCAGAAGAGCGACGAGCTGAGCGACCTGCGCTTCCATCAGGAGGAGCTGTTTGCCGCATGGGAAGCTGCCATGGAAGAGCAGGAAAGCTACGAGCAGAGCCAGACCGAAGAATAAAGGAGGGGACAGAATGCCAGGGAATCGACGCAGCTATGAAAAAACACGGCACATTGCGCTTTCCGGCCTGCTGTTTGCGCTGGCCATGGCGCTGTCTTTTATTGAGGGCACACTCACCATCCCGGGCCTGATGCCGGGCATGAAGCTGGGCCTTGCCAACATCGTAGTGATGTATGCGCTGTTTTTCATGGGGCCAAAGCAGGCACTGGTGCTGGATGTACTCAAGGCGCTGTTCGTGTTTCTGGTGTCCGGCTTCACGGCGGGCTTCCTTTCGCTGTGCGGCGGCCTTTTGTCCCTGCTGGTGATGTGGGTGCTCTACTATCTGCTGCCGGTGCGGCCCACCTGGTTCATCTTGTCCGTATGCGGCGCACTGGCCCACAACATCGGCCAGCTGCTGGGTGCAGGTGTGATCATTTCGTCCTCGCTGTCCTTCTACTATGCGCCGGTCATGCTGGTGCTGGGCCTTGTGATGGGCGCACTGACCTCCATCACCCTCAGGGCCCTGCTGCCCGCTCTGGGCAAAATGGGCTTCAGTACACAGGAAAAACGGGGAGAGGAGTAAATAATTATCTGTTTTATAACGGCCTCGCCCTCTCCGTTACGGCTTACGCCGTGCCACCTCTCCCAAAGTGAGAGGCCTTGGCAGTACGGTAAACTTTCCGGTTTTGCCAAAGGCTCCCCCTTTGGGGGAGCTGGCGAACGGAGTGAGACTGAGAGGGCAAGGACGCTGACGAAAAAACCAACGCCCGGCCCGGCATGGTTGCATTTTGGCCGGAAATCAGTATAATAAGGAAACAACATACTTTATAGATAGGAACTCTTGCATACGGCGCTGCCGCCGTGGGAAAGTACGCGGCAGCCGGGAGGTGTTTGCACAATGAGTGAAAAAGTTACCATCAAGGTGGAGCGCAAAACGCTGCATCTGCCCACCATCGCCCTGCGGGGTCTGGTGGTGTTCCCCAACAATCTTGTCCACTTTGAGGTGGGCCGCGAAAAAAGCATTGCCGCCGTGGAGTGGGCAATGGCAAATAATTCCAACGTTTTTCTGGTGGCGCAGAAGTCCATGGATACCACGGACCCCGCTCAGGCCGACCTGTTTGCCTACGGCGTGGTGGCCGAGGTGAAGCAGGTGCTGCGGGTCTCCGAGGACCTTGTAAAGGTTCTGGTGGAGGGTAAGTACCGCGCAAAGCTCACGGAGCTGGATGCCAGCGGTGATTTCCTGCTTTCGGAAGTGCGCCCGGCCCCGGTGCGCCCCGGCAAGCCCGAGGAAGCTGTGGAGACCGAAGCGCTGCTGCGCGCCCTCAAGACCGGGTTTGACGAGTATCTCGGCATGAACCCGCGCCTTGGCAAGGACGTGGTGTTTGCCATCGTTTCCAGCGACGACCCTGCCTTCCTCAGCGAGTATATGCCCGCGAACCTGCTGTTCCGCTACGAGGACAAGCAGGCTGTCATGGATGAGGGCACCCTGAACGGGCGGCTGAAAAAGCTGGTCGAGATGCTGCGCCGCGAGTGTCAGGTGATGAAAATTGAAAAGGAGATCGCGGAAAAGGTCAACGAGTCCATGGACAAGAACCAGCGCGATTATTACCTGCACGAACAGCTGCACATCATCAGCGATGAACTGGGCGAGGGCGACGACACCCACGCTGAGGCGGACGAGTACCGCCGCAGGATCACGGAACTGCACCTTGCGGAGGACAGCGAGAAGAAGCTGCTCAAGGAGGTAGACCGTCTTTCCAAGATGCAGGGCTCCAATCAGGAGGCAACGGTCATCCGCACCTATCTGGACACCTGTCTGGACCTGCCGTGGAACACTTTCACGGTGGATGATCTTGATATCGGCCGTGCGCAGCAGATCCTGGACCGCGACCACTATGGCCTGAAAAAGGTGAAGGACCGCATTCTGGAAACGCTGGCCGTGCGCAAGCTGGCACCGGACGTCAAAGCCCAGATCATCTGTCTGGTGGGCCCTCCGGGCGTGGGCAAAACCAGTATTGCACGCTCCATCGCCGAAAGCCTTGGCCGCAAGTATGTGCGCATCAGTCTGGGCGGCGTGCGGGATGAAGCCGAGATCCGCGGCCACCGCCGCACCTACATCGGTGCCATGCCCGGCAAGATCATCAATGCTATGATCACCGCCAAGAGCGCGAACCCTCTGATGCTGCTGGACGAGATCGATAAGCTGGCAGGCGACTTCCGGGGAGACCCGGCCGCAGCCCTGCTGGAAGCGCTGGACCCGGAGCAGAACAGCACCTTCAACGACCATTTCATCGATATCCCGTTTGATCTGAGCCATGTATTCTTCATTACCACGGCCAACGATCTGGGCAGCATCCCCGGCCCCCTGCGTGACCGCATGGACGTCATCGAACTGCCCAGCTATACCCGTGTGGAGAAATATAACATTGCCCGCAAGCATCTGCTGCCCAAGCAGCTCAAGGCCTGCGGCCTGACCGGCAAGGTCACTCTGAGCCAGAGCGCGCTCTACGGCATCATCGACGGCTACACCCGCGAGGCCGGTGTGCGCAATCTGGAACGCACCATCACCAGTGTGCTGCGCAAGTGCGCCCGTAAGATCGCCTCCGGTGAGGTGGAGAGCGTGTCTGTCACCGGCACCATGCTGGAAGAGCTGCTGGGCCCCCGCTTCGTCAAGCCCGATTTCCTCAACCGTACCAACATGGTGGGCGTTGCCAACGGTCTGGCATGGACCAGCGTGGGCGGCGAGACCCTGCCCATTGAGGTACAGGTCATTCCGGAGGGCAGCGGCAAGATCACCGTCACCGGTTCGCTGGGCGACGTGATGAAGGAGAGCGCCCAGCTGGCCATCACATGGGTGCGGGTGCACGCCGACGAGTATGGCATCGACCCGGAAAAGCTCAAGAAATGTGATCTGCACATCCATGCCCCCGAGGGAGCAGTGCCCAAGGATGGCCCCAGTGCAGGCGTCACCCTGACCACGGCGCTGGTATCCTGCCTGTCCGGCATCCCGGTGCGCGGCGATGTTGCCATGACCGGCGAGATCACCCTGCACGGCAATGTGCTGCCCATCGGCGGCCTGCGGGAAAAGAGCATGGCTGCCTACCGTGAGGGCATGAAAACGGTGCTCATCCCCAAGGACAACGAGCCCGACCTCTACGATGTGGACGATGAGGTGAAGAAGAGCCTCACCTTCCTGCCCATGCAGAGCCTGACGCAGGTGCTGAATGCAGCCCTGCTCAAGCCCCAGAACGCAAAGAAGACCAAGGCTCCCAGCCGCACCCATGCAAAGAAAAAGGCGGCAGACGCCGCCATTGTGCCGCCCACCGCAGAAAAGCCCCAGTCCGGCGCGGTGTGCTGAGGGGAAAAGAACTCCTTCCACCGCTGACGCGGTCCCCCTCCCTCAAGGAGGGAGGCTTTGGCATACCGGAAAGCTTTTCCTCTTTGCCAGAGGCTCCCTCACTGAGGGAGCTGGCATCGCGTAAGCGATGACTGAAGGAGTTGGGATAGATGGCATTTATCAAAGAAAGGAAAGCTCCATGAATTACAACAAAGCTGATTTCATTGCCAGCTACGGCATTTCCAGCCAGCTGCCCGAGAGCGACCGCCCGGAACTGAGCTTTTCGGGGCGGTCCAATGTGGGCAAATCCAGCCTGATCAATAAGCTGTGCAGCCGTAAAAACCTCGCCCGCGTGTCCAGCACCCCGGGCAAAACGGCCACCATCAATTTCTATTCGGTGGACGACTGCTATTTTGTGGATCTGCCCGGCTATGGCTACGCCAAGGTGAGCAACGCCGACCGTGAGCGCTGGGACGACCTGATCAACAGCTATTTTGAGGCCCCGCGCCACCACACCCTGCTGGTGCAGCTGCTGGACTGCCGCCATGCGCCCAGCGCTGACGATGAGCAGATGCTGCGCTACCTGCACTATCACCAGATTCCCTATGTGGTGGCCCTGACCAAGGCTGATAAGCTCAAAAAGAACCAGCTGGCCAAGACGCAGGAGGACTTTGAAAACCTCTGCCGCCCCTATGGCTGCCAGAAGGTGGTGCTGACCAGCGGCGAGAATGGCTACGGCATCCCGGAGCTGCAGGCGGTGCTAAACGCCGCTGTGGCCGGGGAACAGGAAGCGGAGTAAACCATGGCCTACAACGAGTTTGCCTATTTCTACGATGAATTCAACGGCGAGGCCGATTACGATGCCCTGTATGCCCACATCCATGCAAAGCTCAAGGAGCACGGCATCCACGACGGCATCCTTGCCGACCTTGGCTGCGGCACCGGTGAGCTGACGTTGATGCTCACGCAGGCGGGCTATGATATGATCGGCATTGACCAGTCCGAGGAGATGCTCTGCGTTGTGCGCGATAAGGCCGAACAGCTGGGCCTTTCCGGCAGGCTGCTGCTTTTGCGGCAGGATCTGCTCAAGCTGGATCTGTACGGCACCATCCGGGGCGCAGTGTCCACCTTTGACACCTTCAACCACATCCCGGATCTGGACACGGCCATTGCCAACGCAGGCTTCTTTATGGAGAAGGGCGGCGTGTTCCTCTTTGATATGAACACGCCCTACAAGCACCGGAACGTGCTGGGCGACAACGAATTCACCTTTGAGGAAGAGGATGCCGCCTGTGTGTGGCGCAACCACTACGATGCCGTGAACCGCCGTGTGGAGATTACCGTGGACATCGACTACCACGAGACCGGCGAGCACTTCCACGAGCAGTTCTACGAGTACACCTACGACCTTGACACCATCCGCACCGCGCTGGAAAAGCACGGCTTTGCGCTGGAAAGCGTCTGCGACGGCGAGACCTTCGGCCCGCTGACCGAGGACAGCCAGCGCTATTTCTTCTGCGCAGTCAAGCAGTATACACAATTGGAGGAATAACCTATGGCAAATCTGATCCGCGGCCTGTCGGAGAACGGCGGCGTCGTGTTCTGCGGCGTGGATTCCACCCAGATCGTCCGCAAGGCCGAAAAGCTGCACACCACCAGCGCCACCTGCAGCGCGGCACTGGGCCGTCTGCTCACCGGCGCAGCCCTGATGGGCTCCATGCTCAAGGACGACCGCGATAAGATCACCCTGCGTGTGTCCGGCGGCGGCCCCGCCGGCGTGGTCATTGCCTGCACCGACGGTACCGGCAACGTGAAAGGATGCATCGATAACCCGCTGGTGGAGCTGCCTGCAAAGCCGAACGGCCATCTGGATGTGGGCGGCGCTGTGGGCAAAGACGGTGTGCTCACCGTCATCCGGGACAACAGCCTGCAAAAGGAGCCTACCGTGGGTCAGGTGCCGCTGGTCTCCGGCGAGATCGCCGAGGACCTGACTGCCTACTACGCCTACAGCGAGCAGGTGCCCACCGTCATGGCACTGGGCGTGCTGGTGGACAAGGACCTGTCCATCCTCTGTGCAGGCGGCTTTATGGTGCAGCTGCTGCCCGGTGCCACCGATGCAGAGATCGATCAGCTGGAAAAAAATATCGCAGCCATGCCTTCCGTCACCACCATGCTGCACGAGGGCAAGACCCCCGAGGATATGATGCAGCTGGCGCTGGCGGGTTTTGAACCCAACGTGCTGGACGAGCGCGACGTGCACTACCAGTGCGACTGCAGTGCGGAACGCACAAAGGAAATGCTGTTCAGCCTTGGCCGCAAGGAGCTGGTGAAAATGCGTGACGAGGACCCGAACTGTGAAGTGGTGTGCCACTTCTGTCACAGCAAGTACCAGTACGACCTGAACGACCTGATCGCGGAGTATGACGCGCAGGCGGCGGAAAACAAATAAGACGCAAAATGCAAAAGGGCTTTTCCGGAAATGGGAAGGCCCTTTTTGCATCTCACCCGCAGATATCCGCAACGATTGTATACGTCACGGTGTAATTCAGCCTGCCGTCGTTCACAGTGCAGTCCTCTTTGCGGGCAATGCGCTCCGCATCCGGCCATGCGGCGTACAAAGCCTGCAGGCTCTGCAGCCGGGCCAGTGCCGCCGCCTGCGCCTCGGTGCGGCAGAGCGTTTCCGGCTGCTGCCCGTACCGGCAGGTCTCCCGGATGGAGCAGGGGAGCGCAAGGCCCAGCAAAGGCAGCTCCGGCTGGTAATGCCGGGCGGTGAGAACGGCGTTTTCCGGCGCAGACGCGGCAGGCAGGGCAAATGCCTGCCCGAACACCAAAAGCTCTATGCTGCGGGTACAGCCTCCGGTGTATTGAAAGATATTCTCTTCCAGCGGCACGGTGCGGGTGTCGTTCCATTCAAACTGGGCAAGCACCGTCCCGGCGGCGGGGGCAAAGATCAGCGTACCGTCGCGCTCACTGCGCGCCGTGCCAATGAGGCCCTGCCCGGCTTCCACCTGCTGCCCGGGCACCACCAGCATGGTGCCGCTGACAAGGTTCGTGCGCACCACAGTGCCGCTGCATCGGGCCCGGATGCCGTGCAGCGTTCCGGCGGCAATGTCGGGCTTGGGCTTTGCGGCGGCGGCTTCCACTTCCAGCCGTCCTTTGGCAAAATTCAGGCTGGCCCATGAGAACTCACCGCTGTGCAGCAGGGCGTATTCCCCGGCGGCGAGCTTTGCTTCGGTCACGGCAGAGCCGGGCTGCAGGCCCGCCTCTCGCAGGATGGCAGACGCCCGCGCAGCCTGTCCGGCGGTGAGAGTGGAGACGTCAGCAAACCAGACGAACTGCTGCGTCCAGAGCAAAAGCGGCAGGAACACCGCCAGCCCGGCCCAGAGCCCGGCCCGGCGCAGCAACGGGCGCACCCGGAAGTACAGCCCCTGCTTTTTGCGCACCCGCAGCCGTACCCGGTATCTGCGGGCCAGAGCAGCAAGGCGCGGATACTGCCGGGCGGCACAGTGGCCGCAGAAGCCCCCGGGCAGAGCCGTCACGCCGTAGAGATGCAGCCCGGCCCGGGCGGCAGCGGTGAGCAGGGCCTCGGTGCTGCCGCTGCGTGCAGTGAACTCCACTGCGGCCCAAAGCCTTACCGGTTCCATGGGGGCACCTCCTATTCATCTGCGAAGTCCGTCCGCAGAAAGCGGCCCCGCAGGGTCAGGCGGGTGGCGGTGAGGGTGATGATCTTCAGCTCATCGCCGTGAACGGTGAAACGGCCATGGGGCATCTGCAGGCAAAGGCAGTCCGGGCTGTAGGTCAGGATGCACCGGAAATGCTCGATCTCCATCTGTCCGCCGCTCAGGTAGACGGCGGGTGTGCGGTAAAACCCCTTGGGCGGCTGACAGAACAGTGCTGCAAGCCAGCGGTGCGGCGGCTGCGTTTTGTGCTTGGCCCACATGCCACTCCCTCCCATCCCGCAGTTCTGCCCGCGGCGCGCTGCTACATATATATGGATGCGGAGGGCTTGCTTATGAATCGAACCCACAAATTCCGGCAGGGAATGCTGCTGGCGCTGGCAATGTTCACGGCAGCTTTGGTGTTTGCTGCACCGCAGCGCTGCGCGGATGCCCTGCACGCAGGCCTTGTGCTCTGCGGCGGGCCGCTGCTGGTATCACTGTTTCCGTTTCTCATCGTTTCGGCGCTGCTCATGGGCTGCGGGGCCGGGCAGATGCTGGGCTTTGCGTTCCAGCCGGCGGCTCATGTTATCGGGGTGCGGGCAAAGGCCGCAGGCAGTGTGCTGCTCATAGGCTTTCTGGGCGGGTTTGCACCGGCAGCGGCCGCAGCGGCACAGGCGGTGCGCACCGGTCAGCTGACGCCCCGGCAGGCATCGGCGCTGCTGCCTGCCTGTGTGTGCAGCGGGCCATCCTTTGTCATTCTCACGGTAGGGGAGCAGATGCTGGGCAGCCGGGCGCTGGGGATGCGGTTGTTTGCGGCCCAGCTGCTGGCGGGGTATCTTACGGCTGCGCTGCTCTGCCGGATGCAGGGCGGTGCCGGGCAGTGCCTGCCCGCAAAGGCAGAGGATATCCCGCTGCCCACGCTGGATGTCGTGGTGGCGCAGGCAGCGGTCACGTACCTGAAACTGTGCGGTTTTGTGCTGTATTTCCGGCTGCTGGCGGCGGGAGCGGAGACATTGCTGCCAAAACCGTGGTCGGTGCTGCCCGCGATGCTGCTGGAGGTTTGCTCCGGCTGCGACTGCGCGTCCCGCACCGGACTGTGGGCCAGCACCCTTTGCTGTGCGGCCCTCAGCATGCAGGGAGCCTCGGTGCTTTTGCAGGTGCGCACCATCTGCCCGCCGGAGGTGTCACTGGGGCCATTGCTGGCCGCGCGGGTGCTGCATCTGCCCCTGTCACTGGCACTGTTCTGGCTGGTGATGCCGGGGACAGAGCAGGCTGTGCAGGCGTTCAGCACCCTGTCCGGGCGGGTGGCGGTCATGCATCGCGTGCCGCTGGACTGCGCGCTGCTGGCCTTTGCCGTGTGCTGCATTACTGTGGCAGAGCTGCAGAAGAGGTGCAGCGGACAGTGCGGGGCGCTCCATGACCAACACAAAAAGACCGCTGCACGTTGATGTTCCGTGCAGCGGTCTTTCGCTTGCGGTCAGGCTGTTTGGGTCACTGGATGCCGGTTACGGGATAGTCCTGATCCTCAACGGCCTTTTTCAGCACGTCATCGGAGACATCGGCGTTCAGGGTGACGATGGCGGTGCCGGTCTCGTGGCTCACCACGGCCTCGGTAACTTCGGGCAGGGCTTCCAGTGCCTTCTTTACGCGGGCCTCGCAGTGGCCGCACATCATGCCTTCAACCTTCAGGGTCTTTTTCATAGCAGTGTCCTCCTTGATGGAACTCTCTTTATTCTCATCCACTGCGGGCTGCATGAGGGCAGCAGGCAGGGAAGCGGCGTTTTTGGGTGCACGGTCGTGCTTGGTGCTGTGCACATCGAACAGATTCAGACGCAGGGCATTGCTCACCACGCAGAAGCTGGAAAGGCTCATGGCGGCGGCACCGAACATCGGGTTCAGGGTCAGGCCGAAGGGGATGAACACACCGGCCGCCAGCGGAATGCCGATGATGTTGTAGATGAAGGCCCAGAACAGATTTTCGTGAATGTTGCGCAGGGCAGCGCGGCTCAGGCGGATGGCAGCGGGTACGTCCGAAAGACGGGAGTTCATCAGCACCACGTCTGCCGCGTCAATGGCAACATCGGTGCCTGCGCCGATGGCAATGCCGGTGTCGGCACGGGTCAGAGCCGGAGCGTCGTTGATGCCATCGCCCACCATCGTCACCTTGCCGTAGGCCTGCAGCTGGCGGATGACAGCTTCCTTGCCGTCAGGCAGCACGCCTGCAATGACCTCGTCCACACCTGCCTGCCTGCCGATGGCGTCGGCAGTGCGCTGGTTGTCGCCGGTGAGCATCACCACACGGATGCCCATGGCCTGTAGCTCCCGGATGGCACGGGGACTGTCCTCCTTGAGGGTGTCGGCCACTGCAATGATGCCCAGCAGACGGCCCGCCCCGCCGAAGAAGAGGGGAGTCTTGCCCTGTGCGGAGAGGGCTGCGGCCTTCTCCTGCAGCTGTGCGGGCACGGTGACTTTGGTACCAATAAAGGACGCGCTTCCGCCAAAGATCTCCACGCCGTCCATTTTTGCGGCCAGACCGTTGCCCGGCAGCGCGGTAAAGTCGGATACCTCGGGAGCGCTCAGCTGCTGTGCCTCGGTGCAGGCCAGCACAGCCTTGGCCAGCGGATGCTCGCTCTTGCGTTCCAGTGCGGCGGCAAGGGTGAGCAGCTCGGTCTCGGAAACGCCACCGGCGGGCAAAATATCGGTGACCTTGGGCTCACCGCTGGTGATGGTGCCGGTCTTGTCCAAAGCCACGATCTGGGTGCGGCCTGCAGCTTCCAGCGAAGCGGCGGTCTTGAACAGGATACCATTTTTGGCACCCAACCCGTTGCCTACCATGATGGCAACGGGCGTAGCCAGACCCAGCGCACAGGGACAGCTGATGACCAGCACGGAAATGCCGCGGGCCAGTGCATAGCCCAGCTCACGGCCCAGCAGCAGCCACACGATGGTGGTGATCACTGCAATGGAAATGACCGCAGGCACGAAGAAACCGGACACGGTGTCGGCAATCTTTGCAATGGGGGCCTTGGTGGCAGCGGCATCGCTGACCATCTTGATGATCTGGGACAGGGTGGTATCCTCGCCCACACGGGTGGCCTGACACCGGAGAAAGCCGGACTGGTTGGTGGTGGCGGCGCTTACCTTATCGCCCTCGGCCTTGTCCACGGGGATGCTCTCGCCGGTCAGGGCGCTCTCATTCACGGCGCTGCTGCCTTCCAGCACAATGCCGTCCACGGGCACATTCTCGCCCGGGCGCACCACGAAGATATCCCCCTTCTGCACCTGCTCGATGGGTACCGTCACTTCGGCACCGTCCCGCAGCAGGTTGGCGGTCTTGGGGGCCAGCTTCATCAGGCTCTTGAGGGCATCGGTGGTCTTGCCCTTGGAACGGGCTTCCAGCATTTTGCCCACCGTGATGAGGGTCAAAATCATGGCAGCCGACTCGAAGTAGAACTCCATCATATAGTGCATGACCAGCTCATTGTTGCCGTCCACCTGAGCACGGGTCATGGCGAACAGGGCATAGGTGCTCCACACGAAGCTTGCCATGGAGCCCATGGCCACCAGCGTATCCATGTTGGGAGCGCCGTGGAGTAGCCCTTTGAAGCCGCTGATGAAGAATTTCTGGTTGATGACCATTACGATGCCTGCCAGCAGGAGCTGCACAAGGCCCATGGCAATGTGGTTGCCATCAAACCAGTGGGGCAGGGGCCAGCCCCACATCATGTGCCCCATGGAAAAGTACATCAGCACCAGCAGAAAGCCCAGTGATGCAATCAGGCGGCGCTTGAGCTTGGGGGTCTCGTGGTCGGTCAGGGCGTCAAGGTCGGCACCGGTGCCGGGCGCAGCCGAAGCCGTCCCCGCCTTTTTGGGGCTGGCACCGTAGCCTGCATCCTGCACGGCCCGGATGATAGCGGCGTCGGATGCTGTGCCCTCCACTCCCATGGAGTTGGTCAGCAGGCTCACCGAGCAGCTGGTAACGCCGGGCACCTTCTTCACAGCCTTTTCCACCCGGGCAGAGCAGGCCGCGCAGCTCATGCCGGTAACATTGAATTGTTCCATAAAATCTCACTCCTGTGTTCAGTATGCTTGTAAAAGGAGCTTTTTATTTCATGAGCTTGGGCAGAAGCTTTATCAGTTCGTCCAGCTTTTCCTCGCTGCCCGCGCGCAGGTCGTCAGCGACGCAGGTGGAGATGTGCTGTGCCAGCAGCTCTTTGGAAAAGCTGTTCAGCGCGGAGTTTGCCGCTGCCACCTGCACAAGAATGTCCACACAGTAGACGTCTTTTTCCAGCATTCCGCGGATGCCGCGCACCTGACCCTCGATACGGCTGAGCCGATTGAGCAGGGCCCTGTGCTCCTCAGGGGTGCGGTCTTTGTGGCGGCAGCAGGCTGCACCTTCAGTGTCGGCTGCAGCGGGACAGCAGCTTTCGGCAGCTGCCTCGGGGGCTGTTTGGGCGGGCGTGCCGCAACAGCAGCAGGATTTCTTTTCGTTATCCATAAAAATCTCCTTTACCCTAATGGGGTATATAACTTACAATGTGAGTATAGCACGGCATATCCGATAAATCAAGTAGGGATTTGAAATTTTCACAAATAGGGTAGCAGGGTATACAGCAAAACAAAAAAGAACCCTCTCAGTCTTGCTGACGTTGCGCAGCAATGACTGAGAGGGTTAAAATGCTATTTTACTGTTCCAGAATCCGCGGCACGAACAGGCCCAGCATCTTGCCCCACCAGTACCACTCGTGGGAGACATCGCCGCCCCACAGTTCCAGATGTGCAGGCAGGCCTTCTGCCTGCAGCAGGTCGGCCAGCGCCTGCGTGTCGGCTTTGGCATCGTCCTCGTAGGCACCCTGACCGGCACAGAGCATCAGGCTGTTTTCTTCGGCCTTTGCCAGAGTCAGCTTGTTGGCAATGCCCTTTTCGCCCAGATACAGCAGGGGAGAGGAGCGCAGTACCAGATCATCCTTCTCGCTGCCCCAGAAGCGGGCCAGATCATAGATGCCGGAAAGGCCGATGGCCCCCGCAAACTGCTGCGGGCGGCGCAGGCGGCAGTTCACTGCGTGCACAGCGCCCAGATCAATGCCCACACACCACAGCCGGGTGCCCTTTGCGGCACCGTTCAGGGCCAGCACACGGGGAGCCAGCTCAGCGGTAAGGTAGACGAAATACTTTTCTTCCATCTCGGCCCGGCGGCGCACCGGGGCATCGCCGTTCAGCACGGCCTCACCATCGATGCTGTCAGCGCAGAACAGCTGCACCTTGCCTTCGTTCAGCAGCTGGGCGATGGCGTCCGGCATACCGTTGTTCTCCCAATCGTAAAAGCGGCCGCCGCGGGCAGGCAGAGCCAGCACTGGAACACCGGCACTGCCATACACCTTGAACTCCATTTCGCGGTTCAGCACACTGCTCCACTCTTTGTAATAGGTACCCTGGATCATAAATCAAGCACTCCTTGTTTCTATATTCACCAGCCCGGGCACAGTCGCTGCGCACCGGCACTGATCGTTCGCGATCAAAAGAAAGCTTTCTGGTAAAATCACACAAACTGGTTGCGCTGGGCGTCGTACTCGTAGCCCACAGCTTTGAGCTTTGCGCACAGATCTGCCTTGTCGGCATCCAGATCTTCGCACAGGGCATCGAGATTTTTGTAAAAATCCCGCAGCTTCAGGTTCACCACGCTCAGCAGCATGATGGGGTCATTGGGCAGAGCCATTTGTTTTGCCTCCTTACAGCAACAAAAAAAGCCGGCCACTCGACAAAGTGACCGGCCACATACACCAAATTAGACAGCGCGGGTAACTTTGCCAGCGCGCAGGCAACGGGAGCATGCGTAGACGTACTTGGGAGAACCCTCAACGACCGCCTTGACACGACGGACATTCGGCTTCCAGGTACGGTTGGAACGACGATGAGAGTGAGAAACCTTGATACCAAAGGTAACACCCTTGCCGCAGCATTCACATTTAGCCATGGTACTTGCACCTCCTGCAGTGAAGTAAGGAATCAAAATAATCAGCTTGACTATTGTAACAGATTGACCTGCAAAATGCAAGCCTTTTTTTCAAAAAATATTGCGTTTTTTGGAAAACTGCCCCAATGCACTCAGATGCTGTTTCTTGTTGCGACCCCTTGGGTGAAAATGTGATTTGGAGCAGCCCGCAGGCTGCAACGGCGACGACCGCCGCCAGTGGCGGAAACAGGGAGAAGCTGTTGGGGCAGCGGCCAGCAAGACGTGAGTGCCGTTCAAGGCACGAAACGAATGCTGGGTGCCGCAACTCGTAGACAAATCACGAATTAAAAATAAAATTCAGCTGAAATGATCAGAGCAAAGCGGAGATCATTTTAAATCGTCTGGACACCCCTTGTCTAAAACCTCAAAAAATAGTATTATATATGGTATAATGAAAAAAGGCAGGAATATCGAATGACCTCTCAGGGCATCTATTATCTCATCCGCGCACTGGTGGCACTGGTGGCCATCCCCTTCCACGAAGCGGGCCATGCGCTGGCCGCGTGGCTGCTGGGCGACGACACCGCAAAGCGGCAGGGTCGTCTTTCGCTGAACCCTTTTGTACACTTTGACCTGCTGGGTACGCTGTGCATGGTGTTTGCGGGCGTGGGCTGGGCAAAGCCGGTCTCCACCGATCCCCGCAACTTCAAAAACCCGAAGTGGGGCATGGCCCTTACCGCGCTGGCAGGCCCTGCGGCAAACATGATCCTTGCCTATGTGGGCATGGTGGCGTGGAAGCTCATGTACTACTGGGCCCCGGTGAACGATGCCACCCTGTATGCTGCCATGTTCCTGCAGTACCTTGTGCTGATGAATGTGAGCCTTGCCGTGTTCAACTTCATCCCGGTGCCGCCGCTGGACGGCAGCCGCATCCTGCTGGTGGTGCTGCCCCGGCAGATGTACTTTGGCCTGATGCGGTACGAGCGCTACATCATGATCGCCCTGCTGGCTGCAGTGTGGTTTGGCGCGCTGGATACGCCGCTGTACTATCTGAACAACATTGTGTGGGATCTGCTGGGCAAGGGCACCGGATACATCGATAAGATCGCGTATTCCATCTACTACGCAGGCCTTGGGACGGTGGTGTGAGCGTGGCAGAGGAACTGACCTTCCATCTGGAAGATTTTGACGGCCCGCTGGAATTATTGCTGGCACTTGTGGCCAAACATAAGATGGATCTGCACAACATCCCCATTCTGGAGCTGATCGATCAGTACACCCGCACGGTGGAGCAGGCAGACCCCGACCCGGAAGCCGCCAGCGCTTTTATTGAAATGGCTGCGCGGCTTGTGGAAATGAAGAGCTACCTGCTTTTGCCCCGCAGCGAAGAGGGCGAGCGGCTCAAACAGGAGTTTACCGGTCAGCTCATCGAGTACGACCAGTGCCGCCGTATGGCCGCGCTGCTGCGCGAAAAAGCGGAGGCCGCGCCGGTGTTCGTGCGCCCGCCTGCAGAAATGGAGTTCGATACCGCCTATGACCTGCACCATGCGCCGCAGGTGCTGGCAGACTACTGGGCCGCACTTTCGGGCCGCACCAAACTGCGCAGGGAGCCCACACAGCAGCAGTTTGAGCCGCTGGTCACGGCACCCATGGTGTCGGTGACGAGCCGGGTGGTGTACATTTTGCGACACCTGATCAGCGGTACAGCGGCAAAAATGAGCCAGCTGTTCAGCCGCCAGCAGACCCGCAGCACCAACGTGGCCACCTTTCTGGCCCTTTTGGAGCTGGTGCGCGGCGGCCGCGTAAAGTTGGACGAACAGGGCCAGCTGACCATGCAGCGGGGCCGCATCCAACGTGACAAGGAGAAAGAATGAACCAGAAACAGATCCGTGCAGCCGTGGAGGCTATGCTGTTTGCCTGTGGGGACCCCATTGGCGCAGACAAGCTGGCTCAGGCGGTACAGCTGCCGCAGGTCAGCGTGGAAGCCGCGCTGGAAGCCTTGCGGGAGCGTTATACCAGAGAGGACAGCGGCCTGTGTCTGCTGCATCTGAACACCCGCTGGCAGCTTGCCACGAAAACGGAGTGGGCCGACTGCATCCGCCGCCTGCTGGACAGCCGCCGCTCGGTGCCGCTGGGGCCTGCCGCCATGGAGACCCTGACCGTCATTGCCTATAACCAGCCGGTGTCCCGTGCCTTTATTGAGCAGGTGCGCGGCGTGGACTCTTCGTCCAGTGTGTCCGGTCTGCTGGAAAAGGGCCTCATTGAGGAAGCCGGACGTCTTGACCTGCCGGGCAGGCCGGTGAGCTTCCGCACCACGGATACCTTTTTGCGGGTGTTCGGCCTTTCCAGTCTGGCGGATCTGCCGCCGGTGCACGGCGCGGAAGCAAAGAATGACACGGCATCGAAGGAAAGTGAGGGGTAACGCATGGGAGCATTCCTCGCCGCGCTGGGCGCGGTGCTGTTGTTTGTGCTGAAAGCCGTCGGCATCCTGCTTTTGGTGGTGCTGGTGCTTGTGGTGCTGCTGCTTTTGTGCCCCTTCTGTGCGGATCTGTGCTGGGAGCACGGTGTGCTCACCGTAAGAGCCGGTGCACTGGGGATTACCTTCCCGGTGTTCCAGTACCCGAAGCCGGAGCCGCCGCCCGCGCCGGAAAACCCGGAGCCGCCCAAAGGCTTTGGCAAAGTGAAGGCAAAATTTGCTGCATGGCGCGCTGAGCGCAAGCGGAAAAAAGCCGAAGAAAAAGCCCGAAAAAAAGCCGCCGCCGACAAGCCTGCCTGGCCCCGCAAAAAGGCCAAGATCACGCTGGAGATCATCTGCACCATGCTCAGGGGTGCGGGCACTCTGATGAAGGCCGTGTTTGGGGCCCTGCGCATCACAAAAATACAGGTGCGCCTTGGCGTGCGCGGGGAGGACCCTGCTGCAGCGGCCCGCGATTACGGCAAGCTGCAGGCGTGGCTGTATCCGGTGCTGGGCGTCCTGGATCGGTTCCTCTGGCTGCAATTTGACGAGCTGCGCATCCTGCCGGACTTTGGCAGCAGTCAGCCCACGGTAGAAGACCGGGTGTCCTGCCGGGTGAGCGCGCAGGCATTGTTCATTGTGATCGCGGCTCTGCGCGTTTTGTACGAATTCTGGCGCAAAAAAGTGTTGGACATCTTCCTGTAAAATGTGGTACACTATATAAAAATATCAATGCAAGTTTTCCGCTCTGTCTGCCGTAAGGCAGAGAAGCGTGCTGACACGGGCACACTGCCCGAATTGAATGAAAAAGGAGCACTGTTTTATGGCTGAACATCCCATTCAGGGCCTGATGAACGTTACCATGGAGAAGATCCACCAGATGGTGGACTCCAACACCATCATCGGCAAGCCCATTACCACCGAGGACGGCATCACCATCCTGCCGGTGTCCAAGGTTTCCTTTGGCTTTGCCTCCGGCGGCACCGACTTTGACGGCAAAAATGCTGCCAACAAGGATCTGTTCGGCGGCGGTTCCGGCGCGGGCGTGAACATCCAGCCCGTGGCATTTCTGGTCATCAAGGATGGCTGCGTGCGCACCATCCAGCTGTCCGATACCTCCAACACCATCGACCGTGCGCTGACCATGCTGCCTGAGCTGGTGGACAAGCTTGCCGCCATGGTGAAGAAGGACGATAAGACCCCGGAAGCCGCACCTGCGGAGAAGTAAAATATACCAGCAGGACGGCAGGGAGTTTCTCCAGCGAATGTCCTGGGGGTGGGGCCCCGGCGCGCAAGCGTTGGGGCGGGACTGGAGTCCCGGGCTGTTCGCGGAGAAAGCTCCCTGCTGGCCTGCC